>DHKFI23501__coassemble_835_pt1 | contig 14047 bp, 14 predicted proteins | sample DHKFI23501__metabat2_high_PE_017 | metagenome-assembled genome bin DHKFI23501 | reverse complement strand
CAGAGCACGTCATTAGTAATGATGAGGTCGGAGGTTCGAATCCTCTAGTCAGCATTATTAATATTTAAAGCCTATAGATTAAGTTAATCTTAAGTCTATAGGCTTTTTTGTTACGTTTAAATAAAATTGGTTATTTTTTAAAATCTGCTTTTAAATACGTGTAGTAAAAAGGAAACAATTATCAATTCTGGTTACTCCACTAAACAGTATAAATTAAAAATATTACTATAATCTTTTAACGCCATAGTGCATAAATCAAGATCGCTAAAATAATTACTTCCCACCAATTAAGGGAAATTTTTACTTTCAAGGATGTCCACACTCCTTCTAAAGATTAACAATCAACTATTTTACTATATTAAGTAGAGAAAATATACTAGGTGCTGTACTTGTGAACAAGGAATCATAGTTTTAGTAGATATTTACTATTATGAACCTACTCTTTTTATTTTTAACTTTTACTAAAAAACACCTTAGTTTATCAATAGTAAATTATTTGTTACAATCAAAACGGCTGAGAGATTTTGCATCAAAGGAGTTATGACTGAAATGAAGAAAACAATTGATGTTAAGACAGTTCGTGATGGTTTATGGATGGATACGAATGTTACTTACGCTCAAGTACCAGGCTGGCTGGGTAATACTACCCGGGATCTTAAATTAACAGTTATTCGTCATTTTCAGAATGATAGTGATAAACGTTATCCGGTAATTTTCTGGTTCGCTGGTGGTGGCTGGATGGATACTGATAATAATGTTCACTTACCTAACCTGGTTGATTTTGCCCACGATGGTTATATTTTAGTGGGGGTTGAATACCGTGATAGTAATAAGGTTCAGTTCCCAGGACAATTAGAAGATGCCAAAGCTGCTATTCGCTACGTTCGGGCTAATGCAGATCGTTATCAAGCTGACCCAGATCGCTTTGTTGCAATGGGCGAATCTGCCGGTGGTCATATGGTTAGTATGCTTGGTGTTACTAACGGTCACCGAGAATTCGATAAGGGTGATCATCTTGATGTTTCAAGTGATGTTCAGGTTGTTGTTCCATTCTATGGAGTAGTTGATCCCCTGACAGCTAAGGAGGGGAGCGCTACTGATGACTTTGATTTTGTTTATCGCAACTTATTAGGTGCGGAACCTGAAGACGCGCCAGAACTCGATCGGGCAGCTAATCCACTATCGTATATTGATCAACAAACTGTACCATTCTTAATTCTCCACGGAACTAAGGATATGGTGGTTCCGCTAAAAGATAGTGAGCAACTCTATGATAAGTTAATCGAAAATCAAGTGCCTGCTGATATGTATATTCTTAACGGTGCTGGTCATATGGATGCTCAATTCCTACAACCACAAGTATTTGAAATTATTAAGAACTTTTTGGCAAAGCATTTATAAAATAAAATTAGCGGTAGGAATAACTAGCTATCTAGAGTGGTATTTAGCAAGGAAACGGTGCTATTGCTAGTAATTTGATCATCATTAAAGGTTTGAACTTGCCAAGTCTGGATTCTTCGACCCAATTTCAACGGAGTAGCGACGGCTTTGAGGACCCCTGTTTTAACGGCACGTAGGTGGTGAGTATTAATATCGACCCCTGTTGCTACTTGGTGACGATCATTGTTAGTTAGCCAAGCATTGGCCCCTAGAGAAGCAGCCGTTTCGGCTAGAATGGCGTTGATTCCGCCATGAACAATGCCAAAGGGCTGTTTTATTTGATCAGTGACGTTGATACTAATGATTACTTGATTAGCAGTTACCGTTTGAATTTTAATTCCTAAGTATTGTAATAGATTCATAATATTTACCTCATATTGGAAGGAAGCTTAAAATGACAAGTGTAGATTGGAAAAATGTTAAAGATTATTCGGAAATTATTTTTGAACGAGCTGGAAAGATTGCAAAGATTACCATGAATCGTCCCAAGAAAATGAATGCCTTTACGCCAGTAACAATTCAAGAAATGATTGATGCTTTTACGATCTGTCGTGATGATAGCACAATTGGCGTGATTATCCTAACTGGAGCGGGTGATAAGGCATTCTCTTCTGGCGGTGACCAGGGAGTTCGTGGAAACGGTGGATATGTTGGTCCAGATCATATTGCTCGCTTAAATGTTTTGGATCTTCAGCATCTCATTCGAATTATTCCTAAACCAGTAATTGCAATGGTTAAAGGATGGTCCGTTGGCGGTGGTAATATTTTGCAATTAGTTTGCGACTTGACAATTGCTGCTGACAATGCAAAATTTGGCCAAACTGGTCCAAAAGTTGGGAGCTTTGATGCTGGTTATGGTTCTGGTTACTTAGCTCGAGTAATTGGTCATAAACGAGCTAAAGAAGTTTGGTTTTTAAACCACTTTTACTCAGCTGAGGAAGCTTACCAAATGAACTGGATTAACAAGGTTGTACCATTGGATCAGGTTGAATCAGTTACCCTTGATTGGTGTAATGAAATTCTAAAAAAATCACCAACTGCATTGCGCTTTATCAAAGCAGCAATGAATGCTGATACGGATGGCCTAGCTGGTCTTCAGCAGCTTGGTGGAGATGCTACGATGCTTTTCTACACGACTGATGAAGGAAAAGAAGGTCGCGATGCGTTCAATCAAAAACGGGATCCAAACTTTGACCAATTTCCAAAATTTCCTTAAGCTGGTGATGTTACAAGATGAAAACGCAAAATTGGTTGCTTAAACAATCGAGTACTCAACCCGATAAGGTAGCAATTACCGATGGACAAAAACAATTAACCTTTAGCGAGCTACGAGACGTTGTCGCTGCTAATATTGGGCGATTAAATCAGTTAAAGCCTGGTAAATTTGTAGGAATTTTGACAGATAATACACTGATTGGGTATGAAATAGCGATGACGGTGCTGGCGAGTGGAAGGACGATCGTTTGGTTAAATTGGCGACTGGCTAAAGATGAATTGTACCGCCAAATGGCAGACAGCCGATTAACTTGTTGCTTAGTGGCTGATTCACTAGTTCGTCCTACAATGGATAAACGATTCACGAGCTTTGAACATTTCCTGCAATTACCAGCACAAGATGGTCAATTAGTTCCCGAGTTCGACTTCGGGCAAGTTGCCAGCATTATGTATACGTCTGGAACGACTGGGAATCCTAAAGGGGTTTTACAAACATTTGGCAATCACTTTTATTCAGCGGTTTCGTCTGCACTTAATTTGGGCTTAGGATCAAATGATGAATGGCTCTGTGTAGCTCCGATTTTTCATATAAGTGGCTTTTCAATTTTAATGCGGGGATTAATCTACGGTATTACCGTGCGTCTAGCTAAAAAGTTTTCCGAAGCGACAATTGAAAAAATTCTAGTAAACGAACCAGTAACGATCATGTCAGTTGTACCATTTATGCTGCAAAAACTGCTTGAACAGCGTAAAAATAGTCAATGTCATTATAACAAGTATTTTCGTTGTATGTTACTTGGTGGAGGAACAACTGATATGGCAACGTTAAAGCAATGTGCTAAGCTTCAAATTCCTGTTGTTCAGTGTTATGGAATGACGGAGACCTGTTCACAAATTGTTGCGTTGCGAGCACAGGATGCGTTAAGAAAACTTGGTTCTGTTGGGCAACCACTTTTTATGAATCAGATACGGTTAGCACCAGAAAATAACGAAATTCTTCTAAAATCACCTGCATTAACTCCTGGTTATCTTAACCAGCCAGGAAGATTAGAGTGTAAAATGACGGCTGGCTGGTATCATACTGGTGATGTTGGTCGCTTGGATAATGAAGGTTATCTTTATGTTGACGGTCGGTTAGACGAGATGTTCATTTCAGGCGGAGAAAATATTTTTCCCCAAGAAGTCGAGCAGGTTTATCAACAATATCCAGGAATTAAGCAAGTTGCGGTTGTGGGTCAAAATGATCCTAAGTGGGGTGCAGTACCAGTCGCGTTTATTGTTACTGATAGTGAACCAGATATTGAGAATCTAATTCACTATGGCTATCAGCACCTAGCTCATTTTAAGGTTCCGCGGCGCTACATTCGAGTTGCACAGTTGCCAACGAATGCTAGTGGTAAAATAAAACATTATTTATTACGACAACGAGTTAATAAAAAATAGTTATTTTTCAACTAGTATGGATGAATAGATAGCAATGCCACTCACAAGAATGTGGGTGGTATCTTTTTTATACAAATAGATAATCAGTAAAGCGTATACCTAAAGTAAGTAGGAGCACGACCAAAAATTGATAATGGCAATTCAGTCACATTGCCAATTTAAAAACCTAAGCTTATCCACGATAACTAATTTCATTGTGGACTAAGCTTAGGTTCTTCTTTTAAAGGCCAAGGTACTTTGCCTTAATCATTTCTGCTTTTTTAGCGTGATCTTCGGGATAGATGAAGCTGTAATCAATCCCTAATTTAGCTAACTCATCAAGAATTGAGCGTTTATACTTTGCTGGGATGATATATTTTTCTTTTTCAGCCGGATTTTCAGCATTATAGAGACTAAGAATGTCGATTGCTAACTGGGCACGACGTTCGACTTCTGAATAATCAATATTAATTGTTGGATCATATTCTTCACCAATAAAGGGAACGAAGAGGAAAAGGCCTTGTTGGTTTTCCATTCGCCGACTCATCCGTTTAATTGTTACGATTTTGGGGACAATTAATTCTAGGGGATTCAACTTGTTGGCAAAGCTTGGAATATCCCGCTTGGCTTCTTCAAACAATCGCAGGAATGGTAAAGTTTGCAGATCACGCTTGAATTCCGCAAAGTAATCAGAATCTTGATCATCAAAGTAACTGTCATAACTATGGCTCCATAGTTTGTGCTGCTGTCCAATGTAATCATTATCCAGTTTGTAGAAATTCTTAATTGATTGGAAAAAGGCGGCTTTATCAGCTAACGATTGTCGAGCGAGAGAAGATTCAAGCTGCATTTCATTACTAAAGGCGTTTTTCTTAAAGTAATTGTGGCTGGTTAGCTTATTCTTGCTTTTATATTCGGCAATTAGATTTTGCCATCCCCGCTGTTCCAACATTTCAGCCAGCTTATCAGGGTTAGGTTCATCCTTATAAACATAAACTTCACCATTTCCTTGTCCGCCCTTTACTGCAAAGAACAGGGCAATTAAGGGATTTGAACTGACATCTAATAACCTGGTAGGGAGATGGTAGTGTTCCATTAAGGCTAACCGTTCAAAATTAGTTCGGCATTTTTCAAAAAGCTGGGGATCCGTCATCAAGAAGTCATTGAATAGGTTATCCTCGTTGTCAAGAAGCTTTCGGCTCCGAAAAATGGCTGGCAGGGTATTGCAAAATGCGTCATCTTGCCCACGAAAATAATAGTTATGGTGCTTATTATTAATTAACTTTTCAATTTCTTCAATATAATTAGAAACAGTCTGGATATTGTGGATCACTAGGCTAACCTCCCTTGTATCCTTAAAAGACTCATTTAAGCAAATTTTAGTCTAGCTTAGTAAGAAATACCAGTGGGAGTTTAGAATGTCAGGGGATAAGTTACCATTTCCTAAAAAAACGACTACAATATAAATTAAGTTATTTTTTAGTTATGAGGGGTTACTATCGCTAGTCAAAAGTCAATTCCTAAAAAACTTTCATTTATTTCAATTTACTTTTTAGGAATTAATGGGGTCATTGGTTCAGGAACATTCTTACTTCCGTCAGTGATTTATCGTTACATGAACTTATCGGCAGTCGTAGTTCTTCTTTGTACTGCTGTTACGGTGTCTTTAATTGCTTTGTGTTATGCCGATATGTCAAGTCGGTTTACCGGATCTGGAGCAGCGTGGCTATATTCTTACCATGCCTTTGGTCGCTTTACGGGTTATGAATTAGGGATCTTTACCTGGTTCTTGGGGTGTTGCACACTTTCGGCAGAAATTGTTGCATTATTAACAACTCTCAAAAGTTTCTTACCAATATTTAAGAACCCCGTTGCTTACGGTATCGGGGCAGTTGGTTTAATTCTTCTTTTTGCCCTGATTAACTTCTACGGTCGAAGTATTGTGAAGGTGGTCAATAACGTTTCGGCAGCTGCCAAGATCTTGACACTGATTATCTTTATCGTGGTTGGGGTGTTCTTTATTCACAAGGCTAACTTTACGCCAATAATTCCCCAGGCAGCACTTAAAGAACCCATGCCGTTCTTCCACCATTTTGGAGAAGCGTTCACACCAATTTTCTACTTATTTACTGGCTTCTCCTTCTTGCCAATTGCTGCTCAGCAGATGAATAATCCTGAGAAAAACATTCCTCGGGTACTGATCGCCGTAATGGTTAGTGTTACGATTTTGGATGCTCTGATGATGGCGGTTGCTGTTGGCCTTGCTGGGACAAAGTTAGGCGGTTATTCAACCCCATTAGCAAATGCCCTTGGGACCGCAATTGGTAAGTGGGGCTATTCAATTATTATCTTTGGGATGCTAGTAAGTATCTTTGGAGTGGCTTTTTCCGCTTCATTTAACACCCCGTCGTTAATTGCGTCACTGGATGGGATGTTACCAAAATTTGTTGGAAAAAAGAATCGTCACGATGCACCGTGGGTTGGAATTGTGCTTACTTCGGTTCTTTCAGCACTATTTTCGACTCAGAGTTACCTCTTTTTGGTTAGCTGTACGGTTTTGGCTTCGTTTATTCAGTATGTTCCAACGATTCTTGCCGTTGTTAAATTTGAACATACTAATCAGTACCCGACACACGGGTTTAAACTACCTGGAAAGTATCTAATTCCCGGGTTGGCATTACTGGTTTCATGCTACATGGTCACTAACTTTACATCGAAGACCCTGCTGCTGGGAACAGTGATTGCAGTTCTTGCGGCAGTGGCTTACTTCTTTATTAAGGGAGACCGGAAATATGAAGAAAAGCATGAAAAATGGCTGAAAGAACTTCAGGCTGAAGGGCAAAAATTGAAGTGAAACTAATTAAAACATTTTTCAATAGTAATTTTGCTTGTAAAAAGTAAGCAATAAGATATAATTAATCAATACAAGAAGTTGGTCGCTTTACCGCTTTTGTTGCTAGTCCGTATTCATCTTCCTTCTCTGGTGAAGCATTGCGACTAGATGGCGGATTAGTCCCAACTATTTTCTAAAACAATAATGAGTGGTATTAAAAAGATTCGTGATTGGTTTTAACCAGTTACGAATCTTTTTTTGGTAGTTCAATTAATACTTGTTCCTTTTCTCAAGAATTCTTTAGTTCCTCAACAGTTTTTGAAAACGTTTTCCAAAAGGAGGAAGAAACCTATGATAAAGGTAACAAACTAAGGGAGGGTAATCAATGGAATACTATAACGCAACTGCACGGAAAACTAAGCAGGGACTTCAAGTAGATACTCATTCTCATGGTGTACATTATTTAATTGATGAACCTAAAAATGCTGGTGGAACTAATACGGGGATGAACCCGGTTGAATTAGAACTTAGTACTTTGGGTGCTTCTTTGCAAGCTACCGCAAAGCAACTAGCTGCAGATGAAGGATTTCAATACGACCAAATGGTAATCGATCTTGAAGGGGATCTCGATCCTCGTGGGTTTATGGGGAATCCAGATGTGCGGAATGGCCTTCAAGAAATTCGAATTAACTATCAGGTTAAGACTACTGCTTCTGCGGAAGAGTGCGCAAAATTTATGCAACAGGTTGAACAGCAATCACCGATTATGGATAACTTGCGTAATGGAGTCAAAATAGTTGTTGGACAAGTGACTACAAAGTAGAAAGCTGGTGGAAAGCGATAACAACGTATAAGGCAAGTGTTACTAGTACTGGAGAAGCAAATGTTTACCAAGCACAAGTTCGTGATTTCAAAATTAAGTATGACTTAACAGGAAGAAAAAACGGGTATAAAGAAGGATTAGATCCTAAAGAAGCATTGTTATGTGCCCTTGGTGCTTGTGAGTCAATTGTTGCTGGGTCGTTTTATCGAAAGCAGCATTTTACATACCGTTCCTTCTACTTGGTATTAAACGGGACTATTAATGATGATCGTCCAGGATTCGATGAGATAAAAATGGATGCTCATTTTGATACAGATGAGTCGAAAGAAAGTACAGAAAAGTTTGTCGAATTTATGGAGAATACCTGTCCAGTTCGTGATAATTTAGTAAATACCGTTCCAATTAAGAGTCAAGTAACGATTATTAAATAAGAAATAAAGAATCCAACTTTCGTTTTTTGCTGAACGTTGGATTCTTTATTTTTCTTCAATATTAAAATTAATCTTTAAAGACGTCTTCTAGCTTTCCTGATAATGAAATCTTATCAAGGCCGTTAGTTAATTCATAATGATCATCATCAACCTTGCTGTCACGGTAGCCGGCACGTGAGAAAGCAGCAACTAGCTTGGTCATGAATTTTTGCCCTGATTGAGCTGATTCGTAAATCATGTTATCAATGTACATTGGCAAATCAGGACTCTTACGAACTAGAGTAATTGAGTAAACCTGTTGGTCGGTTTTGCTAATTTCTGAAGTATTTTGCATTAGTGACATTCTAATCCCCTCCTGTAGTTAATTATACTTTATATCTTTTAATAGCCAACATAAAAGTACCAATTACTGAGAAGAAATTTAAGAAACCGAAACCGGTTAGCTAATCAAAAATACTTAATATTATTAATTATTTAAAGGAATTGGTTACATAATCTTCTTATTTTAGTGCTAAATTTAAACCACTTTAAGAAGGGACGGTGAAACTGATGACTGAAAAGCTAAATCAGTTAATAAGAATCTTAGATCTGGATATTTCACCTAAACAGCGATTAAAGATGGTGCTTGATGATGAGTTTGCTGTCTCGGTAGATCAAAATGAATTTCTCCAAATTGCTCCCGCTTATTTAGGATTAAAGATTTCTCCGCGATCACCGTTTTTTGTTAAATTTCGCCAACTAGTAATGGATGCTTACCCGACTTCTCGTGGATTGAAAGAAGATGAACTCGGGAGAAAACTCCACCTTTTTCGGAGTTACCTTGACTTGTTTTATTTGAATTATATTCATCAGTACCCCGGTCAAAACGATTTTCAGCGATTATTAAATTTTGCTCACAGACAAAAAATACAATTAGACTACGAGACAGCTAGTAATTATCACAACCGAACCAGAAATGGTGCCTGTTATCCTCATAATATGAAGGTTCAACTAATGCGTAATTCTTGGCGGCTTCGTAATAATCCCGCACGAATGGTTGAATTTATTATTAATATTGATCGAGGCGAGTTTATTAGTGAGTGGAATACATATAAGCTAACTGAAAATGGTGAAGTTGATAGTGATCTAACGCATTACTCAATTGAAGAGTTAGGGGAAGTTGCGAATACTGAATCGTTTAACTATGGGATTCCGCATGGCGGTTATTACGTTTACCCGCGTTTTCAACGAACCCACCAATTCTTAGATGTTCAACAGCCACGCGACAATTTGGTTCGTCAACGGGCAAAGAAAATTTATCGGGCGCCAAAGGGATATCATAACGGTGGGCAGTTTGCCGACTTAATCAAATCAGGCGGAGTTAAAGATGCGAAAGCTTGGCAGCGGATTCCGCATGATTTTCGCGCAGAAGTATATCAATCATTTGTTAAACATTTAGTAAGTTCAGGAATGCCTAATTGGGGAATCAATTATTATCTAAGCTCAACGATGCGGTATCGGCAGTACTCTGTGATTTAGGGAACAATTATCTGCCAACCAATTATGATTTATCAAAAAAAGCGTTGTATACTAATGCTAAATCTTAATTGGAGGGGTAACCAATGAAAACGCAAAGTATTAGTAAGCTGATGATTGCTGGGCTTGCATTGCTGTTAGCAGGTTGTGGTAGTCAGCAGGCCAGTCAGGTTAAGGATTCCTCTTCTTCCAGCAGTAGCAGTTTGTTGGTAGCAAAGAGTAACGAAAAGGTCAGCACTGATAATCTTTCACCACAACAAGCAGTAAGTCTGATTGCAACCTATGCCGGGAACAAGTACGGTAACGATTGGGCAAGCATGGCAAAGAAAGCCCAAAAGCAGGGCCTTCAAGTTAACCTATACCCAACCAGTAAATATAAGTTAAGCGATAATGGACAAGGAGTTGCCTATGATGTAACAGCTGGTGGCAAATCAACCGGGTTAGTTTATACCATTAATAAGGACAACACTGTTAATATTTACCAGAACGTTAAAGAGGGGAAACTCAGTCATAAACTAGCAACAATTAGTAAGCAGGACATGGCTTCATACGTTAATCGCCAGGGTCAAGCAAAGCTAGTAGGTGATTTAGCTAAGAATGCCCAAGTAATTGATAAGCAATCCGGCAGTCAATCAAGCTCAACTAGCAGCTCGACAACTACTGGTCACCAATATGGTCGTCAAGGAGTAGTTACCGTTCCAGCAGAAATGCAAGGAACTTGGTACAGCTCAGACTATGGTTCAAACAGTAAGATTACATTTGGCAAGAACACAATCCTGGGTGAAGACGGTCAGCAATACCACCTTTACAAGCAGGACCCAAACTTTCTCGCTGGGGATACTCCTAGTACCAGTGTCCAAAACGCAACCCGGTACTGGTCAAGTGCTCACTTTGTGGATGTTCACGGCTTGCACTTCCTTAATATTCGTGGTTGGTGCCAAACTGCTGGGGATGGTTCATCGTATGCAATTCATACTGAAACCGTTAACGGTAAGCAAGTCAAAGTTCTTGTGGTTGCTGAAGGAGCTGAATACTGGACATCAGGCGTTTACTACCAGAATCCACAGCTGGCTAAGCAACAAGCAGACAAGAAATTTGATGATCTTCACTACATGGAAGACGATAATTAATTAGTTTAGAAGCAATCTTCGGGACGGTTCCTGAGATTGCTTTTTTATTATTGAAATTAAAATAGTCAAGTTTGACTGGGAGAACTATAATAAGACTGAATAAAGTCATTGGAGGGATTATCGATGAGTGAACCAAAAGTGATCAATCATTATTTTTATGATGAAGCGGCATATGACTACCATGACGGTGGTTACGTCCCGCTTGAAGAACCGCAGACACCAGGAAAGCCGTTAAATATTCCGGAAATTTTGAAACCCGATCAGGAAACAGCAACTGATATGTACTACACAATCGTTGCCCAAACGGGTGAAGTCCAATTGATGCCGGGAGAAAAGACTAAGACGTGGGGATATAACGCACCGCTTTTAGGAAAAACGGTGGTATTTAAGAAGGGGAAGACAATTCACCTTCATTTGGTTAATCATTTACCAGAAGTTACCACTTTTCACTGGCATGGGTTAGCAATTCCAGGTCCAATTGAGGATGGGGGATGCCATGCACCAGTGTACCCAGGTGAAAGTCGTGACGTTGCTTTTAAGATTGACCAGCCGGCTGCCTTTGTTTGGCTCCATGCGCATCCGTGTCCATCAACCGCTGAGCAAGTCTGGCATGGGCTTGCTGCTGGAGCAATTGTTCAAGATGACCACGAAAGCAGCCTTCCATTGCCACGGAACTACGGGGTTGATGATATTCCGGTTATTTTACAAGACCGGCGATTCCATGAGAATAATCAATGGAATTACCGTGAAGACTATGATCCAGATGGTGTTGCCGGACCAACGCCAATGATTAATGGAACAATCAATCCGTACTTTGACGTTACAACACAGAAGGTTCGGTTACGGTTCTTGGATGGAGCCAACCGTCGGGAATTCCGGCTGCATTTCAGTGATGATCTTGAATTTACGCAAATTGCTGGTGATTTAAGCCTACTTCCTCATCCAGTGAAAATGACGAAGCTCCTAATTACCTGTGCAGAACGGCAAGAAATCATTGTTGATTTTGGTAAATATAAGCCAGGGGATGTCGTAACGCTTTACTCTGATGATGTTCCGCTATTACGTTTCCGGATTCATGAATTTCAGCCGGATACTACTGTACTTCCCGAAACATTATTTGAAACACCAGATCCAGCTGTTGATAAGGATCTTCCTGTTCACCATGTTACCCTTGATGGGATGGACGAAGCCGTTGCAATGAATGGCAAGAAGTTTAAGATGGACCGGATTGACTATAAGATGCCAATGGGAAAGGTTCAACTATGGGATATTTGCAACACTAATCCAGCACCGGGGATGATTCATCCTTACCACATGCACGGGACAGCATTTAAAGTTGTTTCTCGGAATGGTCACGCTCCATATCCAAATGAGTTGGGACTAAAGGATACAGTTGCCATTAATCCTGGTGAACATGTAGTTATTAAAGTTTGGTTCCATGTTTCCGGAGTCTTTATGTATCACTGCCACATTATTGAACATGAAGATGGTGGAATGATGGCCCAACTTCAGGTAATTGATCCAGCAAACCCTGATAAGAAGTATCATTTAATGAACCATATGACGTTGATGAAGGCCTTTGCTGAGGAGCGACACGTTCCAATGGATCAACTATGGCTCGGTGGAATGGATTCATACAAAAAGATGGGCGAAGAAATGTAGAAAAAAGTGTAAAAAGATCGTTCACTTTTTAAAAAGAAGACTACAATAGGGAGTGAAAGGAAGCATTAATCATGAATATTGATCAAGATGCTCTTAAGAACTTCCAAGCAAGTAAGTTCGATTTTGTAGATGCAAAGGGTAATGATGTTGACTTTAACAATCTGAGTGAAGATGTTAAGTACACCCTTCGTGATGGTGAAACTGTTGTTCAAGATGACATGACTGCTAAGGATGTTGTCGACACAATCAATGATGAATATGGAAAGACTATTAATGTCTGATCCCTATTCACAAAACAAAAGTATTAATTAAACGCCAATTTCAGGTAGCAGATCTGAAATTGGCGTTTTGAGTATTATGGGAGATTGATTACGCGGGTTGTAGTCAACCATTGATCATAGAGATTATCTTTTTGCCACTCATTAATTCGCTTATTGCTAACCCCGACTGACTGGTTTAAGTATGTTACACCGTGACGAGTGAGCGGGGGATGAATTCCGTGAAGGTGGCCGTAAAAAACGTAACGAACAATATTTGAATCTTCGAGGAGATTGCCGAGACGGTCGCTACCCATCATGGCGTTTACCATTTGATAAAAACGTTCTCTTCGGGGTGTGTTAACCTCTTTAGGCTTAGCCGCAAGCAATTCCTGGCGGGGAGCAAAGTGGGTAAGAAAAAGAACAGATTTATTATTATCCTTTGCTAAATCTAATTGATATTTGACCTGTGCAATAACCGTGGCCATTCTTTCTTGATCTGAGATTGGCTGATCAATAGAACTATCGAGCCAGTAAACGTTCTTCCACGTCTGAACCCTTTTTAATTGATCGTGATAAGTTGAAAAAGAATAATCATACCAGCCATTATTTCCAATTATTCGCCAGTCGCTATTTGGAAGATCAATAAATTGATTATGAATATAGGATAGGAAATGAGAATGTTCTGCTTCACTAAAGCTGAGATTGTTTAACATATCATGGTTGCCAAGGATATAGGCAATTCTTGTGTTTGTCGTTAATTGCTGTAATTGCTCGAAATAGGCTTTTGTTTTGGAAAAATCATTAAAAAGATCTCCAGCATATAGGTAGTAATCAAGGTGATTCGTGTTAAGCCAGTGTGCTTGAAATTCTAATGCGTCGCTGATATTTACCTTATTGACATCTAGGTGGTTATCACTACTGATTGCAATTTTAATTTCTATCATCTCCTTTCCCAATATTCAAAGTAACTTTGACTGCTATCATTACAGAATCAAATTAGAACGTCAATTTTTTAGGATTATTTTTAATTTGCTCTTGCAAAATAGGAAGGAAACCTATATAGTATTTAACTGTTGTCTTTTGAAATTAGCAAGTTCAAATTGGCTATACCAATTTAATTGCTTTAATTATATTGCTTTTTCGTTCTAAAAAATAATATGAAAAAAATATCATATTATATTGACAGATTCGTTGGGAGCAAGTATAATAATATTGCTGGTTGAGATGAATTAATGAAATTTGTTGTTGACCAGTTTGATGAAAGATGATATATTATAAAAGTTGTCTGTTGAGACTGATTGATGAATTAATTTGAA
>DHKFI23501__coassemble_692_pt1 | contig 21520 bp, 18 predicted proteins | sample DHKFI23501__metabat2_high_PE_017 | metagenome-assembled genome bin DHKFI23501 | reverse complement strand
GTCGCGATTGCGGCTTTGTGATGGGCACTAATGGGACGGACAAACTAACGTTAGATGACAGAGAATGGACTTGTCCTAACTGTGGTGTTCACCATATTCGTGACTGGAACGCAGCTAAAAACATTCTTGATAAGGGAATAGCTAAACTAGCCTAGCTTATCTGTCCCTATGGCAACCTGGGGACATAAAAGGCGTTGGTAATTAGACAACCACTGTTTGATTGCAATTTCGGTTGGTCAAATAAGTTGTCCCTATCTACGCAAATTGTGGTTCGAAATCCGCAAGGATTTCGGCTCACAAGCCACTGACTTTAGTCAGTGGTGGTTGACGAAGGCTGATGCTGATATTTACTCAGTTTCCGAAGATACTGAATTCGTCCACAAGGCATGGGCTGAAGCATCAGAAAAGATTGGCAAGATTAAGTACAACATGTTAGCCGATCCTGCTGGTAAGCTTGCACGGATGTTTGATGTCTTGGATGAAGACGCTGGTCAAGCTTACTGTGGTGTCTTCATTGTTGATCCCGACGGTAAGATCCAATCTTACACAATTAACAACATGGGAATCGGTCGTAGCGCTGATGAAATTCTCCGGACTCTTCAAGCTGCTCAATTCGTTCGTGAACATGGTGATCGTGTCTGCCCTGCAAACTGGAAGCCAGGTCAAGATTCAATTAAGCCAAGCCTTGACCTTGTTGGTAAGCTTTAATTTATAGGAGGAAACACCGATGAGCGAGCATATCTATGATTTGATCATCGTTGGTGCCGGTCCAGCAGGATTGACGGCTGGTCTTTATGCCGGTCGGGCAACCCTTGATACGCTAATCCTTGAAGGAAACAGTGTTGGCGGTCAAGTAACGACCACATCCGTTGTTTATAACTATCCCGGAGTAGCAGAAGTTGACGGTACCGAATTGATGAATAAAATGCAAAAGCAGGTTGCGGACTTCGGTGTTGAAATCAAACACGCTGAAGTTGCCAAGTATGATGATTTAACCGCTGACGTTAAAACCGTAACTGATGCTAATGGACAGCAATATCAGGCACGGAGCATTATCATTTCTGGTGGGGCTAACCCAAAGAAAGTTGGCTTCCCTGGTGAAGAAAAGTTCCGTGGCCGGGGCGTTGCCTACTGTTCGACTTGCGATGGTGAGCTTTTTACCGGCCTACAAATTTTCGTTATTGGTGGTGGCTATGCTGCTGCGGAAGAAGCCGACTACCTGAGCCGTTACGGAAAACACGTTACCGTTTTGGTTCGTGGTGATCACTTTACCTGTCCACCACTGATCGCCTCTCGAGCATTGGATAATCCAAAGGTTAGTGTTAAGTACAATACTGAAGTAGAAAGTGTTTCTGGTGACGATTACTTAACGGAAGCCACTCTGGTTAATAATAAGACCGGTGAAAAGACGGTCTACCACCTTAATGATGGCGACCAAACTTTTGGTGTCTTTATCTATATCGGGACCCAACCAGCAACAAAGAACCTTGAAGGAGTCATTAAGCTTAATCAGCAAGGCTATATTATTACTGATAGTCAACGGCAAACAAACATTCCGGGAGTCTTTGCGGCTGGTGACATTATTGAAAAGTCACTTCGGCAAATAGTAACGGCTACTGCTGACGGTGCCGAAGCCGCGACGGCTGCTGAAAAGTATATTGCTGATCAGAAGCAACGGTTGGGGATTCCAATTCATGCAGAAATCAAACAGCCAACCAAGACAGTTGGACAAACCTCTTCTCTTGACAACGAAGAAGAGGTTGCACCACACGCTGGTAATTGGCTATCAGCAGATATTGATCAACAGTTGAAACCAATCTTTGCTCGCTTGACAAAGACGGTTACTTTACAAGTCCTAACTAATGGGACGCCATTAAGTGACCAGTTGCTTGGCTTTGTAACGGAATTTGCAGGATTGGATGCGGACCACATGAAGGTCGAAAAGCAAGCCGCTCCGCAAAATGTTAAGTACCTCCCACAATTGCGGCTGCTTGATGATACTGGTAATGACACCGGACTTCACTATGCAGGCATTCCAACAGGTCATGAGTTAAATTCACTTGTTTTAGGTATCTATAACGTTGCGGGACCCGGACAGACGATTTCACCAGAAATGGTTGAACGGATTAAAGCTCTTCCCGAAGCAACCATTAAAATTGGTGTCTCACTAACCTGTCACTTCTGTCCTGATGTCGTCGCTGCTTGCCAACGGATGGCTGCATTAAATCCAAAGATTACGGCAACGATGATTGACTTGCAACACTTCCCTGAATTACGGAAAGCGAAGAATATCATGAGTGTCCCTGCAACAATGATTAACGGTGGACCTGTCATTTTCGGCAGTCAGACGATGGATCAGCTTGTTACAGCTGTTGAAAAGACCCGTCCTTAAATTTTTCCAAAATAGTCGTTTCATTTTATATTAGATAATGACTAAACATGTATCAGAACAAAGCTCCACGCATTTTGACTTTAAAATGCTGGAGCTTTTTTTATAAAAAAGATTAAGTCTGCTATAATTGGATTCAGAAAGAAGGATGGACGATTTGAGAGTACACATTACCAACACGCACCATATGATTGGGGTTGCTAGATTGGCCCAGAATATGGTAACGGACATTGCAACGAAAGAACTTGGCTTTCGTGAAATTGGGTTTTTTCAATACAACGATAAAAATGAGAGTAAGAGTTCATTAATTGCCCGCTTTGATGGGATGCTGGCGGGAGTTGAATTGGGCGATGTGATCGTATTCTAATCGCCATCCTGGAATTCAGTTGAATGGGATACGGCACTCCTTGAACGAACCCTTATTTATGACGGGTTAAAACGGATTATTTTTATCCATGACGTGATTCCTTTAATGTGGGAAAGTAATCGCTATTTGCTGGACAAGTGGGTTAAATATTACAACATGGCTGATGTGATCATTGCTCCATCCCAATCCATGGTTGATCTTTTGCGTCAACATGGCCTAACTGTTAAAAAAGTTGTTATTCAAAAAATGTGGGATCACATCGTTGGCAGCGATCGGGGAAGGAAAAGCCGCACTATGCCCCAATTATTAACTTTGCTGGCGATCCAACCAATCCAGAGAAATACGGCTTCGGTGGAACCTGGTTTAACCCTGACGTTAAGCTCCGGGTCTTTACATCGCCAAAGGACTGGGGAGTCGGTCGTAACATTGAATTCGTTGGTAGTATGCCAGATATTGCCTTGCTGAATGATATTCGGCGGACGGGTGGTTTTGGCCTAATTTGGTCTGGTGATCCATATTGGCTTGAATATATGAAGCATAATTGTTCATTTAAACTCTCAACCTACCTGGCTGCTGGGTTACCAGTCATCGTCAATAGTGGAACTCCTGCTCGTGACATTATTGAGAAAAAAACCTGGGAATTATTGCCGACTCGCTTCCTGAAGCAATCGAACGGGTTCAAACAATGACGACCACGGAGTACGATCAAATGGTTAACTCGATTGATGACTTTGCAAAGCTGATCCGTGGGGGCTACTTTGTAAAACGAGCATTAACTGAAGCAATCTTTAAGGCTTTTTATGATTAGTAATGTTAGGCAAACAATAATGGAAGAAGAACAAATATTAGTTATTGTTTCGGTTTATAATACCGAAAAATATTTAGATCAATGCATTCAGAGCATTTTGAAACAAACTTACCACAATCTTGAATTAATTTTAGTTGATGATGGCTCAACGGACCGTTCACTGGCAATTTGTACTCGTTATCAGCAACAAGATTCACGAGTTAGGGTGTTTCATCAGGCCAATCAAGGGGTAAGTAAGGCCCGGAATTATGGAATGGATGTTGCTGCTGGAGATTTAATTACTTTTGTGGATAGCGATGACTATGTAATGCCTAATTACCTGGAGGAATTAATTACGGCTTTGGAGTCAACTGGTAGTCAAATCGCTATCAGTGACTTTCAATCCTATAAGGGGAATGGTCAATTACTGGTTCACATGCCGGATCATGAGGTCAGTCAGCGCACCTTTACTCCACGGGAATGGTTTGGCTTTGCTTACACTAATAAAAATGACTTTTTCCAATTGATCTATACAGTTCTCTGGGGGAAACTCTTTCAACAAGAAGCCTTTAATCAAATTTACTGTCCGGAAGATACCCAAATTGACGATGAATTTACAACCTGGAAAACGTACTTGCAGGTAAGCAAGATTGTTTATTTGGATGACGAGGATTATATTTATCGGCTTAATCAAGATGGCCTTTCACACCGTAAAAACCAAGAAGACATTCGGCCGCTGCGAAGCTTGGAAGAGGAGATTACTTTTCTTCATATCTTAGGCTACGATCCGCAATTACCATTGTTACGAATTAACCAGCGCTACCGGATTTCAATTAAGGCGTCATCTGAACCGGCACAGGGTTTCTTTACCCGAATCGTCTTCTTTAATGGACAGGGGGATGAAATTAATCGGCTTGAATTTCATAACCTTGAAAAGGCATTTACGTTTCCAGAAGGTGCCGTCCATTACGAAGTAAGTCTCGTTAATACGGGCTGCACCAGCTTACAATTTAAACGACTTGAAATTTGTCCAGCCAAGCTTCCCCGTAGTGTTCACAATGATTTATGGTTCCACAAGCCGGTTAATCCAGATTCTGATCAGCCGGTTAACATTGTCGTGATGCATGATCCAAAGCGGGTGAAGAAAACCTGGGAAACAGTTGGCAAGATGCTCAATGGCTTACCGCTCCAGATCGTCAGTGTTGGATGGCAGTATGATGGTGACCTGGCTGAAGCGATCGTTCACTGGATTGAACAGAAAAACCAGCTCTATGCGCACCTCATTAGTACATCTGCTGATCTGGACAAGGTTTTACGAAAGGTTCACCAGGCTAGCCCAAAGACCTGGCTGCTACTGACGGAAGCAAGTCAGGATGACAAATTACACATCGACTATGAAATTTATGCCAGTCGTGATATTCCCGAATGGAGTACGGCTAACCTAGTTGATCCGGATTGGATCACAATTACTCACGCAATCAATGGATTATGGGGAGGGGTGAAAGTTAAATGATTCTTGATGCTTTTGAACGTCACCAAATTAAGCGCCAATTGCGGAAGGTCAATAAGTGGGCTCCCAAGATGCGCAAAATGAGTGATGAAGAATTAAAGTCCCAAACTAAGATTCTCCAAAAGCAATTGGCTGACGGTAAAACCGTCGACCAGATTCTTCCTCGTGCTTTTGCTGCCATGCGTGAGGCCGATTTGCGAGTATTAAAGATGTTCCCGTATGATGCTCAGGTAATGGGGGCAATTGTCCTTAACCAGGGATACATCGCCGAAATGAAAACCGGTGAAGGGAAAACGTTAACCGCGACCCTGGCATTATACCTGAATGCGTTGAGCGGAAAAGGAGCAATCCTGGTTACACCAAACGCATACTTGGCGCAACGTGATGAGGAACAGCTGGCTCCTGTTTATGAATGGATGGGACTGACGGTAAGTACCGGGTTCCCGAAGGATGATCCTGAACGAAAGGTTCAACCAGAAGAAAAACGGAAATGGTATAACTCAGATATTCTCTACACGACCGCTAGTAACCTGGCCTTTGACTACTTGTTCAATAACTTGGCAGCCAATAAGGATGGTCAATACTTACGGCCGTACCACTACGTTATTATTGATGAAGTGGATGATGTTCTGCTGGATCAAGCAACTTCACCATTCGTTGTTGCGAGTGCTCCGATGCTTCAATCTAACCTTTACCGGCTGTGCGATGACTTTGTCCGGACCCTGGTTCCTAAACGGGACTTTACTGTTCGACGCCGGGATAAGGCAATCTGGTTAACGTATAACGGGGTTCAACGAGCTGAGTAGTATTTCCGGATCCGCAACCTTTATGATGATGAAAGTCGGGAAGTTTACCGGCATATTGCTTTGGCGATGCGGGCTCACTACTTTATGAAAAATGGGGTTAAGGTTAACACCGGTCTTCACCAAGCCGTTGAACAAAAAGAGCACGTGAAGGTCACCGATAACCAAAAAACCGCTGCTTCAATCACGTTCCCAAGTTTATTCGGGCTGTTTGATAAGATCTCCGGAATGAGTGGGACGGTTAAGGGCGATGAAGACGAGTTTATCAACGTCTATAACATGAAAGTCGTTCAAATTCCGACCCACAAGCCGGTTATTCGGAAAGACTATCCGGCAAAGATTTACTTGACAACTTCCGAAAAACTAATGCAGGCGTTGAATGATGCAATTACGCTTCATAAGGCAGGACGGCCAATCTTGCTGGTTGCCGGTTCAGTAGAAAATTCCGAAATTATTTCGGAACTGCTACTTGACCGGGGAATCCCGCACAACGTCTTAAACGTCTTTAACATTGCCCGTGAAGCTGCTATTGTTAAGGATGCCAGTCAGCCAGGAGCTGTTACGGTCGCAACCAACATGGCCGGGCGGGGAACCGATATTAAACTCGGCCCTGGTGTTAAAGAGAAAGGCGGTCTGGCAGTCATTGGGACTGAAATGTTGCCAGAACGGGTTAAGCTGCAGCTTGCTGGTCGTGCTGGACGGCAGGGAGATCCCGGTTCCAGCCAATTCTACATTTCGTTGGAAGATAGTTATATCGCGAAGGCAAGTACGAAGCGGTTTAAGAAGATGTACCGGAAGCTAGTTGAAAAGCGTCGTAAGGGAGCAATGCCTAAGGAACTTACGAGTCCCCGGATCCGCCTTAGCCTGGAAATGCTAAAGAGCCGGGTAGCCGATGGTGAGGTCCGGTCACGGAAAAAGACTAACAAGTATGAAGTTGCTCTGCGAATTCAGCGAACCCAATTCTATAAGGACCGGGCAAAGTTAATGAATAATGCCCGTCTTGAACGAACAGTTGGTAACTGGCTAAGCGAGGGGATTGACGACTTCCTTAATACCCAGACGGATTGGTCGCCTAGTCAGTTGCAACATTTGATTAACGAGCATTTTACTTATAAGGAAGTTAAGATTCCTGATAATTTAATGTATAACCGTAAGGCACCTAAAAAGTACCTGGAAAACTTATGTACAGATATTCTCAAGGATAAATACAAGACGCTGATTAATACGGAACAGTTAAACCAGTTTTACCGTTCCGCCTTGTTAACCGCCTTGGATAGTTGTTGGACTGATCAGGTTAACTACCTCAATGATTTACGGATTATTGTTGAACCATGGTCGCTTTCTGGTCGTGATCCCGGTTATATTTATCAAGTAAAGGCCTTTGAATCATACAAGAACATGCTGCGTGAAGCGCGGAAAAAAGCGGTTGATAACTTGCTGCTTAGTCGGATTAAGTTAAATAAGAAGAACCAACTAGTGGTTAGTTTCAACTAATTAAACGGGAGGACGATTAGATGACTGTATATAATGTCAACCTCGGAATTGGTTGGGCAAGCAGCGGTGTCGAGTACGCCCAAGCTTACCGTGCCCAATCATTGCGAAAATTAAAAGTACCAGCCAAGTTTATTTTTTCGGATTTAATCTTGGCAAATAACATTGAGGACTTAACGAAGAACCTTGGCTATTCTGATGATGAGATCATCTGGTTCTATAATTTCTTTACTGATGTCAAAATTGCACCATCAGATTACCCGTTAAGTAAGTTTGAGGACGATATTAACCTTAAAGACCGGAACTTTAACTGTAAGGAGATCAATGGGGGGAAGAATTACTTTTACACTTCTGATGAAGAAGAGTTATCGATCAATGTCCGCTTCCATGATCCCGAAAAGAAGACGATTGACCAGGTTTCTTACGTTGCTAATGGGGCAATGGTAAAGCGTGATTTCTATTCATACACGAAGTACGCAACCGAATATTATAGCGGTGAAAAGAAGGGCAACCATGTAGTTTACCGTGACTTCTATAATGAGGACGGCAGTGTTGCTTATACTCAACATATTCGGGGAAGACATGAAGTTTTTGAATTTCCTGATCAGATTTATTATTCAAAGAATGATCTTTACCTTGAAATGTTAAAATGTCTTCACTTGACGAAGGATGACACAATTATTCTGGACCGTGAAGATGACGGGAACATCCTGATTAATGGTCAGCTGATTTTTGAACACCATAATCCAGCTAAGTTAGTAATTGTTGTTCATGCAGATCACTATGATGAGCACTATACCAATAAGAAGAATGTTTTGTGGAACAACTTCTATGAGTACCAGTTTACCCATACGAAAGATGTTGCTAGTTTCATCGTTGCCACCGATAAGCAGCGTGATCTGCTAATCAAGCAGTTTAAGCAATACCAGAATGTGACGTCGAATGTTACTACCATTCCAGTGGGTAACCTGCAGAAGCTGACGAAGCCAACTACTAAGCGAAAGCCGCATTCACTAATCACTGCCTCTCGGTTAGCTACCGAAAAGCATATTGACTGGTTAGTAAAGGCGGTCGCTAAGGCGCATAAAGAAGTACCGGATGTTACCTTGGACATCTATGGCCAGGGTGGCGAAATGGGCCGGCTGACTGAATTAATCAACCAAAACCATGCAAATGATTATATCCGGTTGATGGGGCAGCATGACCTTACCGAAGTTTACAAAAACTACGCAGCCTATATTGCTGGTTCTACCAGTGAGGGCTTTGGCTTAAGCCTTCTGGAAGCAGTTGGGTCAGGTCTGCCGATGATTGGGTTTGACGTGCCATATGGTAACCAGACTTTTATTGATGATGGCAAGAACGGCTACTTATTACCGTATACTCAGGATTGGAGCGACGATAAGAAGGTTGACCTATTAGCTGGTGCCGTTGTCAAACTCTTTACCACCGCTGATCAGGAGAAGTTTATTCAACGCTCCTATGACCTTGCGGAACCATACCTCACCGATAACGTTGCTAAGCGGTGGGGGAAGCTATTGGAGGAATTAAAACATGATTAACCTATTTGAAAAATATGATGGCAGTTCTCGTGACTTCCTCTTTTCACAAAAAACGGCGAAGATCAAGATTCCGTCAGTAGCGATGGTTGATGATGGCTTCTTGCCTGACGATGTTGATTCTCCGTTTAAGTATTTCTGCAATTTAACTGATAACCATGATCCGTTATACTTTGATCAGCTTAAGATTCCGTATTATTGGCGGATCCTAAGTACAGCCTCTGAGGGCCGGATCTATGATTTAGACAAGCGAAAGGCGCAGATCTTTTATAGTTCCACGGATAATACACGGCTAGTGAAGGAAGTTCGCTGGTCTGATGATATTGGTCCGGTTTCATGGGTTGACCATTACAATAATCATGGTCACCTATTTGCTAAAACATACTATGAGAATGGTCAAGCAAAGTACCGGAAGTATTTTGACAATCACGGCAAAATCGTGATTGAGTGGAACCTTACCGCTGGTGATATTTTCTTGGACACCAAGAAGATCCACCGCCACTTTACTTCACTACCGCAGTTCGTCACGTTCTACCTTCAGTTACGGAAGTATAACCTTGATCACATCTTCTATAATTCGCTTAGCTACCCGCTATGGGTAATGGATCAATTGCCGGCTGACGGTTCAGACACGCTATTCTGGAATGAAGATACTGGTGCGGAGATTCCCGGTAATATGCAGTATTTGCTAGACAAGAAGACGAGGACGAAGCATATTGTTTTCCAACGGCACCGTGATTGGATGCGTCGTCGGGAATTATTCCCTAATGGTACTGGTAACGTTGATGATCTCCATTATCTAGGGATGATTTACCCTCACCCGCGGGGAAATAAGATGCAACCAAGCATTCTCATTATGACTAACTCTGACCAAATTGATCACTTAGACGAACTAGTTCGGGCAATGCCAAATATTCAATTCCACATTGCCGCGGTTACCGAAATGTCCGGGAAGTTGCTCGCATTCGGTGAGCGATCAAATGTAACGGTTTATCCAAACGTTAGCCGTCAACGGGCTTTGCAATTATTGAAAGATTGTGACATCTACCTTGATATTAACCGGGGGAGTGAAATTCTTGATAGTGTTCGGGCAGCGTTTGAACAAAATATGTTAATTCTTGGCTTTAAGGATACTCTGCACGAACCGCAATTCGTTGCACCACAAAATATTTTTGAACAAAACCAGGCTAAAGAAATGACCCAAACGATTTTGACAGCATTGCTTAAGCCAGCATTGATGGAGAAACTAATCGATACTCAGCGTGAACATGCTAATGATGCGACTGTTGAACAGTACAAAGAAGTGATTGGAGCGTTGACAAATGGCAAAGCAAGATAAAGATAATGATGAGTCAATGGTAGAGAAACATGCCCTTGAACGGCTGAACCATGTTGAAAAGGAACACCGGAAAGCGTATGCGAAGAAGCCCGAAAAGTTTAGTCCGGCCAAGATTATTATGGGGATTATCCTGATTGTTGTTCTGCTAACCTCACTGGTAAGTATTTTTTAGCTAGAATGGCACCTTGTTCAACTAATAACTTACAATAAGTTAGCATATCCTATTGACTTTTAATTATTATCGGGTAAAATTTAGATAATTCATCACGAAGGGAGTACAAATTATGCTGAATAATGTCATGCCAAACGAATTCTGTTCTGCTTGTTGCGTTGTTTGTAACAAGCTTTTTGGCGTGATTAAAATTCAGTAATTTGTATTCTAGTAAAAATTAAGGGTAATCAAGCTTTTTTGGATTGATTACTAATAAACTAGGCTTACAATTCTGAATTTGAATTGTAAGCCTTTTTTCACTTCGCGGTAAAAGAAAAGAGAGGATGATCTATATATGGATTGGACGATTATCCAGCAGAGCCTTCCCAACTTTGCTCAAGGGTTCAAATTAACTCTTTGGCTTTCGCTAGTTGGGATTGTCGGCTCAATCATTGTTGGGATTATCACCAGTTTAGTACAGTACTTTCGCGTTCCGGGTCTCCGGCAGGTTCTTAACGTTTATGTTGAGGTTGCCAGAAATACTCCATTGCTAATTCAGCTATTTTTCTTATACTATGCCTTTCCGGTAATGGGGATTAAGATGACTGCCGAGACTTGTGGGATTATTGGTTTGATATTCCTTGGCGGGGCGTACATGGCTGAAGGATTCACCGGTGGCTTTAATGGGGTTAGTCAAACCCAGATTGATGCTGGTGAAGCACTGGGGATGAATCAGTATCAGCTTGCACGGTACGTTATTCTTCCGCAGGGATTGTCATTAAGTGTTCCGGCTTTAGCAGCCAACATTATTTTTCTAATTAAGGAAACATCAATTTTTTCCGTAATTGCAATTCCGGAGCTGACCAACACGGCTCTTGACCTGATTGGAATGTACTACCGGTCGAACGAGTACTTGTTTGTGTTGGTAATCGCCTACGCAATTATCTTGATTCCGGTAATCTTACTGCTTGACTGGCTTGAAAGGAGGGTTCGGTATGGCTCATTCGGGGATTAGCGTTTTATTTGAAGGAACAAACTTTGCCCGGTTAATGGGCGGATTGTGGACATCGGTTTGGATCGCGGTTGTTTCGTTAGCAATTGGTTTGTTGTTAGGAACCATCTTCGGCCTTTTAAGAACCCTGCCTAGCCGAATTATCCGTTTTATCCTACTCCTTTACCTCGAGTTCTTCCGGATTGTGCCGACAGTAGTTCTCTTGTTCCTGGTTTACTACATTTTGCCGCGACAATTTAATGTCAATTTGCCGGCAACTTGGATGGCGGTTCTGGCGTTCTCCTTATGGGTTGCAGCCGAATTTAGCGATATTGTTCGGGGAGCACTCGAGTCAGTTCCCAAGCACCAGTGTGAATCAGGGTTAGCATTGGGACTCAATCAATGGCAGCTGTTCCGTTATGTTCTGCTGCCTCAAGCAATCCAGTTGGAACTCCCGGCAACGATTAACTTAGCAACGCGGGTCATCAAAACAACCTCGCTCTTGCTGATGATTAGTGTTATGGATGTCATCAATGTTGGTCAACAGATCATCGAAGCAAATAACCAAACGCACCCGACTGGTATTTTCTGGGTATATGGTCTGATTTTCATCCTCTACTTCATTGTTGATTATCCATTATCCCTCTGGGCAAAGCATCTCACTGCAAAAGAAGAGCATTAATTTTGGTAGGTGGTAATATGGCAGAAGAAATTCTTAAAGTTGAACATTTAAATAAATTCTATGGCGATTGGCAAGCCCTGCATGACATCAATTTTGAATTGAAAAAGGGCGAAGTTGTTACGCTCCTCGGTCCCTCTGGTTCTGGAAAAAGTACGTTGATCCGAACCCTGAATGGACTGGAACCGTTTCGGGATGGGAGCATCTATTTCAAAGGAAATAAAGTTAATCCTTCACCAAAGAAATGGCAGGAGTTGCGCCAAAAGATCGGGATGGTCTTTCAAAGTTATGACCTTTTCCCTAACCTGACTGTCTTGGATAACATCCTCTTAGCACCGACGAAGGTTCAAAAGCGGGATCGGGAAGAAGTTAAGAAGGAAGCAATGGCTCTGTTGGAACGGGTTGACTTGGCAGACCAAGCAAATTCATATCCTCGGCAGTTGTCAGGTGGTCAAAAGCAGCGAATTGCAATTGTCCGGGCGCTAGCAATGCATCCTGAGTTGATGCTTTTCGATGAAGTTACTGCTTCCCTCGATCCAGAAATGGTCCGGGGGGTTCTCGAAATTATTAAGGAGTTATCTGATCGGGATCACATGACGATGATTATTGTTACTCATGAGATGAACTTTGCAGCGCAGATTGCGGATCAAGTTCTCTTCCTGGAAGATGGTCGAATTTTAGAGGAGACACCGGGGAAGCAGTTCTTTGAGCATCCGCAGACTGCGCGGGCAGAAGAATTCTTATCAAGCATGGAATTTTAGAAAGGGAGAATTGATATGTTGAAGATTAATTGGAAAAAGATTATTGCTGGTGCCGTTGCTGTAGCAGGAGCGGTTGCCTTGCTTGCTGGTTCAAGTTATCTTAAGCCGGCAACCGTAAATGCTGCTAGTAATTCCAGCTCAGTTTCCGCCATTAAGAAGCGGGGAACTTTGCGGGTAGCCGTCTTTGGTGATTTGCCGCCATATGGTTGGGTTAACAAAGATGGTAAGCGTGTTGGTTACGATGTTGAATTGGCACGGCGGATGGCTAAGGACCTTGGTGTTAAGCCAAAGTTTATCCAAGTTAACGCTAACAACCGGGTTGATACATTAAATTCTAATAAGGCTGATATTGTTTTGGCTAACTTCACCGTTACTCCAGAACGGAAAAAGGTTGTTGACTTTGCTAAGCCTTACATGAAGGTATCCGTTGGGGTCGTTTCACCAAAGAAGAAGGCCATCACTAAGGTTAGTCAATTAAAGGGCAAGAAGGTTATCGTTACTAAGGGAACCACCGCTGAAAACTACTTCACCAGTAAGCAACCAGGTGTTCAATTGTTGAAGTTCGATTCAAAGACCCAGCAATTCAATGCTTTGAAGAATAACCGGGCCGCAGCACTTGCCGATGATAACTCATACCTTTACGCTTGGGTAAAGAATAATCCTAAGTACACTGTTGGTATTAAGAGCATCGGTCCTAAGCAATACATTTCCCCAGCCGTTAAGAAAGGTAACAAGTCCCTCCTCAATTGGAGCAATAAGGAAATCACCAAGTTAAACAAGGAAGACTTCTTCACCAAAGACTACAATAGCCAACTCAAGCCTTACTTCGGCAGCGAAGTAAAGCCATCAGATATTGTGTTGAATAATAAATAGAGTGCCTTCGCCCCAAAGAGTTCCCGGAAAGCTAGCAATTTCTCTCGACGAAGGCGACTTGCGCCTAGGAGAGAGGTTGCTAGCTCTAGGGAACTCGGGCGAAGCACGTTTGAGGTAGAGTGCGAGCACGTTTTGGCTCTGTTGCAGTAGAAACAATTTCTCCCGACTGGATGCTGAAAGCATCTGGGAGGGAGGTTGTTAGCTCTAGCAAGTTCCTGGCGAGCAGATCTTGACTTTGCTGCAGTAGAACACTAGGCGGAAGTTGGGGTCATGGCGAAGCGCAGTAGCTGAGTGGCTTTCGTCATCAACAAGTTGATAGTCAAAAGCCTACTCATCCTTGCGTGGGTTCACAGACGAAATTGATAAATCAATTTCTGGTTCACTCCAACGTTTCGGCAATGTTGCAGCAAAACATCCAACACACCAAAAAAAACCAGCAACACCAATTTCGATGTTGCTGGTTTTGTAGTTTAAACAATACTCTTTACAAATTCTCATCCGTCTTAAAGTTTAACTCGCAGTAATCAGTCATCTTCGTAATTAATTCCATTGCGAGGTTGCGGTAAGCGGTTAGGGTATCATTAGCAAACTTATCACTTTGGTCGTTTAAGTAGTCGGTTAATGCATCCCCTTGCAATGCAGCCGCTTTATTGTCAGTCTCGCGAATTAACTTTTGTGCGGCCGCATTTCGTTCTTTTTGAACATCCCGGAGTAGAGGAAGAAAATCATGAAGATGACTATCAACCAGGACACTGGCATGTTTGAAGATCCAGTAAGCGGAATTTAATTGGGCCGGTAATTTTCCTCGACCATACGCGGCCGGCAACTTGGTAATCCCATTAAAGAATGGAACATAGGTACTTTCGTTAGCTACCCCCATGGCAAGCCAGTGAATATCTGGACCCTTACGGCCGGTTTGGAGAATATGTGATTCTTGAGTTTTAGCCAAGCTGATTGGCCGATATTTGTGGGCACTCGGACTGTTAGTCAATGGATCAAATCCAGTTCCCTCATAGTGATTGCTCAAGTAGTTTTGTGCATCAATTACTGAAAGAAGGCGATCCGGCTTCATCAAGAACGGCAATTCAGTTGATTCCGGCGTTTCACCTTTAGCCTGATGAGAACTAAACATTTGGTGACCAATCCAAACCCGTGGTTCACTATAAATGGCATCTGACTGGTCAGCCGTTCCGAAGATCTTGCGGAAGTTAAATGTCGTTGGGTCCGGGTTAAGGTGGTTCTTTTCAACGAATTCTCGAATCCCAGGGTGGAACATGAAGTTGTTCGGGTCGTTAAAGTCAATTTCTTGGATTGCTAATTGGTTAGCGACAACCGCATAGCAATCATCAGGAATCCGTTGAGCAACCCAGTAATGACCAGCACCGCTTTCAAAGTACCAAGCCTCATTATCATCAGCAAACAGTACTCCGTTGGTTTCACCAGTTCCATACTTAGCAATTAAATTACCAAGGCGGAGAACCCCTTCACGAGCAGTTTTAACGAATGGCAAAACAACGGTTACCATTGCTTCTTCGTTTAGCCCGTTCTTGACTAATGGATCTGCACCTAAAACCAGGCTGTTTGAATAGGCACTTTCGGTCGCGCTCATTGCAACGTTGTATTCGTTAATCCCGTCTTCTTCAAATAGCCCGTACTTGTCGGTCCATTCAGGCGTGGCCGAGTAGCGAGCACTGTCGTCAGGAAGCTCAATTTCTAATTTAGTTTCCTTGGAGACAAACTTACGTGGCACCGCACCATGCGGATGAACAACCATGTGCTTTGGCCAGGCAGCCTTAGCATCCTCATTTCGACCAATCATGATTGAACCATCAATACTGGCCTTTTTCCCAATCAAAATACTCGTACAAGCGGATAATTTGTTTGGCATATTTAAGAACCCCTTTTAATTTCTAAGCTAGTAAAATGCGAGCACGATTTACTCGTTACTCACGAACATTCCTTCTTAATTATACACCGCTTAGGTTGAAGCTGAAAATTTCACCCGGTGAATCTTTTTTGCCGTGGACCAGGAAAAGATCTTATAATAGGTTGATTATTTTTTCGTGAGAGAGTGAAAATTATGCAACAGTTATCAATGCTAATTATTATGTTAGCAGCACTTATTATCCCGATTGCGATGGCACGGTTTAAGGTTTCTAGTGTTCCAACCGCCGTTGCAGAAATCGTTGCGGGGATCCTCCTGGGGAAGAGTGCCTTTAATATCGTCCAGGAAACGTCTTCGCTGACGCTGCTTTCTAGTTTAGGGGTAATTATTTTAATGTTCCTCTCTGGAATGGAAATTAACTTTGACCTCTTTAAGAAAGCGCCCGGACAGAAAAAACGTGATCCTAAGTCGCCAGTCTCAATTGCGGTGCTAAGCTTTACGGCAGTTATTATCACCGCCTTTATCTTGGGGGTTATCTTGTACTTTATGGGGTTATTCTCCGATATTCTCCTGGCTACGATCCTCTTTTCAACGATTGCTCTGGGAGTGGTTATCGCAACCCTTAAGGAAAAGGAGATCCTTGGTCGGCCGATGGGGCAAACGATCTTGTTAACCGCTGTCCTCGGTGAAGTGATCCCGATGCTGGCATTGACATTCTATGCCTCAATCTATGGGCATAATGCAGGCCGCCTTTGGTTGATCGTTCTCCTGTTCTTGGCAGCAATCATTCTTTTGCGCCGGTTCCGTCAGCCATACGTTTGGTTTAATAATGTTTCGAAAGCCACAACCCAGCTTGATATTCGACTGGCCTTTTTCCTGATTTTTACTCTGGTAACGGTTGCCGAATCAGTCGGGGCCGAAAACATTTTAGGTGCCTTTCTTGCCGGAATGGTAATGAAGCTCTTAGAACCAAGCGAGGCGACTCAGGAAAAGCTGACCTCAATCGGTTACGGCTTCTTTATCCCGATCTTCTTTATCATGACGGGTGTCCGGCTTGATTTGAAATCGTTATTTGCTAATAAGACTGCATTGGCGTTGATTCCGATTTTGGTTGCCTGCTTTATTATCGCTAAATTGCCAACAACATTGATTTACCGGCGGCGGTTTAACGCCCGGAACTCATTTGCTGGTGGCTTTCTGACCGTGACGACAATTACCTTAGTATTGCCATCGCTGCAAGTTGCCAAGAACCTTCACGCAATTACGAGTACCCAGTCGGATGCCTTTATTTTAGCGGCTGTGATTGTCTGTGTTCTGGCACCAATTATCTTTAACTCAACCTATAAGCTGAATAAGGAAGATTTGGTTAAAGAGCGAGTGGTCATCGTTGGTGCGAACACCTTAACTGTCCCAGTTGCTCAGCAGTTGTCCCATAACTGGTATGTTGTGCGGATGCTGACCGATAATCAGGATAACTACAAGACCTTCAACAGCGAGGTTAATGATCTGAAGTATATTGAAGAGATTGATGAGCAGGCGCTTGATGCAGGAAAGTACTTTGATACTGACGTGATGGTTCTAGGATTCCGCAATGATAACAAGAATTATCAAATGGCCGTTTTAGCAAAGAAACATGGCGTTAAGCGGGTTATCGCTAGTGTCCAGAACCCGAAAGTATCAACGGACCATATTGATGAGCTTAACCGACTTGGGGTAGAAATTTTCAATAGTTTCGTAGTCCAAAATAGTGTTCTGCGTTCGCTAATTGAATCGCCATCGGTCTTTGAAATGCTGATGAGTGCTCATTCAGGATTATTTGAAGTGACGATTCATAATCAGCGCTATGTTGGGATTGAATTACGAAGCCTGCCATTCATCGATCAAATTACGGTTAGTCGAATTTACCGCAAGCATAAGCCAATTTCGCCAAGCGGGGATACTGTTCTTGAATATGGTGATCACATTCTTTACACCGGACCGTATGAAATTGTTAATGAAGTGCGGAAACGGCTTGGTCGTCGTGGTTAATAAGAATAATTGCCGGAAGATAGTCGATTATGGTAAGATTAAATAAATTTAACAAGGGAGGGCATACAAATGCCATTAGTACATATTGATTTGCTTGAAGGTCGGACTGACGAACAATTAAGGGCCTTAGTAAAGGATGTTACAGCTGCTATTTCAAAGGATGCTAATGTCCCAGCTGAACGAATTCACATCGTTTTAAATGAAATGCGAAAAGACCGTTACAGTGTTGCTGGCAAGATGGTTAGCGACAAGTAAACAAAGCATTAGAGGGGGGCTTAGCAGTTAGCTTGGCTCCCTTTTTTCGACCGTTCCTGAGTTTAATTTGAAAAGGATGAGAATTTTGAATGAACAACAATATGTAATGGCGATTGATGAAGGGACCACTAGTACGCGGGCGATCATCTTTGACCATCAAGGGAATAAGGTAGCAATGAGTCAGCGGGAGTTTCCCCAATACTTTCCGCAGCCTGGTTGGGTTGAGCATGATGCAATGGAGATTTGGGATGCTGTTCAGTCAGTGATCTCTGATGTAATGATCAAGTCTCAGATCCCGCCATATAAGATTGCCTCTATCGGGATCACTAACCAGCGGGAGACCACCGTTATTTGGGACCGCCACACCGGTAAGCCGATCTACCATGCAATCGTTTGGCAGTCAAAACAAACTAGTGAGATTGCTGAACAGCTAATTAAAGACGGCTATAAGGACATGATCCACCAAAAGACGGGGTTGGTAATCGACTCGTACTTTGCGGCAACCAAGATTAAGTGGATTTTGGATCGTGTTCCCGGTGCACGACAAAAGGCAGCTAATGGCGATCTGCTCTTCGGAACGATCGATACTTGGCTATTATGGAACCTTTCTGGTCGACGGGTTCATGCCACGGATGTTACTAATGCAAGCCGGACAATGCTCTTCAACATTCACGACCTAAAGTGGGATCAGGATATCTTGAAACTATTAGATATTCCAGAAGCAATGTTGCCGGAAGTAAAGCCGAGTTCAGCAATCTATGGCTACACCGGTGATTACCACTTCTTTGGTGTACAAATCCCAATTGCCGGAATTGCGGGGGACCAACAAGCAGCCTTATTTGGTCAAGCAGCTTACGATAAGGGATCAGTTAAGAATACTTATGGGACCGGGGCCTTTATCGTGATGAATACGGGATTAGAGCCAACCCTTTCAGATAACGGCCTATTAACAACGATTGCTTACGGGATTGACGGCAAGACATACTATGCCCTTGAAGGAAGTATCTTTGTTGCTGGGTCTGCTGTGCAATGGTTGCGTGACGGTTTGCAATTATTTAAGCACGCGAGCGAGTCAGAACAGATGGCAGTTGATGCGAAGACTACTGGTGGTGTTTACGTTGTTCCTTCGTTTACAGGACTTGGGGCACCATATTGGGATCAAGAGGTTCGTGGTGCCATGTTTGGGTTAACCCGGGGAACTAACCGGGGCCATATTGTCCGGGCAACTCTGGAATCAATCGCTTACCAGACTCGGGACGTTGTTGATACGATGGTCAAGGATACGAACCTGCCATTGAAAGCCTTAACTGTGAATGGTGGGGCATCTCGGAATAATTTCATGATGCAGTTCCAGGCTGATATTTTACAGACACCAATTAAACGGGCAGCAATGGAAGAAACGACTGCATTAGGTGCAGCCTTTCTTGCCGGTCTTGCGGTTGACTTCTGGCACGACCAGGACGAGGTCAAGAAGCTTTCGAAAATTGGGGATGAGTTTGCCCCGCAAATGAAAGCAGAAAAGGCAGAAACACTTTATGCCGGCTGGCAACAGGCAATTAAAGCTGCGCAATTCTTTAGTCACGGAAAATAAAATTTAATACTATCGGAGACCGAAAGGAGTTTTTTGAGTGGATCAAAACATTAATCCGCAAAAGTTAATTGATGACCTTCAACACTGGATTACCGCTAATCGTGAGGATCAGGTATGGACACAGCATGAATCCCTATACCTTGAAGTCCTCGCCCAGTGGAAAGCAGTTAATCGTTACCGTCCTGAAAACGGGACTGCAGAAGATCAGCGATTGTACCAGCTATACTGGACAGCCATGGATCAATGGCATCAATCATTCGCCCAGCAGAGTGAAGAAATCTTCGAGGCGATTCCGATTCGGGCAACGGATAAGGTTGGCTTTTATGATGGCGTCCTTCAAGAACTTCAAGCCGTTATTTTAGACCGGCTACCACAGGTTCAACAGGCTAAAATCGTGCGGATGACCAGTTTTATCAATGTTTTACGGGTCAGCTTAAATGATATGACTAAATTAAGCTTGGATGACCTGAACGTTGTTGATATGTCACTTCTGTTAGATTATTGGAAGTTCCTTGGGGATGCATTGAGAAAGTTTTAGGTTAAATTTGCACATTGCGAAATCAGTTTACTAGGGTTATAGTAATAGTTGAGTAATGAATTAATCTATCAACTGAATTATGAAAAAGGGGTTAGCTTCTATTACAGTAATTAATCGAAAATAATTACTGTATTCTTGTGGATTTTATCCATAAGATAACCGCAATTCTGCTAACGGAATAATGATTTAGCAAAGGCAGTGGTAATATTATGGAAAATAAATCTGAAACGTCAACAAACGACAAACAAGTCTTAACAACTAGTCAGGCACCGACACAATCTCTCATAAAGAGAAAGCGGATCAGCACCTAAAGACTTATCAGCTAATAAGGATTCACAATCTTTATTTGTTGCGACGGCATATACGTCCGCAACGGGAAAAAACTGAAGTAATTGAGTCCGTAGTTGATGGTCAGCAATCATTGTTTAGTGATGATGAACTAGCTCAGCTGCAAGATTCTAATGTTTCAATCACGGAAGTGATTGAAAAGCAGACAAAACAAGTGGTGCGTCACCGGAAAGCCAAGTCTTCTGGTCAGCGGACCGCTTTTTTGGATGGTTTACCTCAAGTGGATAAGACGATTCATTTAACTAATACGGATTGTCCAAAGTGCCATGAACAGATGAAAAAGATTGGTAATCATTTGTATAGCCGTGAAGTCCGGCTAAAGCCTGCCGAGTTGTACTGTGTGAATTTATACCAAGAAAGCTATAAATTGTAATGACTGTGACGAAGATGGTAAAGTTATGATCATTAGTAGCCAGATGCCACAATCATTATTGCCTCACAGTTATGTTTCCAGTAGTGTTTTGGCTAAAGTAGCTGAATATAAATTTGCCTTAGCTTTACCCTTTCATCGACAAGTAAAGCTTTGGCAAGCCGTTGGCTTGCCAGTTAGCGGTCGTCAACTCGCCACTAATATCATTACAGTTAGTCAAACATACTTGAAGCCACTGTATGAACGGCTAACCCAATTAATGCAAGGTGAAAACGTAATTCAAATGGATGAAACGCCATTTAAGGTCATTGACGAAGCTAAAAATACCAGCTATTTTTGGGCAACCAAGACCACGAGCGAATTTAGTCGTCATCAGATGGTGATTTTTCACTATCGTAATACACGCTCAGGAAAAGTAATTGGCGATATTATCGGACAGGGCTATCCGGGCTTTATCATGTGTGATGGCTATGGCGGTTACAGTAATCGTTTATATCCCAATGCCCGATTTGGCTCGTGCTTAGTTCATATTCGTCGGGAGTTTATTCGAATCACTAAATTACTGAGTAAGAAGCAATTAAAGTATTCGAAAGCTCTCCATGTGGTAAAACTACTCGGGGCCGTTTTCCATAAGGAAAACGAATTAGTATATCAAACTGAAAAGGAAAAACGGCAGCAAAGAATTACTCATGTGAAGCCGTTGCTTGATAGGTTTTACCAGTACTTGGGAAGTATCACTTCACCACAGGGCCGGCTGTGTGCAGCCATCAAGAATGCCTTAAAGCTTCGGACAAGAGTATATCGGATT
>DHKFI23501__coassemble_576_pt1 | contig 48393 bp, 50 predicted proteins | sample DHKFI23501__metabat2_high_PE_017 | metagenome-assembled genome bin DHKFI23501 | reverse complement strand
GTTATCCAAAGCTCCCCTACCGTAGTTTGGGTTTACCGCTTGAGGGGTTTACCGCGTTCCACCAATAAAGTTTCCCTTATTGTATCGTCACTGTGGCACTTTTCAGGAATACTCGGACATAGTAAAAACCGTAGTCGTTTCTTCCGCCGTTACCGAATAAATCGGTACCCCGCCTTATTTTTTCAGCGAGCACAAACACTACAGACATCGCAGTCTGTGCGAGCATGGACCTTCCTAACATAACATAAGCTATGCTCAATTACCCAAGACTTGCATATGAAATTATTAAAGTAAGTGTGAGTCGTTCTCTTGACCATTAGCTCCCATTTGAGAACCAAAGACACGCCGTTCCAAATTAGATAACCGCTTCAGGATATCCATGTTAGTAGCGTTAGAAACTGGTTGAGAAGCAGCTCCATTATTCATTGATGAACCAACTTCAACTTGACGGTTAAGTTCATCAACCTTAGCACGAAGTCGTTCATTCTCACTATTTAAACGATCAACTTCCTTATTAAAGGTGTCGTAATCTTTGATAACATCGTCCAAGAAGGAATCAACATCAGCTTCATCGTAGCCTTTTCCGATGTTCCGTTCTTTAAATTGCTTATGCAAAATATCTTGTGGAGTAAATTTAATGTTATCCAATTTATACACCTCAATTGCTAAACTTCAAAAGTACATTAATTATCATACCTAACTCATCCCGCAAATTCAAGCAATTTCGCCCGATATTAACGAAAACCTAGAATTTATCTGCTTCTTCTGCTTCCCGTTGATGCTCTTGCCATTCAATAGCTGCTTCCTGGAGTTCGTCAAAGTCGATTAAACGATAGGAATAATCATGATTGGCTTGATACTTTTGGATTGCTTGATAATCATATTTTTCCTTTCCTTCATGATCTAGGTCGTAAAGCAAGAGTGCTTCATCAGTGTGAGTTAACATGAAACGTTGAAAGGCACGAAGCTGTTGCGGTGATTGATACGGATGATCGCTGACACTCGCACTGAAATCAACAGCTGATTGAAGGTTAGCTAATTTAGCCTGATTATTCTCGTTCCATTGTTGGCCAAACTCGGTAAAGGGCATCATCATTGAAACCTTCAACTGCGGATAATCATCCTTTAGTTTCAACGCTACCTCAATTGACCATTGCTCAGTTCCCAACTGAGGACCAGTAATCAACCAAAATTCTTCATCACTCTCTTCTAGTCGTGCTTTTAGTTCACGAGAAAGGACATCTTTAATCACAGCAGCCTTTGGATCATCATCCTTAAAGACATTTAATTCGTAGCTACGATAACCCGTGATCCATAATCGACGCATTTAATCGCCACCTTTTTCTACTATTATATAGGTAAAGTTATTTTTAGAGGAAGTGTTCGCTAGGAACTTTCCTACTGCAACATAGTCGAAACGTGTTCGCCTGAGTTTCCTCGAGCTAATGTTCTCGGCAACAAAGTCAAAATGTGCTCGCCAGGAACTTGCTAGAGCTAATGTTCTAGGCGACTGAGCCGAAATGCGTTCGCCGTGACCGCAACTTCCGCCTAGCTATCCCGTCCTTGATTGTAAACAATCATCGTCCGGGATTTTCTAGTACTCAGTTGCTAATTCGTCACGGCTCACGCTCTAAATTTAATCATTCTGTATCAATCATCTTGATGTATCTCTGGTATAATACTTCTAGTTAGGAGAGTGATCAATGGTGAATATTCACTATCCCAATGGTCAGCAGCCGAAGCGGGAATATAACCCGCAACGAGATTTGCCGACCCCCCATCAATCAATTTACGCAAAACGGGGAATGTCACTGGAAGATGAAATTAATCATAGCAACCAGTATTATTTAGCAAACCACATTGCTGTGATTCATAAGAAGCCAACACCAATCCAGTTAGTAAAGGTCGATTATCCGAAGCGGAGTGCTGCCGTTATTAAGGAAGCATATTTTCGTCGACCATCAACGACCGACTATAACGGTGTCTACAAGGGCTACTATATTGACTTTGACGCGAAGGAAACGCGGAATAAGCGATCGTTCCCGTTAAAGAATTTTCATCCCCACCAAATTCGCCACATGCGTGAATGTATCAAACAGGGTGGGATCTGTTTTGCATTTATCAAATTTACCGAACTAGATCTTATTTATTTACTACCAGCTACCAACCTGTTTGAATTCTGGGATCAGCAATCCGGTGGTCGGAAATCAATTCCGCTTGCTTCAATTGAGAAGTGCGGCTATCAAATTGGTTACCGGCTCAATCCACGTCTTCCATACTTGGAAGCGGTCGACCGAATTATTGCTAATACAAAGTAAAAGGAGAATATCATGTCGAATAACGATGAACCACGACGCGAAGATCAGTATCGTGCCGATGGTAGTTACTATGATGGCGGAAAGAAGCCATTATTAAAGCGCATCCTCCTCTGGATAGCAGGGGCGATTGTCCTCTTGTTTGTGGCTGGATGTGCACTATTTTTCTACTACGCTTCAAGCGCCCCGAAGATTAGTCAACGGGAACTATCAAGTCAGAACACAACGATTATCTATGATGCTAATAATAAGGTGATTTCTCGTCTTGGTGCCCAAAAACGTGATTATGCTAAGGATTCGCAAATTCCTGACACTTTGAAGCACGCAGTAGTCGCAATCGAAGACCGGCGCTTCTATAAGCACCACGGAGTTGATGTTCGGCGAATCTTCGGTGCAGCGATCAATAATGTGATTGGTCGTTCAGACGGAATGCAAGGTGGGAGTACCTTAACCCAACAACTGGTTAAATTATCGGTCTTCTCAACTGCTCAATCTGACCGGACATTTAAGCGGAAAGCCCAGGAAGCCTGGTTAGCCCTAAACGTTGAACGGCACTTCAGTAAGGATCAAATTCTTAAGTATTACATCAACAAGGTTTGCATGGGTAATGGAGTCTACGGAATGCGAACCGCCGCTCAATACTACTATGGTAAAGAGTTGAAAGACTTGGACCTTTCTCAATTAGCATTGCTTGCCGGAATGCCCCAATCACCAACCAACTACAACCCGCTAGCTTCAAATACTAAGTATGCGACAGCACGGCGGAATGAAGTTTTGAACGCAATGGTTCGGGCCGGCTACATCACTAAGTCAGCTGCTCAAAGTGCTGCTAGTGAAAGTGTTACTGATGGCCTTGACCCCGATCATGGTGACGTTGAATCAAGCGAAACTAACGTTAAGGAAAAGATCGTTGATCCATACGTCAAGGAAGTTCTTGCCCAATTGCAAGCAGAAGGATACAATCCAAACACTGATGGCTTGCTAGTCCACACTAACATGGATCTTGGCGCTCAAAAGAAGCTCTACAACGCTGCTAATAGCGAAGTATCTTTCCAAAGCGACCAAATGCAAGCTGGTGCAGCGGTTACCGATCCGCATAACGGTCAAGTAATCGCCATGCTTGGTGGTCGGCATTCTAATGTGATTTATGGTCTTAACCGGGCCGTTCAGGAAAACCGGAGTTCTGGTTCTACCGCTAAACCACTAATGGATTATGGTCCAGCGATTGAATACCTTCAATGGCCAACCTTCAAGACCGTTTCCGATACGAAGTTCTACTGGCCAGGAACAAATAAAGTTCTTCACGACTTTGATAACAAGTACAAGGGAAACATGACGATGCGTTCCGCACTGGTAGAATCACGAAACGTTCCTGCTATCCGGACATTACAAGAAGTCGGGTTTAAACGAGCAACAACCTTCTTGGGTGGCTTAGGAATTTCACAAAAGGAGCCTGATACGCTTCAAAACGGGATTGCCCTCTACATCTCCCCACTCCAAATGTCAGCCGCCTATGCAGCCTTCGCTAACGGTGGGACGTACTACAAGCCATACTACATTAGTTCAATTACTACCATGGATGGCAAGACCAAGACTTATTCTCCTCACGGTAAGCGAGCAATGAGCAAGGCAACTGCATACATGATGACTGATATGTTAAAAGGCGTCTTCACTAACTCTGCTTCTACCGGGACTTCTGCTTACTTAAGCGGTGTTCACCAAGCTGGGAAGACCGGGACAACCGACTTCCCTAACCGGAACCAATCAGGAGTAATGGATTCCTGGATGGCTGGTTACACCAAGAACTACTCAATCGGAATTTGGACTGGTTTTGATCACCCAATGAATGGTGGTGCAATTTCTAGTCAATATGAACGAACTGCGGTCCTCCTTTACAAGAGCATCATGCAGTACCTCGACGAACAAAACCATGCTTCTAACTGGAAGATGCCTGATACTGTTGAAGCTGTTCGGGTAAATGGTAAACGCCAACTCGTAATCAAAGATTCCAAGTGGGCCTTAATGTACGGTGCTTGGGATGGCGGTGATGACGATAATGAATCATCACACTCTGGTTCTAGTTCGAGTTCCAGCTCTTCTTCCGGGAGTCGGAGTGAATCAATTTCTGAAAGTCGTTCCATTGAAAGTATCTTAAATGGCGGCTCAAAGAATGAAAACAATTCATCATCGACTACTCAGAGCAGTAGTGCAAGTTCTGCTTCAACTACAACAACACCTACCCCGAATGCTGGTGGCAACAATCAATAGTAATTAATCATTAACCTTTAAATTAAGGACACCCCACGTTTGATCATTCAGACGTGGGGTGTTTTTTAGTTCTCTATGCTACTTTGCTGTTAATCCGCCATCAACAATAAATTCAGATCCTGAGGCATCATAATTTCATTATTCACTAAATGTTCCGTATGCTTCATTCGTAACGGCATTGCGACACGGCAAGTAACCATATTGACCATTACTACGTGGTTGACGGATCCAAACTTCACCATCATGACATGACCAGGCATCGTAGTCAATCACTGAACCTGCTGGTAACTCTGCAATTGCAGTTGAGGTCGGTAAAGCACCCCAGCGCAAAGTTAATGGCCGATTACTCGTGAACCGCCCAACTTCACGGTGCCAAGTATCGCCGAGATCATCAGTCCAAGTCTCGTCACTTGATATACCGCTACCGGAAGAATCTCCAGAGATTACCGGATGTGAGCTTGTCTGACCAGTAGGATTAGCTAACCGCTCCCAACCATCCTGATCCACTGTAGCAATCGAACGATCCTCGTCATCCCCCGCAAATTGCCATAACGTATATACCGGCCATGGTGCAGTATTAACCTGCATATCAGGTACCTGCCAAGAGTGCCAGTTCATTGATGGGTACTTAGCAACCCAGAGGCCACAGTCATTAGCACAATTAGCAACCTGCCAAATTGCCGACTCCTGGACATAGATTAGCGGCCAGACATTTGTTTGTCGATGAACCTCATCAACAAGCTTTCGGACCCAATTTGTATTACCCCAAGCTGCATTTTGGTACTGTTCCCAATCAATTGCCAAAACCGCTTCACCGATCTTTTCTTGGATATGATTGAGAAAATACGTTGCTTCGGCGACCGGGTCATTACCGCCTGCATAGTGGTAAAGGCCCAATAAACAACCGTTAGTTTTCGCTAAAGAATACTGGTATTCATATTTTGGGTTAACATAGCCTGTTCCCTGGGAGACCTTCACGATCGTCCCCTGAGCATGGGGATCAGTTACTATCCAATCCGCGCTTCCAGAAAAGACATCCGTAAAATATAGTGCCATCTGACCTCACTTCTTCCTGATTAGATACTTTCATTATACCTTTTATGAGAAAAGTGTCGGCTGAAGCATTTTAAATTGGTGCTGATCCTCAAATAACTTAGCCATTTGGAGAAGCAAGCTTTCATTTCCTTTCCGAGCAATAAACTGAATCCCTAGTGGTGTCCCATTAGCACAAACATGGGTTGGTAAACTAATTGCTGGCTCGCCAGTCATATTCGCTTGTTCGGTAAATGGCGTATAGGTCAGCGCCGGAAACCATTGATCATAAATCAATTGACGCTGGTCTTCCGGTGATAGTTCAGTAATATGTTCCATTCGCTTACGATCGGTTGGCGTAATTAAGTCATGATCGACTCGGGGCGCCGGTTGAGCATTGGTTGGCGTAAGAAATAATGGATACTGATCATGTAACTGATCATGAATGAAGCTCGCTTGATCCCACTGACTTAGTGCTTCACTGTATTGAGCTGCTGAAACATTCTCACCAGTTTTCCAAAGAGCATACGTTAATAATTCCATATCATCCCGGCTAGCAGGGCGACCAAGGTAACGTTCGATTCCATCAAACATCGCTGCGGTTTCCCCAGCATTCATCGTGTAATAGCTATTCATTAGTGCTACACCATCAACCGGATCAGTAAATTCAGTACATTTAAATCCCTGATCACTTAAAAAGGTTACTGCATCCAAGACCGCTTGCTTAGCTTCATCACTGACTGGAGTCCCAACTGGCGATTTAACTGTATAACCAATTTCGATGTTTTTCATTGGCTGTTCCAAAACGTGATTAAATCCAGGAGTAAACTTCGGCACTTGGAAAACAGCTGCTGATTGAACAGTTTGTAACTGATCTAGTAACCGTGCAGAATCTTCAACTGATCGTGTCAGAGCAAAGTTAATCGAGGCTCCCTGCCAAGATCGCCAATCACTCGGTCCAGTTGGTACGCGACCACGAGTAGGCTTCAACCCAATTAACCCTGACCAGCTAGAGGGGATTCGGATCGATCCACCGCCATCATTTCCAGCGGCTAGTGGAACCCAACCAGCAGCCACTGCAGCCGCTGATCCACCGGAAGAACCGCCAGGAGTAACCGCAGTATTCCACGGATTCCGGGCCGGGCTAAAGAGCTTTGCGTCAGTGATATTTTTCCAACCAAACTCGGGGAAATTAGTCTGGCCAATAATAATGAAACCCGCTTGTTGCAAGGCCTGAACAAAGTTATTAGTCGCTTGGGCAACATTATTTTGAAATAACTTATTTCCGTTAGTATCCGGTTCACCCGCTAACTGTTGTCCTAATCCCTTAATCAGAATGGGAACCCCTAAAAACGGTTGTCCGTGATCAGTTAATTGACGAGCCTCATTTAAGGCCGACTTCTCACGCAGGTGAATCACTGCATTTAGTTGCGGGTTCTCCGCTTTGGCTTTTTCAATTGCAGCACTTACTAATTCAAAACTACTGACTTTCTTAGATCTAACTAAATCAGCTAATTGGTAAGCTGGTTTTCTTAATAAAGAATCAATATCCATCTATTTTCTTCTTTCTGATAATCACAGTTACAAATAGGCATTTATATTATAAATCGTCCATTAATCATTGTAAAAGCGTTTTCAAGATAATATACTTTAAGCTAATACCTTAATTTGGAGATGGTTTGATTGAATTGGGAACACTTTTTTAACATTCCCGGCTTTTTTGATGCGCCACTAGCATGGCAGTCACTACCAACTATTCTTAGTGGCTTACCCTTATCAATTATCCTATTGGCAATTTGTTTTGTTACTTCTAACGTTGTTGGCATTTTAATAATGCTGATGCGGATTAGTAAATACCACTTTCTCAGCGGGATTGCTCGCTTCTATATTTCATTTTTCCGTGGTGTTCCGATGCTGGTCGTGCTTTTCTTAACTTATTTTGGATTGAACATGGCTGCCCTGCCCGCAGCAGTTCTTTCTTTTACTGTCGTCCCGAGTGCCTTCCTCGCTGAGTATTATCGTTCTGCTCTCAAGGGCGTTAGTCAAACCCAGTACGATTCTGCTAAAGCCCTAGGAATGTCTTACCGAATTATGATGACTTACATTATTTTGCCCCAGGCCTTTCGGATCGTTCTCCCATCATTGGGAAATGTTTTACTCGACATGTTTAAAAGTACTTCTCTTGCCGCAATGATTACCGTTTCCGAAATGTTCATGAAAGCAAAAGTTGTTGCTGGAGTAAATCAGGATTACATGACCATTTATATTGAGATTGCCATTATCTACTGGATCGTTTGCTGCGTTCTTAGTTGGGGCGAGCAACGGGTTGAAAATCATTTACAACTTTATGTTAATGAATGATCATACTTAATAATGTTTAGTATTATGGACCAGTTACGCAAATTTGGTTGAATTGTCTAAGTAATCGGAATATAATTGAAGCGTTTTCACGTCACTATCAGAATAAATTACAGGAAGAAGTCTCCTACATGAAGAAAAAATTTTTGACCATTCTCTCAGTAGTTGTTTTAACAATTATTGGGTTGTCTGCTTGTGGAAAGAAGAGTGCCGCAGACAAAGATACCTGGACCGTTGCTACGTCAGGAACACTCTACCCCACTTCCTATCATGATCCGAAGACTAAGAAGTTGACTGGTTATGATGTTGAGGTTATTCGTGCGGTTGCTAAGGGACTCCATAAGAAGGTCAAGTTTAAGGAATACGATGTTGATGGGATGTTAACCGCGGTCAAGACCGGAAAAGCAGATATGGCAGCGGATGACTTTGCCATTTCACCTGCCCGCCAAAAGAATTATCTGATGTCATCCCCAATCAAGCACTCTTTCAATAGTTTGATTGTTCGGCAAAGTGATAACTCTGGAATCAACAATTGGAAAGACATTAAAGGAAAGAAGTCTGCCGGAGAAGCTGGAACCAACTACCAACGATTAGCACAACAACTAGGCGCCAAGTTAGTCAACTACGACAACGTTTCTAATGATGTCTACATGAAGGGTGTTGCCAGTGGGAAGACTGACTTTATTATGAATGATTACTATCTTCAAAAGTTAGCCCTCAAAGCACAACCGAATAGCGGGCTTAAGATCAAGCAGGGGATGTACTTTACCACTAACGAAGACGGTAAAGGTGAAGGAATCGTCTTTAACAAGAATGACCAAAAGCTGCAAAAGCAATTTAACGATGAATTAGCTAAGTTAAAGAAGAACGGCACGCTATCTAAAATTGCGAAGAAGTACTACGGTGCCGATGTTACTAAGAAGCCACATGTTCACATCGACCGCCACTTTACGATTCAGAGTAAGTATAAGGGTGATTAGAGAGGTCACCTCATGAATTATGAGCAACTTTTATACGTTACTGAGCTTGCTAACCACCAAACGCTTCAAGAAACAGCGGATTTCCTTCATATTTCTAAGTCGGGATTAAGCCAATCAATCTCTCAATTAGAATCTGAGTTGGGAGTCCAATTATTTAAGCGTAGCCATCAGGGAACGGTTTTGACTTCTAAAGGGCAAGAGTTGTTGCCATATATCAAAAGCATGATGTCAGCTAACATGAATTTAATCCAACAAGCTGGCAGATTAGGTAAAATTCAAAGCATCCATACGATTAAATTAGCTTATGCGAATACATTCCTAAAGCCAATGTTAACGGAATTCCTGAAACTGTATAACGGAAATGCTACTCTAGTGATTAAGCGTAAATCAAGTTCAGAAATTATCGAGCAAGTGCGCCATAAAGAATTAGACGCTGGCTTTATTGCCATTGATAGCAAACACCAAGAGCAACTAAATGGACTTAACTTCATTAAAGTTCATGATGGCCATATCAGTTTAATTACCAGTGACAGGAATCCATTATTAAAGCTAGAGAAGATTACCAAGCAAGACTTAGTTAAGCAAAAGTTTGCTCTATTCAATGACCCTTACAATGATCAGTTATTTGAACATCTTCAATTTATTTGTGGGCCACTTGAAACGATTGCTCGGTTAGATGATAGTTGGGCAATGTATACCGTTATAAATCAACTAGATGCTGTATGCTTAGCACGTGATTGGCAAGCCAGACATTCTACAGACAAACGGTTTACTACTCTTCCTAAAATCAACCTCAGTAATATCATTAACGATCGCTTCTCTCTTGGTTGGGTCATTAATCCAGATACTCATTTAGACCAATTCACTAAATTACTATTACAAAATATCAATAATGAACTTACAAAAAAGGACTAACTAGTAACTACAATTAAGTTATCGGTTAGTCCCTTAACTTTTATTAGATTATTTTTCGAAATGATCGAGGTTAAAAGATGAGCTAGTGCCATTTTTCAGCACATCTTTATTTAATGAACCAGTTTGATGAAGTGAGTAAATCGTTTCTCTTCCTGGAAGATGTGGTTCCATCTGCGGATCAGAAAAGAGATTAATCAATCCTGGCGTCAAATGTGACTTTTTTACCTGTTCAGGAGAAATTTTCCGAATAATCTCATCCCCGCGTCCTTCTTCAATTTTTAAACCAATTGCTGGGTCGATTAACGTTGCCCGTGCCATCGCTACCAAATCGGTCAATTTCAAGGCATCTTGAGCATCCGCTTCTGACATAATATTACCAACAATAATCTCCTTTGCTTCACTATCAATTGCTGGCCGGAATAGTTCAGCAAAAGTTGAGCTTGAATCTTGTGGCTTAGCATTATATTGAGGAAGCGAAAGATGAATATAGTCCAAATCATAATTATCAGTGATTGCTTTAATTAATTGAGTTGATTCATGCCAAGTATAACCAACCGTTTGGTGAATCTCTTCTGGACTAATTCGATAACCAACAATAAAATCTTTAGGCGCATACTGTTTTACAACATCCATCACTTCTTTAACAACTGCTAATGGGAAGTTCATTCGCTTTTCGAGACTACCACCCCATTTATCTGTCCGGTGGTTAGAAAATGCTGAGAAGAATTGTTGAATTAAATAATGGTTAGCGCCATGAATTTCAACCCCATCAAAGCCACAGTCAATTGCTCGCTTGGTCGCTGCTCCAAAGTCCTTTACCACTTGTTCTACTTCTTCACTAGTCAATTCATGAAGCGGGTAATCAATCCATGGGAAGTCCATTTGACTAGGAACTTCAACTGTTCGCCCAAGTTTAGGCGCATAATTTGCTTCCCGACCTGAATGGACTAGTTGTAAGATTGCTTTATTACCATCCTTCTTTAATGCCTGAGCAACTTTTGCCATTCCTGGCTTAAAACGATCATCATAAATTGCTAATTGCTCACGATTATCTGCCCAGCTACGTGATGGTCCCCCATTTTTTCCGAACCGAGGTATACTCAACAATCACCATTCCTGCAGATTGTGAACGAGCACCATAATAATCCAAGGTATCTTGGGAAACGGCTTCGTTATCACCACTATTGGTTAGCATCGGTGCTTGAACAAGACGATTATTAATCGTTGCGCCATGGCGAAATGTAATGTGATCAGTTAATTGTTTCATAATAGTTCCTCCATTCATTTTCTTTCTACATGTTCAATGTATCACGAGAGAGCAGTGAAAGAAATTAGTTATTTTGGAACATGAGGTTTAGGAAAAGTGAACTTTCAAATTCACCTTATTATTTATCCTAAAATATGATAATCTGTTATAGACAAGCGTAGAAATAACCAAGGAGGAGTATTTCTATATGAAAAGATTTATAGCGGTTTTGAGCGGAGTATTTGCTGGATTATGTTTATTCGTTACACCTACTTTAGCTAGTAGAACGCAGCTTACCGTTAATATCCCAGATGGTCATAATGCACAAGTGACAAATCAAAGCATCAAAATTGACTCGGAAAATGACGGAAGTGTCACTTTCACAGGTAAGGCTGAAAAAGATGCGGTTATCACTATCGAAAAACATAATGGTAATAAGCATCATTATAAGGTTAAACCTGATGATAATGGGAATTTTACCAAAAAGATAAATCTGGCTACCTCAACTAAAAAATGTAAATTTATTGTCTCAGCTAAATCTACTGAGGAAAGTCTGAGTAATAAAGAAGTCTTTGTAGTAAAAAATACTGCTTATGTTAAACCGGTTCCCAAAAATGATGATAGTAGCGCATCAAGTGAGGAACCAAACAACATAATATCATCATCAAGTTCATCCATTGAAAACAATGGAGACATGAAGACTGATGAAGCTAACGGATTAATAGTTGGCAATTCTCGTTCAAAGATTTACCATACACCAGATCAACAAGGTTATCATATGAATTCCGCCAATGCGGTTTACTTCAATTCTGAAGCTGAAGCACAAGCTGCCGGTTACCGAAAATCATTAAGATGAGTAAAAAAGAAGTTAGGGGGTTATCCTTAACTTCTTTTTTACTCATCTTATGCTTCCTTCATTTCCCTTAGCGCATTTGTTGTAACTTGAGAAACGTTAATATTATTCTCTTTCGCCCAGGTATTTAGTCCTTCTGGAAGTGAAATATTCCGGCGCACGGTTTTACCATACTGATTAAGCCACTTTGCCATATTTACCGTAATCCACATAACCGAATCATGTTTACCAAGTTTCCACTTTCTCGGATCTTGTACTTCCGGATAGTCGGCCATATCACTAATCATCGTTGCTATAGCATCCTCAGCATGAAGGACAGCTTCCTGCATAGTCTTACCATCCGTAACCATCCCCTTAATATTGGGAGAAGAGATCCCATAATAGTGACCTGCCTCGTCATTACATTCTGTTAGAATCACTGGATAAATTAAAATTTTTCCTTTCATAATTAGTAGTTAATATGCCATCTTCACGATTATTTACTTTTCTTCACTTACCTCATCCATAAATCTTCCCAACGCCTCTTGCCACGTTGGCACTTCAAATCCAGTTGCCTTGACTTTATCCAAACTCATTATTGAATGCCGAGGACGATAAGCCTTTTGTGGATATTCTGCTGAAGTAACGGGACTAACTTCAACTTTTTCGTTTTTTAAAATCTCTCGAGCAAATTCATACCAAGTACAAGAACCATCATTTGACAATTGGTAAGTACCATATGGAATTTGGTGTTCAACCGCATACAACATAAATTCAGCCAGAGTTCGCGTCCATGTAGGTCGACCAACTTGATCATCAACTACTGTTAAATGATCATGAGTCTTGGCTAGACGGAGCATCGTGTAGACAAAGTTCTTTCCGTATTCACCAAAGACCCAGGAAGTCCGAATAATGTAATACCGATCCATGATTGATTTAACTGCTTCTTCACCGGTTAATTTAGCCTTACCATACTCATTTTTCGGATTTGTTGACGCATCGACCTGGTACTCGCCTTCGTTAGTGCCGTCAAAAACATAGTCAGTACTAATATAGACCATCGTTGCACCAATTGATTGCGCAGCCGTGGCAACATTTTTGGTTCCGTCCTCATTGACTTGCCAATTAAGATTCTTAGCTTCATCTTCTGCCTTGTCAACAGCGGTATAAGCAGCACAATGAAAAACAACTGCTGGTTTTAATTCTGCAAACTTAGCCTTAACTTGGTTTTGGTCGGTAATATCTAATTCTTTTGAACCACAAGCATCGTAAGCAATTTTCTTTTCATCTAACAAGTGACATAATTCGGTACCCAGTTGACCATGAGCACCAGTGATTAAGATTTTTGACATTTAATAATTCCCCCCTCAAAAATAACTTTTATTCATTTATCAACACTTGATTATCTTTCATAATTTCATCGAATCCTGAAACTTCGGCGATTTGCTTCTCCAGTCCTTCAAGTGCAGTATTGATAGTTTGCTTTTTTAATTTGGCTTTATGAGTAAAGTCATTCAATATATAGTAAAACTTTGCATTGCTTCGGACCGGTGATGTAACTCTGACATCAAAATTAAACGCTTTAGCATAATTTAAATCGTTAGGTCGAGCAGATGTTTTTACTAAACGTTCTATCCCCGATTTAGTGGGAATTGAAAAATCAAAATGAGATGAAATCCCACCGCCATTAGCAATTTCAACGTTGGGCGTGTAGAGGACTTCCTGCTTCAATAAGAAATCTTCAACAATATCATTAAAGGCTTCTTTGACATTTCCCTTACTCAAATAAGAAATATCGTTAATTCGCATAATTGCTTGTAATAATCGGTTCTTCGCTACCGCAAAATGCTCTAATGAGGTTCTAATTAACAAAGCTTCATCTTCCCTAGTAATGCCAAAATCATTCAAAGCATTTGTGTAAATCCGCCAAGCAACTTTAGAACGATGATCAAGATGGATACCGATATCTTCTAAGTTTGCAATAGTGTAACCAAAGTCAGATACTTCGACCTTATCTTTTGATAAAAAGCGAACATACAAATTGATATTGTCAAAATTAGTATCAATGAAAGGCGTACTAATTGATACGTAACCATCTTCTATGTTTTTGAATGTTAGATCGTCTTTTAACCATTTATAATAATTATTTTCTAATAATGAAGCATTACTCAAACCACTCACCTCCCATTATCGGTTATGTGGGTATAACTAATAAATTCATCTAGTGCATCTTTAATCTTTTTTACATTCTTAAATTCATCAATACTACCAATAGGAATAACATCCTTAGAAACATATTTACCAGCTGGTGAATTTAAATGAGCATGTGAACCTAATATTACAAGCTCACTTTTAGTACCGTAATTATTCACATGACGCAAATCATCCCCAAAATCCAATCGAATTAAGTGTATCCTATTTTCAATAAACATAAGACCAACCGAGAATCTAGTAGTAATCGGTGTTGAATGGATTTGGAAGCGATATACTATCCCTCGCTTGTTATCTTTTACTGAACAACGGTAGGTATGTGAAGTTAAAATCAATGTTTGATGTATCTGATTAATGATGTCTTGATATTCCATAATGTTTGTTGGATTTTTCTCAGCATTAATCAGCACTCTTACTTCGTTTTCGTTAAGGTTGTTTAAATCCATAATTCAAATCTAATACTCTCTAAAATACTTGTATTTAAATTATACCTTAACTAATGCATCCTAGCTCATTTAAGTTAATTCAAATATGCACTATAATTAAGTAAGCGGATTCAAAGGAGGCAATTTAAATGACTGAAAAGATCCTGTACCAAACAGTGGTAGAAAACGATGCCGGAATTAATGGACATGCAAAGGTAATCCAAGGCGGCGATTTAGACGTTTTAACTAGCAATCCAGTTCATGATGATCCGGGTACTAATCCAGAACAGTTAATCGGCCTTGCCCTGGCAACCTGTCTTAATGCCACAATCGAAGCTGAGGAAAAGCGTCGTGGGTTAGCTCATCAAAGTGTCGTTCGGGTTAGCATTAAAATGGGATTTGATAATCCTGGATTTCAATTTTGGCTAGATGCACAGGTAAGGATTCCGCAAGTTGAGCATGATGAAGCAGTAGCAATTCTTAAGAAAGCAGAGACTCGTTGTCCTGTCGCTAAACTTCTGCAAAATAGCGACAACGTTTCTGTTCACCTGGTTGACCATTTTAATTTTAACGAAAAAGAGGACTAAAAATGAAATATCTTGTAACTGATAGCCGTGATATTCGATATAACTTAGCACTTGAAACTTATCTAATGGAACATGCTAACTTAGATGAGCCGATTCTTTACTTCTACATCAATTCACCATGCATTATTCTTGGTCGTTACCAGGATGCCTACGAAGAAATTAACCAAGAATATGTCGATCAACATAACATTATCGTGACCCGGCGAACTTCTGGCGGTGGCGCAGTTTATGATGATCTTGGGAATGTCAGCTTTAGTTTCATTACTAAGGATGATGGTGATTCAATTGGCAATTTCCATAAATTTACCGATCCAGTTATCGCTGCACTCCATAAGCTAGGCGCAACTGAAGCGAAGATGACGGGGCGGAATGATTTGCAAATTAACGGCAAGAAGTTTTCGGGGAATGCCATGAAAACCGAGAAAGGTCGAATGTTCTCTCACGGTACCTTGATGTATGATGTTGATCTCAGCGTGATTGGTAAGGCCCTGAATGTTCCAGCAGATAAAATTGCTTCTAAGGGAATCAAGTCCGTCCATAGTCGGGTAACTAACCTAAAGCCCTTCTTTAAACCTGAATTTCAGAACTTAACAATTGAAGAATTCCGTGATACCCTGGCGAAAACAATTCTAGGCGTTGAAGATTTAAACGATGCTAGGGAGTACGAGCTCGATGCAAAAACGAAGCGCGATGTTGAAGAACTCAATCAATCAGTTTTCAGCAACTGGGATTGGATTTATGGTCAATCGCCAAAGGCTGCAATCCAACACCGGAAGCACTTTCCCCAAGGAACAGTTGATTTCCGACTAACGATTAAAGATGGTCGAATTGCCACGTTAACAACCTATGGCGATTTCTTCGGCCAGAAACCAATTGAAGAGTTTGAAAAGCAATTAATTGGCACCCGTTATGAACGAACTGCTGTCAAGAATGTGTTAGATAACATTGAATTAAGTAATTACTTTGGGAAGATTTCGGAAACTGATATTTTAGACCTATTATTAAGACAAGAATAAGAGAAGCCCCGATACCAGATTGTTAGTGAGATGGTATCGGGGCTTGATTCATTTTGAAATTTAAAATAACAAAACCCCAGACGTATCCGGGGCTTCAGATGCAGGCATCTATTAAAGCCCTACACCTTAATACATATTTGAATATACATTATATCTACTTTTTTGTCAATTTATGTATTCCTTTAATTTATTTAGCTTCAATTTGAAACGCTCACCAATAATTAGATTATACACAGAATAAGGTAATGGCTCTTTATTATGAGCAATTTCTTCAGTTGATTTATATAGGATGTTTACTGAATTTTCAAAATCGGTAATATAAGAGTTCAACTCACTCCTACTATTACCGCTCTCTTTCAGAAAAATCATTAAAAGAGCTAAATAATCGAACAGAATATCAAAATTCGTTTCAGCTTCCAAGTGTAATTTATTCTTCACTGTTGCTTTCAAATTTTGTGCAACATTTTGAGCTTTTCTAAATCGACAATCAAAAATTATATGATTATGTGCAACAGCATTTCTGAGATCTTTAATCAAGAAAATTGACTGTTCTAAAATTTTTACATTCTCATCATACTGTGAATTATAGAGGTTTAAGAAATCCGCTACTTTTTCCTTATCTTCTCTATTCAAGCAAGCAACATAATTCCCAACATTGCCAAGACTAATTACTTCAAAAAGAGCCCAAAGAGGAACAGATTTATTTTCTTCTATGTAATGCTTAATAACAATATTATTAGAAGCATAGGCGTAAGCTATCTCACTATCAAAGTCTTTCTTTAATCTTAGCCTTTTATTAATACTCTTAGTTCTTCTACGTCCTCTTTGTGAACGATAAAAAGTTAATTTTTGCCTATATACATTATCAAAAGATGGATCAATTCCTAATACTGAATAATTCACTATTAAATTCTTAAGGTGGATTATAGAATGAAGTTAGCCACCATAATCGTCAGGGCAAAAAGTATATATTCCATTTCCTAAATCATTAGTAACTTCTTTAGGAATAATCTTAAAGCCCTCATTTAGGATTATTGTAGCGATTTCTCTTGTTGTCCCATGAAAGGTCTCTAAACTCAATTCGTCCACCTCAAACTTAGCCCTATTAATATTAAATAAAGTCATTAACAATTGTAGCACATCTAAGCGTTTTAGTGAACACTTGTTCGAAAAAATAATTAAAATACAATTAAATTCATAACTATCCTAAGATACAAAAGTATTAAATTATCCCAGCAACTTCAGTAATGTCTCCCGATCCAAGGCAGTACTACCAATCTCATCCCCTGATAAGATTGCATTTGCTAATTCACTCTTCTGCTTCTGCATCGCAATGATCCGTTCTTCAATGGTATCCTTAGCAATCATCTTATAGATTGAAACGTTATGTTGTTGACCAATTCGGTGGGCTCGATCGGTTGCCTGATTTTCAGCCGCAATGTTCCACCACGGGTCAAAGTGGATGACAACATCAGCACTGGTTAGGTTCAGACCAGTTCCACCAGCTTTCAGTGAGATCAGAAAAATTGCCGGGCCGTCATAAGTATTAAACTCCTTGACGAATGCTTGACGATCACTTTTCTTCGTCTTTCCTTCAATCACAAAATCACTAATTTGTTCCTTTTCAATTTGTTGCCGTAAAATTGCCAAAGCAGATGTGAACTGCGAAAAAAGCAGAATCTTATGCCCGGCTGCAATTTCATCCCGGATAAGTTCCATTGTCTGGTCAACTTTACCCGAGCGACCACGATAATCTGCATTCAATAATTTGGGGCTACAACATAATTGACGTAAACGGGTAATTTCAGCAAGCATCTCAAAACGATTATTTTTAAATTCTTCATCATCCTGACTTTGCAGATGCTTAACCAACCGGGTTGCCCGAGCCTGATATAGTTTAGCCTGCTGACCAATCATCGGCGTATACACTAGATGTTCAGTTTTGTCCGGTAGTTCCTTCAAAACATCCTTTTTCAATCGACGTAAAATAAAGGGCTGAATTAGTTTCTTCAATTCATCTTCTGCTTTGCGATCCTGGCGTTTTATAATTGGGCTTTCATAGTTTTTCCTAAATTGCGAATAATTATTGAGAAAACCAGGCATTAAGAAATCAAAGATACTCCATAATTCACTCAACTGATTCTCAATTGGCGTCCCTGTTAAAGCAAATCGATGATCTGCTGCTACCGACTTAACTGCCTTAGCCGCTGCTGTTTGCGGATTTTTAATGTACTGAGCCTCATCAATAATTTCGTTATTAAAATGCTGCTCCTGATAAAAATCAATATCACGCTTAAAGGCATCATACGAGGTAATAATGACATCTTTGTCTCGTGAAGAAGTGAATAGTGATCGTCGCTCTGCTTTAGAGCCATCTAAAACTTGAAGCGTTAGACTTGGCGCAAATTTAGCAAACTCATTTTGCCAATTATAAATCACAGCTGCAGGGGTAATCACAATACTCTGGCCATCATGGTAGTTATTGAGGATTAGACTGATAATCTGAATTGTTTTTCCCAATCCCATCTCATCAGCTAGTAAACCACCAAAACCGTACTTAGCTAGCATTGCTAACCACCGAAACCCGGCCTTTTGGTACGGCCTTAATGTTGCCTGCAACATCCCCGGAACTTTAACTGGTGAACTCTTCTTTTCGACCTGTTTAACCAGCTTCTTAAAATCATCATTTGTGCGATAGTCAATTAGCTGACGCTGCTCAAGTAAGGAGTCCAGATACATTGCCCGGTACAACGGTAACTTAACCCTATTCGAGGTTAACTCAGTCATTGGAAGGCCAAGTTTAGTTACTAGTTCTCGTAGTTCTTCTAATTCAGCTGGCTTGATATTAACCATTTTCTTAGTACCAACCTGATAGTAATTCCGCTTAGGCTGATACTGTTTAAGAAGTTGGTTAATTTCATCAATTGACAAGCCATCTGCATCAATTTTTAGGTCGAGTAAGTTGTAACTAGTATCAATACTAACTGAGAAATGAGTAATTGGCTTATTTAATAAGCGCTTAAATGCCGGTGTCCCTTTAACAATTCCGACCTTCTTCAACTCATCAATCCCCCGAGTCAATAAGTCATCCGCATCTTCAACTGGAATTACAAAGGACCTAATTTCTGGAGCGTATTCCGTGAAATACTTTTCTACCGGATCGAGCATTCGCTGAATAAAATGATCGTCAAGTTTACTTGGCTTCATCTGACTCAAGAATTCTTCATGTTCCCCGGTTTTTACACCAAAGCGACAATAAAGTTGCCCTTCATGGTAATCAAACAGGTAAAGTGGCTCTGATAGTTCTGGAACAAACTCTTTAAGATCTTTGTTTCCCTTAACTTTAACCTGAATCTGCTTTGCTAATTGAGGAAGAACACGGTAATAAAACTCCGCCATCGTCGAGGTTCCAAATTCAACTTCATTGTCTTTTTGAAGAAACGGGCTTAAATCCATTGACGGCATCGTGAATACCTGCCAACGGTTAAAGTTGACCTTGTAGTAAGCATTATTTCCGCGAATCAAATTTTGGGCAACAGGAACATAAGCTCGAATACTTCTTTGCGGATCAGTGGACTTGCCATTAGTCTCAAGAATTAATTTGGGTTCTAACTGACTCTCTTCCCGTTCCATCATTAATCGGCCAGAATAGAGCTCACCTCCATCCTGAAAAGCTTGATCAAGTTCATCAGCTATTTCACCCTCAATGAATAGTTGATTTTTAATTCCTGGGCCTAATGAATAACTTGTTTCATTTAATTCGCCAATTGTGGCTAACCTACGCATAAAGTCTAGCCAGATTCTACTGGATTTATCCAGCATTGCGGGATTAATCACCTGATTGAAGTATTTTCCCAGGTTAACCACTTCTCCTCGTTCAATCTGATTAACGAGGCTCGTAATATTTTGAAATTTATACATATGGTCGGGAACACCAACCCGAAAATATAGGACTGGTGGTTCATCAGAAAAGATTCCGTGGTCATCAATAAAGGCCTTAATAACTGTTAATTGCGCATTATTGCCTGATTGACGGTAATAATTTAGAAGTTGGTAAGCGCTATTGCTACTTGCCTCACCTATATTATGGTTAAGTAGATACTTTGCAAGTGAAACATAGGTTACTAACTTGGCAATTGCTCGTTCTTGCGTTGAATTAGTCATGGTATAACCGATATTAAATCCAAGGAGATGATCACGAACAAACTTAACTTCAGTACTAAGGTAAGCATTTCCTATGCTTGCATGAAGTGAATACTGCCACTGCCCCTTTTCCAATTGAAGGTAAGGATTGTGATAATCTTCTAATTGCTGGTCTCTCATTTGAAGCTGATCAAGAGTCTGACGAAGTGTCTTCACAAACTTTTGCGGGAATTTTTGTTTTCCCACCAAATCAATCGGATTAATTATTAATTCAGGTTGGTCATAATCTTTACCAAGAAATTCCGCCAGCGTTTGCATCGGCGTATTCCGGCGTTCGTTGCGCTTTGCTTCCGGCTCTACTCGGTATAGTGCTGCTGCCATATGTTTACAGTAATTACCATCCGCGGCATAGGGGCAAGTACAGGTAAGTTTTGTTGCCTGCTCATCATGATAGTTCCCTGTCACGTGATATAAATGCGAACCTTCTACGTCAGTTGAAAAGTCGCCCTGGGAATTAATCTTAGTATTTAGTACTCGCGCTTGCGAATAATACTTTTTCCCTCGACTCAGGATTCGCGTTGAGAAGAGTTGTTGCCATTGTTTCATAATGGTGATCCTTTCATTTTTAAGCATTATTACGTTTTATCAAATCCAGATTATATTTTAACAAAAATGGAGCATTCCTTAAAATCCTCCAAACAGGTAGTGATATATGGTCTGTATTGTTAATTTATCAATATCTTCAATTGTGAGTGGGACCTATTATTAAAATTACTCTGACAGCTCAATTACAGATCTTTTAGATCGTTATATGAGTTAGAAACGTCTGTATCATATTTATTATGTTCATCAATAAAGTCATTGTAGCTTCCACCAGGTTCAATTGCATGATTAGCAAAATTCCTCAAATCCTCATAAGCAGTTTGATAAACTTTTTTGTCTTTACTGGATACTTGGTCATTATCTTGGATTCTCTTATTTAGCTTACGCAATCCATCTAAGTCAGATTGTACATCGTTAATATCCTTATCATGCTTTTTCTCAATCCCATTTATTGTAGCATCAATATCAAAGTCATCCCCGTTTGAATTATCAATAGCGCTTTCCCACTCGTCGCCTTCATCCTGTGATAAATCTTCCGTTTTTCCCCACAATAAGAAGTAAGTCAGATAAAACTCACTCTTATCTGATTTATATTCTTTTCTTTCTTGGGCTATCTCACGTTCTTCAATAACACCCTCAACGTAACCCACTCCTATGAAAGATACAACCAACACACCAACTGAAATCCAAGTATATAACTTGTTTCGCTTGTATTTTACACTCTCTTTATCTTTTCGTCCCCTAAACCATTTAATACCAAAAATTAACAATGCAACAATCGAGGCTAAAAAGGTCAATGCGAAAATAGTAGATAACGTCTCCAATCGTCTACTCCCCCTAAATATATCTTTTAAAACGACAAAAAAGAGCTAATCGGCGGTTAAGCTGGTTAGTTCTTTTTCTACGCTTTCAGCAGTATATCATTTCATATCACAAAATGAAATGGCCTTAAGAGATATACTTTTAATATCAATTACTAAAATTTTAGATTAGAGTACAAAAATGGCCCGACACCTTAGAAGCGCCGAGTCATTTTGTACCACTCAAATTTAACTTGTAATCAGTATAGCATAATTAATTCTGATTGCTTAAAAATGCAATTAACCTTTCAGCATCTTGCCTAGTTAATTTTCCAATTACTTCTAAGTCAAATTTACTCTTATCAATTTTACCTACTGTGATTGTATCAATATAAGATTGCTTGTTTAAACCAGCCGCTGACCATTGATTAATCTTAAAATAATGCTTCTTTATTTTTGGTGACTTATTATCATATTTTGAAGTAATTTTATAGAAACGAACCTTATTATTTTCATCTGAAATAATATAAATTGGCCGCCTTTTGCCTCCACCGGGCCATGAAACAAAGGCAGTCGAAATATCGTTAGTCTTCATCAAAGAACTCCTTCATATCTTCTTCACTATTAATTTCTTTTTCTGGCTTATTCTTTGATAATAGACGAATCTTTAGAGCTGCTAGCTGATCTGGAGTTAAACTAAAACTAAGTGGAATTCGGCCTGTTGCAACAATTTCTTTATATAAAGCATTAATTACCACCGTTGGATTAAGGCCGAGTTCTTCCATAACATCTTCTGCTTCGTTAGCTAAATTACGTTCTACATTAACTTGAACTCTTTTATTTTTTCTTGCTATTGTATTCATCATGATAATCACCTCGTAATCATATTATACATACAGCGTGATTATATTTCAATCAATGCAAATCATAATTTCAGCTTTACATTAATAGCAAAAAAGAGTCTTCAATTTGAAGACTCCCTAGAAGAATACAAGTAGATAAGCTGGTTAATTCCTATCCTTTTTTACTTCAAGATCCATACGTATATTTTACCATAAACTGATGTTCGCTTTACGGAAATAAAAAAAACTATATACTTAAAGTGTTACACAAGTATATAGTCTTTACCATCAGCTGTACCTGATGGATTTTTTATTTTAAATATCAAGAATTGCCCTAATATTATGGAACACTTGCTCTGGAATATGATCAGTATGATCTACTAATTTATACGACCTATTATCTAAGTCTAACCTGGTCATTTGTTCTACTAACAACGTTCCCTTAGTTCTTGTCCCAGCTTGTTTAGAATTCCACTTAACAACAGTAGGAAAACTCTTGTCTTCACTAGTGAAAGGAATAACCCAGGCAAACGGGGTGAACTTTTTAAGGAAAGGATCACTTACAACTAACCAAGGACGATATCCCTTTTGTTCATGATTCTTTTCTGGCTTTGGGGCATTTTCTAACATAATAATATCCCCTCGCCGCAAACTCGATGCTGCCATAGCATCACTTCCTTAATTTAATTTTTAGCGTGTTACAATCGTTTCTCGACTCGCACAGCTTATTAATTAAAGCAATTCTTAACCAACGGTGCCACCCTTATCAACTATTTCAAATGGATAAGGCTTGCCATCATAGTTTTCAAACATTTTTTCTAAAGTACTTTTTTCTCTTTTCGGTTTAATGATAATTGAATTAGCAGTGGTTTCTACTGATACTTCACTATCTGTTGAGGCAATTCCAACTTGGTTTAACATCTCTTTAGGGAGGCGAACTGCGTTGGAATTACCCCACTTACCTAATTTAAGAGTTTTAATCATAAGTACTACCTCCAATAAATAACTGCCAAATGCATCGTGTACATTATTGGTATATCTCTGTATATCTATTGTGTCAACGTGGATATACAACAAAAAGTCCCCTAGTGGTCATTGTGGCTCTACAATTTTACTCAATATTCTTTCGATAGTTATTAAAAGACATGATGCTGGAATATGATTTACTTTCTACCCTTGTTAGATAAATACCTTAGCTACAACAAAAAGGTCTTCACCATCATATTCATTTACATTCCACTCTTGTTAAATAAATACGCACCTTATATTTATAACTATAATCTTCACTCTTGAAAGCGCTTTTATTTGGAGTGAAAAAATCAGAGGCGAGATAAATCTCAGCCTCCTACAAAAGCATAAGTAATGCTTTTCAATACTGTTTAAATTGTATTATTCCTCATTTAATTTGTCAATGATCTTATTCAAGAAGTTATATACTCCCTGTATTCTACTATTCCCGTTAAAATAATCTTGATGTTCAATTACCCTGCCATTCATAAAGTCATGTATCTCCTGAAAGCGCTTCTTTCTGGAAACATTTGGCATAAGGCAATTATAAACATACAATAAGGTAGTTATATCATAGGGGAAAATTTTATGGAGGTTCCTGCGTCTGGATGTGCTTCCAACAATTTTTAACTCCCTAACAAAAGTGGTAATTAATTCGTTTGGTTGCTTGCTGTCTTCCATTTCGCTAATTAATTGATTCAATAAACAATTACTATGAGCCGATGCATTCCGTAAATCTCTTATTATATTCATTAACTTATTATCTGGAAGAATATTACACCCATACTCTTTCTCATAAAAATAACAAAAATGCAATAAATCACCAAATGAAATCAGCTCAACTAATACCCAGATTGGGAAGTAGGGATAGTACTTTGTAATTAGATTTTTACAATACTCACCTGACTTATGATTCCGAATCGTTCTTAATATATTAAATCTAGGATCTTCTTTACTAAGGTACTGCCTTACAATTTCGTACCCGTCCTCCGATTGGTTATGAGTAGCCGCGTCTACTAACTTCACCTTAATCTCATGCTCAATATCTAAACACATATCCATAATCAGGTAACGAATATGCATGTCAATAGTCGATAATTCCTGAAGATAAGCAAACTCTAAGTTTTGGTATTCTCCATTTCTCTCACCTTGAGATACTTTAGGATATAAGCATCGATATGCAGCCAACTTAAAATAGTAGTTGTTATGACGAAGAAAGCCAGCTGCTTCCACTGTATCAACTATATTAAACTTAATTCCCTTGTCTTTCATGTGATTTATTAATTCATCAATAGTCAAAATTTGTTTCATCTGTATCACCCGACTATCCCTCTATTACCTTATTTTTATTATCACAAAGTACTATTAATTTAGCAAACAAATCTTGAATTGACAATTTCACACCAAATAACACAATCATTAACCATGCCTACTTAAAATTTTCGTCATTGTTCTCACTACAAAAAACAGGCAACCAGCAGCTGCCTGACCAAATCTATTCTTCTTTACTGTCCATTCTTCGCGTACTTAGCTTCCACAGCGGCCTTTTCATCTTTCCACCAATCTTCATGCTGGGTGTACCAATCAATGGTGTGTTGTAACCCTTCCTTGAAGTCAGTGAATTCCGGTTCCCAACCAAGTTCGGTTTCTAGCTTAGTGGCATCAATGGCGTAGCGCAAGTCATGACCGGGACGATCCTTTACGTGATCATAGGCATCTTTAGGCTGCCCCATTAATTCAAGGATCATTTCCAGAACTTCTTTATTATTTTTCTCTCCGTCAGCACCGATGAGGTAAGTTTCACCAATCTTTCCCTTGGTCAGGATGTCCCAAACCGCACGGGAGTGATCATTGGTATGAATCCAATCCCGGACGTTCTTTCCGGAACCATAAAGCTTTGGCCGGATCCCACTTAAGATATTAGTAATTTGCCGGGGAATAAACTTTTCAATGTGTTGGTAAGGACCATAGTTGTTAGAACAATTGGAAATCGTCGCGCGAAGGCCAAAGGAACGCACCCAAGCCCGGACTAATAAGTCAGAACTGGCCTTGGATGAGGAGTACGGACTAGATGGCCGGTATGGTGAATCAGGGGTAAACTTTTCACCCTTACCTTCACCGTGACCAGGTAAGTCTTCCCGTAATGGCAAATCACCATAAACTTCATCGGTGGAAATGTGGTGATAACGGACATCATACTTCCGGCAAGCTTGAATTAGGGTAAAAGTCCCTTCAATGTTAGTCTTGATAAATGGCGTGGGGTCAATCAGGGAATTGTCATTGTGACTTTCAGCTGCATAGTGAACCACGGCATCGGCTTGACTAACCAGCTTATCAACGAGTTCTTTATCACAGATGTCGCCAACAACTAGTTCAACCTTGTCCTTTGGCAGGCCAGCGATATTGGCTGGATTACCGGCATAGGTTAACTTATCCAAAACCGTAATATGTTCTACTTCTGGGTGGTGGTTAACTAGGTAGTGAACAAAGTTAGAACCAATAAATCCACAGCCACCGGTAACAATAATATTCTTAAATGCTTTTTCCATTAGTCAAACCTCGCTTAGATTTCACCATAAACAAAGGGATTATTCTTCTCAAATTCAGTAAAAGTTGGTTGAGCGGCATCCTTCTCGGAAGTAATCGCCTTATCGAATTCAATTGGCCAGTCAATGTTTAGTTCTGGAGTCTTGAAGGAGAACCCACCATCGGCTTCAGCATCATAGTAGTTATCCACCTTGTAACAGAAGTTAACGTTATCGGTCAAGGTCAAGAAACCATGGGCAAAGCCACGAGGAACCAGGAGTTGACGATGGTTGCTGGCTGAAAGGATGTAGCCTTCCCATTGCTTGTAAGTTGGTGAACCCTTTCGGACATCAACAATCACATCGAGAACGGCCCCGGTAACAACCCGGATTAACTTAGTTTGGGCTGCCTTCCCTCGTTGGAAGTGGAGACCACGGAGAACTCCGGCTCGGCTAGACAAGGATTGGTTATCCTGGATAAAGTTAAAATCAATCCCGGCTTCCTTAAAGTCCCGATCAGAATAAGTTTCTTCAAAGAAGCCCCGGTTATCACCAAAAACCTTTGGAGTAATAATCTTAACATCTTGTAGCCTAGTTGTTTGTACGTTTAACTTTCCCATTTTTAATTACCTTCTTACATTTTGCTTATCGAAAGTGCCTATTAGACTTAATAACTTCAATTCTTTTTTTATATGCATTTCTTTCACTAATATAATCAATATACGGTGAAATATAATCTAAATTTATATTTTCTTTTGGCCCTAGTATTAATTTAGAATACTTTAATCTTCTTGCATCATAATTAGTATATAAAAATGGAAATGGAAAGTCCTTTTTCATTATCAAACTAATTTGATCTACTCTAGGTGAAATATAGAATCGTAACTCTTCTTCATAACAATATTCAATATTCTTAAAAAGAAAGGAAATATTTTCTATAAGTTGTTCAGCTTGTTTTTTAATATCTTGATCACTTAGTTTTCTGTAGAAATTTTTAATGCTTTTTAATTCTTTTTTTATAATCTGGCAAGTATCATTACAATCATCATGGTTTTTAATAGATGGTACTACCACATTATCATTCTCTTTGTCTATATAACAAACATGATAAAATTCAATATTTTGATCATCAATAATATCTTTAAGAAATTCTATATCATAAACTAAAAATACTCCTGACGCATTATTAGCGTATAAATTCCACATTGGTAAGCTATCTTCTGCAGTGGTTGCACAGGATACATAGGAGTGAGAAATGTGTGTTGACTCTATCCCTAGATATTGAGATAATACTTTACCTTCTAAGGGATCATTTAACTGGTTAATATTAGTCAATCTCATGTACGGATAATTGTCTTTCCCTTGCTCTTGATTATCGTGGATTTTCTTTTCGTCTTTAATCAAATAGTTTATTGTTTCTAATGTAGTATAGTGACCTATATTTACTTGTAATTCTCCTTTTTTCACGAGCAAATATTGTTTTATTTTATCAACACTATCATTAATTTTAACTAGGTTCTTATCCGTACTTAGATAGTCATTTAATTTCTCACTAATTTTTGGATTTAATGTATATTTTTCTTTTAACACTTCCAAAAATTCTACTAACTCTTTTTGAGACTCATCTACTTTTGAATTATCAGGAATTATATGTTCAACTAAGAATTCTACAAATTCATCTATTACTAGTCCACTATTATTATTAAAATAATCCTTAAGTTGTCTAACAAGATCCTTATTTTCCTTAAAATTATTAAAACTTATTTTTGAATTTTTTCTGTTTAAAAAACTTAAAAAAGATAGACTTTGCTTCTGAAATAAGTCATTTAAATCATAGATACTCATGCTCCAATCTCTAAAAATAGTCTTTTCAGCGTTTCCAAAACATAGGACTTCATTCTTAAAATTTTTTAGAAGCGTTCCGTTAGTATAATTAAATTTTATTTCTCCAGGTTTAGATACCAGAATATCGTTAATATTACTTAAAATATTCTCAATCCTATCTTGATCATCAAAAACTGAAAATAAAGTAGTATAAAAATCTAAATCTTCTCCCATTGAAACAAAATTATTATTCAATGTTTGTACATCATCTTTCTCTTCTATACAGTCAAGTGTATCTATTGAATCAAAAGAAGTGATAATTCTAACATTACCAATATCACTAATCATATTTTCCTTATCAATATATTTAACATTAAACATATCTAAATAGCCATAATCATTCCAATTATCTTTTATAAAAACAAGAGAATCTGTTTTGAATGATCGGTTATCACTTTCGCAAAAAATAATATTCAAATTTTCAATTTCCTCATAACTTAAATAATTTTCAACTTTTCCTCGCTAACCGCAAAAGGTATTGACCATAATCATTTTTCTTTAATGGTTGAGCTAACTTAACTAACTGATCCCGATCAATGTAGCCCATCCGGTAAGCAATTTCTTCGAGGCAGGCTACTTTCAAGTTCTGTCGCCGTTCAATTGTCGCAATGAAGTTAGCCGCTTCGAGCATTGAATCATGGGTCCCGGTATCTAACCAGGCATAGCCCCGACCCATTAACTTAACATCAAGCTTGCCCTGCTCCAGGTAAACCTTATTAACATCAGTAATTTCGAGTTCACCCCGAGCGGATGGCTTGATGTTCTTGGCAATATCAACCACGTTATTATCATAGAAGTACAACCCGGTTACGGCATAGTTACTCTTTGGATGGGCCGGTTTTTCTTCAATTGAAAGGGCATGCATCTGATCATCAAAGTCCACGACCCCAAAACGTTCCGGATCATTAACATGGTAACCAAAGACGGTAGCCCCATCGGTTTTCTTAGCGGCTGACTGAACTAATTCAGATAAACCAGCACCATAGTAAATATTGTCCCCAAGAATTAAGCAGACACTATCATCACCAATGAAGTCTTCACCCAAGATAAAGGCTTCAGCCAAACCATTCGGGTGTTCTTGAATCTTATAAGTGAAGTTCAGACCTAATGCAGAGCCATCACCTAACAGCTCCTTAAACAATGGCATATATTCTGGCGTTGAAATCACCAAAATATCCCGAATTCCCGCCAACATTAAAGTTGACAGTGGGTAATAGACCATTGGCTTGTCATAAACTGGAATCAATTGTTTTGAAATACCCTTTGTTATCGGGTATAAGCGTGTGCCGGAACCACCGGCGAGAATGATACCTTTCACTATAGCACTCTCCTTTATCTATACTAAAAAGTTGATCTACTAGATCCTTCATTTTAATAAGCGATCGAACATTCTATTCGTTAATAATAGTATTATAAATTTTAGTTTCATAATTGTACTTAGTTATTTCTCTTTAACATATTATTCTTTTTTACGTCAACCCTTAAAATATTTAAAGCAATACTTAATTTATTTTTTTTAGAGAAATATTTCATCAACAGGATAATGATTATCATTGATATAACAGCAACTACTGAAACATAAATATTTTTAGTCAATATACTTGTCAAAATAGGCACAAGTAAGGAACCAAATATTCCATATTTTGTCATATCAGACCGGCTAAAAAGATCAGTTCCGTTTTTTCTAGATAAATTTTTTATCAAGCGTTTCAAGGCAGCATTATCATTAATATCAAATTTATTAAGAAGCCTAAAAACTAATACTAACTTTAAATTATAAATCAATGGATGTCGATTATCTTTATTCATCCAGGCAAAATATAATGGAACTAACAAGATTAGAGTACCTATAGTTAAAATATCACTAAAGAATGCTTCGATATTAAGAGGATCGCTCGATGTAATATAACTTATAGTGCAATATTCAATTAATAAAACACCAAAAACTATAGATAAGGTCAATATTAATGCTAAAGAATTTATTAATATATTAATATTAAATAGGCTTTCAATTATTTGTCGTTCGTTATTATTTTCATCTGGAAGCTTTTTCCCCTCCATCATTTTCCAGAGTTCCCAAAAGCTTTTTCTCTCTTTCGTATTTCTCACAAGTTATTCTCCTACCTATTATTCAGTATATCTTTTAATCTCAATCATAATCATTAAACATTAAGAAAAGACTGAGCCATAAACAGACTAATTAATCAACCTACATATTATTTTAAGTCACACCACCAATATTATCCCTCAATGTTTTCCCATCAACATATTGTCTAAACATAATTAAAAATACCAGAAATTTTAGGCTAAAATAATTTTGATACAGTACGATCTATTGGGTGTTTTAAATATGTATAAATAATGAACTAATCTCTCTAGAGTTGTTGCCAATATTAAAATTAGAAAAAGTCTGTTTTTATTCAGATAGTAGAATACTAATAGTAACAATGATTGATTTCTTTTAAATTTAGCTAAAGAATAAGTTCGAATCTATGTCATTATTAAATGGTCGAAGCTCACAAAATATTAATAGCAAAAAGAATTTTTCGGCTTCATCTAAGCAGTTTAGCAGTCTAATAAGATTTAGTAACTTGTGTCGAAAGTCAGTTTACATGTGTCATGATAGTTTTTAATTTAACTTCACAAATACACTTAATATCTTATTAAAAACCATTCTTACCCCTTCAGTTCGGCAATAAAACAAAATCGTTATTACAAGACTAACGATACCTATACAAAATGCTTTGATGAAAAGCATAATCCAACCATTCACTAAAATTTTATCGAACAATAAATTATTAATGTAAATTACTAAAATTGTTATTAATATATTTTCCAAAATACTAGCAAAATAATTTATACTTGATGCTAAAAAATATTTTCTAAACAGTAAAACTGGTTCATACCAAAAATAGGTCAACAACCGTGCAATTGCAGATGCAAATAAAACACCAGCCACTCCCAGAGGTTTAGCCATTAAGCATGATAGCACAAGATTAATCACTGCAGTAACCACCATTATATATTTTGTTTGCTGGTATAACCCTGTGGCTTCACGATAAATCCAAATTGGTAATAAAACTACCCCAAGATAAAAATTGCAAATGATTGCAAGCAAAGTTATATTATTCAACAAGAAGTGATTACCTAGCCATACATGAATTAAATCCTGAAATAATAAAAATAAACAAGCTGTACAAATACTAGAGAAAATATCACTAACTGATTGAATTGCCTTAAAGACTTGGTAACGACGATGCGCTTTTTCACGAACAACAAGATTGCCAAGGCTTGCAGTTAATGAATAAAAAATTGTGTTAACTAGATTGGTAACTTGTAAAGTGATCATGGAATAGTTCGAATAATACCCGACCATTCCCGTCCCGATCATGATTGAAATAATAGTATTATCCGTAGCATTTAATAAGACACCTGAGATCTTATAAAGGAAAACAGAATAAAGATTCTTAAAAATCTCTTTGACTTCCTTAATCGGCATTGAAACATGCTTCTTAATAAAGGGATATTGTTTCTCCGCCACATAAGATGAATAGAAGTTTTGTAAATAGGTAAAGATAACCTGAATTAGAAGATAGATAAAATAGCTATGAGTTAACAGTAAAAAAAGCGTCATACAAGCTGTGGAGCCGATGCTAAAAATGCTCTGATACTTTTTTAATAAATAATCTTTCTGATCAGCCGTTAGAATTGATGTTTTATAAACAACTAAATAGGAAGCTACTGTATTAGCTAGAAACATTAAGTAATATAGCGTGATATGAGGAATTGGGTGTTTAAGGTTAATTAAATACTTAAGAAATGGTACTAATGCAAGACCTATTAAAGTTACTGCTAAAGCAATAATTCGATATACCCGCCGATATAAACCGGTTAAAGCGGCCAAACGATCATAATCTTTCTCAGCTAATGGTTTGTACATGCTATACGTTAAGGCCACGCCAAAACCTAAGTCTGCTAAAGAAAGCATAGTCAATATATCAGAAAATAGGCCTGAGATACCAAGGTAACCCACTCCCAATGTCCAAATAAAGACGCTCCGGTTAACAAAGCCTAATAAGATGGTTATTAACTGGTTAGCTAAACTGAAAAAAATATTCCGAAATGAATTTTTAGTTCGTGATTGGTCCACTTATTTTCTCCTCTGACTATAATATTATAAATTTTAATAATTACTCTTTACCTAATACCTGGTTTCTAATATTCATCAAATATTTTCTCTTAATAAGATTAGTATTACTTACTTTTATTAATTTAAGCTTGTCATATGATTTAGATATAGTGTCAAAATTTAATTTTTTAACTAAAATAATATAATTTAACTCCTTAATCCATTGATATGTTCCGACTATTTTATCATCTAATGAATTAGTCACTATACATGGTGTACCTGTTATCGCAGAAATAACCATCCCATGCATTCGATCAGTAAGAACCATTTTACTTCTTCTAAACTGATTCATTAAAGAATTAACTTCTATTACTCTAGTATGCTCATCTACTATTCGAGGAACATAAGTATCATATACAAAGAATTCATTATCAAGCTTATCTATATCTAACAAAATATTAAATGGTGACTTTATAATACTTTCTTTATCTGATCTTATACAAGAAGTAATAAAGTTACGTCCTCCTCTAACTTTATTATTTTCACTTGATAAATAAAATACTATATCCGGGATCAGTTTAATATTAGCATTATAAAATTTCTTTTTCATAAATTCATAAGTTTTTTTCTCTCTTGCAAAAATAATTAAGTCTTTATGAGAATTATAAATTTTTGTTGATCTTCTTAATTGAATTCTCCCTTGTAAAGAGCTGCTAAAATAGGCAGTTTGAGTCATTATTACAATTTTATTATTAGAAAAATTTTTTATGATTTGTGTACGTTGCCTTTCATTAATTGGATATAGATCACCAACATTTCCACCACCATGAAGAAATATTATATCTGAAGGCTTTATTATTTTTTTAATATCATATATACATTTAAATGTATCAACATCATTTATTGTAACAACATTAAAATCACAAAATTGTTCTTTCAGCATTTTTAATGTTGCTACTGCAATAGCCTGATCTCCTAGATTACCGTGTGTTGGTAACATAAAATAGAATATTTTCTTACCCTCACCTAAATTATCAAACCTATTACTTTTTTTTATTCCAAAATAAACACATTTTAAATAATCAATAACTGGTGCTAGGTAAAATCCAACTATTTCTTTTATTCTTAGCATTTTATCTTTCCCTCAACTTTTTCACAAATATGACAATAATCAATGTAATCTTTTACCGCTATGAGGGTAAACTTAGGTGGGACGGAGTATTTTATTGATATTTTAATAAGTTCAAAAATCCAAGAAAGTTTATTTAAAAGGCTTTGATTCCAAGGTTTTAAACACCCAACAAAATGTACAATTTTGACTGATGTATCTTTCAAAATTTTGGCAGAATAATAAGCTTCGTATAACGAAAAAACATTGTATCCATCATCTAACTCTAATTCTGGTCGTTTACCCCAATCTGGATAACCTAAATGAATTATATCTTGATCACCAATTGCTGACTTAGATTTGTTGGTTTTATTTTGCACTTTTTCATTTAAAATGCGAAGCAAACGTCTATCTTCGTTTTCTTTTGGCATAATAACCATTAATCCAGAATTTAGAGATCGAACCCAATTTTTATTGGCAGGGAATTTTCCTCCTGCAAAGCACGATGATAAATGTGGCTTACTAAAAAGAGAGTCTATATTCTTTTTTACATACATATCAGAATCAATAAATACAATTTTATCAAATCTGGTCATGCCAAAAACAAGCAGTTTAGAAAAGGTATTACTCCAATTTGCTTGGTTTTTTTCCATATTTTTTTGAGTGAAATTAATAGGTATTTGAACATTTTTTATTTTTATAGTTTTTACGTTTATCTTTTCTAGAATTTTTATTGCTTTATCACTTACATTACTTGAGATTAAAACAGTTAATGGATATCTAGACCTAACTTTTCTTAAAGAAAAAATTAAAGCTAACGTTCCAACTAAATAGTCATTAGATCCTAGATATGTCATATATGTATAGTTACTCATATTTCCCATCATTTCTTTTTTTATTGAACAATTTTTTATAGTACTTGTATAAACGCATTACCATCCTACTTCTCACTCTCAAATAAAGAAATTTATCTCTTAAATTCCAAGTATATATATGTGACTTTTTGGATAATCGTCTAACCTCCTCTGAAATCTCATTAAATAATACTTTGTTTTTGCTTACCAAAGAATCATAATATTGATCGTACATCATACATAATTCCTTAATATACCATGAATAAACGTAATCCTTATTATAACGATCTATTAAGAAATTTAATTTCTGTTCATTTAAAATTTTCTTATCTATGAGTTCTTGCTTTTTTTCCCTATAGTTAAGAGAATTAGTGATAGAACCCTTTCTTCCTCTTCTATAAAAATATCCACCAGGATTGAAATTTACTAACCTCATTTTAGAAATTCTATCTAATAATTTAGGAGTAAATGATATATCTTCAAAATTATGTCCTTCAGGAAACCTAATGTCTTCCCCTAACAAACTTTTTTTAAATATAAAAGACCACGGAGCTGTTTCCAGTCCATGATCAAGTAACAATGATATAGCTTGTTCTCGATCAAAAACTTGTTCATAAGTTATGTCTGTAATCTCTGTAACATTACTAGTTAAAAATGTACTATTAAAGCTAACTAAATCTACATTAGCTAATTCTTTTACTAAATGCTCAAACAAATTATTTGGTAAACGATCATCAGAATCAAAAAAATAGATATATTTTCCTCTTGATTGATCAATTCCAATATTCCTTGTAAAAGATAATCCACTATTAATTTTATTAACGAAAAGCTTAAATCTACTATCATCTAAAAAGAGTTTTGCTATCTCTAAGGAATTATCTATTGAAGCATCGTCTACAAGAATTACTTCAAAATCTTTATAGGTTTGATTACTCAAAGAATTTAATGCTTCCTTTAAATAATCTTCAACATTATATATTGGCACAATTACACTAATTTCTACCATATCTATTTAACCTCTTTTATCTCTTATACAAATTTATAAGAGAGCTAAGGAAAAGTTTCGCTTCTCTTTCAAACGAATATCCCTCTACAGTATTAATAGCATTTAACGATATTCTTTTTCTCAAGTTCTGATTATTTATTAAATTATTTAAGGCTTGAAAAAATTCTTCTTTGCTTTTCATATTATCTAATTTATAAAAATTCTTTCTATCTTCTCCAAATTCCTTGAAACATCCAGTATCGGCAGCTAGAACTACACAACCTCTAGCCATCGCTTCCATTGCTGGTAATCCCCACCCTTCATAAAGGCTCGGAATATAAAAAAGATCTACATGATCATACCAATTAAACAAATCTCCTCTTAAAGGATTCGTTAAGAAAGAAAACTTATCATCCCAATTTTTAGGTTTATTAAATCCAAAAGCTCTAACTTCAACATTACTTAGCGAAATATATTTTTTTAAAGCTTTTAATGCGAAATCACAATTTTTAATATTTTCCTTTTCGCCTCTACGTTCTCTATAAGGAAAACCTATAACTATTTTCTTATTATGTATAAGGCTTTTTTTTGTTTTTCTTATGTATTTACTCTTTATGCCATTACAAATAATCGTAGAAGAAGCATTATTTTCTTTCAACAATCGGTCATGTAACATCGTACTAACTGATATTCTTAAATCAAATGGCAGATTATAACTTTTCCTAACTAATGAATTTTCCTTATCTGATCCCCACGCTTCATAATCTTGTATAAAATAAACTTTTTTCCCTTTTTGTCTATTAAGACTATAAACCCAATAACTAGTTAACCAGCTTGTTGCAATAGTAATATTAGCGTTTCTAATCCATAGATTATTAATGTAAGGAACAAATTTTATTACAAACTTATTTTTAATCCACTTTCCTTGTAGATCTTTTGAATTAAGTAATCTATAGATAGATTTAAGAAACAAAAGTTTTTTCCAACCATAATATGCCCCTGTAAAGGGTACATAGCAAATCACATCATTGCCCTGTTCAACAAAATAATTTAAATAATCAGTAGCCATTTGTACACCACCAGAATGACCTAAACCTGGTAATATCATATTAATCTTCATATTTCACACCATAATAGTTCTTAAAATATTAGCCTCATTTTCTAATAAAAACATTATAATCATAATAATGATCAAGGTAATTATATATAGTATTTTTTTCCCACTAAGTTTACCATTTCCATATAGATACTCAGCTGATACTAAGTATAATATTTCCAAAAATACTCTCCATAATCTATTAAAAGTTATATCAAGTGTTAAGAATGGAATAATAAGTAAAATACTAACCGAAAATTTTTGAATATTTTGATTTAATTGCTTTGTAATTTTCCCTTCTAAAACCATAGCACTATTAGTTGAATATTTAATCATTATAAATATTAATAATGATATAACTGCATAAATAACCATACCTAATCCGGTAGATCCTTCAGTCCAATGATCAAGTTTATCACTCGAACTAACTGAAGTAAGAGCCACACTCAATAAGCTAGTATGGGCCAATATAAGCATTAATCCAGCAATAGTAAAAATTACAGTTAAATACTTTTTAGAATTTCTAAACAGTAAATATAAAATAGCAACTATAATATAAAACCAGCACAATGTATGAATAGTCGTCGCAATATAAGTCAAGATAAAAAACATACTTTTTGACTGTATATTTTTTGCTTTATTTTGATGATCTATTAATAACATTGGTAATGCACACCATACAATTGAATCAGCTAAAAAAGTTCGCATCTGAACTGCCTCATGTGCAAACGGATAAATTAAAAATATAGATAATGCAAAAGGGACATATCTACTAAGTTTTAGCATTCCTGTTACCATCAAAATCACAGATAAGAATGCTATAACAAAGATAAATTGATCAAAAGTTAATCCTAGGTACTGACAAAAACGCATTAAAATATTGTAACCAGAAAAGTCAGCCCTAGAAGCTTGAATTAACGGCGCGGTATTATATTCTACCCAATAATTTGTATAATCGGTAGCAGTAAATGGCCTAAGCCCTATAATCAAACTAATTACTAATACGTCAAAAATTAAAACATATTTTGATCTAGGGAATACTATGCCAAGTATTATTAATAAGCACAAAATTATGTATATCATTACTTTCGCTCCAAAAAGAAATTATTAAACCATGAATCAATTGTATATTCATGTAAAAAAGAATCTACTTTATGATTATAAGGTGAATTAATAAATTTTTTTATACTACTAGGACTAACATTTTGACATAATATATATATATTATCTTCACAAAAAAAATCAGCCTTTTTTAGTGAGCTATTATTAGTTATGAGCTTCTTTTTTAAAAATAAAGATTCAAGCGCTCTTAAAGTATACCCATCTTGGCCATCTTGATTGACTTCTAATACCGCTTTTGAACTTAATAAATTTTTCCTTACTGTATTATAAGGCACAAACTTTTTAGAATTGTCCGATATGATCGAAAATTTACATTTAATATTCTGACTTTCCATTAATTTTTTTATTTTATTAATAAATTTTTTTCTTCCCTTATCATGTCCAATAAAGTATACATCATACTTTATATCATTATTTTCACTAGCTTGAATGGACCCACTATAATATTGAATATTATAGTTCATATTGTATTTATATTGGTCTTTTCGATTAAAAGTCCAAAGCTCAACGTTTTTATCAGTTAATCTGCTAGGATTTGTCTTTTCATTGACGGGGTTCCAGTACCAATATATGACTCGAATCTTAGGATTAACACTATGGATATATTGAGGAATACGGCTAGTTAGTTCACTAGCATGTAAAATGACCGTATTATATCGTCCTAATGTTTCTTTCCAATCGCCTAACCATGTAGAAATAAATGAGTAAGGCAAGTAGTTCGCTACAATTCTTCTAATAAATCTCAACGGCTTACTTACATTTTTAAAAATAATATCTGCCTTTAAACCAGACTTAATCCAGCTATTAAACATTGTATCTTCGACTGGATCAGTTTGAGTTAAAATAAGCGTTTTCTCTTTTTCACAATTGTTAATTTTCATATTTAGATTTCCAATACTTATAAATAATAAGACTAGGTAACCAACAAAGAATTAATAACCCTTTAGAGCTAATTTCAAGATTTGAAATTACTTTAGATAAATGATCATTGATAAAGCGAGAATATATATCGAATAAAAGAGCATTCTTAAATCTTATTTTTAAATTAAAATTAGGATGAAGAAATGCCTTAGCGTGCCATCTGCTGCCTTGTGGATTCCTGATTCGTAGTTTACGTCCACTTAAAGTTAGTCCCCCTTTTAGATACTCAGCTAAATATATTACCTTATCTATATACGCAGCATTCCAACCTTGAGTAATTTTGTACCACATCGCCCCCTCGGCCACAAAACGTTCTCCTTTATAAACTGGGAATTGATGTGATTTAAACAGTTCGCTTCTAAATGTTTCACAGTGGTCACCTTCAATACCCCTATTTATTTCCTTCGAAATTGTTGTAATATATTCACCATGTATAGTTTTATCAAAAGCTTTACCTGTCTTTCGATTACCTTTCTGAAAAACAATACTCCCTATTCGAAGAGATTTATTTTGATATTTATTCCAATACTTAATTATTTCATTTACAGCAGTAGAAATTAGTACATCATCACTATCAACTACGATTACATATTTTCCTTTTATATACGGATGAGAAAAATTAAGAGCAGTGTGCTTACCACCATTTTCTTTGTAATAATAATCAATTTGAAATTTTTCTTTTTCAAAATTTAACTTTTTAAACCAACTATTAGTTCCATCATTACTACCATCGTCAATTACTAACCATTGGAAGTCATAATTAGTTTGTCGATCAAGGCTTTTAAACAATTCCTTAATCCGATTTCCCCGATTATATACCGGAGTTAAAATTGTTAGTGTTGTCACTTCACTATCTCCTTATAAATATTTACAAATTGGTCTCTAAATTTTCGAGAATCCGTAAACTTCTTTGAAGTGTTAATAGCACCATTTGATTTTGTTAAATACACCTTTGAATCATGCACAATTTCAAAATATTTAAGAGCGTATTCTTCCGCATTATAATCATTCATTAAGCAACCACAAGTATCATTAATTATATTTTTTAAGCCACCAACATTTGCAGCTATCACTGGAGTACCTAATGTCAGCATTTCTACAGCTGCCAATCCAAAACCTTCATATTTTGAAGGCATCATACATACTTTTGCCCCTTTCATATAAGGATAAGGATTTTGCTTAAAGCCAATAAAACTAATATTATTAGTCAGCTCATTAGTTGAGATATAGTTTCTTATATTTTCTTCCAACTCGCCACGCCCTAACATAATCGCTTTAATATTAGGGTTTCTTTCTTTAACTTTTTTTATAACTGAGCAAAAGAATAATGGATTCTTTTCCTTAGTTAATCGCCCAACAAAGCAAATATCGGATTGAATAGATTTATTGGCAGATGCTAAAACTTTATTAATATCAATAACATTAGGAATTACCACAGCTCTTTCATGCAAAGCACTGCCAGCAAACTCTCCTATAATAGCAGGAGATACACATACTACTTTATGAATTCTTTTGAGAGCAAACCTATACAAAATAGTCCTTGGATCAAACTTGTTTTTTATCCAAGAGGGATTCTTATGTAAATGGGAAAGTATAGGAATAGACGATGTCCCAAAAGCTGCAAGCACACTCATTGAAAAATCTGAAGCATGAATAATATCAGGCTGAACTTGATTGATAACCTTACGAACACTTTTTAAATTTGCTTTTTTTAAGGGAATAAATTTTACTCCCTTTTCTCTTACTACTTTTCCAATTGAACCATTTGGAGAAGCATAATATGTATCAAATCCTGTTGGTAAAAATTGTATTAAATTTAATATTACACTTTCTGCACCAGAATACTCATGACTTTTTAATAGAAATAGGATCTTCATATACACTATTCCTTTCTATAAAGACAGCTATTATATTACCTATGACAAAAGCTTCTCATATTCACTATTTATAGAATTCATATTTTCTTGAATTGTCAGATTATTTTTATAAATATTGTAACTTTTTTTCCCCATTTTTCTAATTAAAGAAAAATTATTCATTAATTCTAATATACTTTTCTTAATTTCATCAGAGCTACTAACTAAATATCCATTTTCTCCATTTTCTACCAATTCACTATTTCCACCGACATCACTTGCTATTATCGGCATTCCATAACTCATTGCTTCAATTATACTTATGGGTAATCCTTCATAGTGAGTTATGAGAAGATATATATCATTTGAAATTAGGTATTGGCTAACATCATCTTTAAAACCGACGAATTTTATATTTTCATTGAGCTTTAATCTTTTCACAAGACTTTTGCATTGTTGAATAGTGTCGCCATCACCAACGAAAGTTAATCGGTAACTCTCTTTGGGCAAACCTTTAATTGCCCTAATTAAACCTTCTTGATTTTTTTGTGCCGAAAATCTCGCAGTCATCACTAACCTGACTGGAGAATGTACCGAAAAATTCACTTTACTTTTTTCAGGCATTACAGAACCATTATGTATAACAGCTACATGAGAATTTGGATTTAGTACCCCTCTTTCCATTCCGAGATTCCTATCATATTCTGAAACACAAATAAAAAGATCAGTAAATCTACTGACACTTTTTTCAATAGTTCTATAAATAAATTTTTTTATTTTTGAATTTACTCCTTCAGTAAAAGCCCAACCATGTACTGTAAATATAACTTTGCAATTAAGCCCAATTGAGGCTATCCTTCCTAAAGTGCCAGCCTTTGATGAATGTAAGTGAACAATATCAGGACGCTCCCGTTTAATGATTTTTCGAAGCTTGATAACTGCAGTTATATCTTTAACAAAACTTATTTCACGAACAAGAGAAGGTAATAGTATAACCCTTACACCTTTTATACGCCTAACCTTTTCCAATAAAGGACCATTATTACCAACAAGAAATATTACTTTATTTCCTCTCTTCATTTGATTCTGACATAGTTCTAGAACATGCAGTTGAGCACCACCCCATGAAGAACTTGTGATGCAGTACATGATTTTCATGTTTTTTATTCACCCCAAAAATCAAAATTACTTCTTCTTTCCTTCTCTTACCCCACGACTCCTTACCACATCCGACACCGTCTTCAAAATAATTGACGCGTCTAACAATAAGCTCACATTTAATGCATACTTACCGTCATAAGAAGCCTTATTTTCATCAGTTACTTGGTCTCGCCCATGGACTTGTGCTAGTCCGGTGATTCCGGGCAAAATTTTATTTGCTCCATACTCATCCCGTAGCTTCAACACATACTTTTCCTTTGGAATTAGCGGTCGTGGACCAACGATGCTCATATCACCTTTTAGAACGTTAAGTAGCTGTGGGAGCTCGTCCATACTGGTTTTCCGAAGAATTTTACCTACTGAAGTAATATACATCTCAGGATTTTCAAAATTCTCCGTTGCCATTTGGTGTGGGGCATCATCCCTCATTGAACGAAACTTGAGAATCGTAAATGGTACATTATCAATTCCGATTCGTTCTTGTTTAAACAGCACTTTCTCATGAGGAGAATCGACTTTGATCCAAAGTGCAATAATCAACATCGGAATTGCAAAAATAATAAGTGCAATCAAACTTAAAAAAATATCAAAGCTACGCTTAAAGAAATCGCGATACCATCTAAATGATTGTTCAACTTCATTCTCATTATCGTTATCTTTTTCACTAGATACCTGCATCTGCATCATTCACTCCTCCCCATTTTTATTTGCTTAGTAACCTCAACTAACACTTACCACCACAAGAAATGCTTCTTTTTCTTCAATGGCTGAACTTCATTCACGGGAACATTTTCCCCATTAATAATTGCTCGAGCGTTGTCACCATACCGCTTAGCTAAATCCAGGCCAAATTCCTGACTTAGCTTCTCAAACGCCTCCCGCATCTCGTACTTTCGCCCTGGTAAATCATGGGCATCAGAAGCAAACAGGTAACCCTGACCATTAGCAATCAGTTTTCGACTAAAATCCTCAACCTTCTTACCAAATGTCCCGACATATGAACTCGCAGTAATCTGAGATAAACATCCCTTCTCCAACATCTGGTACAACAAGTCCGGCTGTTCCATAATCTTGGTATTCCGTTCGGGGTGAACAATTACTGGAACAATCCCCCGTTGTTGAAGTTCAAAGATCATTTGATTAGTGTAGTGTGGCACATCATCATCCGGAAATTCTAGCATTAAGTAACGGTTATCTTCGTCCGCAAACAGGATGTCATCGTGGTCCAAGGCGTCAATTAACTGTCCATTGATTCGCACTTCCTGTCCTGGAAAAACGGTTAACGGAATTTGATGCGCCTTTAATTGCTCTCGAAATTCGTTTGTCAATTTAATGACGTCCTGCTTATGGTTCACGTAACGACCATTCATATGGTGAGGCGTCAATAAAGCATGGGTTACCCCATTTTTGACTGCTTCACTAGCAAGCCGTAATGAAATTTCCATATTCTTGGAACCATCGTCAATTCCCGGAAGAAGATGACAATGTAGATCAACCATTACCATAACTAATCAGTCCTTACTTATTATCAGATGAATACCCGTATCCATAACCATAGCCATATCCATAGCCGTAACCGTAAGCAGAGTCACCATTCCGACCAACATCATTCATTACATAACCCAGGATGTTGGCGTGAGCTAGTTTTAACAGTTCAACTGAACGCTTCAAACCGGCCTTTTCTGTTTGCCCCATCTTCACAACTAACACAACCCCATCAAGGTGACTAACCAATGCTTGGGTATCGGAAACGGCAAGAATTGGTGGAACATCGAGAATCACAACATCATAACTTTGCTCTACACTAGCGATCAATGCTTGCATTCGTTGAGAATTCAATAATTCAGCAGGGTTTGGCGGAATTGGTCCAGAAGTCAAAATTGATAAATTATCAATTTCTGTTTCTTTAATCATGTTCGTAATATCCATTTCAAGAGCATCACTAGTCAAAATAGTGGTTAACCCCTCACGATTTGAAATGTTAAATGTCTGGTGGAGTGTTGGCCGGCGTAGATCGGCATCAATTAGTAATACTCGTTTCCCGGCATTTGCCCAAACAACGGCAATATTATCAGTGACGGTTGACTTCCCTTCACTAATGTTGGTGGAAGTAAAGGCCAAGGTCTTGATCGGGTGGTCAATCCCCATAAAGCTAATATTTGTCCGAATTGTTCGGAATTGTTCAGAGATAACGCTTTTGGGATCCTTGACAGTAATTAACTTTGTCCCGTAGCGGATTGTTTCATTACTAACGTTCGTTTTCTTCTTAAATAAACTCATCTAGGTAACCTCCTTAAACCCGCCGGTGGTGATCATCCGAGCGACTATTACCGATTCCATCTTGGTCAGCCCGCATTTTAATATGACCAACCGCACCAAGATTGGTTAAGCCAAGCTCATCGGTTAAGAAATCGTCACTCTTCACTGTGGTATCGGTTAATTCCTTAATTAGGACATAGGCAAAACTCAGCAAAAGTCCTAATACAGCTCCGGCTAAAGTAAAGAGCTTCTTGTTCGGGAATGAAGGTGCCTTAGGTGTATTTGCCCGTGAAATAATCGTTACGTTGTTAACTGACATAATGTGCTTAATTTGTTGCTTAAAGACAGAAGCAACCGTGTTAGCAATCGCAGCTGATTCTTCAGCATTGTTTGTCTTAGCGTTCAAGGTGAAGACCTGCGAATTTTGCTGGGTCTGAACTGAAATAGCCTTCTTTAATTGAGCGGTTGTAACGTGGTAGGACTTACCATTTGTCCGTTCCACCACTGCTGGTTTAGCTGAGCGAACCAAAACCCGCCGACCATTGGCATTTCGTTCATAGACGGCCTTCTTGGCTGGAGTAATAACCCGAACTGGATTTTCCAACTGCTTGCTGGCCTTGGAAAGGATCACTTGGTTAGTGATGATGTCCTTGTAAGTGTTGATCACCTGGATATCAGCTTGTTGGTTATTGTATGCTTGACCATCAGCGTTATCGTGCTTCTGGTTAACCAAGATTTGAGTTGAAGCCGTATATTGTGGGGTAATGATAAACTCAGCAACCACAAAACCAACAATCCCCATAATCACTGTCCAAAGAATGAACAGTTTTGCGTGTTCGCGACAAATTTCCATTAACCGGTGCAAGTCAATTTGGTTTTCCCGACTTGCATTTTCGGTAGAACTATTAGTATTCACTTCTGATTCTCCTGTTGTTTAGATTTTTTATTCATTAATAAGGTAGATTTTTTCTGGCTCTTACTCTAGACTCTTTTGCAGTAAGTTTGATACCCGTTGCCGTTCATCGTGGTTAACCACTTGGAAGGAAGTTCCGCCTTCGTTGTCGTTATCCCCTTCGGCATGGTCTTGAACGATATGATCACGGGCAGCGGAATAGTGCTGAGCGAGTCGCATCATATCGCGCATTGTCAGATCCGTTTGGGAACTATCCGCAATTGAATGTAAGAAGCTCCGGTTCAACACGGTCTTGTAAGAAACAGACTTCTTCAAGAGGGCCGCAATAATTAACCGTTGCCGTTGTTGACGACCATAGTCACCATTTGGATCCTCATGCCGCATCCGACTAAATGCGAGGGCTGCTTCTCCATTTAAGTAGTACTTCTTACCCTTTTGGAAGGAATGCCCCTCATAGCTAAAGGTTAATGGTGAAACAATATCAACACCGCCAACCTTATTAATGGCTTTTTCTAGGCCATTCATGTTAACTAACAGGTAAAAGTCAATTGGAACGTTGAATTCCTTTTGTACCGTGTTAATTGATTCCTTAACACCGCCGTAAGTGTAAGCAGCGTTAATCTTTGATGGCGAATATTCTGGATAACCGGGCAGATTAACCTTCATATCCCGCGGCAAACTAACAATCGTGGTTGTCTTTGTCTTCGGGTTAAGGGTCATGATCATTAAAGTATCTGTCCGTCCCTTATCGCTTCGCCCAAATTCACCAGTATCGGTCCCCATCAACAGGATTGATACTGGCTTCTTTTGTGCTAGTACTTTTTGTGCATTTCTCTTGGTATTTGCTCCTGAAGTGCTATACATATCTCCAGTAGTAACGCTGAGGTTGTGGTAAGCAACTCCTGCGAAAATCAGCAGGATCGCAACTAACACACCAAAAATTGACCAAAAGATCTTCCATCCCCGTCGCATATGATGATGACGATGGTGGCGATGATGATGTTTGTGATGATGGTGCTTCTCTACGCTATTCTTTGAAGACCAATCATTTTCCGCCATACTCTTATCTCCCAACTAGTAATTTATTTAATTTTTCTATAAACTTTGACTTTCGTATCTTACCACTTTAATTTAGCTAATTAAAGGCATTCTAACAATAAATTAGAAGTCCATCAAAAATCATTTATCAAGGGAAAGACAATTAGAAGCAATCCCTTCCCCCCTCCAACTTAAAATAACGCTCACATCCCTTGCCAGGATTGAGATTACCGAATCATTTAAGTAGGCAATCATAATTTATTTCACTGAAAAACTCATCATATTAGTCAACTGAGCTCATTTTAAATTTAGCAAAATTTTATCGACCATTAACTTATTTTCCCATCAAAAAAGCATCCCCCACCTTTCAGTGCGGAATGCTCTGGTCCCCTATGAGACAACTTTTTATTAGATATTCATGTACTTGCGCACAACACCATCACGGAACTTAACTAACTCCTTTAAGTTAGCCACCCGTTCCGGTTCAACGATTAACTCTGGAATAATCTCTTCTTGATTATCCATCTGCTGGCGACCCCAAACGCTTAACGAAATCAACATATTTCGCAAGTCGTCGCCATCATTCGTCAATGTCCATTTCTCCTGATCATCTTTAATTGGGTTTACGACACCATTTTGCCGCAATTTTTGCAGGGCAAGTTCAATCTTCTCATCCGAACTCTCAATTAAAGTAGATAGTTCATCTTCATTGAAAGGTCGAAATCCTAACCAGAAAACAAGCCCAGCCAGATCAGAATCAGCGAGAATTTTCTTTGCATATTCAAAACCACTTTGTTTAGAATTATTCATCATAATAACACTTCCATGTCCTGTTTCGCTTTGAAAATATCCCTCTTCAGTCAAATTTTAACAGATTATCAGACAAATTGTTAGTGTTGTGTACATAAACAGCTTCAATATCGGGCAAGAATTCTTCGCAATTGCTTATAGAAGTCCGCAGTAAAGTCTTCCCCATAACACCGGTCCGCAGTCTGGCCAACTACTTTTAAAATTTGGTCCATGAAAACTCTTTCATATTGTTTCCGGTGCAGGAACTGTTCATGGTCGGTTGTCTCACAAGTAAAGCGGCCGACCTCATTGTTGCCAATGCCAAAACTATTGCAAAGGTTCTTTACCGATTCGAGCTGGATCTTGCCGACTTCATGGGCCTGATGAAGCAATCGTTCAAAGGTCTTCATACATGTCCCCACTGCTACCGTAATTAGTTTTTGGCTACGGCACTTGAAAGTAATTAAAACACCATTATTTCCCTGATTACGCTGATAATGATCAACGTGGTGGGCCATATAATAGGCAACCCAGCAGTTTCCCCGACCGCACGTTGGCACCAATTCATAATGTCCAGCGATAATTCCCATCGTCTGCCCTTTAACGATACTATACAGCGTCTGCATCTCGATCTGGTGGACTCCAGCAAACTCCCCAAAATTCCGCAGAACTTCCTGTAGTCGTTGCTCCAATATCAGCTCTTCACCATCAATCGTCAAGATATACGTCCGCTTCCGATCGTATGGTGTCATTAACAATACATTATCCCATCGCGGCTGAAAGACCGTAGTAACTGAATAATTCTTAAGATCGCCTAGTCGTGAAATATCAATGATTTCATCCATGTAGGTACCCTCCCTTTCAAATTTCAAAAATGAACAAACCGCCGGCAAAGATTGCTCAATAATTAACGAATAATACAATATGCGATTATGCAACCGTTGTCAATGATTTTTTGAACTGGATTATTGTTTTTCTATCATTCGCTCAGTCAGCGGCTTCTTGTTAAGTTAAGGCTACTCAAGAGCTCTTGGGAATACTCTCACAAAGGATGTTTCCAAATGACAAATCAAAAATTAATTGACGGTCTCGTTTACTTATCGACAAACAAGCGAATTAATCTCGTTCACAGTGTTCTTAAGCAGCTTCATATTTCACCGACTCATGACTGCTATGACGACTTCTTCCAAGAAGGCTGTCTCATTTTCAGTCACGCCTACACTCGTTTTCCTGACGATCCTAATAATCCAGAAAATGAACGCCGACTGATGAACTTTGCCTACAAGCGAATCTACTGGCGATTGCTGGATCAATTACGTCATCAATTCTGGGAAAAGGAACACCGGCTTGGCTCAATCAATGATGAATCACTGGACGAACATACTCTCAACCACTTCACTGCAGATCCCAATAGCCAACACAGTTTTGTCCACCGCGAAAACAACGACTTCTTCACCCAACTGAAAGCACACTGTTCACCAAACGAAAAACGCTACCTCCATGCAGTTTTACTTCTCGATCTCAAAGATAGTGAGATTGCTGAAAAGTACCATGTTTCTCGTCAAGCGGTTTATTCCTGGAAACGAGGAGTAATTAGGAAAGCCCGTGCGCTCGATTACCCGATTAGTTTATAATAAAAGCGAGGTGATAGCGTGAATCGTCATCAAACAAGCAATCAGGATCAGTGGTTCCACTCTCGCTATGACGGTGAAGACCGGGATGATGGTTGCCCAAATGAACTCAGCATCAAGCCAAGTCAGGAAGATGCCAGCCGACTAGAGATTCTTCTTACCAATGTCGGCTTCAAGGAAGAAACTTACGACAACACCTTCTCCCTTACAAGAGAAGATGCCCGACTACTTCAGGACTTCCTACAAAAATGGCTGAATAATTAGCAAAAAAGCGGGACTGTGACATAAGTACTTTTACCAAGTTTAAATACGAACAGCGCGGTACGCAAATGGGTTCCAGTGTCCGGTATAACCGAACTCTGGAACCCTATTTGCGCTCGCGGGGGCGTGAAAACGAAGTCATAAATGACTTCTGTCACGCTCCCGCGTAAGCAGTCAATAACGATACGTATTGAAAATAAATGAAAGGGCGTGAGCCGCGGCTTTTTGCGGTTCACGCCCTTTCTCTAGTTATGACATACTTGTTGCACTTCTTCTGCCC
>DHKFI23501__coassemble_574_pt1 | contig 50855 bp, 48 predicted proteins | sample DHKFI23501__metabat2_high_PE_017 | metagenome-assembled genome bin DHKFI23501 | reverse complement strand
CGTACGGTGGTGTGAGAGGTCGATAATTGAACTAATCAATTATCTCCTACTCGATCAGTTTACTAGACATCTTACCTAGACCAATTAAAGTCACTTAGTTTGACAATGCTAGTTAAAAACATTATCATACTAAGTGCATTCAATGGACTGGACATGCTATATATGTCTATACCAATTTTAAAAAGGATGGTATTAAATATGTGTGGAATTGTTGGAGTGACTGGGAGTCAAGACAGTCTATCAATTTTAATTAATGGTTTAAAGCGGCTTGAATACCGTGGCTATGATTCAGCTGGGGTTTACGTTAACGATAATAAGGGTCATGACTACCTGGTTAAGCGTGCTGGCCGGATTAGCAACCTTGAAGATGCATTGACCGACGATGTTCATGGAATGTCAGGAATTGGTCATACTCGGTGGGCTACCCATGGTGAACCAAATGAAGCCAATGCTCACCCTCAATATTCAAATGACGAACGCTTCTATCTTGTTCACAACGGGGTAATTGAAAACTATGCCCAATTGAAGGCAAATTATCTGGCAGACGTTGACTTTAAGAGCCAAACCGATACCGAAGTAATTGTTCAATTAGTGGATAAGTTTGTTGTTGAAGATCACCTTTCAACTAAGGATGCATTATTAAAGGTTTTGAAGCTAATCAGTTCTGATTCATCATATGCATTTGTATTAATGGATAAGGAAGAGCCAGATACTCTTTATGTTGCTAAGAATAAGAGTCCATTACTAGTTGGAATCGCTGATGGCTACAACATGGTCGGCTCAGACGCTACCTCAATGTTGAAGCAAACTAACCAATTTATGGAATTGGATGATCATGAACTAGTTATTGTTAAGCCGGACTCAGTTGAAATCGAAGACTTTGACGGTAACGAAAAGCACCGTGATACTTTCACTGTTGATATGGATCCAAACGCAGCAGACAAGGGTGCTTACCCATTCTACATGTTAAAGGAAGTTGATGAACAACCAGCCGTAATGCGGAAGTTAGTTCAAAAGTACTTTGATGAAGACGGCAAGCCGACAATTGATGAAGAATTGTTAAAGTCAATGTCTGAAGCTGATCACCTTTACATTGTTGGGGCGGGGACTAGTTACCATGCTGGGTTGATTGGTGCTCGGATCTTTGAAAAGTTGGTTGGTATTCCAACTTCTGTTCACATTTCATCAGAATTTGCTTACGAACAACCATTGCTCTCCAAGAAGCCATTCTTTATCTTCTTGAGTCAAAGTGGTGAAACAGCTGATAGTCGTGAAGTATTGGTTAACGTTAACAAGAATAATTGGCCAAGTCTTACAATTACTAACGTAGATAAGTCAACTCTTTCTCGGGAAGCAACCTTTACCGAATTGCTTTATGCTGGTCCAGAAATTGCCGTTGCCTCAACTAAGGCTTACACAGCGCAAATTGCCGTTGAAGCAATCTTAGCTAAGGCACTTGGTGAATACATGAATAAGCCAGTTGCTGGTGCCTTCGATGTTAAGCACCAATTAGGTTTGGTTGCCAACGGGATGCAATCAATTACTGATAGTAAGAGCATTTTGAAGGATCTTTCAGACAAGTACCTTTCAAAGCCACGGAATGCTTTCTACATTGGTCGGGGAATTGACTGGTCGGTTTCTCTTGAAGCAGCCCTTAAGCTAAAGGAAATTTCATATGTTCAAGCTGAAGGATTTGCTTCAGGTGAATTAAAGCACGGAACAATTGCCTTGATTGAAAAGGGAACACCAGTTATTGGAATTATTACTCAAGACCGGACCGCTGGATTAACACGGAGTAATCTGGAAGAAACTGAAGCGCGGGGTGCTAATACTCTGACAATCGTATCTCGTCACTTGGCAAAGGATGGCGATAACATTATCCTACCCGATGTTGATGAATTACTTAGTCCGCTTCTGAGTGTTGTTCCAGCACAATTATTGGCATACTACACTAGTCTTGGTAAGGGATTGGATGTTGATAAGCCACGGAACTTGGCAAAGTCTGTTACCGTTCAATAATTAATCAAAAATCGTCAGTTGCGCATAAAAGACGTTAGCAACTGGCGATTTTTTGTGTATTAGAGAAGAAATACTTTGACACTTTTTAGTAAAATTACTAAAAAGTTGTTGACAGTGATATATGAAACCGCTATCATAATAAATGTAAGGTATTTAAGTAATTACCTTCTAATCAATTCTCTTTCTCTCTTATGCCAATCATCGCCAATTTCGACGATGATTTTTTTTGTGCTTCTCGTTATAATAATTGGAGAGTATGAAGGGAGTTAGGATTGTGGAAGAACAACATGAAGTTTTGGATTTGATTGAACAAATTACACGGAATGATGGGACCAGCTACTATGAAATTGGTAATATGGTCCAAAATGGACGGGCTGAATTAGCTACTGAACGTGGCTTTATTAAGGAAGTCCGGATCCTGCAGTTAAATATTCCTCATTCCCAAAACGTAATTAAGTATGAACACTTCATTAACACTCATTACAAAATGCAGGACGAGTCAATGGATCACTGGGACGAGTGGAAACGGACCCCGGAAGCAGATAAAATTGTTCATGATATTTTGGAAGAAAACCATATTGGCTAAAAAGTTAAAAGTAATATTATTTAATAAATTTTCTTTTAAAAGAGTCTATACAGCAATTTGCCAAGACCTTATAATTAGAAAAGATATTTCTTGGGGGTTCTGTTAATGAACAAAAAGGAAGGCCTAGTAATCAATCGGGCTCAGCCGCATCACGTCACAGGAATTGACGGCTTACGAACAATTGCAGTGCTGGGAGTAATTATTTACCACCTGCTGCCAACCCAATTAAAGGGTGGCTTTCTTGGTGTCCCGCTATTCTTATTAATCTCAGGCTATTTTATTACTTACCAGTTCAGTAAAAAGATTGAACGTGGTGATCGACTTGGATTAAAGCATTTTTATGCTAAGCGCTTTTACCGTCTTTATCCAGTTTTAATTACGATGTTAGTGTTAACAATTGCGTACATTACGCTGTTTGCTCATGAGCTTTTGCATGACATTCGGCAAATCTTTGTTACTAATATCTTGTGGGTTTACAATTGGTGGGAGATTTATCATGGACAATCATACTTTGATCAATTCGCTAACCAGTCACCATTTACTCACCTTTGGACATTGGGGGTTGAAGCACAATTCTATGTTCTTTGGCCGATTATTATATTTCTCTTGTTTAAGGTGTTCAAGAAGCGTTCAATTGTTCAATACCTTGTTTTGGGGTTGGCGATCTTGTCCGCAATTGAAATAGCTGTCTTGTACCATCCTGAGACGCTTAACCGAGTTTACTATGGAACTGATACGCGGGCTTTTTCTCTCTTGCTTGGCTCATGGCTTGGCTTAGTCTGGCCGCTTGATCGGCTAAGTACAAAGGTTACGGTAACTGCTTCACGGATATTAGATGGTTTAGGAGTCATCGCTTTAATTATTACTCTATTTGGCTTTATAACCTTAGATGGGCAATCCTCATTCACGTACCATGGGGGAATGTTCTTTTATAGTGTAATTGGGACCGTCTTACTAGCAACGATCTTTCACCCGGGAAGCCACATGAATCGGTGGTTAACCAACCCGTTCTTTAGTTGGTGTGGTCAGCGATCATACGGAATTTACGTCTATCAGTATCCTGTTCTTGTATTTTATGAACGGGCAATTGATGTTGGTATCCACCCAGTTATTAGTGGGATTGAAGAATTAGCATTAATTGTTATTATCAGTGAAGTTTCATATCGGTTGATTGAACAACCGCTTGCTAAGCGTCGGTTAAGTGATTTCCATTGGCAAAAAATTAAGTTTAATAATCGGAAACAAGCGGCAACGGCAACAGTTGTTTTGTTAATTGCCGGTACAGCAGGCTACGGTCTCTGTCAACCTAATGTTCAACCAAAAAAGACAACTGTTCAGAAGCAAATTGAAAAGAACGATCAATTAACTGAAAAACATAATAAGCAACTTAGTAAGGGCAAAAATGTTGAAACAACCAAGATTAGCACCGTTCAAAAAGAGTACCAGCTAAGCAAGACTGAAATTAAGCAGGCGCAAAAACTGAAGGTTACTGCAGTTGGTGATTCAGTAATGCTTGACGCTTCTAATAGCCTTCAACAATTGATGCCACATGCTTACGTTGACGCTAAGGTGGGACGGCAGGGCTCACAAACGCCGAAAGTCCTTAGTCAGTTAAAGGAGAGTGGTCACCTTAACCAGATCGTTATTTTGAATTTAGGGAATAATGGTGCCATGGATCAGAAAACAATCGATAATATTCTCAAGACTATTGGGAAAGATCGGCAAGTTTACTGGGTAACTCCGCACATTCCATCAAAGAGTTGGCAACAACAGGTTAATAACCAGATCCAGGAGATTGCGAAGGAGCACCATAACGTTCACCTAGTTGATTGGTATGCCGCAAGTAATGGTCAATCCGGCTGGTTTGCAAAAGATGGCGTTCACATGAATAAGCAGGGAAATAACCATTATGCAAAATTGATTACGAAAACTATTTTGAAGGATCAACGGGGTGAATAGTTAATGAATGATAATGAAAAATTACTAGATAAGGCGATCGATCTATATTTGACCGGTTTAAAAGGCCTCGATTCGTTTATTTCGGAGCCTTCTGCAGAATATTCCCTTTCCTTTGAACAGTACTTGATTTTAAAAAAGATTGTTCATAATCCCAAGATAAAATTAATGGACATTGCTGATGAACGTGGCGTAACCAGAAGTGCCATTTCACGACAGCTTCGGCCCCTCTTGAATCATAATTACATCCAACAAGAAGCTGATCCTGAAGATCGTCGGCGGTTGTTCTTAATCAGTACTGTTAGAGGAAAACAGGTTGAGCAGCACATTGGTTCACTTGTGTTGAAGCGTTTTTCAAACTGGCTTGATGTTTATGGGAAGGATCGGGGTGCTGAGCTGTTAGATCTTTTGGAAGATTTTAATAAAGAAATTGTTCAGGCAAATTATAGCGAGGAGAAAAAATGATTAAGGTAATTGCGTTAGACTTAGATAATACCCTGTTAAACAGTAATAAGGAAATTAGTGCTCGAAATGAACGAGTCCTAAAGAAACTTCATTCTCAAGGCATTCACGTTGTCTTGTGTACTGGTCGACCAATTAATGCCATTTGGCCGCTAATTGAACAACTTGGGCTGACAAAACCGGATGATTATACAATTACTTTCAATGGTGGATTAGTGATTAACAATGTCTCTAAGGAACACCTTTTTGAATTAGGAATGACTAGGGATGACCTTCAACCACTGTTAAAGTTTGTTAAGCAAGAAAATATCCCGCTTGATATATTGGACTACGATCGAGTTTATGAGTTAAGCGATCAACCGCGTTCAATCTATAAGACAGTCTTAAAGAACATTGAATTCCGTGATACTAAGAGTACTGAACTTAGGGAAACAACTTACAGTAAGGCAGTTATGGCGATTCCCGCTGAGAAATTAACCCCGATCATTCAGAACCTTCCCGCTGAACTTAAGCAGAAGTATCATGCGGTTCAATCACAACCAATGATTATGGAATTTTTGCCTCCAAAGGTTAATAAGATGGTTGGTTTACAGGCGCTTTTTCAACACTTTAATTTAGACTTCAGTAACTTGATGAGCTTTGGCGACGCTGATAATGATCTGGAAATGATTCAAGCAGCTGCTCAAGGGATTGTCATGGCAAACGGTCTTCCTGAGGTTAAGAAGGCGGCCACAGCAATCACGGATTCAAATGATGAAGATGGGGTTGCAAGCTACTGTGAGCGGTATTTTGCAACACTGTTGTAATAAAAAACAGAAAATTAGTTAATAAAGTTGTTGAATTAGACGATTTTAGTGAAAATCGCCCTTGATTCAACAACTTTTTTCATTATCACACGAAGAAGTTAGGACAACCAAAGAAATCATTGAATCCCATTATGACGGCCTTTAACAAGCTAAATTTTATAAATGTGTGATCGTTTACAATCAATATTTCAGTAGCTTTACAAACACTTCGCAATAATTAGTTAAACGATAAATCGCTGTTATCTAGTAGTAATATTCATCGTGTAATATAAGAACTGTTGAATCGGAATAATAAAAAAGGATGGTATTGAATTTATGGTTTCTAAGAAAAAACTCGCAAAATTAACTGCTTCTGTTGGTGCAATTGTCTTCGGTGTTGCAGCTACTCAAGCTGTTGTTAATGCTGATACAGTTTACACCGTTAAGAGTGGTGATACACTTTCAAGCATTTCTTACAAGTTTAATAAGAACAACAGCCTTGTTAATGAAATTGCTCAAAAGAACAGCATTAAGGATATTAACAAGATTTACGTTGGCCAACGCTTAATTATTAAGAGCGATGGTGAAATCCAACCAGCATCATCTCAAACAACTACCCAAAATAGTAATAATACTAATGACAGCCAACAGGTATCAACAAGTACTGTAAGTGGTTCAGAAGCAGCTGCTAAGGCCTGGATTGCTAACCGCGAATCTGGTGGAAATTATGGTGCTACTAACGGCCAATATATCGGAAAGTACCAACTTTCAGCATCATACCTCAATGGTGATTACTCAGCTGCTAACCAAGAACGGGTTGCAGATCAATATGTAGCTAGTCGTTACGGTTCTTGGACCGCCGCCCAACAACACTGGATGGCGAATGGTTGGTATTAAGAATAAGAGCGTGAACCCGTAAAGAATTCACGGTTGATAACGATTTCTCCCGGCAGTGGTGTTTTACACCGCTGTCGGGAGTTCGTTATCTCGAGTGAATTTAGGGTGAGCGCGTTTAGACTATGATGCATTAGAACAGCTCTAGCAAGCTCCTGCCAAACAGAACTCAACTATATAGCCTAGACTAAATCGATTTCTCCCGGCAGTGGTGATTAATACCATTACCGGGATTGTTATTTAGGAAAAATAATGCATAAATGATGCATTGCCGCTTTATCAATGTTACAATTAATACTGTATTTTGGGGATGTTTTTGGATTCGACAGGTATAGGTCGAGTTTCAATTGCGTTTCGAAGGTTGCGTCTTCGTAAAAACGCTCAGTTTTAAATTATAACTGCAAACAATAATTCAAACTCTTACGCATACGCTGCCTAACAAGTAGTGCGCGTAAATCCATCCTGGGTTCGTCCATGATGCAGTGATGGGTTTCATATCTTAGTGGACTACGCTTAATACTCACGCTTGAAGTATTAAGAAGAGATTACCAAGCTAGTTAGTCATGGTTGCCCTGATCAACGGCGTTTTGATTAATGAAACCTAAATAGTTGAGATATGAACGTAGAGGTTGAAATGGCGATATGCCTGGACACGGGTTCGACTCCCGTCATCTCCATTGCAGAAGGGAGGCTGAGAAAAAGCATTTGTTTTTCTCAGCCTTTTTATTTGATAATCTTATTAAGATAGGGTGAAGAAAGTTATTTCCCGGGAAATAGTGAATTGATTTTGGTAGTTAGTGAGGGAGAATTGTAGAATGAAAATTTTGATGATTGAAGACAACCACTCAGTATGCGAAATGATGGCAATGTTCTTCAAAAAAGAAGGCTGGCAGTATGAGTTCGCCTATGACGGGGTTGAAGCAGAAGAAAAGTTTAGTGCTGCTCCGCATGAGTGGGATGTTATTCTCTTAGATTTGAATTTACCGAAGAAGGATGGTATGCAGGTGGCAGCGGATATTCGCCGGATTTCAACCACGGTACCATTGATTATGTTGACTGCGCGTGATTCTGAAAGCGATCAAGTGCTCGGATTGGAAATTGGGGCGGATGATTACGTAACTAAGCCGTTTAGTCCGATCACGTTAATTGCTCGAATCAAGGCTCTCCAACGACGCTCTCAATTAAGCGCAACGCAAGGAGCCCAACATTCTAACCAGGATCGTTTTGATATTAAAACTAAGCATTTTAAGATGGATACTAAGACCCGTGAAGTATATATGTATGGTAAGCCAGTGAAGGATCTAACTCCAAAGGAATTTGATCTATTAAAGACGCTGGCTAGCAAACCTCGCCAGGTATTCACCCGGTCTCAATTACTCCAGCTGGTTTGGGACTATGAATACTATGGTGATGAGCGAACGGTTGACGCCCATATTAAAAAGCTTCGTCAAAAGCTTGAAGCTGTTGGTCCACAAGTAATTCAAACGGTCTGGGGCGTTGGTTACAAGTTTGATGATGAAGGAAATGAATAATGAAGTTACTATATCGATTAATGATTGCCTTCTTTACGGTAATTATTACGCTGATGACGGTTTTAAGCCTGGCTTTCATTAATGTTACTAATGAGACGATGTATCGAAATACCTGGAATCAGTTAAAAACTTACTCTGATAGCTTGGTTCAGGATGCAATTCGTTATGATACAGTTGACCATACTTTTAAGGGCTTTGAGAATCAGGCCTTGTTGAGTAATGCGGCACTGCTTTCTAACCAGCATGTCCATTTTGCAATTTTTGATATGACGCAGCGGCAGACGTTTGCTAGCAATGGTTTTGCACCTCAAATAAGTAAAAATGATTGGAAAAAACTAAAAAAGGGCAAAACAATTTACTTACGGCTTACTCGGCCACAGATTAATAATCAAAAAGCTCACCAGTCAGCAATGACAGAGGTAATTCGCCCGTATTTCTACCACAAGAAAATGATTGCGGTCGTTTCAATTGCTACCTTTGTTTCGGTGGTAGAAGAAAATATGCATCAGCTGAAAATAAACCTAGCAATTGCCTTTCTTATTGCTACCTTAGCAGCACTTCTAATTAGTTATCTTCTCGCTCGGTCAATTACTAAAAAGATTGATCAGCTTCGGACTGCTACCCGGCAGGTTGCTAAGGGAAATTACCATGTAAAGGTACCAGTTAACGGTAAGGATGAGGTTGATGATCTTGCCCGAAGCTTCAACCAGATGACAACTGCCCTTCGTGAGTCCGATCAGGAAATTCGGCGACAGGAAGAACGGCGACGGAAGTTCTTGGCTGATGCCGCTCACGAAATGCGGACCCCGTTAACGACAATTAATGGATTGTTAGAGGGACTTCGGTATGATGCTATTCCCAAAGAAGACTGGAACCATAGTATTGAATTAATGCAGAACGATACTCAGCGGTTGATTCGGTTGGTTAACGATAATTTAGATTATGAGAAGATCCGTACTAATCAGATTTCAATGGACCGTAAACTATTTGATTGTTCTGCTGTTTTGACTAATCTTAAGGAACAGTTGAATAAGCGTGCAGCGGAGAAAGAAGATCGGATTCAATTAGACGTTCCTGCTGGCCTGTTGGTGTACGCTGACTACGATCGTTTTGTTCAAATTATGTTCAACGTTATTCAGAATGCCATTCAGTTTACCAGTAATGGCTTAATTAAAATTTCGGCGCGTCGTGTTGAACGGGGATGCAAATTTAAGATTAGTGATAATGGAATTGGGATGACAAATGATCAAGTAAAGAACATTTGGGAGCGATTCTATAAGGCTGATCAGTCACGGAGTAATCAATATGGCGAATCGGGACTTGGCCTGCCAATCGTTCATGAACTAGTAAACCTTCATGGCGGGAAAGTAACGGTTGAAAGCAAGCCGAAAAAGGGAACAACCTTTACTATTTTTCTCCCGGATCCTCAACATGCACCACACAGGAATAGTCAGAATTAGCATTTCACATTTATACCAATGATTTATTAAACGCTTTCTTATAGATAATATAAGTTGTTCTTATATTTATACCATCTATTTATTTTGTGAAAATACTTGTGTAAACGTTTGCAACTGTTTATAATACTATCTCGTAATCAATTATTCATTTGATAGGAGAGAAATAAAGATGGTTTATTTACTTGCATTAATTCCAGCACTTGGTTGGGGGCTTATGCCATTAATCACTGGTAAGATTGGTGGTTCTGCTGTTAACCAGATGTTCGGTATCGGTGCTGGTGCCACAATCATTGGGTTAGTTGCTTATGCGGTTACTCAGCCGACTGTTAGCACAACTGCTTTCTGGTTTTCTGTATTATGTGGTGCTTTATGGACGATTGGTCAGGTTGGGCAATTCGTTTCTTTTAAACGGATGGGTGTCTCAAATACCATGCCGCTTTCCACCGTTTTACAATTAGTTGGTAATTCACTAATTGGGGTTATTATCTTTGGTGAATGGCATAGTGCTCGGGCGCTTACAATCGGTTTTGTTGCATTGGCAATCGTTATTGTTGGTGCTTTGATGACATCAGTTTCTGATAGTAATTCGGATAAGAAGGTTACTGCTAGTAACTTTATCTTCTTGTTGGTAACTACTATTGGTTACTGGGTATATTCAGCATTTCCAAAGATTCCAATCGTTGCCAATGAAAGCGCCCAAGGGATCTTCCTTCCAGAAATGCTCGGAATCTTACTTGGCTCTGTAATTTATGCTCTTTGTTCCGGTAATGCTTCTTCATTCAAACAAAAGGAACAGTACTTAAATATCCTTGGTGGTTTATCATGGGGAATTGCCGCCTTTGCTTATATCTTTTCTGCTAAGGCCCTTGGTGTTACCGAAGCGTTCATCTTCACCCAATTAAACGTTATTATTGCAACCTTTGGTGGAATTTGGATCCTTCACGAACACAAGAGTCATCGTGAAATGGCCTACACTATTTGGGGAATTGTTTTGATTGTTGTTGGTAGTATTGCTACTGCTTTTGCATAGAATAAAGCAGTTAACTGAAAAAATATCTAATAGAGGAACGGCAAAGAATATGTGTCGTTCTTTTTTCTTTTAAACACGAGAATGTTGAAATGAAGACGTGTAAGAAAAATAAAATTGTGATATAAAATGGCTCCAGTGCTCGATAAAACCGAACATTGGAGCCTTATTTATAATTCCATACTTTCCTAAGTTTAGCCGCGTTCTTGTTGAGGCATCTTTTCATCAGCAGGGTGTTTATATTGACGAACTAAGGCAAAGAAACTTTTAGCTTTGCGACGAGCAATCGGACAGGTCATACCATTGTAAAATTCAATTTGGCGATGATAGAAGTCCACGTTTTTCACGGTATGGGGATTTACCAGATAACTCCGGTGGACCCGAATAAACCGAGAGTCATTGTTGGCAATCGTGGTGAGGTTCTGATGAATCTCGATTGCTCGATTGTCATTGGTGAAAATGGTGGCCGAATGGGTATTATCCTTGTTGGACTTAAAGAAGCAAATATCATCGAGCAAAATGGTCCGGTCCTGATTATAGCTGGTGTAGTGAAAAAGATTTTCTGCCTTTTTTTGGTGCTGGCGAGTAATCAGACGAAAGTCCTTCATTAATTCTTGCTCAATATTATCTTGATCTTTTGAAATAAAATCCAGTGCCTGAACCCGGTATTTATACGTGGTATAAAGCAATTCATCGTGAACGGTAATGAAAATAATGGAAGCTTCTGGATCTCTTTGCCGGATTAATTGACTTAACTGTAGTCCTGCGCGCTTATTATGATTGATTTGTAGATCAAGGATAAAAACGTTATCTGCACTTGGTTCTGGTAGTGCCTTATTTAAGCTGGTCGTAGAACTGAACGGTAATACTAACGAGTCAGTTACCTGTAATTTTAAAAGAATAGTTTTCACAACAGCTTGCAAGTTGTTAAGTTGTTGTAAATTATCCTCCATAATGAATACCTTTAGCATTAATAACCCCTCCCCAGATTACATACTTAATATAAATTAAGTGGGGGGGGGAGATTCCAGCGTTCTATTTGATTTTTCATTAAGAAGTAAAAGAATCCTGAAAAAAGAATAGAAGTTTTTTCAGGGTTAGGAATTAACTAGTTTTTGTATTCTTAAGTTAAGGTGAAAAATTTATTGGCAATTAGTTAGCTTTTTCACTTTTTGGTAGTTACTTTTCAGTGAAGACTTAGGTAAAAAGATTTTATTAAGAATCTTCCTTTCTCTTTTAATCGGATTGACGTAACTTAATGGTTGTACAAACAAAAAAGTATTAATTCGGATCACAATGATAGAATTAATGATTTAGTTACGAGGGGGAAATATTACATTATGAGTAAGAAAAAGGTTTTACAAGCGGTGGCTACTATCGGTGCCGTTACCGCAACCGGTGCGATCGCTACCACGGCCCATGCTGACACAACGCCAGCCACTAGTAATGCTGCTGTTAGCCAAACACCATCAGCTGATCAACAATTGTCTAGCCTGCAAGCTAGTCAAGCAAAAGCCGAACAGAGCTTAGCTGACCAAAATCAGGCTGCATTAAATTCACAAACAGCAACTATCGAGCAACAAGCCAGTGAAGCAGCAAATAAGGAAAATGCTGCTTATAGTTCAGCAGTAGCTAGTCAAAGCGCTGCTAACCAAAAAGAACTCGCTAATGCTGCCCAACACATTGTGACACCCGCACAAAAGGCTCAACAAGAATCCGCAGCCAAGAGCGCTTACGATAAGAGCAAAGCTGACTTGGATGCTCAACATTCAGCCAAGAGTAATCAAATTAAGACTGATTACGATGCTGCAGTAAAGAAGACTACCGATGAGGTCAAGGCAAACCAAACTACTGCTGAACAACAACACACCCAAGAAGTTCAAAATGCTACTAAGGCGGTTAGCGATGCCCAAATCAAGGTCAACAACTTAACCCAACTCAACCAGCAGAAGCAAACGGAATTAACAAATGCGAAGAGTCAACTGGATCAAGCGAAGGAGAACAGTAAAAACACCGACTCTTTTGATAACAGTACTTATGATAATGCTAGTGATCCTCTTATCTTTTTATCCAGTGCTTCCTGGTAGTCCTTTGCGGCTTCTGCAGGATCAATTTGGCGAATATTGATTAAGAAGTTTTCAACTTGTTCCTTAATTTGGCCGCTTTTGATTAAGTCGGTTATTAAGGAGAGACGCTCTTTAACTAATCCTTGCTCAATACCTTCTTCAATGCCTTCTTCACGTCCTTGCTCAATGCCTTGTTTGAGTCCTTCTTCATGCCCTTGCTTTAGACCTTCTTCGTGTCCTTGTTTTAGGCCTTCTTTTAGTTTGTTTTCGATATCCATTTCGTATAATGTCCGTAGCATATATTCTCTCCTCCATTCCTGGTTCTGTTTTACAAACGATATTCTTTTCTTTAATTTTATAATGAAGTCGTCTTCTTCATCAAGCTTTCGATTAGCTATTAGGTCCAGTACGTTTTGCAACTTTGGGCCAACCGTTTTTCGGTGACTAGTAATATCGAAAAAAACTGATTTTTCGTGATCTTGGTATGTATAGTTAGGATAATTCTCAATAATCCGCTTAACATCGTATCGCTGTTCACCGAGGCCAAAGGGATCAAAGCAACAGAAAAAGATCACAAATGATTTATTAGCTTTGATGTAGTTTTTCACTTTTGTATACGCAGCTGTTGCGAGACTTGATTGGTAAAAGCGGGCCCGTTGTGGCAAATTATGATTATTTTCGACTTGTATTTCTAAATCATAGTGACGGTTATCATAATCTTTGACATAAATATCAAAACGGGAACTTTTGGCATCATGGGTGGTTTTGATTTCCTGTTGGCTATTGAGAATCTTAATTCCTTTAATTGTCATTGTTGGAAAGATTCGCCGTAATAACTCTAATGTGATTTTGGGATCGAGAAAGGTCTTACTAAAGATGAAATCATCAGTCAGACTAGCCTCTTCCCAGCTTTTCCTTGAACCTGTTTGTTCCATTTTCTATTCCTTTTATATGAATTTTGAGAAGACCTCTCAAATTAATAGAACGAAGAATAATGGAAAAATCACTAAATTATTTTTGTTGTTTCTTCTAATTGAAAACGGCTTCATGGTTCGGTATGATTAGGGGTGTAAATATTAATAATAAGAAAGAAGTTCTGGAAATGACACATATTTCATTTGATCGAACAGGCTTAAAGAAATTCGTTAACGATAACGAATTAGGCGAAATGCAAGCAATGGTAAATGCAGCGGATGATGAATTACGCAACGGTACTGGTGCCGGGGCAGACTTCCGTGACTGGCTCCACTTGCCAACTGATTACGACAAGGAAGAGTTTGCGCGGATTAAGGCCGCTGCCAAGAAGATCCAATCAGATTCAGACATCTTAGTGGTCATCGGGATTGGTGGTTCTTACCTTGGTGCCCGGATGGCGGTTGACTTCTTGCACAACACCTTCTACCAAGCCCAAAAGGCCGAGGAGCGGAAGTACCCATTAGTACTCTTTGCCGGGAACTCCTTAAGTTCAACTTATGTTCATGACTTGATTGAATTGATTGGTGACAAGGACTTCTCCGTTAACGTTGTTTCTAAGTCCGGGACCACAACGGAACCATCAATTGCTTTCCGGATCTTCAAGAACCTCTTGATTAAGAAGTATGGCGAGGATGAAGCTAACAAGCGGATCTACGCTACCACTGATAAGGCTAAGGGTGCTTTGAAGACTGAAGCTGACGCCCACGGCTACGAAAGCTTTGTCATTCAAGACGGTATCGGTGGTCGTTACTCCGTTCTTTCCCCAGTTGGCCTCTTACCAATCGCTGTTTCTGGTGGCGACATTGACCAGTTAATGGCTGGTGCCGCTCAAGCGGAAAAGGACTACACGGATCCAAAGTTAGAAAATAACGAAGCTTACCAATACGCTGCTTACCGGAACATCTTGTACCGGAAGGGCTATGAAACTGAATTGCTTGAAAACTACGAACCAAACATGACGATGTTTGCTGAATGGTGGAAGCAATTAGCTGGTGAATCTGAAGGGAAAGATCACAAGGGCATTTATCCATCTAGTGCTAACTTCACGACTGACCTGCACTCCCTTGGTCAATACATCCAAGAAGGTCGGCGCTTCTTGATGGAAACCGTTGTTAAGTTAGACCAGCCAAATCACGATATGGAAATCCCAAGCGAACCGGATAACCTGGATGGCTTAGGCTACTTGGAAGGCAAGACGATGGACTTCGCTAACACCAAGGCTTATGAAGCCGTTGTCGCTGCTCATACGGCTGGAGGAGTACCGGTAATGACCGTTCACATTCCAAAGGAAGACGAATACACCCTTGGCTACCTGATCTACTTCTTTGAAGTGGCTATGGGAATCTCCGGTTACCTCAATGGGATCAACCCATTCAACCAACCAGGCGTTGAAGCTTACAAGGTTAACATGTTTGGCCTGTTAGGCAAGCCAGGTTACGAAGAGATCGGCAAGAAGCTGCGGGCTGAAATGGGCGAAAACAAGTAATGAATCGTCAGCAACTCAATAAGCAACGTCATCAGCTTCAGATACGAATTGCTGTTTGGTGTGTTTTGACAATTTGCTTTACGATTTTGAATATGTTCAAATTAATCCCATTCTTGCAGTGGGTCATGTGGATTGCCACACTATATACCGTTATTTTGATTGTCATTTGGGTTTATTTAACGATCCAGCTGATAAAAAAGTAAGAGAAAGCCATTCAGGAACTAGCAAAGTTTCTGAATGGCTTTCCTTTTACTTTTGAGCACTTTCTTGAACTAGACCGTTGAAAAAGTGCTTGACTGAGACCTGGCCGCCACGTGAGGCAGTACCATTAATAATTTTCATTTCATTATGAACATTCTTGTATTCAAAAAGGTTATTAGCATATTCCAAAATAATATCGTTTTCTGGATAATCAATGCACATATGGGCAAGGTTATTTAGACCGGTCTTGAGGTCACGACGAATCCGTTGAAGAATAATCTTTTTACCGTGATCGTCACACCGAAAAATTTCATGAAAGTTAATTTTGTCAAATGTGATTCCCTGCTCAATCATAACATTGATAATTCGGGTAATATCTTGCGCGCCAGAACCGTTTGTGATCCCGAGAAAACGAAGAATTGACTTCACGTTCTCCTTTTCCTTACTCTTGAAGTTAATATTAGTCGTGTTCTGATTGGCAGCTCCACTGACCAGATCAAGTATCTGCAACATCCGGTTTGACATATTAATGTTTTCACCAATTAATTTAATAACAGTTTTCACTTCAGCAACGTTCAAGGGCTTTTCGATACAGAAGTCAACTCCGGCTCGGTAGGCGTTTGTTCTTCCTGCAGGATCGAATGCCTGACTAACCATTATGAAGTGAGGGTGATGGTTGCTTTGTTGAATTCGCTTAATTAGCTCAATCCCGTTAATCTGTGACAGGGACGGGTTAACAAACATAACATCAATACTCAAGCGAATAACATCTTCAAATGCTTGTTCAGCATTGAAGGTTGTAGCAACAACTGAATTATTAAAGTCGTTCTCAATAATATCTTTAAGAAGAGATGTAGCGTTGTTATCATTATCAACAATGTAGAAGTTCATTTTAATACCTCGAATCAATTTGAGTCATTTTGAGTTTATTTGAAGCTGGAGCGAAAGTCAATAATAATTCATTAGATATTGAATATTAAGCATACTGATTAATAAAATGCTTGTGAAATGTATATTATTGGGTTGAATAATGTATGAATAGTGATGGATCCGCTTTCTTTAAATGCATATTTTTGATCATTGTGAAAATAAATTTAAACTTTTTGATGAATCATTTTGAAGCAAAATGATTTTTTTTGAAAGTGCTTACTATTATATAAACCGTAAAGAATTTCAAGGAGGAAATTTAATTATGGCATTCAATTTACGTAATCGTAGTTTTTTGACACTTTCAGACTTTAACAAGCGTGAAATGGAATACATGCTTGACCTTGCTGAAGACTTAAAGAAGGCTAAGTACGCTGGTACTGAAGGTAAGAACCTTGAAGGCAAGAACATTGCCTTAATCTTCGAAAAGAGTTCAACCCGTACTCGTTGCTCATTCGAAGTTGGTGCTAAGGATGAAGGTGCTCACGTAACTTACCTTGGCCCATCAGGCTCACACATTGGTCACAAGGAATCTGTTAAGGATACTGCCCGTGTTCTTGGTGGTATGTTTGATGGTATTGAATACCGTGGTTTCTCACAACGGAATGTTGAAACTTTGGCTAAGTACTCAGGTGTTCCAGTTTGGAACGGTTTAACTGATGAAGACCACCCAACACAAGTATTGGCTGACTTCTTAACTGCTCATGAAGTATTGAAGAAGCCTTACGAACAAATCAAGTTCGCCTTTGTTGGTGACGGTCAAGATAACGTATCTAACGCTTTGATGTTAGGTGCTGCTGTTATGGGTATGGAATACCACGTTGTAACTCCTAAGGAATTGAACCCAACTAAGGAAGTTCTTGACAAGGCTAACGCTATTGCTGCCGAAACTGGCGCTAAGATCGTTGTTTCTAACGACGTTAAGGAAGGCGTTAAGGGCATGGATGTTATCTACGCCGATGTTTGGGTATCAATGGGTGAATCAGATGACATGTGGGAAAAGCGGATCAAGCTTCTCAAGCCTTACCAAGTTACTAAGGAAGTTATGGACGCTACTGAAAACCCTAAGGCTATCTTCGAACACTGTCTTCCAGCATTCCACAACCTTGACACTGAAGTAGGTAAGGAAATCTACAAGAAGTTCGGTCTTAAGGAAATGGAAGTTACTGATGAAGTCTTCGAAAGCAAGAACTCAGTTGTATTCCGTGAAGCTGAAAACCGGATGCACACCATCAAGGCTGTTATGGTTGCAACTTTAGGTGAACACAACTAAGGAGGACTCTCTAGATGGCTAAAGTAGTTGTTGCCTTGGGTGGTAACGCCCTTGGTAAGTCCCCCGAAGAACAATTAAAGCTGGTTAAGAATACTGCTTCTTCTTTAATTGGTTTAATTGATGCTGGTAACCAAGTAGTAATCAGCCACGGTAATGGTCCACAAGTTGGTGCTATTAACCTTGGAATGAACTTTGCTGCTGAAAACGGTAAGACTGCTGCCTTCCCATTCCCAGAATGTGGGGCAATGAGTCAAGGTTATATTGGTTACCACTTACAACAAAGTCTTCAAAATGAATTGCACCGTCGTTGGATGAACAAGAACGTAGCAACTGTTGTTACTCAAATTGCTGTTGATCCTAAAGACCCTGCATTCCAGAATCCTTCCAAGCCTGTTGGTGACTTCTACACTAAAGAACAAGCTGAACAGATTGAAAAGGAAAAGGGCTACACCTTCAAAGAAGACGCTGGCCGTGGCTATCGTCAAGTTGTTCCTTCTCCACTTCCACAGAAGATTATGGAATTGAACAGTATCAAGACTTTGATTGAAGCTGGCGATCTTGTTATCGCTGGTGGTGGTGGCGGTGTTCCCGTTATCATGACTGACGATGGCTTAGAAGGTGTTCCAGCAGTTATCGACAAGGATCGTTCTAGCGCATTACTTGCTGATAAGATTGATGCTGATACTTTAATCATCTTAACTGCTGTTGATTACGTATTTGTAAATTACGGTAAGCCAGATGAAAAGGCTTTGAAGACATTAAACGTTGCCGAAGCCCAAAAGTACATGGATGAAAAGCAATTTGCTGCTGGTAGTATGCTTCCTAAGATTGAAGCCTGCTTATCCTTCGTTGAAGGCCACCCAGAGCGGAAAGCTTTGATTACTTCACTTAACGGCTTAGACGATGCCCTTGCCGGTAAGGTTGGTACTGTTATTAGTGATAACTAATCATAGATGAATCAAGAAAAGAGTCATTTGGAATAATTCCAGATGGCCCTTTTTGAATTATATAGAAGAAAAGAAGTTGAGAAGAATATTTTTCTCAGCTTCTTTTGACTAACTATTCCTTATCCTGGGCTTCACTATCAGGACTAATTGTTTGATTATTAGCCTGATCCTCGTTATACCTTGCGAGAAGGATTTGCTGGTCTTTATCTTTAATGAGGTTTTTAATATCCTCATCAGATTTCAACTCAGGCTTTTCCTTAACAATTTTATCCAATACTTCATCAGAGAACTTAAACTCGGGTTGGACCTTAGTATCACCATTAAGAACATCAATTGTTTCATCGTAAGAAAGAACCTTTAGCTTCCAGCTTGTCCGATCAGCGTCGGGCTGGTGAAGAACATTGGGATCATTCTTAAGATCCTCACGAAAGCCATCTTCATCATATTTATAACCATCTTCTGTCATATTATATCCTCCTTCTTATTAGTCACTAGCATTCTTGCGGTGTGGACGAATGTTGATTGCACATACCGCAACGATAACCAGAATGGATCCAAGAATATCAGCTCCGGTTAGGTAAAGGTGGAAAATTAAAACGGAACCGATAGTTGCCGAAAGTGGTTCAAAGGCATCCATTAGACTAAATGTTGTTGCATCAATGTATCTGAGTGAGGTATTTGCCAAGTAGAACGGAATGATTGTTCCAATAATTAAGATGCTTGCACAGTCGATCCAAACACTGGGAACGTTTGGAATTGCCGGTTGCTGAGGGTGAATTGCTAAAAGAACGATGCCAGCAAACAGAAGTCCCCATGCAGTAACGTCTAGCGATGGTACACGCCCAGTTTGTAACATTTTCTGGGGGATCAAAGTATTGGTGGCAACACCAACCGCTGAGATAAAGCCCCAAAAGAGGACCGCTGGTGTGACAGCTAAGTGGTTGAATCGACCATGAGTGGCAATGATGAAGACACCGAGGAAGGCGATGATTGCACAAATGATTTCAATTCTTCGTGGTGGCTCATGTCGAAAAACGGCCAGATAAGCGATAATGAAGAAGGGGCCAACAAATTGAAGAATAGTGGCAATGGAAGCATTTCCTTCTTGAACTGCCATAAAGTAAGCAAACTGGACAGGTACCAGACCAATTACACCATAGGCAAAGATAACCCAGGTATCGTGTAAATTATGGAAAATTACAAATGGATGGTTGCCCATTAGTTTGCTAATAACAATCATAATCACACCACCAAAAATTAACCGCCACTGGGTTAGCCATAGTGAAGTGATGGACGGACTAATGTTAAAAAGGGCCTTGGCAAACAGACCGGAAATTCCCCAAAAAGTGGTTGCGGTGATTACCATTGCAAGACCGAGAGCTTTTTTATTTGAATTCATTGAAACGATAACCTTTCTTAAAAATACACACGGTGTCATTTTATCATGAATCAGCTGGTGGATTTTAAATTTAAGAGGGAATCTAGTTATTATTAGTAGTATTAGTTTGAGACTGAGATGAAGTTGATGCAGTGTTTTTCCGTGAATAGAGGAGCTTAACGTTTTGAATATCTGTTGATTGAATTGGGTAATTAGAACCGGTTGGCTGCATTACTGAAATGTTATCTGTATGGTGAAGACCAATGGCGTGACCAAGTTCATGCTCGGCTGTATTGATGATCCGTCGTTGTGAATAACCGTAAACCGGATTTAGCAGATATGCAGAGTTGAGTTCGACCCTTACGTAGATGAAGTTGCCATTGCCAGAATTAATATTTGCTTCTGTTAAACCAGCCGCTCCATCCTTATCATCATCAATCGTTGTGAAAAGAATATTTGCATCTTTTTGCTTCTTAACCACGTGAAAAGTAAAGGAGCCAGTATCATTCCATGCTTTGATCGCTGATTTAGCAGCACTTCGTAAGACCGGATCTTTGATATTAATAAAAATAGTGGCAGAATTTGTCGGCCATTTACCGACAGGCTTCGAGTAAGTGGCCTTTTTTTCTGTCCTTTGCGAGTTATCTTTTGTTAATTTCGGTTTTTGTTTCTTTTTTCCCGTAACCTGGTTAATAATATTTTGAGTGTGAATCTGGACTTCATGAATGAAGATGTTAGTGTTTGAGTTTACTGTTTCAATATTCTGATAGGACCAGATCGCGGTGATAAAAATCAAGCTATAGATTAGCGGGAGAAATAATTTCGAATACTTCTTCATTAAAAAGCTACCCCCATAAAGTGCATTCTAGTGAACTTCTTAGAGCTTGTCTATTATTTAGAATGGATTTTTCCCTATGTGAACCGCTACAGGGAAAAGATTTGCGGTAAAATAGTAATAACAAGGTTGCGAGGGGGAAATCTATCATGGTTGCGGCATTTAAACTCCATGTTGTACTTAGTTGGGGCGAAGAGAGAAATTACCTATTAGCAAACGATGTTGAGCCGGGATTAGAGCATCGTTATCAAACACGAGAGAATTGGCAAGAGGTAATGAAGGGTGCCTTGATTAACGTCCCGGTTGGCCCATATATTAAGGATAATCGGGTAATTCCGCCAATTGCGACTGCTAAAGTATTAGATGTCACCGCGGTAGACCAAGTCGATCCAAAGTTACAACGGACCCGAAGCCAGTTTATAATGGCTGCTATTTGGGAAAGCCAGTCTGAGGTGCAAGATTATAACTTTATGCACCATGATTACTCTCGGTGGTCACAACGGCAAATTAAAGCAGATGTTGACTATTGGAATAATGGGACTAGGCATCCGTGGATTAATATGGTAACGCAGTGGCGGATTTGGTTACAAAAACATCGTCATTAGTGAATTTGATTAAGATGAATCCGAAGAAAATGGTTGACTAATTAAAATTCACCGTGTATATTATTATTGTTATCTTATTGGGCATTCGCCAAACTGGTAAGGCAGTGGACTCTGAATCCATAATTTACTGGTTCGAGACCAGTATGCCCAATTAGTTAGGGTTCCGTATTATTCGGAGCCCTTTTTTGTTGAAATTTTACGTGTGATTTGTTTCTTGGTAAAATACCTTTAGACATTGAGGAGAAGAGAAAATGGCAAGTAATTCTGATTCAATTTATTACGTATTAACCAAGATTAAGCATCATCCAGAACTAATAGTGAGTGAAAAAGTACAGTATACCAATACAATTTCCGTTTTTATTAAGGACTCATTGAAAATTGCAGATGCTGCTTTCTATTTTCCGGATGATCGCTTAATGGTAAATCGACTATCAAATGACTTTGTGGCTAAAAATGGTGATTTGCTAGAAAGCTTTTTTGTTAAGACGCATCAAGAAAAGAAGAATTATCACGATGTTTGGGCGACAACTGCTCACGTCAAGAAGATGAGGATTTATTTACTAGAACTATCGTTTGAATGATTTTGTCTTTATTAATTGATCTAAATAGTAAATTAATTAATGTTTGACAATATATGAGAAAATCTGTATACTTCTCTTGTATTGTTTATTGCCCGCTGGTCAAATTGGTTAAGACGTCGCCCTCTCAAGGCGGAGTTACGGGTTCGATCCCCGTGCGGGTGATTTTTTTATTTTAAATCATTAGTAATAGATAGATAATATAACACTCTTAACAGAGTAACTATAAGGAAGCGCAAAGGAGATAGGCTAACTACTTCTCTTAGCGCTTTTTTGAATTTAACAATTATTTTAATGAAAATGATTAAGAATAATAGTGAAACGTGTTACACTAAGATAGTGTTATTTTTAAATTTGCAAAAATAAATGGTGTTTTAATTATGAATTTAAAAAATGTACTTATAATTGTTGGGGTAATTGCACTAATCTTGTTAATTATCCAGTATGTTGGGCAAGTTAGACGAATGCGCCAAGGCGACAACTTTGTTAGCCGCGGGCGAGCATTTGTTAACTGGTTGTTGTTATTCATTATTATTGGGAGTATCGGTGGTACTGTCTATGCTGATCACCACTCAAAGTCGGATTCTGATATAACAGAAACCAAGGCAATAACCAATGATGATGACGAGGAAGCTGACCAAGTCTATATTAACTTCGATAAGAAGAAGGCACGGTTGAATAGTGATGGCGTAGCACCAATGAAGATTATTGTTTCACCAAATACAAAGGTGAAGATCGTTGGTCATGATACCGGTAAAGTTTACAAGACCTTCAAGGCAGAAAAGAGTGATGGTCCTGTAACGATTAAGTATAACTTTGAATATGCCGCTAAGTACGATATTATCGCAACTCGTGGTGATAAGAAGGTTAAGAAGACCATTACAATCAAGGAACAAAAGAATGATTCATCATCTTCTTCATCCTCATCCGTTACAAGCAGTTCTAGTTCTTCTAGTTCATCCTCTAGTCATAGCTCATCCCATTCTTCAAACAGTAATTCCAATAACAGTGGGAACAGTAATGCTGGCGGAAGCAATAACTCTGGAGCATCTTATAATGACGGTGGTAGCAGTTACCGTGGTAATACAGGCGGTGGCGGCTACACCCCATCCCATTCCTATAACGGTGGTGGACATACTGGTGGCGGTAGTACCATTAGTAACCAACCAACGATCAGTACTCAACCGACTATTGGTAACCAATAATTACGTTTTTCGTTAAAATTACTAAAAACTCAGGTACTTCACTTTAGGTGAAACCTGAGTTTTTATTTTTAAAATTCGTTCATGATCATTGCTTTTTACAGAAAACGTGGTTATTATGTAATAGTTATGCACCTAACAATTATGCACCTAACGATAGGAGATGGAAGAATGATCACCGATGATGAAGTATTTCCCCGATTATTTAGTTTAATCAGGCAAATGCATAATCTCTCCAAAAGGAACGTTAAGCATTCGGGAATGTTCCTTGGACGGGGCCGAATAATTCATATCTTGGCAATGCGGGATCAACCGTTATCGCAACGAGAATTAGCTGATATGGCAAATATTAAGCCGGGTTCCTTAACGGAAGTCCTTGAGCGCTTAGAACGTGACGATCTTATAAAACGGGAACGGCTCGCAAATGATCGCCGGGTAATTCACGTCCGGTTAACAGCAAAGGGGCGCAAGGCTTACCAAAAGCTTGTAGAAGAGCGGCATGAATTTGGTAACCACCTTTTAGAAGAAATTGATCAGGAAGACCTAGCGCGCTTTGTTAAGGTAGTCAATATGATGGACAAGAACCTTCACCGTTATTATGGTGATCGGTTACCAAAAGAAGGGAAAGGTGAACGGTTTGATCAAAATTGCTAGAGAAAATCTTGTTAAATGGGCGACAACCTTAGCCGTACTATTCCTATTAGTTCAAGTCGCCTGTGATTTATACTTGCCGACAATCACATCCGATTTAGTAAATAACGGGATTGTGAAGCAAGATTTAGGCTACATTTGGCATGCCGGCGGTTTAATGCTAATTGTCGCTGGAATTGGTGTCGTGGCAGCGGCAGGGAATGTTTATTTTGCAGCTACTCAATCAATGCAAGTGGGTGAGAAGCTGCGTAAACAGGTGTTTAGTCATGTGATGAAGTTTTCCAGTCGCGATATGAGTAAGTTTGGCGACTCATCACTAATTACCCGGTCGACTAACGATATTGTGCAAATTCAGAATGTTATGATGCAGGTCTTACGAATGATGTTACAATCACCGATTATGCTGGTGGCGGCTTGTGTTTTAGCCTATATTCGTGAGCCACGATTGACTAAGGTGTTTTTAATTAGTTTACCGATTTTGGCAATCGTTGTTGGTATTGTGATGTACTTTGCGGTCCCGCTGTTTAAGAGTATTCAGTTTAAGACTGACCGAATTAACTTGATTTTCCGAGAAGGACTAACCGGCGTACGGGTAATTCGGGCATTCCGTCAGGATCGACGTGAACAAAAACGGTTCAAAGAGGCTAATACCGATTACACAGATACTGCAATTAAGGCGTACACACTAGTTTCATTCTTGTTCCCCGTAATGACTTTGATCCTAAGCTTGACGAATGTTGGGATTATTCTTTTAGGAAGTCATTTGATCGCAAATATGACGATGCAAGTCGGGAACCTAATTGCATTTATGACCTACGCTACGCAGATCATGATTAGTTTCATGATGCTATCAATGGTCTTTGTTTTTGTTCCTCGGGCATCTGCTTCAGCGGCGCGGGTTAATGCTGTCCTTGAACATCAGCCAAGTGTTGAGGATCTTCCTGTAAAAGATCGGGAACACCTTGCAGAAGATGCTTCAGCTTCATTAAGCTTTGATCACGTTAATTTTCGGTACACGGGTGCTGAACGCCTAGCATTGGAAAACCTTAATTTTAAGGTAACAGCTGGTCAGACGCTGGCGATTATCGGTGGGACCGGTTCTGGGAAGTCAACCCTTGTTAATTTAATTCCCCGGCTCTTTAATATTGAGAGTGGTGAAATCAAGGTTGACGGTGTCCCGGTTGATAAATTAAGCCAGCAAGAACTGCACTCGGTTATTTCAATTACCCAGCAAAAGGCGGTTCTCTTTACAGGGACGATTCGTTCAAATCTTCAATTTGGAAACCCGAATGCAACGGAGAACGAAATGTGGTCAGCCTTAAGAGTCGCTAAAGCTGCTGACTTTGTTAAAGAAGCTGGTGGCCTGGATGCTAAGGTTGAGCAGTCAGGAAGCAACTTCTCCGGTGGTCAGCGGCAACGATTAGCGATTGCACGGACGATTATTAAGCCAGCTTCAATTTACATTTTTGATGATTCATTTTCTGCTCTTGATTTCAAGACGGATGCCGAATTGCGGCAAGCGCTTAAGCAAGATTCGCAATTACAGAATGCTGTTAGTGTAATTGTCGCTCAGCGGGTATCAACAGTCGCTAATGCAGACCTAATTATTGTTTTAGACGATGGTAAAGTCGTCGGTCAGGGAACCCACAAGCAATTAATGAAGGATAATCCGGTATACCAAGAAATTGTCTACTCACAAATAGCAAAGGGGGATGACCAGAATGCATAATGGACCACGTGGACGGGTGAAAAAGGCACAACACTTTTGGCCCACGACGAAGCGACTGTTTGCTTACCTTAAGCCGTGGCGATTTGGCGTAATTATTTCAATAATATTGGCGATCATCTCCGTTGTTTTATCAATCTTAGCACCAAAAATTCTTGGGGAGGCAACCACCATTATTTATAATGGGGTAATGCGTGGCTATGCAGAAATGAAGCAGGGAGTCCACCTTACTAGTCTGCCAATTGATTTTCACCGGATCTTTCAGATTGGTTTAACCGTAATCTTGCTGTATGTTTTCTCGGGATTATTTAGTTTCGCGCAACAGATTATTATGACGAAAATTTCCCAGAAGGTTGTCTTTAATCTTCGTGGGGATTTGAAGGAGAAGATGCAACGGGTTCCAGTTAAATTTTACGATACCCATAGTAACGGTGACATCATGAGCCGGATGGTCAATGATATGGATAACATTGCGGGAACTATTCAGCAAAGTCTGATTCAGATCGTTATAAGTGTGATTACCTTTGTCGGGGTTTTGGCGTTGATGATTACAATTAGCTGGAAACTAACATTAGTGGCACTGATTACATTACCGCTGAGTGCATTAATTGTTGCTTTTGTAGCACCGACTGCCCAACGACTTTTTAGTAACCAGCAGGCAGAACTTGGTAAAATTAATGGTCAGGTTGAAGAAACCTATGCTGGACACACAATTGTTAAGACCTTTAATAAGGAAAAAGATGAAGAGAAAGCATTTGCTAAGGAAAACCACCGCTATTATCAGGCTGCCTGGAAGTCTCAATTCTTCTCAATTCTGATTTTCCCGTTAATGAATTTTGTTCGGAATCTTGGCTACTTAATGGTTGCTGTGGTTGGGGCAATTGAGGTTATTCATGGACAGATCACGTTAGGTAATGTTCAGGCTTTCCTTCAGTATACGAATCAGTTTTCTCAACCAATCACCCAAATCGCTAACTTAAGTAGCACAATTCAGCAAACAATTGCTTCTGCAGAACGAATTTTTGAAGTACTTGATGCGCCAGAGATGGTTCCTTCAGACGCGGACCCAACGTTAATTGAAGAAAAGCCATTGCCAAAGATCGAGTTCGCTAATGTAGACTTTAGTTATAATGATGAACCATTAATCGAAAACTTTAACCTTAAGGCAATGCCAAACGAAATGGTTGCAATTGTTGGACCAACTGGTGCAGGAAAGACCACTATTATTAACCTTTTAGAGCGGTTTTATGAGGTTAAGGGCGGTAAAATCTATCTTGATGGGCAAAATACAAGGTCAATGTCCCGTGACGAATTACGGAGTCATATTGCAATGGTTCTTCAAGATACTTGGTTATTTACTGGAACCATATTTGATAACATTAAGTATGGACGGGAAGATGCAAGCGCTGATGAAGTGTACCAGGCTGCCCGACTAGCACACGCGGATAACTTTATTCGTGAACTTCCAGACGGGTATGACACCATATTGGACGAGTCAGCATCTAATATTTCACAGGGGCAACGTCAACTATTAACGATTGCCCGGGCGTTCTTAGCAAACCCAGAAGTGTTGATTCTGGATGAAGCGACAAGTTCTGTTGATACGCGGACAGAGGAATTAATTCAAAAGGCAATGAATGAATTACAAAGGGGAAGAACAAGCTTTGTTGTTGCCCACCGTTTGTCAACAATTCGGAATGCAGATAAGATTATTGTGTTGAATCATGGTCATATTCTTGAAACGGGGAACCATAAGTCCTTGATGAAGAAGAATGGCTTTTATGCTGACCTTTACAATAGTCAGTTTGTTGGCAATAACCTTTAATGAAACAATCTAAGATTAGTTTAGAAGCTGGGAAGATTTCCCGGCTTTTTTATTTGCGCTACAATAGTGTGGACTGAATGGAACGGATGGGGGAAACAGGAATGAAAAAGCAATATCGAGAAACAATTGCTGGACTGAATAGGTTGGTTGAACAAGGGATTGTCCCTGGAATCAGCTACGCACTTTTTGATCACGGAATAGAATATCGAGAAGTGAAAGGCTATGCAGAAATACAGCCGAAGAAAGAACCGTTACGGGCAAAAATGCAATATGATTTAGCCTCGTTAACGAAAGTGATTGGTACTGTTCCGGTGATTGCAATTGCGATTCAAGCGGGGAAACTCAAGCTGACCGATCCAGTGCAAAAGTATTTACCTGAATTCAAGGATTCTCGACCGACTATCCAGAACCTCTTAACACATACTTCGGGAATTTGCGGGTATATTCCGCATCGTGATGAGTTAACGGCAAAGGAGCTAAAACAGGCATACTTAACACAACAACACGTTGATTCCAGCCTAAATCGCCAAATTAAGTATGCTGATGTTAATTTCCTTTACCTTGGTTGGATTGCGGAAAAAATTTATGGACAGTCAATTCAGTCGCTAATCCAAAGCCAGGTATTAGATCCGCTAAGAATGAAAGAAACAACATTTGAGCCGCTTGCCGTAAATAGTGTCCCAACTGAAGTGCAGGCAAAACGAGGGCTAATTCGCGGAACTGCTCATGATCCGAAGGCATATGTTTTGGGAGCTGAATGTGGGTGTGCTGGGATGTTTTCAACTTTGGATGACTTGCTGCTTTATAGTCACGCGTTGATCGAGACTAACCTTAATGGCCTATTGGATGATTGGATGGTTGACCAACTCTTTAAGGACCAGACGTTGATCCCGGGAGAACACAGCCGTTCGTTAGGGTGGAAGCTTCTTCACGCGGTTAATGATCGTCATTGCATTATTAGCCATACCGGCTTTACGGGAACTTGGTTAATCCTTGACCGAGAAGAAGATCAGGGGATGATTGTTTTAACAAATCGAGTTCATCCTACTGCTCAAAATAATGCTTACTTGCAGGCTCGTGACCAACTTTATGCTACTTATCTTCACGAAAAGGAAAATGCATAATTAAGTATGTAAAAAAACTTTGTGAAATTATTATTCAATTTTATGCAAAATCAACGAACGGAATATTCATTTTCACTGTCTCAACTGTATATAAAATTGTATAATTTTGACTAAAATTCATCTAATAGTAAAATTGCACAAATCTGCGTAAAAACGGGATTTGACAACGGTTTCAAAACTGGTTATTATATACACGTAATCAAATGAAAGCACACAAAAGGAGTGAGTGTATATGCAAAGCCCAATTCACGTAACATCTGAAATTGGTAAGCTTAAGACAGTTATGCTTCATCGACCTGGTCATGAAATTGAAAATGTCTACCCAGACATTCTTCACCGGATGCTTGTTGATGACATTCCATACCTGCCAATCGCACAAGAAGAACATGATTACTTTGCTAAGACTTTAAAGGACCAAGGAATCGAAGTACTTTACTTCGCTAAGTTGGCAGCTGAAGCTTTAGCAGATGATCAAGTAAAGAATGAATTCCTTGAAAAAATGTTAGCAGAATCTGGCCACGCTGCTGGTGCTGTTCATGACGCTTTGAAGGAATACTTGCTTAGCATGGATACTCAAGCAATGGTTGATAAGATTATTGCTGGGGTACGGAAGGATGAGATCCACACTAAGTTCGTTTCACTTGCTGAAATGGCTGAAGATGCAGATTACCCATTCTTCATGGATCCAATGCCAAACGCATACTTCACTCGTGACCCACAAGCCTCAATTGGTGATGGTATTACTATTAACCACATGACATTTAAGGCTCGTCAACGTGAATCACTGTTCACTGAATACATTATTAAGCACAACCCTCGGTTCGCTAACAAGGGTGTTCATGTATGGCGTGACCGTTACCATGACACTCGGATCGAAGGTGGGGATGAATTAGTTCTTTCCGACCACGTATTTGCTATTGGTATTTCTCAACGTACTTCAGCAGATGCAATCATGGACATCGCACGGAACTTATTCAAGGATTCTAACTACGACACTGTTGTTGCTATCCACATTCCACACAACCATGCTATGATGCACCTTGACACGGTCTTCACAATGATTAATTACGATCAATTTACTGTTCATCCGCAAATCTTGGATGGTGGTAAGATTGATACTTACATTCTCCACCCAGGTAAGGATGGCGAAATTGAAATCCAACACCGCACAGACCTTCAAAAGGTTCTTGAAGAAGTATTGGACAAGCCTGAAATTGACTTGATCCCTACTGGTAACGGTGATCCAATCGTTGCTCCACGTGAACAATGGAACGATGGTTCTAACACGTTAACAATTGCACCAGGTGAGGTTGTTACTTACGACCGTAACTATGTATCTAATGATTTGCTGCGGAAGCACGGAATTCTCGTTCATGAGGTTCGTTCAAGTGAATTGTCTCGTGGTCGTGGTGGTCCACGTTGCATGTCCTGCCCAATTGTACGTGAAGATCTTAAAAACTAGTTAGTTTGAAAGCAGCAAATACACTTGGATGCTGAATAATGATTCAGTTAGCGGTGTTTCTTGCTGCTTTTATTGTACTGAAACGACATTGTTGTATAATTATTTTGTTAAATTGTGATTAGGGGTGAACGTGAATGAATCGTAAGGCGCGACGAAAGGTGATCGAACAGTTAGTCAGTGATCACAAAATCGAAACCCAGGATGAATTGTTGGATTTATTAACCCAACAGGGGATCGAAACCACCCAAGCGACGATTTCTCGTGATATTCATGCGCTCAATATTGTTAAGGCTAATGATGGTGAAGGTCATACCTACTATGTCCAGCTACAATTAACGCCGGAGCATGATTTCAGTAGATTGTATACGGGAATTCGTGAGAACGTTCGAACGATTGAAACCGTGCAATTTATTAATGTTGTAAAAACGGCCTTGAATTCTAGTTACGCAACGATCCTCGGTGGGATGTTTGACGAACTGGATATTCCTGAAGTTGTTGGAACAATTGCGGGGAATGATACGTTAATTATTATTAGTAAAAATAATAATGATGCGCGTGCAATTTACAATTTAATAATGAAGCACATTAGCTCACATTTAGACTAAAAGGGGTGTAAAGATGGAAAATGAAAAGAAAGGGATCGGTAAAGGCGAATTAATTGCCCTTATTGTTAGTTCCTGTATTGGTACTGGTATCTTCGGTATTACCAGTGACGTTGCTGCTGCTGCCGCTCCAGGCCCTGCTCTATTAGCATGGATCTTCGTTGGTATTGGATTCTTAATGCTTGTTCTCTCATTGAACAACTTATCTGAAAAGCGTCCTGACTTAACTGCTGGGATCTTCTCATACGCTGGTGCTGGTTTTGGACCAATGGGTGAATTTATTTCCGGTTGGTCATACTGGTTATCTGCATGGCTTGGTAACATTGCCTTCGCGACAATGTTGATGAGTTCAATTGGTACTTTCTTCCCAACCTTTAAGGGTGGTCAAAACCTACCATCAATTATTGTTGCAATTGTTTTCTGCTGGCTTTTGACAATCCTTGTTAACAATGGTGTGGAAAGTGCGTCCTTCGTAAACATGATTGGGACAATCTGCAAGGTCTTACCACTTGTTATCTTCATCGTTATTATGGTTGTTTGCTTCAAGGCTGGAATGTTTACTGCAGACTTCTGGGGCCGTGTTGCTAACAATGCTTCAAAGGGAACTACTACTGGTTCTGTTTGGTCACAAATGCAAGGAACATTGATGACTCTGATTTGGGTATTTATCGGTGTTGAAGGTGCTTCTGTTATGGCCCACCGTGCTAAGTCACGTTCTGCTGCTCAACAAGCATCAATCATTGCCTTTGTAACCTTAGTTGTTATCTATGTTTTGATTTCTATTTTGCCTTATGGTGCTTTGACTCGTGCACAATTGGCTTCAATGGGTCAACCTGCTATTGGTCACGTTCTTCAAGCAACTGTTGGTACTTGGGGTTCAATTCTGATTAACGTTGGTTTGATTATTTCAACCATTGTTTCATGGTTATCATGGACGATGCTTCCAGCCGAAACTACAATGCTGGTTGCTGAAGATAAGGCAATGCCAAAGGTTTGGGGAAAGGTTAACTCAAAGAACGCACCTACTGCTTCCTTGATGATTACTGCCGTATTGCAAACCATCTTCCTCTTCTCATTGCTTTTCACTGATAAGGCATATGAATTTGCTTACTCACTTTGTTCTGCTGCTATCCTGTTCTCATACTTATTCGTTGGTCTTTACCAAATGAAGTACAGTTCAGAACATAAAGAATGGGGTCAATTCACCATTGGTTTACTTTCAGCCGCATTCATGTTTGCATGCATGTTCTTGGCTGGTTGGCAAGAAGTTTTACTTGTTTCCATCAGTTTCATCCCTGGATTCATCATCTACTACCTTGCCTGCCGTGAAAACGACCACAAGATGAGCGCTGCTGAAAAGTGGGTTATGGTATTAATTCTTGTACTTAGTGTTGTTGCTATTTGGCTTGTTGCTAATGGTACAATCACTGTGGGTTAATGTGGTATAATAATTGAATAAAAAACAAGCGAGGTGATTAAGGTGAAGGAAAAGAAGTTAAATCTGTTCCTCTTAATCACCTTAATTGTTGGTACAATAATCGGCGGTGGAATTTTTAATAGTCCCACCGACCTTATTTTAAAAGCAAATCCGTTGACAGCGCTAATTGCGTGGTTAATTGGTGGCTTTGGGATTTTAATGTTAGCACTAGTCTTTTATAAGCTAGCACTTGTTAAGCCTGAACTTGACGGTGGAATTTATACATACGCTAAGGAAGGCTTTGGAAATTACGTTGGTTTTAACTCGTTTTGGGGTTATTGGTTGGGATCAATTTTTGGCAATATTGCCTTTATCTCATTGTTCTTTAAGACCTTAAATAGTATGTTGCCGCATCCGCTATCGCCATTTGGCTGCTTTATCGGCGGCTCTGTCATTTTGTGGATCTATACGTGGATAGGTTGGCGTGGTGTTCGCGAAGTTAGTATTCTGAACGCGGTTATTACAATTGCTAAATTATTACCGTTAATTTTAGTAATTGTTATTGGAATTACTTTATTTCAACCACATGTATTTAGTGTTGCCCAATGGACACACGTCTTAGCATCAAATCACCACTCAACCAATATTTCTCAACAAATAGGACAGGCAATGAGTACGATTGTCTGGTGCTTCGTTGGAATTGAGGCTGCCGTTTCAATGTCGCGACGGGCAAAGAAGCATTCTGAAGTTGGCTTGGCAACGGTGATTAGTTTTGTAATTGTTTGGAGCTTATATGTTCTAATATCACTACTGCCAATGGGAATCATTCCAGCGAACGAGTTAGGAAGTTCTTCAGTCCCATTAGCAACCGTATTGAGTAAGAGTGTAATTGGTAATTGGGGAGCGTTAATTATCAAGGTTGGGCTACTGATTTCTCTATTGGGAGCCCTCCTAAGCTGGTTTATGATTGGCCCGGAAATTGCCTACGTTACTAGTATGGACCACGCCATGCCAAAACCTTTCAAACTTATTAACCGGCATAACGTTCCCGGGTTTGCCTTAATTGTTTATACGTTAATTATGCAATTGATCTTGGTGGTGCTTCTTTTGCCACAGCTACAGACGGCTTATACAATTGCATATACGCTTGCAGCAACGACTACACTAGTGGCATACCTGTTATCGGCTCTATATGGTCTTAAGCTAGCAATTAAGGAATCTTACGGTTTCGGTTTTAAACTGATTGCAATTATCGCTTCTGCCTATGCAATCTACACATTGTTTGCTACCGGAATTGAATATGCTTTTGCAAGTGCAATTATCTTTGCACTCGGGATCCCGCTCTATTTGTCGGCAGCACCGAAGATGAAGCGGTTTGAAAAAGTAATTGCATTGGTAATTGGGGTAGCAGGAATTTTAGCTCTGGTAATGATTGTTCGTGGTGGAATTAGTTTCTAACGTAAAAAACAGGTCTTACAGACGATTTTCATCTGCAAGGCCTGTTTTTTTGTATTAAAACGTTGGTTTAATTACTAACTGTTCTTGTTTACTAAAATCTTCATTTGGGTATTTCTTATGAAGAGCAGCTAATAAGAGGTGCTTAGCAATTTCACCGTTCCGGGTAAGAATTGGTCCGTGGAAGTAAGAACAATAAACTTCTTTGTAAATTGCTCCTTCAGTTTTGTCCTGACCATTATTTCCGTGACCAGAGATTACTTTACCGAGTGGTCGTTCGCCATCGCCTAAGAAGGTCATTCCGTTATGGTTTTCAAAACCATGGTATTCGTCACCTGTTTGTTCGTTTTTAATAGTGATATTACCAATAAAACGGTTGTGATCCTGACTAAGAGTGTAGTGGGGGAGAATATTCAATCCCGGAATTTTTTCTCCATTGGCACCAATATAATATTGGCCCAGCAGTTGGTAGCCACCACAGATTGCAAGTAATGGTTTTTGATCGTCAATAAATTGTTTAATCCCGGCCTTTTTATTTGGCAGATCCTTTGAAACAACGAATTGTTCATAGTCTTGACCGCCTCCAAAAAGGGCAAGGTCAAACTTTGCTGGATCAAACTCTTGACCAATACTGATAACCTGAACTGTAATGTCAGCGTCCATCTGCTTAGCATAGTACCGCAAAGCAATAATGTTACCGACGTCGCTATAAGTGTTTAGCAGGTTTCCGTACAGGTGTGCAAGATTAAGATGATATTTTGTCATTAATCCATTCCTCCCTTAATGTAGCCTTTTTCTGCCAGTTGCTTTCGTAATTGCAGGACTGCAGTGTAAGTAGCTAGGATATAGACATGCTTCGTCGGCATTTCTTTAATCTTAGCAATTACGTGAGTTAGATCAGGCTCATGCCACATGTTATCGACACCGGCCATCGTAAGTCGGGTGGTGATATCTTTATAACGCTCACCACCGGTCATATATTGAGGAATATTATGCTGAACCAGCTTTTCAAAATTGCCATCCCAAATCCAACTAGTATCAATCCCGTCAGCATAGTTAGCATTTAAGAGGAAGGCAAAGCTAAAAGGCTGGGGATCGGTTTCAATCATATCAAGAACCTGGTTTAGCCCGACCGGATTCTTAACAAGAATTAACGTAACCTCTTTACCATCAACATTAATGACTTCTTGACGACCAAAGACGCGTTCATCAGATTCAAAGGCATCCTTAATTTGGTCTTGGCTAACTCCAAGAAACCTTCCTAGCGCATAGGCAGCTAAGGCATTATAAATATTATAGAGACCGCCAATTCCAATTTTGTATTTCTCACCGTCAAGCTCAAAGGTTGAACTGGTTGGTGTCAGCTGATCGATTTTTGTGACAGCATAAGTCAGCTTTGGTCGTTTGAAGCCACAATGAGGACAGAAATAGTCACCGAGGTTAGCGTAAGTTCGCATTCGGTATTTTAGAATGTGCTGACACTTGGGACAGAGAAGGCCATCTGTGTTAGCAGGTGCATCGAATGGTTCCCGTTGTTCATGGTTAAACCCATAGTAAATAATGGGATTGGGTAAATCATGAGAATTAAATAACTGTTCATCACCATTAGCAATAATTGTTGCTTTTGGTGCTAATTTAACCCCGTTAAGAATCTTTTGGTAGGTAGTGTAGATTTCCCCATATCGATCCATTTGATCACGGAAAATGTTAGTAAAGATAAAAGCAATTGGTGTGATATACTTAGTAACCTTTACCACGTTTGCTTCATCAACCTCAAGCACTGCCAATCCCTTTTTCTTTGGCCGTGGTGCCGTAATGAAGGTAGTAACGATTCCTTGTTCCATGTTTGAACCGGTTGGGTTGGTTAATACTTGGTCGTATTTTTCACGGAGAACCCGGACGCTTAAAGATGTGGTTAGGGTTTTCCCGTTAGTACCAGTAACAATTACTAAATCATACTTTTTACTGAATGCTTGCAGAATATTAGGGTCAAGCTTTAATGTTAATTTCCCGGGTAATGAACTCCCACCATTCATAAAAGTGTGGAGGAACCAGTAGCTTGAACGACCGGCTGCTTCAGCAAATGAACTGCGTAATGACATGTATTAAAAATCCTTTCACCGAAATTAGATTACGACTAATTTTAATCTTTAATTGATTAAAAGAAAAGTGTTTCGGATTAATATTACGAAACCATTACTCACTAGCTAAGTATTTAAATGAAAAATGCTTTCAGATATAATAGATTTATCTATGTGTATAAAAGGAGTGCGAATTGTGGCGCAACTATTTTTTAAGTATGGCGCAATGAATTCCGGAAAGTCTATTGATATCCTGAAGGTTGCTCATAACTATGAGGAACAAGGTAAAAAGGTAGTCTTGTTAACCAGCGGGGTTGATGACCGTTCCGGAAGAGGTGTAATTGCAAGTCGAATTGGTCTTTCACGGAAAGTTCAACCTGTAATGGCTGACACGGATATTTATGACTATGTTTGTCAAATGAACGAAAAAATTTATTGCGTTTTGATTGATGAGGCACAATTCTTAAAGAAGAGACATGTTCTTCAGTTAATCAAAATTGTTGACGAGCTTCACATTCCGGTAATGACGTTTGGCTTAAAGAATGATTTTAAAAATGAATTATTCGAGGGGTCGAAGTACTTACTAATTTATGCCGACAAAATTGAAGAAATGAAAACAATTTGTTGGTTCTGCGGAAAAAAGGCAACGATGAATTTACGGGTTCATAATGGACAACCAGTTTATGAAGGCGAGCAGGTTCAAATTGGTGGTAATGAGTCGTATTACCCAGTTTGTCGTTACCATTATTTCCATCCAAAAATACAGGGAAAAGGAGAAAAGTAACCTATGGAAATGGCTGAAATTTTCGATAAGCTGCAAGCTGTAGCTGATCGATATGACGAATTAAATGAGTTGATTAGTGATCCTGAAGTGATCGCTGATTCACAGCGGTTTATGAAGCTCTCTAAGGAAGAAGGGAGCTTACGGGAGACTGTTGAAAAGTATAATGAATATAAAAAGGTAACACAGACAATCAGTGATGATGAGGAACTATTACGTGAGAGTGATGATCCTGACCTGACTGAATTAACAAAAGATGAATTAAGTAGCGCTAAGGATCAACAGGCCAAATTGGAAAAAGAATTAGAGATCCTCTTGATTCCAAAGGATCCAAATGATGATAAAAACATTATTATGGAAATCCGTGGTGCTGCTGGTGGGGATGAAGCAAGCCTATTTGCGGCTGATCTTTACAACATGTACCTCCACTATGCTGAAAACCAGGGATGGAAGGTTGAAGTTGTTGATAAGAGCGAAACGGAAGTCGGTGGCTTTAAGGAAATTGCTTTGATGATTACCGGTGATAAGGTTTACTCAAAGTTAAAATTTGAAAACGGGGCGCACCGGGTTCAACGGGTACCAGTGACTGAATCTGCCGGACGGGTCCATACTTCTACCGCTACTGTTGGAGTAATGCCAGAAGCAGAAGACGTTGACGTTGATATTGATCCAAAAGACATTCGGGTTGATGTTTATCGTTCGAGTGGTGCAGGTGGTCAGCACGTTAACAAGACTTCATCAGCTGTGCGGATGACTCACTTGCCAACTGGAATCGTTGTTGCTATGCAGGATGAGCGGTCACAGCAGCAAAACCGGGCCAAGGCTATGCGGATTTTGAAATCCCGGGTTTACGACTACTACCAACAAAAAGAGCAAAGTGCGTATGATGCTAAGCGAAAAGACGCAATCGGAACGGGTGATCGTTCTGAACGAATTCGGACGTATAATTATCCACAAAACCGGGTTACGGACCACCGAATCGGTTTGACCTTAAACAAGCTTGATAAAATTATGTCAGGTGATCTTGATGAGATTATCGAGGCATTAATCGTTGCTGACCAAACGAAGAAATTGGAACAACTACGGAATGAATAATCAAACTTATTTTGCTGCGCAACGCTGGGCAAAGGAACAGTTGAGCGGGCACCCTATTGATCCTGGCTCACCCCAATTTCTTTTAAAAGAGCGTCACGGTTGGGATGATACCCACCTGCTGGTTCACAATCGCGAATTGATGCCAAGTGATGAATGGCAATGGTTTCAAGGGGCAATTAAGCGCTTGCTAAATGAGGAGCCTGCCCAGTATATTGTTGGGAGTGCCCCGTTTTACGGAAGAACATTCATGGTTAATCATGATGTCCTGATTCCGGAAGCTGAGACTGCTGAGTTAGTTGACTGGGTTTTAAAGGAAAATACATCTACACCATTAAAAGTTCTTGATTTAGGAACCGGAAGCGGGGTAATTGGAATTACCTTGGCTCTGGAGCGTCCACAGTGGAATGTTACGTTAAGTGATGTTTCACCTGCTACTTTGATGGTTGCACAAAAAAATATGCAGCGGTTCAACCTTAATTTAAGGCTGGTGCAAAGCGACCTTTTTGCTAACCTGACTAATGAAAAGTATGATTTGATTGTTACTAACCCGCCATACATTTCTCATGATGCTACTGCGTTGATGGATAGGTCAGTTTTGAAGTATGAACCTGAATTAGCACTCTTTGCCGATGAGAACGGGCTAGGCTTTTATCATCGTTTGTTCGCAACGATTGCTAGTCATTTAACTTTGCAAGGACAGCTATTTGGTGAAACCGGTTTTGATCAGGAACAAGTAATTCAAGAATTATTGCATCGGGTAGATAGAACTGCCCAGATTGAACCACGGCATGATGTTGCTGGGAAGATGAGGATGATACACGTATGGGATTTTTCAAATGTAGGAGGAAATTAGAAAGAATGGATACGAGGATTTTTCATTTAGATGAAATTAATCAAGCAGCTAAAGCCATTCAAGACGGTAAACTAGTTGCATTTCCTACCGAAACTGTTTATGGACTAGGAGCAGATGCAACTAACGAAGCGGCAGTCAAAAATGTCTATCTGGCAAAGGGACGACCAAGCGATAACCCGCTAATCGTTCATGTTGCCTCAGTTGAAATGGTAGAGAGATATGCAAGTGTGATTCCGGATAATGCCCGAAAATTAATGAAAAAATTTTGGCCGGGCTCACTTACAATTATCCTAAATATTAAAAAGGGAGTTCTCTCAAAGACCGTTACTGGTGGTCTTTCAACGGTTGCTTTTCGTTTTCCAGATTGTCAACCAACACTTGATTTGATTAAGAAGGCCGGAGTACCGATTGTTGGTCCGTCAGCTAATACTTCTGGGAAGCCTAGTCCAACAACTGCTCAACACGTTTATCATGATCTTCATGGGAAAATTGCGGGAATCATTGATAATGGCCCTACTCGGGTGGGTGTTGAGTCAACAGTTCTTGATATGTCAACTGATCATCCTGTTATTTTGCGTCCCGGAGCGGTCACAAAGCATCAGATTGAAGAGGTAATTGGTTCAATTGATTTGAATCACCACCATGTTGGTAAAAATGAAACCCCAAAGGCGCCAGGAATGAAGTATAAGCACTACGCTCCTAACGCTCAGGTTTACATTGTTGATGAGGGAACCGACTGGAAACAAGTTGTTGATTGGATTAAGCAACAGCCGTTTGACGTTGGAATGATGGCAGAAGAAAAGATTTTGCAACAGGCCACCCTGCCAATGAATGCAATTCAATTTTCATTGGGGAAGAACGTTGCTGATGCGAGTGCGCGCCTATTTGATGGTCTGCGACAGTTTGATGATCAACCAAATGTTAAGGCAATTGTTACCCAAGCATTCCCGGCAAAGGATCTTGGTCGGGCATACATGAACCGGTTAAATAAATCAGCTGGTGGCGAACATTTTGCAACAAAATAAAAAAAGTTGCCTATTTGTTTATCAAATAGGCATTTTTTTTGGTAAAATAGGGAAGAAATTCAAAGGAGTGTATTAGGCATGGGTAAATTTGAAGTGATGGATCACCCATTGATTCAACACAAATTGACAATGATTCGGGATAAGAACGTTGGAACAAAGTTTTTCCGTGAAACGGTAAAGGAAATTTCAACATTGATGGCATATGAAGTTGCTCGTGATATGCCGCTAAAGGATGTTGAAGTTGAAACGCCAATCGCCAAGACAACTAAGAAGGAATTAGCAGGGAAGAAAGTAGCAATTATCCCAATTCTTCGTGCTGGCTTAGGAATGGTTGACGGAATGACTGATTTGATTCCAGCTGCCAAGATTGGCTTTATCGGGATGTACCGTGACGAAGAGACATTAAAGCCACACGAATACTTTGTAAAGCTACCAAATGACATTACTGAACGGCAATTATTCATTGTTGACCCAATGTTAGCAACTGGTGGTTCAGCAATGATGGCAATTGAAGCATTGAAGAAGCGTGGCTGTTCTGAAAAGAACATGAAGTTTGCATGTTTAGTTGCTGCTCCAGAAGGGGTTAAAGCTGTTCGTGAAACTTATCCAGACGTAGATATCTACGCTGCCGGGCTTGATGATCACTTAAATAAGGACGGTTACATTGTTCCAGGTTTAGGTGATGCTGGTGACCGTCTCTTTGGTACTAAGTAAATTTGATTAGACTCGGTAAGTTAGAGACTATTGATTATGGGAAGAGATCGAGAAAAGCAAAGTAGTTTTTTCTTGGTCTCTTTTTGTTTCTTCTTCAAATTTAAATGGGCATTTATTGAACTGGTCATTAAGAAAAGATTCTCCTATAATAGATGTAAACCGGTTTCTTTAAAGAGGGTAAGCAGATAGAAATGACTTTAAAAATGACAGGGACAGCGGCTAGTAACGGTGTCGGAATTGCGCCAGCATACATTGTAGATAAACCAGATCTGAGTTTTGAAAAGCGTCGGATTAGTGATCCATTTGCGGAAATTCAGCGCTTTAAAGATGCTTTGCTTGCAATTAGTAATGATCTTAGAGCGCTAAAAAAAGCAGCCACGAAAAAGTTATCAAAAGATGAGCTTGCGATCTTTGATGTTCATATTGAAATCCTAGATGATCCAGAAATGTTTAATCAGGTGGTTACTCGGATTCGAAGTCAGCGGATTAACGCGGAAACGGCTTTTGAAGAAGTAATTACGCGGGTTATTCACGAATTTGAATCAATGACGGGAAATAAGTACATGCAGGAGCGGGCAACGGATTTTGCTAGTATTCGGGATCAGGTATTGGCAAAGCTTGAAGGGAAACAACTTCCTAACCTGCAAACGCTTGACCATCCAGTAATCGTGGTTGCCCACATGATTGGGCCATCAGATACTTCCCAAATGAATGCTAAGTATGTTAAAGGGATTGTTACTGAAGTTGGCGGTCGGACCAGCCATGCTGCAATAATGGCTCGTTCATTGCAAATTCCGGCAATTGTTGGTTGTAAAAAGGTTGCTCATCAGGTAAAAAATGGTGAGCGGCTGGTTGTTGATGGTTTTTCGGGAACAGCGATTGTTGAACCCACTACTCAGCAGGTAGCGCATTATCAGCAACTAGCAAGTCAGTATGCAGCGGAAAAGCTTCAGTGGGCGAAGTTAGTCAATAGTCCTTCAGTTACTAAGGATGGTCAACAGTTAACCATCTCCGCTAATATTGGGTCGTCAAATGACATTCCGGCAGCCGTTAATAATGGGGCAGATGAAATTGGCCTTTTCCGGACTGAATTTCTTTACATGAAGAGCGAACACTTACCGACTGAAGAGGAGCAGTTTCGCGCATATCGGGATGCGGTTGAAAGTCTTGGGGGCAAGACACTAGTAGTAAGAACTCTGGATATTGGTGGTGATAAACCGCTGACCTTTATGCCGCTCCCTCATGAATTGAACCCGTTTTTAGGCTATCGAGCAATTCGAATTTCATTAGATCGACCACAAATGTTTCGTACCCAGTTACGAGCATTGATTCGTGCTTCACAGTTTGGTCAAGTTAATATTATGTTTCCAATGATTACGACTTTGGAAGAGCTCCAGGCAGCCAAGAAGATTTACTATGAAGAACGAGAAAAATTGCGCCAAGATTATCCACATATTGGGGCAAACATTAAATTAGGAATTATGATTGAGGTTCCACTGGCTGCATTATATGCAGAGCGATTAGCTAAGGAGGTTGACTTCTTTAGCATCGGAACTAACGATCTGATTCAATACTGTTTTGCGGCTGATCGGGGGAATGCATCAGTTTCCTACCTTTATCAACCACTGAATCCACCATTTTTAAGATTAATTGAGCACATTATTAAATCAGGTCACCAGCATAATACAACGGTGGCAATGTGTGGTGAAATGGCTGGCGATCGTCTTGCTTTGCCTCTTTTAATGGGAATGGGATTGGACGAATATTCGATGAGCGCAACATCGATCTTACGTACTCGCTCAATGATGAGAAACCTTGACATTAATGAATGCCAAAAGTTATACCATGAAGCAGTGACAAAGTGCGAAACCGCCAACCAAGTTCACGATTTAGTTGAAGAATGGCTAAAAAACGAATAGGTAACTAATAGTGAAGAGCTTACGATAAAGATAAGATTTTTATCAGCTCTTTTTTTGTTTTAAATGAATAGTAAAATATTGGGTGATTGTAAAAAAGAGGAAGTGAAAATCGTGACAATTCAGTGGTCACGCCAGAAAACATTCTTATTAATTGGGATGATTATTTGTGGCCTTGCAGCAATGCTTTTTGTTACTCATAATCAGCGCCTTTACCAACAGCCAATTGCTCGGGTTGTGCGAGTAACTAATGAAAAGCCTCAGCGAACTGAAGACCAGTTTAAAAATGTTGATCACCAAACTAATCAGGAACTTACAACAATCCTGATGAACGGGAAAAGACGTGGGGATAAAGTTAAGGTTCAAAACACATTTAGTGATTCGCAACCAATGGATCAGCAATATAAGGTTGGCGATCAGTTATTTCTTTCTCAGTTAAAAGCTAGCCATGGGAAATTATCAGCTAATCCAGCGGGGCCAAAACGGGATACAGTAGTTGCCTTTTTAAGCTGGCTTGTTATTACCGTTTTACTGCTAACGATGGGGAGAGCGGGGACATTTGCGCTTATTAGTGTAGTAATTAATACTATTTTATTCTTACTTGCAGTTTCACTAGACCTTCATAACCAGGGGAATCATGTCCTGCTGATTTTTTCAACGTTAGCTTTAATTTTTACCGTTATTAGTCTTTTAATTGTTCTTGGCCCAACTAAAAAAATGCTCGCTACGTTAGGCGCAACAGTTATCGGAACAACAGTTGCAATTTTAATTGGTGTCCTGGTTCTTCACCTTACCCATAATCGGGGGGTCTACTATGAATCTATGCAGTACGTGACTCAAGTACCACGACCGTTATTCATTGCGGAAATTTTACTGGGATCATTAGGTGCAGTTATGGATGAATCAAGTGATATTGTAGCAACATTATTTGAGTTAAAACGGATTGATCCGACCGTCACACGGTTGCAGCTATTTATGTCTGGAAGGAGTGTCGGTAAATCGATCATGGGCCCGTTAGTAAATGTCCTCTTTCTGATCTTTATGGCAGATACCTTTACGAATAGCTTACTTTACTTGAAGAACGGTAATTCATGGGGGTATACGTTCAGCATGAATATGAGTTTAGGAATGGTGCAAAGCTTGGTTAGCGGAATTGGAATTGTGTTGGCAGTTCCGGTAGTTAGTATCCTCGGCGCTTTACTGCTAGGAAGGAGGAACCGATAGTGAGTGCAATTTATGCATTAGGAATAGTGTTACTGTGTTCGATGGTTCTCGTTGGCGGTAAGCAGGGATGGCGATCCTTTCTTAGTCTATTGTTGAATTTTGGCTTCTTGTTTTTTGCCATTGTCTTGATTGAGTTTCACGTCCCACCAATGTTTGTTACTGCGACTACAGGAATCACGATTTTAGCAATCACGATTTTTATGGGGGAAGATGATTTGCGAACGACAGTGACAGCCTTTTATGCCTCATTGATTGTTTTAGCAATTCTGATTTTACTTATTCTGTTTGTCAGTCATTGGGCGATGGCTCAGGGCTTTGGTACTGAAGATAGTGATGATCTTGAGGGAATGTCGATCCTAATTGGAATTAGTTATTTAAAAGTTTCGGTTACCGCAATCGTTATTAGTACATTAGGAGCGATTGCTGAAGCAGCGATGGCAATTTCCGCAGGGTTGACGGAAATTCTGGAAACTCATCCTCAAATTAGTAATCCACGATTAGTTGAGGGAGGAATGGAAATCGGCCGTCAAATTATTGGAACGACATTGAACACCCTTTTCTTTGGCTTTTTTGGTGGCTTCCTTTCTCTTTTTATTTGGTTTGCAGGGTTACATTATTCATTTGGAATGATTTTTAACAATAAGATCTTTATTGCCGAGTTGATTGAAATCTTAATCTCGTTTCTCGGTGTCCTGCTAACTGTTCCAATCACTTCGTTAGTAATGGTTAAACGGCGAAAGCGGGTCATTGACAAACCGGTAGAAACGAAGTAAGATATTTTTTGAAATTAAAACCTTTAAAAGAGGTCCCGTGAGGCCTCAAAGGTGCGGTGAAATAACACTACATGGTTGTAGCATATTTACTAAAGCAGCTTTGGGGCTTCACTCAAAGCTGCTTTATTTTTTTAGGGAGGGAAATATTCATGGCTCATCGTGACGATGTCGTTTTAGACGTTAATGAAAAGCCAAAAACTGGTCAATGGATTGGGCTTTCACTCCAACACATGTTTTCCATGTTTGGTTCCACTGTTCTGGTGCCAATTCTTGTTGGGTTGAACCCGGGCATTGCACTTTTTAGTTCCGGTGTTGGTACGTTAATGTACCTTCTAATTACGAAACACAAGATCCCGGCATATATGGGTTCCAGTTTCTCGTTTGTTGTCCCAATGATGGCATTAATGAAGTCGACTGGTTATCCAGGAATTGCACAAGGGACAGTTGCCGTTGGGTGTGTTTACCTGATTGTTTCAATAATCGTTAGTTTAATTGGTTCGGATTGGATTGATAAGATCTTGCCGCCAATTATCGTTGGACCTGTAGTTGTTGTTATTGGACTTTCATTAGCTAGTACAGCAGCCAAGGATGCAACAATTAATTCAGTAACGGGAAAGTACGATCTTAAATTCTTTGCAGTTGCAATGATTACAATGCTACTGACAATTGCTTTCAATATGTACTTTAAAGGGTTCATGGGATTGATCCCAATTTTGATGGGGATTGTCTTTGGCTACATTGTTGCATGTTTGTTTGGGATCGTTGATTTTACACCAGTAGAGAAAGCTCACTGGTTCAGTCTGCCTGCGTTCCAAGTTCCGTTTATCAACTACCACCCACAATTTTATTGGGGAGCGATTTTAAGTATGGCGCCAATCGCGTTTGTAACTATGACGGAACACTTGGGTCATATTATGGTATTAAACGAATTGACAGAACGGAACTTCTTTAAGGATCCGGGATTAAACCACACCTTAGCAGGGGATGGGACTGCATCAATTATCGCTGGATTCGTTGGTGGTCCTCCAGTTACCAGTTATGGTGAAAACATTGGTGTTATCGCTATTACTAAGGTCCAATCTGTCTATGTTATTGCTGGTGCCGCAGCGTTTGCAATCTTCTTCAGTTTTATTGGCAAGTTAAGTGCCTTAATTGAAACGATTCCGATGCCAGTTATTGGTGGGATTTCCTTCCTTCTCTTTGGGGTGATTGCATCCAGTGGTCTACGAGTAATGATTGAAGACCAAATTGATTTCAACAAGAAGCGTAACCTCATGATCGCTTCAGCAATTCTGGTTATCGGAATTGGAAATGCCTACTTAAAATTAGGACAATACCAATTCTCTGGCTTAGCAGTTGCTGCTGTTTTGGGAATTGCATTAAACCTCATCCTTCCACAAGAAGCGCGGAGCGAAAAAGAAATTTCCGAAAAAGTTAATAAAACTAAATAATTAGATTAATGGGTCGAGAAGCAAGAAAAAATATTTTCTTTGTCTCTTGGCTTTTTAATTAAAAGATGATTAAAGGATCACGATTAGAAATGAATCTGTAAGGAGGAAATCTAATTAGGACGGTCTTTGTTAACGGTTTATTTCTTAAAAAAGCAAGAAATATTTTTGAATGTTGCTTCAAATGATGATATATTAATACTCGTATATTGGGCTAGTTCGTATTAGTATACGACGTTCATCCAATTTACAGCCAAATTATTGTTATTAAGGAAAGAGGTGAAATATGAATGGGCGGTGATGCTTTTACTTTTAAGTTTCTTGGCTTAACGTTTAACGCAACCAACATCATTTCAGGCCTTGTTATTTATGCAATCGTATTCTTTGTATTATTTGGCATGTCCCGAAAGATTCAAATGAAGCCAAAGGGTGCACAAAATGTTTTGGAATGGCTAATCGACTTCACGAACGGAATTGTTCGCAGTCAGATGCCAAATGAGGAGACAGGTCATTATAGTTTTTTGGCCTTTGTTCTTTTTGTTTTCATCTTCTTTGCCAACCAGTTCGGCTTAATTTTCAATCTTAGTTGGAATAACCAAGAAATCCTTAGAAGTCCAACGGCGGATCCAGTTGTTACTTTAACATTCTCGCTGATGGTAATTACGCTGGCTCACTTTGCAGGAATTGCAAATAAGGGTCTTGGCGGTTACTTGAAGGGGTATGTAAAGCCATTTGCATTGATGTTGCCAGTCAATATCATTGAAGAATTGGCTAACTTCTTAACTTTGGGTTTGCGGATCTTTGGTAACATTTTTGCTGGTGAATTGCTATTAAAGCTGGTTGCTGGGGTTGCCTTCTCACACGGTGCTTTAACAATCATTCCAGGATTCTTACTTGAGTTGCTTTGGCAAGGATTCTCAGTATTTATCGGTTCAATTCAGGCATATGTTTTTGTAACATTAACGACAGTTTATATTTCTCGGAAGGTTTCCGAATAATAATCTATCTCTTAAGGAGGAATTTAAAAATGGCATTAGGAGCAATTGCTGCAGGACTCGCGGCTATGGGTGCCGCTATCGGTGGTGGTATTGGTGATGGTATCTTAATCGGACATACTGTTGACAGTATCGCACGTCAACCAGAATTACAAAGTAGATTACAAGCAACGATGTTCATTGGTGTTGGTTTGATTGAAGCCATGCCTATCATCGCTATTGTTATCGGCTTCCTTGTTATGAACAAGTAATTATTTTGATTAATAATTTTTATTTTAGAGAACAAGGAGGTGTCAATAGATGTTTGTGAACAGTGTTTTAGCTGAATCTAATAGCTTATACGTTGGTGATTTGGTATTCTACATCGTTACCTTCATCATCCTGATGTTGCTTATCAAGCACTTTGCTTGGAAGCCAGTTACGGATATGATGAAAAAGCGTGCAGATAAGATTGCTAGTGATATTGACAATGCTGCTAAATCACGTGAAAACGCTGAAAAGATGGCTGCTAAACGACAAGCTGAGTTACAAAACTCTCACCAAGAAGCTGCTGACATTGTTAATAATGCCAAGAAGTCTGGTGAAGCTCAACGTACTCAAATTGTTGAAGCTGCACAAAATGACGCTCAAGCACTTAAGCAACGCGCACAAGAAGATGCTAAGCAAGCTCGTCGTGATGCGTTGAATGGTGCAAAGGATGACGTTGCAAACTTATCTATTGAGATTGCTTCCAAACTCATCCACAAAGAATTAAATGCGGACGATCAAAAGGAATTGATCGATTCGTACATTGAAGGGTTGGTAGATCATGAGTCTTGATAAGCAAACAGTTGCAAATCGTTATGCGAAAGCACTGTTCGAGTTGGTCGATGAAGACAATACACTCGATCAAACTTATCAAGAATTGACTGCTCTACGTCAAGTCTTTGAGGACAACGCTGCACTGGCTTCTGTCTTATCAGGAGTTCAATTATCACTCAGTGAAAAGAAGTCCCTTATTGATGATTTGAAGAAAGGTTTTTCTCAACCAGTTTCAAATTTAATTCAAATGACTTTTGATTATGGCCGGATTAACGATCTAGTTGCAATCATTGATGAGTTTGAGCGACGGTATGACGCTAAGATGAAACGCGTTCATGCTGACGTTGTTACAGCGATCCAACTTGATAAACAACAACGTGATCAACTTAAGGCTAACCTAGCTCAACGATTTGGAGCTAAGGAAGTTGTTCTTCACGAACAAGTTGATCCCGAAATTTTGGGCGGAGTTATTGTTCATCTTAACAATAAGACATTGGATGGTAGCTTAAGTTCAAAGATTAAGCAGATTCGTCGTTTACTAGTTAGATAAATTATCTTATTTCGAAGAGGTGAGACCTTTATGAGCATTAAAACTGAGGAAATCAGTTCACTCATCAAGAAACAACTTGCCAACTACCAAGACAAAGTATCTGTCGAGGAAACGGGTACTGTTACCTACGTTGGTGATGGTGTTGCTCGTGCCGACGGCTTGGAAAATGCCATGGCTGGTGAGTTGCTCGAATTTAGTAACGGTGTTTACGGAATGGCACAAAACCTCGAAAGTAACGATGTTGGTATCGTTATTTTGGGAGACTTTTCTGGCATCCGTGAAGGTGATACCGTTAAGCGGACGGGTCGAATCATGGAAGTTCCCGTCGGTGACGCATTGTTAGGACGGGTAGTAGATTCATTAGGTCGACCAATTGATGGACTTGGTGAAATCAAGACTGACAAGACACGTCCAATTGAAAAGAAGGCTCCAGGTGTTATGGAGCGGAAGAGTGTTAGTGAACCATTGCAAACAGGTATTAAGGTTATTGATGCCTTGGTACCAATTGGTCGTGGTCAGCGTGAGTTGATCATTGGTGACCGGAAGACCGGTAAGACTGCCATTGCATTGGACACCATCATTAACCAAAAGGACAAGGACGTAATTTGTATTTACGTTGCTATTGGACAAAAGGAATCAACTGTTCGTGCAAACGTTGAAACCTTGCGGCGTTACGGTGCATTAGACTACACAATTATTGTTTCAGCTAGTGCTTCTAACCCTGCACCAATGCTTTACATTGCCCCTTATGCTGGTGCTGCAATGGGTGAAGAGTTCATGTACGGTGGCAAAGATGTTTTGATTGTTTATGATGACCTTTCAAAGCAGGCCGATGCTTACCGTGAACTTTCATTGATTCTTCGTCGGCCTCCTGGTCGTGAAGCTTACCCTGGTGATATTTTCTATACTCACTCACGGTTACTGGAACGTGCTGCACGGTTATCTGATGACCTTGGTGGTGGGTCAATGACTGCATTACCAATTATTCAAACCCAAGCCGGTGATGTTTCTGCCTACATTCCAACCAACGTTATTTCAATTACTGATGGACAGATCTTCTTGAACTCTGATGAATTCTATGCAGGTCAACGTCCAGCCATTGATGCTGGTACATCAGTTTCTCGTGTTGGTGGTGATGCCCAGGTTAAGGCGATGAAGAAGGTTGCCGGGACATTGCGTTTGGATATTGCATCATATAATGAATTAGCTTCATTTGCCCAATTCGGTTCTGATTTGGATGAAGCAACTCAAGCCAAGTTATCACGTGGTAAGCACACTATGGAACTTCTGAAGCAAGGATTGCACCAACCACAACCTGTTGAACAACAAGTTGTAACGCTGTTTGCTTTGTCAAACGGTTTCGTTGATCAAATTCCAGTGGATGATGTTCCACGCTATGAAAGCGAACTTGCTTCATTTATGCATGCTAATCACCAAGACCTTTATGACACGATTAAGTCAACTGGTAAATTACCAGAAGGTGACGACTTAAAGAATGCTGTTGCTGAGTTTACAAAATCTTTCCAAACCAGTGATGACAAGAAAAAAGCCGCACAAAAGAATTAATAATGACTAGTCGAAAGGACGGTGAGATTTAGTGCCAGCTTCACTTGCTGCTGTTAAGCATAAGATTGAATCCACAAAGAGCACGCGCCAGATTACTTCTGCCATGCAAATGGTTTCAACTGCAAAATTGAATCAAATTCAACACCATACTCAGTCATATGAAGTATATGCTGAGAAGGTTAAGAAGATGTTGTCCGATCTGGTTAAATCTCACAACGCATCTGCAGCTAGCGCCAGTCATGACGCTTACGCTGCGTTGTTTGAGAAGCGTCCAGTTAAAAAGACTGGAATTTTAGTTATTACATCTGATCGTGGCTTGGTTGGTAGTTATAATAACAATATTATCAAGCAAACTTTACAGTTAATGAAGGACAAGAATTTAACTGCTGAAAATACAGTATTCTTAACTGTTGGTAAGACCGGGACTGAATTCTTTAAGAAACGTGGGATGAACGTCGTCTACGAGTATTCAGGAATTAGCGATGTACCAACATTCCGTGAAGTTCATCAAATTGTAAAGACTGCTGTTCAGATGTATGACGATGCCGTATTCGATGAAATGTACTTGGCATACAGCCATTACGTTAATCGGATTACGTCCCGAGTACGGGTTCATGATGTATTGCCAATTACGGCTGAATCATTGATGGAAGATGAGGAAAAGTCCGCAGAATCCGTTCAAGATGAGTCACCGATTACTGCTGAATACGAATTTGAACCTTCGGATACGGAAATTATTGCTGGACTTGTTTCACAATATGCTGAAAGCTTATTGTATGGAGCAATCCTTGATGCAAAGACGTCAGAACACTCATCAAGTGCGAACGCCATGCGGTCTGCCACTGATAATGCTGATGACATCATTTCATCATTAGAGCTGCAATATAACCGTGCTCGTCAAGCTGCTATTACTACCGAAATTACTGAAATTACCGGCGGTATGACAGCACAAGAATAAAATTTAACTGAGGAGGAAACAACATGAGTTCTGGTAAAGTTGTTCAAGTTGTCGGACCAGTTGTTGATATTGAGTTCCCCTTAGATGAAAAGCTACCAGAGATTAATGACGCGTTAAAGATTAAGGAAAGTGATGACAAAACCCTAACTACTGAAGTTGCCCTTGAATTGGGTGATGGAGTAGTACGGACAATTGCCATGGACGGTACCGATGGTCTTCAACGGGGAATGGAAGTCGAAAATACCGGAGCACCTATTAGTGTACCGGTTGGTGACGATACTCTGGGACGTGTTTTCAACGTTTTAGGTGAACCAGTTGATAACGGTCCTAAGTTTGGACCAGATGCAAAGCGGATGCCTATTCACCGTGATGCACCTAAGTATGATGAATTAAACAACAATACTGAAATCCTTGAAACTGGGATTAAGGTTATTGACTTGTTAGCCCCATATGTTCGTGGTGGTAAGATTGGGTTATTCGGTGGTGCCGGTGTTGGTAAGACCGTTTTGATTCAAGAATTGATCCACAACATTGCACAAGGGCATAATGGTATTTCTGTCTTTACGGGTGTTGGTGAACGGACCCGTGAAGGTAACGATATGTACTACGAAATGAAGGC
>DHKFI23501__coassemble_569_pt1 | contig 52285 bp, 42 predicted proteins | sample DHKFI23501__metabat2_high_PE_017 | metagenome-assembled genome bin DHKFI23501 | reverse complement strand
CGCATTTTCTTAGTTAGAAGCTAGAAAATAATAGTTAATTCCCAGCCTCTTTTTTGGATCTTCCAAACCATTTACGCTTCGAGATCGGTTTTTGAACAGTAAATGATATTGGAGGATTTTTTATGTCTGGAGTAATTTCTTTAACAATCCTGCTAGTGATTTATGCTGCTAGCGAATATGTTTCCCGAAAAACTAACGGAATTATTGATACGGTACTAACAATTTCAGTTTTAGCGTTAATCGGCTTCTGGACCGGAATTTTGCCGAAAAATCTTTTCTCAAATAGTGGGGTTGAAGAATTCGGGATGGCAATTGTTGGATTGATGCTAACGTCGCTTGGAACCACCATTAATCTTACTGAACTAAAGCGTCAATGGAAGGTAGTTGTGATTGCAATTCTTGGTGCAATCGGTTCATGCGTTTTAATTGTTGCCGTTGCCTTATTAGTAAAGCAGAAGAACTTTGGTGTTGTCGGTGCCCCAATTTTTGCTGGCGGAAATGCCGCGACGTTGGTCTTACTGAATGCTATGCGGGCAAAGAATATGCAGATGCTGTCCACCTACGCCCTAGCAGTGCTAACGTTCCAAAACATAATTGGAATTCCAATTGCTACTTATGCAATGCGGCGGGAAGCTCACCGACTTCTCCAAGACGGTAAATCAGAGCTTCAGGAAAAGCAGACTGAAATGACTCCGCACCGTCGACCATTACAATTATCAGCACTTTTTGATACACCAATTATCAATCTTGCTAAGCTGGGTCTCGTTGCCTCGTTAAGCTACGGGGTTAGTCTCCTGATTCACGGTACGATTAATTACCTGGTCCTGTGCTTTATATTAGGGATTATCTTCAATCAATTAGGTTTTCTTAATGACCACATCATGGATAAAACGGCTTCTAGTGGGATGATTACATTCTTGGTAACCATCGTGATCTTAGCAAGCCTTGCGAATACAACGCCACAAACTGTAATGTCTGTTTTACTCCCATTATTGGTTTGCCTGATTGTGGGAACAATTGGGGTAGTAATAACTTCTTTCTTTACCGCAAAGCTCTTCAATGTTTCACGTGAAATGGCAGTTGCGTTGGGGATGACATGTACTTTTGGCTTTCCCACTACAATGATTTTGTCTCAGGAAATAGCAGCAAGTACTGGTCAAACAGAGACAGAACAAGCGGCATTAGAAAATTATTTCTTACCAAAAATGATTACTGCTGGATTGGTCACCGTTACCTTAGTGTCGGTTTTCTTTGCTGGCTTTGCAATTAATTATTTATAAGAATTAAGACGATTAATTGAGCGGAGGAGATAACAATGAATCAAATTACAGACTACTTACAAAAACAATTTTCGGCAATGGTTGAGTTAACAGAGGAAATCATCAATGTCGATAGCCCGTCTAATGATATTGCCGGTATTCAAAAAGTAACGGATATTCTTAGTGCAAAAATGCGCGAAATCGGAATGCAAACTCGTCAACGAGATAGTGGAAAGCAGGGGATGGCCCTAATTGGCGAGCTACCAGGAGAAGAAGGCCTTCAACCAGTGATTCTGCTTGGTCACATGGATACCGTTTTTCCAAAGGGAACTGTCGAACAACGGCCATTTAAGCTTGAGAAGGATCGAATGACGGGACCAGGGATCTTTGATATGAAGCCTGGATTGGTGATTGGCCTATTTGCAATTCAGGCTCTGGTAAAACTGAAGTTGAATCGGCGCCCGGTTAAAATGATTGTCGTGAGTGACGAGGAAAAGCTTCATATGGATTCAAATACGTATAACATTATTGCGAAAGAGTGCCAAGGTGGTGCCTATGGTTTTAACCTTGAAGGGACAAAGGACGATCCAAGTCATGTTGGAACCCATAACCGTGGCGGGATGATCGTTGATGTTACTGTTCATGGCCGAGCTGCCCATTCAGGAGCGGAACCGGAAAAAGGACGGAGCGCGATTATTGAATTGGCCCACCAAATCATTAAATTAAGCGCACTCAGTGATTTGCAAGCGGGTGTCCATGTGAATTGTGGAGTGATTAATGGGGGAACTAGTGAGAATATTATTCCGGATCGGGCAACGACTAGCCTCGGTGTTCGGTTTAAGACGAACCAGCAACGGGATAAGTTACTAGAGCAGATTAAGTTAATTGCTGCTACGCCAACCGTTTCAGATACGACAACTACAGTGAAAGTGCGGACGAAGATCGATAGTATGGAGGACACGCCAGCGGTTAATAAGCTTTTTGCTGAGTTAAATCAGGTTGCCCAACAGGTTGGTTATGGTAAGCTCCGAGCTGTTGGTGGCGGTGGAGCATCCGATGCGGGAATTATGGTTGCCCGGAATGTACCGACAATTGATGCTTTAGGGGTTGTCGGGGATGGTGCCCATAGTGAAGAAGAGCAGGCTAGTGCAAAGTCGCTGTTGATGAGATCATCATTGATTGCTAACTTTATTGCTCAAAAAGGCTAGTGTTGGTTTCGTTAGTTAATAAAAATAGGTTAAACTGTAACTAACGAATAAGGTAATTAGGGAGCGATCAGAATGGATTTAACGGAAGCAATTAATTCTCGTCATTCAGTTCGGCAGTTTACTGATCAACCTGTTGAACAGGATCTCATTAAGAAAGTTGTGAAACTAGCACAGCGGGCCCCATCGTGGGTTAATTCGCAACCGTGGCAAGTTTACTGTGCAATGGGCAAATCGTTGGCGCAAATTAAGACGGCATATCATGAGAAAGATCTAGCAGGAAATCACGGACATCCCGATTTGACAGTGATGTCACGGGAAGACTGGAGCGATAAAACGCAGGCTAATATGAAGCAGTGGCGCCATGGCATTGTTCATCATTTTCCAACGTTTGACGAGGCTCACCAACAAATGACCGAAGCTAGTCAGACTCTCTACAATTCTCCGGTAATCCTCTATATTACGATTCCAAAGGCTTCACCGGATTGGTAGATTCTGGACGCGGGAGCTTTTGGCCAAACACTAATGTTAGCGGCAACTGATCTAGGCCTGGGATCAATTCCAACCTATAATAGTGTTCGTTTTCCCGATATTTTGCACCGGATCCTGGATGTTCCTGACGACGAGCGCTTTATTGAAGGGATTTCACTGGGCTACGAGAAAAAAGCGAAGATTAATTCTTACCGGTCCGAGCGCCGTCCTTTGGGTGAGGTTTTGCATTTTAGTGATTAGAAATAAATGATAAAGTACTCTACTGAGCATTAAGGAGCTGATGAATAATGTTGCATCGTGAAAATAGAATAAAACAGTATCATACTAGCTCAGCTGCTGATCTACTCAAGGAAGTAATGGGCTACTATGGAATTACGCAGTCTGATTTAGCAAAACGGATTGGAGTAAGTCAGAAAAATATTTCAGATATTCTTAATCGAAAACGATATTTAACAGAGATCTTAGCTCTTCGTATTGAAAAAGTTATGGGGATTCCTAGTAAATTACTACTATCTTTAGACTCTAATTATAAGCTTCAGCTAGCTGAACAAGAATCTAAGCTTAATAAAGAAAAAGGAGATTCACCATTATTTCTTCAACGGTACAGTTGGGTAACCGTATAGCAAAAAAGAGATCGTGAAAAATCAGCTGATTCTTCACGATCTCTTTTGACTTTTATTAGAAGTTAGTGGTGTTCTTACTGCGATATGGCTGAGATCTGCTCGCAGGGAAGCTCCTATAGACAACATAGTCAAGATCTGCTCGCCAGGAGCTTGCTAGAGTTAGCAACCTCCTTCCTAGGCGTAAGACGCCTTCGTCAGGAGAAATTGCTAACTTTCCGCAAGATCTTTGCTGGCTCGCACTCTGGCTTTAACGGCTTCGCACTCTGACTTTAATAATCCCCATTCATGATAGAGTTTTTGACGATTACGTAATCGACGCGGCGGATTGATTCAAGATCACGACCACCAGCGTATGAAATTGATGATTGAAGATCCTCTTGCATTTCGCGAAGAGTATCTTTGATTGAACCACGGTAAGGAACGAGCATTTGTTTACCTTCAACGTTCCGGTAAGCGCCTTTTTGAACTTCAGAAGCAGAGCCCCAATATTGCTTATAGCGCTTGCCATCAATTGTGATCACGTGACCTGGAGATTCAAGGTGACCAGCAAGCATTGAACCGATCATTACCATCGAAGCACCGAAGCGCACAGACTTAGCAATATCACCATTATGACGAATACCACCGTCAGCAATGATTGGCTTACGAGCAGCCTTAGCACAGAGGCGGATTGCAGCGAGCTGCCAGCCACCAGTACCAAAACCGGTCTTTAGCTTAGTGATGCAGGCTTTACCAGGGCCAACACCAACTTTAGTAGCATCCGCCCCAGCATTTTCTAAGTCACGAACTGCTTCGGGGGTTGCGACATTTCCAGCGACTACGAATGCGTCGGGAAGGTTTTTCTTGATGTATTGGATCATTTTAATAACAAAATCGGAATGACCATGGGCAACATCAATTGTAATGTATTCTGGATCTAAATGTTCGGCTTTTAGTTGATCGATAAAGTCGTATTCAGCATCCTTAATTCCAACAGAAATGGAAGCAAAGAGGCCGCGCTCATGCATCCGTTTAACGAACCCGGCACGCTTCTCGGGTTCAAACCGGTGCATCACATAGAAGTAATCATTTTGGGCGAGCCAAACAGCAAGTTCTTCGTTGATCACGCTTTCCATGTTTGCCGGTACAACAGGGATCTTGAATGTTTTTGGTCCAAATTTAATGCTGGTATCAGCCTCTTTTCGGCTTTTAATAATGCACTTGTTTGGGATTAGTTGGATGTCATCGTAATCGAATGTTTGCACGAGAACAGCTCCTTTACTTTCTTAAAAATTCCGTATGCTATTATGCACTGTTTAATGATTATCGTCAATAAAAAACATCGGACAATTATAAAAATGCTTAGAAAAATCGTTCGTTATCTCCTTGACGAAGATTCTGAAGTCCGGTAATATAGTGAAGTAAAAACGTCTTTTACAAATTAATAGTTTGAGGTGAAAGAATAATGTCATCAGTTGTGATTGTTGGTAGTCAATGGGGAGACGAAGGGAAAGGTAAAATGACCGATTACCTTAGTCAAGAAGCGGATGTTGTTGTCCGTTCCCAAGGTGGAAATAATGCCGGTCACACAATTGCGTTCGATGGAAAGAAGTTTGCCTTACGGTTGATCCCATCTGGAATTTTCGGTAAGGATAAGTTGGCGGTTGTCGGTAACGGGGTTGTTATTAATCCACCAGCAATGCTTAAGGAAATGAAGTATCTGGAAGACAACGGAATCGACCTTTCTGGCTTACGGATTTCTTCACGTTCACACATTACTTTCCCTTACCACATTTTATTGGACAAGTGCCAAGAAGCTGCTAAGGGTGATCACAAGGTTGGTACCACTAAGAACGGAATTGGACCTACATACATGGATAAGGTTTCCCGTGTTGGTATTCGGATGTGTGACTTACTTGAAAAGGATACGTTTGAAATTAAGCTTAAGCGTAACTTGAAGGAAAAGAACGAAATGTTCACTAAGCTTTACCATGTTGATCCAATTAAGTTTGATGACATCTTTGAACCTTATTATGAATATGGTCAACAATTAAAGAAGTACGTTACTGATACTTCACAAGTTGTTAACGATGCCTTGGACTCTGGCAAGAAGGTTCTTTTCGAAGGGGCTCAAGGGGTAATGCTTGATGTTGACCAAGGTACCTACCCATACGTTACTGCTTCAAACCCAATCGCTGGTGGTGTATGCACAGGTGTTGGTGTTGGCCCTAACAAGATTAATACTGTTGTTGGTATCTGCAAGGCTTACTCAACCCGTGTTGGTGCTGGCCCATTCCCAACAGAATTAACCGATGAAATTGGTGATCAAATTCGTGAAACTGGTCATGAATACGGAACAGTTACTGGCCGTCCACGTCGGGTTGGTTGGTTCGATACTGTTGCAATGCGTCACGCACGTCGGGTTTCTGGTATCTCAGTATTGAGTTTGAACCTGTTGGATGTTTTGACTGGCTTGAAGACTGTTAAGCTTTGCAAGGCTTACAAGCTTGATGGCAAGGAAATCGATTACTACCCAGCTAGTTTGAAGGAACTTGACCGTTGCGAACCAGTTTACGAAGAAATGCCAGGTTGGGACGAAGATATTACTGGTGTTAAGAAGTTTGAAGACTTACCAGTCAATGCTCAAAACTACCTCAAGCGGGTTAGTGAATTATCTGAAACCCCACTTGCTACCATTTCTGTTGGTGCCGACCGGATCCAAACTATTATCGTAAAGGATCCGTGGGAATTATAGAGTGCCTTCGCTTCAAAGAGTTTCCGGAAAGCTAGCAATTTCTCCTGACGAAGGCGACCTGCGCCTAGGAAGGAGGTTGCTAGCTCTAGGAAACTCGAGCGAAGCACGTTTCGACTGTGTAGCAGTAGAACTCTAGCTTACCTAATAATTCAATAGACATTCTAAAAGCTAATCGCTAGGAAAACTTGCGATTAGCTTTTTCATCATATGCTATAATGCAAACGAATTAACGAGAAAATATGGAGGATATTATGGCACAACCAGTTTTAACGATTCAACGACACTACCTTGATTGGCCACTGGGACAGTCAATCGTCAATTCAGAATTGATTAATCAATTTGGAATTAAAGCAACGAGTGATGGTCGTGACCTCACCGATAAGATTACGTTTAACTTAACTCAGGTTAACATTAACCAGCAGGGTGAGTATCCAATTGCCGTTACAGTAATGGATAGCGATGGTCAAACCGCGTCAGATCACTTAACCTTAAACGTTAAGCCTCGAGAACAAGTTCAATCACAATCAAATCGAGGTCACCAATCAACTGCGCTGAAAAGGCATCATCGGGGTTGGCTAGTAGCATTGATCGTCTTACTGGCAATAATTATTGTGTGGTGGGCAGTTTCAGCACATAACCGCAATCAGAATCAGCAAGCCAATAACGAGGAACAAAGCAGCCAAATTAGCGATAACTCCAGTAGTATTAGTAAGCTGAGTTCTGATAATCAAAAACTTGCGGAACAGGTTGCCGCGCTTCGTGGTGCTGCTCGACAATACGAGAAAGATCATGATCAGCAAGAACTCCAGAACCACTTGAATAATATTTCAAACCAAAATCAACAGATCGAAAATCAGCTAAGTAGTAATTCCGCTAAGCAAAAGCTAAATGACATTGATCAAACTATTACCCAGGTTCAACAAGACCCTGATAACGCTACTGGCACAGTCAATAATCTGAAAAATAAGGATGGGTTCAGTCAGATTTGGGATAATATCACTTCCATGATGGAAAACTGGTTGAATAAGCACGCTAGCCAGAGTAATAGTAACCAATGATAATTATTGACAGGCTTAGGCGAGACGCTTAAAATACTGGTAATAAGAGAAATATCGCCTTTAACCTGATTCCGTGAAATCAAGAAGGAACGAATAAGTAATTAGACCCTTCCTCACAGTTTCAGTGGAGAAGGGTTTTGTAAAAATAAATTGATTAAGGGGAAGTGACCAGGATGGCCCATGAAATTGTTGATGGATCAAGTATGCAACGGGCATTAACACGAATTACTTACGAAATTATTGAACAGAATAAAGGGGTCGAAAACCTTGTCTTTGTTGGGATTAAGACTCGGGGAGTTTACCTTGCTGAACGGCTAGCTAAGCGGTTAAACCAACTTGAAAACGTTGAAATTCCAGTTGGTGCGCTTGATATTACCTTATATCGGGATGATCGGCACATTCCTGATCATCATAAGGAACCAACAGTTAAGACATCTTCACTTGGAATTGATATTAACGATAAGCATGTCATCCTTGTTGACGATGTTCTCTTTACCGGGCGGACAGTTCGGGCGGCCCTAGATGCCTTGATGGATATGGGACGACCACAACAAATTTCACTTGCTGTGCTAGTTGACCGAGGCCACCGTGAATTACCAATTCGGCCTGACTTTGTTGGTAAGAACATCCCAACTGCAATGAATGAAACAGTTCATGTTGCCGTTGAAGAATATGACGGTCACGAAGATATTACAATCGAACATCACGAATAAATTATTAACCATTTAATCTGCTCCAGTGAGGGCGAAACGGTGTTATGAGCGAGAATGCAAAAGCACCAGTCTCCCTTTTCTGAGGAGCACTGGTGCTTTTTTAGGAGGAAAATTATGGAACGCTTTGAACCAATTGTTGCTATTGATGTCCCTGATAAGCGGAAGGCTGTTCAACTCTTTGATCGCCTTTCTAACGACACTGATCATATGCCAATTATCAAAATCGGAATGGAATTATTCTATGCTTTTGGTCCCGGAATCATTAAACAAGCTAAGGAACGTGGATTTAAGATTTTTCTTGATCTGAAGGCGCACGATATTCCGAACACGGTTGAACGGGCGATGGCTCAAGTTGGACGGTTAGGAGTTGCGTTTGTTACCGTTCATGCTGCTGGTGGCAGTGAAATGATGAAGGCTGGTTTACGCGGGTTGAAGCAAGGTGCTGCCGAAACGCGTAATTCAGTTCCCAAGATGTTGGCAATTACCCAGTTGACATCCATTGACGAGGAGATCCTTCACAACGAACAGAAGATTAACGGTACCGTAATGGAATCCGTTCAAAATTATGCCCGGTTGGCCGATGAGAGTGGCTTAGCAGGAGTAGTTTGTTCCGCCAAGGAAATTTCTGCAATTCGTGAAGTTACCAATCCGGACTTTCTCTGCATCACACCAGGGATTCGGCCTGACTTAAACACCCATGATGACCAGAAACGGGTTGTGACACCAAAGCAAGCTGCTGAAATGGGAAGCAACGGAATTGTTGTTGGTCGGCCAATTACCCAAAGTGACGATCCGGTAGCAGCATACAAGGAGATTCGTCATGAATTTTTTGAAGGCGAAAACGCTGATTAGGCTGTTATTCTAATAATAAAATAAGGAATTGGAAAAATAATTTGTTTTTTCCAGTTCCTTATTTTTTTAGATAATGAAATCTTTCTAGTAGTTCGCGTGAACGCTGGTCAGCGGGACGATAGCCAATGTTGAAGGAGTGCTTGAAGTACATCATGTTGTAGAGGATTGCAAACACAAGTGAAGGCCATGGAAATTGCGTTAACCAGTTTAAACCGAAAAAGAGAACTACTAATGCGTAATCAAGGTCAAGGACGATCATTAAGATAAAGTTATAGTAGTCGCCCCGGAATAGTGCCGGTAGGGGACCAAACCAGAGTGTTGTCCATGAAATTCCCACTTTGGCGATCCTAATTTGCCCCTGATCATTAACGATTTTGGCATAATTTGGCGGTAATGGGAGATTATTGAGATCAAACGGGTTTTGGTCATTGTTATTGTTATTACCAAATGGGTTTTGCATTAATCTTCTCCTTCTTTCATATTATAAGTATAAATTTTAACACAAACTGTTTACATGTCCTAATATCACTGCTTTTGTTATGGTACACTTAACCTGTTAACGTAGAAAAGGAGAAAAGCAATGTTATTCTTTCTGAACGATAATATTCAGCATAACAAGTCAGGCATTGAACACGCGCAAATCAAGCGGTTGCACCTGTTTGAGATGTTTGACGAACCAGCTAAGATTGTTACCCGGAAGTATTCAAATGAACTTCACATGGTAACTGCAGAAGCCGGGATCGCTGATGAAGACTTTGTAAACTTATTTGATTATTTCCAAGAAGCACGAATCTTTCCACAAAAAGATGTCACCATTAAGGATCTTAATATCGATCCTAGCTGGGAACGTAAAGCTGACGGAATCAACTATAACTACTATCGGAACGGTAACCGGATTATGTATGTCCGGCGACGCAATGATAAGGAAAAGCACATCATTAACCTTCAGTACTTTGATCACTTTGGCAAGTTGTTGAAGGTTAGTTGGTACGATAATCGTGGATTCATCTCGGTTGAACAAGTTTACGACTGGGATGGCAACATTGCAACTGAAAACTACCTCCGTCCAGATGGCTCTATCGCTATTCAGTTGGAACACCAGAAGAATAAGCGGAATAAGGTAGTTGATACTTACCACCTCTTCAATTACAAGGGACAGGACTACCAGTTTGCTAATCTCGATGAACTGACGCGGTTCTTCTATGATGAGATCGTGACTGATCCCGAATTGGTCGGGGATGGCCCAGTTGGTTTGGTGGTTGACCGGACATACGAAGTTGGTTGGTCAGTACTCCACATGAAACACCGGGTTTTCCGGACAATGCAATTGCACAATGATCACGTTAATGATAACAGTGATATGTTGCATTCAACCTTAAATTATAACTATACTTGGGGACTTAACCACGTCAAAGATTGGGACGGGATCATCACTTTGACTCCCCAGCAACAAAGGGATGTTAAGGACCGGTTTGAAAAGTACGGGACAAAGATTTACCGGATCCCAGGTCCGATTGTTCCTAAGGCAGTCTTGGAAGCTAAGCACATTCCATTCGAACAGCGGACAAAGAACCAAGTTGTAATGGTTGCGCGGCTTTCACCAGAAAAGCAACAGGATCATTTGCTTAAGGCATGGCCAAAGATTTTAGAAAAGGTTCCTACGGCAAAACTGGACTTCTGGGGATACGCGAACGATAACTTTGACAAGACGTTAAAGAAGATCGTGAAGGATGAAGATCTCGGTAATTCCGTAACTTTCCATGGTTACACTAATGATCCTAATGCGGTTTATAATGATGCCCAATTACTGATTCTGCCAAGCCGTGCCGAAGGGTTGCCTTTATCATTAGTTGAAGCACAGTCACACGGTTTGCCAATTGTAGCGAACGACATTAAGTATGGACCAGCTGACGTTGTGATTGACGGCCAAAACGGGATCCTTACCCAAAATGGGGATGTTGATGGCCTAGCCAAGGCAATTATCGACCTCCTGACAGATCAAGAAAAGTTGGCAAAGTTCAGTGAAAATGCCTACCAAGATAGTGAACGTTACTCTGAACCCAATGTCATGAAACTATGGAACGAACTAGTTGATGATATGAAAACAAAGGAGGCCGCTAAATAATGTTCTTTTTCGTTAACCAATACTTATTGAGCAACGATTCAAGTATTGAACACGCTGAAATGAAGCGGCTGAAGCTCTTTAAGGATCACAATGCCGAAGCCAAGTTAGTTACGCGGAACTATGACCAAATTATCCACGCCACCCTGCAACGGTTCGGTTTAACTGATGACCAGCTTGTTAATATGTACGACTTCTTTGCGGGGACAACTGATTACGTGGGGCATGATCTCCACGTCAGCGATCTGAACCTACCGATCGAATACCAGGTAGGAACCGGGAACAACTACCAAGAAGTTAAGGATGGTGATCGCCTGGTCTGCATCGTTTACTTTACCGGTGGAACTGTTGGTCTAGTAAACCACATCGACTGGTTTGATGTTGCGGGGAATGTAACTCTTCGCCAACAGTACGATCTTCGGGGATTCAAGTCTGTTGATCAGTTTATTGGTGAAGACGGTCAAATTAGTTTTGAACGGTATTACCGTCCTGACCAATCCATTTACATGGAACGGTATTACGTTAAGTCTGTTCAGAATACGCCAATCAACTCGTTGAATGTTCTGAAGAATTACCAGGGACACGATCGCTTCTTTGATAGTGAGGAGGATCTCTTTGCCTTCTTCCTTGATGAATTGAATAAGGCAAATGGCGAAAATAACGTCTTCATTGCTGACCGGCCAGCAGTCGCAATCCAGCCAGTGATGAACATGCAAACTGCCGCTAAGAAGTATCTCTGGATGGCCATGAACCACGTCAACGATGGTAATAACCTTAAGACCGGGCCACTTAACCCAATGCTTCAAGGACCACTTACTACTGACCTTGATAAGTGGGACGGGATCATTACCATGACTGAAGCTCAGGCCGAGATGATTCGGAAGCGAATTGGTGACAAGAAGCCAGTTTACGCAATTAACGGTGTTCCGGTTAAGAGCAATAACCAACGGACCGACATGAAGTACCGGATTGCGGGACAAATTATTTATGTTGGTCGTCTTGGTGAAGACAAGCAGACCGGGAAGCTAATTGAAATCTTTACCCGGATTCACAAAAAGGTGCCAACTGCTAAGCTAACTCTTTATGGTTACGGTAATCCTGAAGACGTTAACCGCTACAAGAAGCAGGTTGATGATGCGGGCTTGACTGGTACCGTAGTGTTTGCCGGTTACCAAGTAAAATTAGATCCGGCTTATAATACTGCTCAATTATTCATGGATACGAGCCGGATCGATGCCCAGCCATTAGCAATGGGTGAAGCATTATCCCACGGTGTCCCAGTTGTGACCTACGATTACATGTATGGCCCAAGTGAAATGGTCAAGTCTGGCGTCAACGGTGAGCTAGTACCACTAAATAACGCGAAGAAGATGGAAAAAGCTGCCGTAGACATCCTGACCGATCCAAAACTCCTTCAAAAACTAAGCACCGGCGCCTACGATTCCCTCGATGCAATCAGTAACCTTAATACTTGGAAGCAGTGGAATGCATTAGCCTAAAAATTCGTAAATTAAAATGCCAGTATTGTTTCTTCTTGCGAGAAAAATACACTGGTATTTTTTATTACCTATTTTCTAATTGATAACTTCACCACCGCTTCGCAACGGGTGGTTTGCGGCATCATGTCGACTGGTTGGATATAGTCAACATGGTAGACGCTGGTTAATCGACCGAGGTTACGAGCAAGGGATGCCATGTTACATGAAACGTAGGCGAACTTGGCAGGGCGTTCTTTGATGATCTGTTCAATCAGATCATTGTCTAAACCGGTTCGTGGCGGATCGACTACTAACGCGTCAAAGTGATGACCTTCCTTTCGCCATTGCGGGATAACATCCTCTGCTGAGCCGACTTCGTAATGAGCGTTTGTAATGCCATTAAGGTTAGCGTTTTGTTTGGCGTCTGCAACGGCTTCGGGGATTGTTTCCATTCCCCAAACCTCCTTTACCCGGTTAGCCAATGACAATCCAATCGTTCCAATTCCCGCGTAAGCATCAATCAGGGTATCGTCAGGGGAAAGCTCTAGTGCCTTGGCCGCTTCCTCATACAACGTTTCCGTTTGTTCTGGGTTTAACTGTAAGAAGGAACGGGCGGAGAGGCGGAAGTCCAACCCCATTAGACTTTCGGTAATGTATTCTTGTCCGGCTAAGTGGATCATTTGCTCGCCCCAAATCAGCGGGGTATCGCCAGGATTAACGTTTTGCATTACGGAGACAACCTTTGGGAGCTGTTCCTGAATGGCTTCCAGTAGTTGACGCTTATGTGGCAGTTTTGATGTATTAGTAATTAATGTCAATTGAACTTCACCGGTCGCTGCTGATTCACGGACAACCAGGGTCTTGATGATCCCGCTGTTACGTTCCTCATCGTATACCGGAATTTGGAGGTCTTCGATTGCTTGAACAACAGTGCGAATAACCTTCATTGTGTTTGGCATCTGAATGGCACATTCTTGAATGTCTACTAGGTCATGACTGTTTGCCTTGTACAACCCAGCGGCAACGTGACCATCAATCATCCGCACTTGGAATGAAGCCTTATTCCGGTAGCCATATTCATGTGGTGCTGCAATAGTAGGGCGAACGTCATAGTTGCGATAACCATATGGCTTGAATTTTTCGAGACTATCCAAAACGACCTGTCGTTTAAACCGCAATTGGGCTGGATAAGCTAGCCTTTCTAGTTCAAAGCCCCCGGCAACATCAGCATAGCTATCGCGAGGTTCAACCCGATCACGACTAGTTTTGCGCAGTCGGTGGATTTTAGCTTCAAGAAAGCGGGGATGGACCCGGGTTACTTCAGCGACAACGACTTCGTGCGGAAGGGCACCAGGGACAAAGCAGACCTTGTGCTTAAAGTAGCCGATTCCCTGACCGTTAACCCCCAGTCGACGAATCGTTAATGGGAAACGATCCCCAACCTGTACTTCGATGTTTTGTTGTCGTTGCCGTGATTGAACCATGATATATTTTCGATCCTTTCAAAGAGTATTGTCTTATTTTAGCATATCGCTCTTAACAAGTGATTGCTGAACAATAATGTTATTATTTGAATATTACCTTAGCCGACGACAATTAAAATTTATTGGTTTAAAGGGTTTAATTATAATCAAAAGTTTGAAAAATGTCTAAAAATAATCAAAATACTAATAATCTATTTTTTAATCGGTTAAAATATAGTAAAATGGTTGTGAATTAATGAATAAACTGAAAGAGGAAGTGACATACTTGAAAATTGCTGCAATTGCTGGGTCAAATGCTAATCATTCATATAACCGGATGTTGTTAGAATTCATGGCTCAACATTTTAAGGATCAAGATCAGATTGATGTGATTGATATTCGCCAAGTACCAATGTTTAACGAAAGCTTTAAGGGTGATGCCCCTGAAGTAATCAAGGACATTGACCGCCGGATTAAGGATGCCGATGCCGTGATCATCGCTAGTCCTGAATATAATCACTCAATTACCTCAGCGTTGAAGAGTATTGTTGAATGGTTGTCTTACAGTGTGCACCCCCTTACTGGGAAGCCAGTAATGACGATTGGGGCCTCAACGCATGATCAGGGAGCATCACGGTCCCAGGTTCAATTGCGTGATATTTTGATTTCCCCAGGGATTAATGCAAATGTCTACCAAGGTGACGAATTTTTCATGAGTAATGTTACCAGTTTGATGGACGAAGAAGGAAACATTACTGATAAGGGAACAATTGGCTTCTTAGAAAAATGTATGAACGGCTTCCGTTACTATGCGAAAGCAATTGATCGAATGAACGAGGAGATGAGTAAGTAATGATGAAGATTCTCGCTTTTGTCGGTACCAATGCTGATTTTTCATACAACCGGTTACTGTTGCGGTTTATGAAGAAGCACTTTAAGCAAATGGCTGATATTGAGATTTACGAAGTTGGTAAACTGCCACCATTTAGCGTTGACACTCCCCTATCCGAGCAAACAGAAGTCTGGAAATTAAAGCAAAAGGTTAAGGAAGCTGATGGCTTAGTATTCTCCACTCCTGAATACGACCACGGGATTCCTGCCGTTCTTAAGTCAGCTATCGAGTGGCTTTCCTACAAGACCAAGGTACTTTCGGAAAAGCCTGCAATGATCGTTGGGGTAGCTTATGGTCGTCAAGCATCTGCACGTTCACAAGTTCAAATGCGGCAAATCTTGATTTCACCAGATTGCAATACTAACCTGATTCCAGGGAACGAGGTCTTAATCGGGAATGTTCGTGATACCTTTGCTAAGGACGGACGCTTGGTAGACCAAGAAGCAATTGATAACCTAGAAAAGTGCTTTGAACATTTTATTGAATATATTCAAATCTTCAAGAATACAGATAGGGAGGGTCTTGATATGGCCATTAAGCAACCAACGATCAGTGATGCATACATTAATTTCCCTACTGGTCGTTTGACACTCAAAGAAGTTCAGCAAATCTTTAGTACGATTCCGTTTGAAGTTGATTTGATCGATAGTACCGATCATTTCGCTTGGTTCTCAGATAAGCCAAACCGGGAGCACGTTCGGAATACAGCTTCCCTCGGTGAAACTGTTCAAGAATGCCATCCACCAATGGCTGTTCCAGCAGTAATGAGCATTATCAACAGCTTCCGTGAAGGGAAGAAGGACGTTGTTACGCGGCCACTCTGGATGAATGGTCACCGTTCACTGATCCAATACTACGCTTTACGGGACATCAATGGTCATTACCTTGGGACCATCGAATTTACTGGAAGCGTCGAATACATCTTGAACCTCTTTGAAAATGGTGCCTGGAGCAAGGATGCAACTACTGGCGCATCCAAGAGCACTAATGATTCTGCACCAGAGGAAGAAGAACCAGCAGTCGATGCCTCAACTGGTGCTTCAGAAAACAGCGATGATAGTGATGATGAGGAAAATACACCAGTAGCTGCCGACGAAAGACCAGCAGAGGAGACCGACGCCACAACTGGTGCCTCCGAAACTGGTAGTGTTGATGCGGAAGACGATACCGCTGATGCATCAACCGGGGCTTCAGAGAACGATGACTAACGAATTAGTAAATCAACGCCATTCAATGGTCCACCATGCGTTAGGAACAAAGATTGTCCTAACTCTTTTTGGCGATCGCTATTATCCGTTGCTGGCGAGATCAATGCGGTTAATTGATGAATATGAAGATCGGCTGACGGTTAACCGCCCTGAATCAGAGGTAATGAGTGTTAATCATGCAGCAGGAAAGGAGCCCAAGGTTGTTTCACCATCAACTTATGAGTTAATCAAATTAGCTGTTAAGTACAGTCGGGAAAACTTTGGCTTTAACGCCTTGATTGGGCCGCTAGTGAAGCTGTGGAAGATCGGCTTTACGGGAGCGAATGTTCCTCAAGATGCTGATATTCAAGAGCGGCTCAAATTAATCGATCCCTATAAGGTTCTATTGGATGATGACTACCGAACCGTTTTCTTGGAAGAAGCGGGGATGGAGTTAGACCTTGGCGGGATTGCAAAAGGTTACATTGCCGATCGCATTCGTGACTTTTGGATTGAGCAGGGAGTTCAAGCAGGAATTATTAACCTTGGCGGAAACCTCCTGTTTGTAGGAAAGTCACCGCGCCGTGAGGATGGCCAATGGGTGATCGGTGTTCAGGATCCGCGGTTGAAGCGGGGGGACGACATCGAAGTTGTCCGTAAACCAGCTTGCTCCGCTGTTACTTCAGGGATCTACGAGCGTTTCTTGGAAGTGAATGGCAAGAAGTATCACCACTTGCTGGATCCACGAACCGGTTATCCTTTACAAACAGATCTTTCTAGCGTGACCGTGTTTACTGAGCAGTCGGTAATGGGAGAAATCGAGGCTAAACGATTGTTCTTTAATGGCGCTCCTATAAATGGTTGGGGAGAACAGTCAGGGAATTTAGGTGCTGTTTTCATTGCGCAAGATGGTACTGTTAAAAATGTTAACTAGTTAGTACTAAGGAGTTACTCATTGAAGTGGGTAGCTCTTTTTGTTATTAATGCTGATGAAATACTAGCAAGATCTAAAGAGATCTAAAATCTGGACGGAAGATCTAAAGAGATCTAAAATGAAATTAAAGATCTAAAATTAATGGGGTAATTAACGATGAAGAATCCATTTGATCCAAATTTCGGGAAGGTTCCGCAGATATATTTAGGAAGGGAAAAATTGTAGATAATGTAGTGCAGTCTCTTGAAGACGGTACGGGACCATACCAAACTTCGATGATTTATGGAATGCGTGGAGTGGGGAAAACATCACTTTTAGCAGATATTACGTCCAAATTAGAGAAAAAGGATGACTGGATAATCGTTTATTTAGCCATGACCAACGATCTGTTAGAAACACTAATTCAAAGTGTTTATCGAGAAGCTAACAGTAAGATTAAACAAGCACTAAACATGATTGATGGTGTTAAGTTTTCAGCGTTTGGTTTTGAGATTGATTTTAATATTGCTGATTCACAAACAACATATCAAGTCTTGCTAGAAGAAATGTTAAAAGTTTTGAAAAAACACAATCAATCATTATTAATTGCAATTGATGAAGTGAAAGAAACGCCAGAAATAGTAAATCTAGCTTCAATTTATCAAATAATGGTGTTGAAGAACTACCCAATTAATATTATGATGACGGGATTACCGAAGAACGTTTCGGAGTTGCAGAATAATGATGTACTAACCTTCTTACTACGGAGTGGCAGGATTCCATTGGGGCCACTCGATCCTTTTGATATTAAGTATCGTTATCAAAAGGCTTTTGAACGTGCGGATAAAGAAATTAGTAATTCAACCTTAATGAAAATGACAAAGCTAACTAAGGGTTATGCGTATGCCTTCCAAGATTTGGGATATTATGTTTGGCAGCACTCTGATACTCAGGTAACGGAGGAAGATGTTGATAACGTTCTGTCACTGTTTAAGCACGATCTCTTTCGGAATGCTTATACAAAAATTATTTCGGAACTTTCACCAACAGATCGGCTTTTTTTGTTAACGATGGCTAAAAGTAAAGAAAATGTCGTTAAGATCAGTGAAATTCGACAACAAATGGGGAAAAGTACCAATTACATTTCTCAATACCGTAAGCGACTCATTGATAGTCAGGTCATTGTCGAAGCTGGCTATGGTAAAGTAGCTTTCTCATTACCTTTTATGGGAGAGTTTATTTTGCAGATGGCTGAGTTGTATGGGATGGATTGATGAAATAAATTTAATAGTTACTATGGTAGATCAAAAAAACCTCGAGACCAAATTTAGTCTTGAGGCTTTTCATTTCTATAAACGATTAGTTTTTACCTTTTCGCTTACGTTCTCCAGTAATACCAAACAAACTAGCAATAGCTGTTACGGCTAATCATGCAAGTGTAAGATTAGAGCCGTTTTGGTTAGAAGTTTGTGGCAACTTCTGTCCTTGCTGTTTAGTTTCTTTAGATTCACCAATATTTTGTACTGGTGTTTCGGAAACCTTTGTAGTATCAACAGTTACTTCTTGTTTGTGTGGAGTTTCCGAAGTATTAGGAACGCTTGGTGTACCAGGAACTTCTGGATTAGTTGTTGGTGTTTCTGGCGTTGTTCCAGGAACATCAGGGGTGGTTGGAACAACTGGTGTTTCTGGGGTATTAGGTGTGCTTGGCTGTACAGGGGTTACCGGTTTATCTGGGGTGGAAGGTTGTGGATTCCCACCTGGATTATTTTGCGGTTGGGCCTTGAAGACGACCGTGATGTTAACTGGAGCAGAGTCGTGTTTAATGCCAGCGATTTGCTTAACGGCATTATCGCCTAAGACGTCAGCATGACTAGCATCATTCGTAGCGGAGATGAGATCGAAGCCGGCTTGCGCAGCAATGGCAACCGCATCAAATGACTTCGGTTCGTCATAAGCGAATTGATCATTCTTATCCGCCCGCGTCCCAGTGAAGGTCAAGGTCTGCGAATCAGCCTTCCGCGAAGTCGAAGTAATCACGTGACCATTTGCATCTTGGAAGACGTATTTAATCGTTTCCGTAACGTTCTTGGTATCAGTTTCGCGCTTTAAATGTACTACAAAGAATTGATCAGTATTTTGGTTATTATCTAATGAACCAAACTGGTAGTAAGATAATTCTGTTTCATTCGGAGTGCCATTGGCTGAAACATTAGTTAGGGAGTCTTTGTTTTCGTTAGTAATGCCCACGTAACCATAGTTATTTTTGCTTTCTTCCAATTGCCCCAGTGTATTTTCCGCCTCAGGGAAGGTAATTGCATCACCGTATTTGCCTTTATTAGAGGTTGATTCTACATATGCGTCACCGGCATTATTGCTTTCGCTAAATTTACCGTCGGCATCTTTGGTTATGAATTTATGGGAGTTGTCATCATAAAATACTAGGTGAGCTTTTTCAGGTTGAGCTTGAAGGAAAACGTACTGGTCCTTCATTCCCTTAGCAAAGGTTGCTTTTCCTAGGTTACTTGGAGCGTAGACGAGCTTGTATCCGGCTGCTTCATAGCCATTATCTCCATCAGCTGACCATAATTTACTTGTTGCGTCTGAAGTTGATCCAACTTTTCCGGCAATCCCATTAATATCATGGGTAGATAGAGGAGCACCGTTTCCTGGAGTAAGAGTACTTGGATCAGCAGGAATACTAAAGTCAGGATCTAAACCGATGTAATGAATGTTATAACTTGCACGATCCTCTGGGATGTAAAGAACAGTTAGGTTAATATCATGGGAATCCTGGTTGACATTGAATGCACTAATATAAGACTGAGAATCTTCTTTGGTTGTTATATTAGATAAAGGATTATCTGCATCATCATTAGTGACTTTCCAAGTGAAACTGTTAATTTCCGGGATTTTCACCTTATCAAAGCTTTGAGCGGGTGACCAAACAATATCGAAATCTTTACCGGTTACTAGATCGTGCTTACCACTTTGAGCATGGAAAGTTAAAGTCTTCTGATATATTGGAGCTGCATCGGCCCCATTTTGGTATTGGTAGAGGATTGTTTCCTTAACTGTCTTAGTAGCATTCTTATCTATTTGATCATTTACTTTATGCTTTAAGTAAATGTATTGATCAGCCATCCCTTTAGTGAAGGTGCCTTTCCCCACGTTTTGAGGTTCTTCAGCTAATTCATAACCGGCTTTTTCATAGTCAGTAGCTGACCAAAGTGAACTAGTAACATCGTATGAGTGATCGATCTTACCACCGATATTATTAATATCATGAATCTTATTTCCGTTACTATCGGTAATTGCCTTCCCATCACTTGGCACAAAACCACTAGTTTTATCAGTAACTCCAACGTCAATGTAGTGAATGTTAAAGCTAGCAGGGGCTTTGGTTACGTAAACAATGAACTGGCTGGCATTTTCATTACTGAATTTACCCCAATTATACTTGTCAAGATTATTTCTATCTGCACCGCTTGGAAAGGCAAGTTGCGTTTCTTTTCCATCTTTAACGGAAGCTACATGGTCGAGGACATAATTATCATTGTCTTTTAAGTAGTTAAGGTAGTAGTTAGAACCTGAGAAACCAGTAATCGTTTCATCGGTACTACCTTGTGCTTGCATACTACCATTAGGTAAGTCTTGAGTAGGGTCATCAATATCTCTGAAGTGTAACTCAACAGTTCTGAGATCGCTGGCGGTTGCAGAGTTATCTGGAGAAAGGGGATTTTGCTGCTGAGAAATTGAAGCCATCCAATTGTAACGAACTTCATTGACCCATTTTTTAGTATTATCAGAATTTATTTTCTCTATCTTAATGTAAGGAGCTGGAGTATCAATCAGTTCTTTCATTACTTTTTGATTCCCAGTAATGGCATTGGAACCATTGAATCCAAAATATCCTTGTGATTTTCTAGCTTGGTTATCATCATTGAAAGACTTAATGTTGTCAGGCATTGTGTAATTTGGAGTAGTTACTATTACTGGATAAATTCCTGCGCCTTGTTGGAATTAAACATTATCAGCACATTTAACATGGTAGATTCTAGTGTATGTATTGTCATCATCTTTGTTCTCAACTGTAACCGTAATTTTACTTTTTAGTTGATTAAGTTTTTCTTCATCATTTTTAGTGTAAAGGGCAGAGTTGTCCTTGGTAGAATTGGATAAATGTGAACGTAAATATATTGCCAAATTACCTTTTAAAGCTCCTGCCATTTCATCGGCTGACATAATATGATAAATAAAGTCAGGGCATTTACCAACACTTACAGTTATATCAAAATCCGTGCCCATTGCTGAAGAGGGGTTGAAAACAGGTCCGTTTTGTAAAGTAGTATTAATTTGAACACGACCTGCATTGTCCCAATTTCTAACATTGGTTGGGGTACTATAAATATTAGAAAAAGTTTGTGTCTTTAAATATGGCTTTGTAGAAATATATTGTCCAGGTATTGATAGGTTACTACTGTACGTTTGTCCGTTAATCTTAATGTCATTTTTTGCTGAATAGGTGAATGATTTTTGTGCTTGTGAATCATCATTAGTGTATTGGTAAAGAATTGGACCTGTTTGATCATTCTTTAACCGTGCAGTAGTGCCGCCGGATCCCCAATTTAGGTTTACATCGATATTAAAGGGATTGCTTGGACTAGCAGTGTTAATATAATCATTTGCTTTTTGGTCAAAGACTATCCGATAGTTATCCCCCATATTGTAGATTCGGCCGACCTTATTGTTTTTATAAATAATGTCTTTAGAACTAGCCAATGTATTATCGTAATGAAGGGTAGAGCCGTCAGCCATTGGTAATCCCATATCAACATCGATATAGTCTTGATCATTGATTGGCTTCTTAAGAGAAATATTAAAGCTGAGACTTTCTTCACCACTGTTAGCCTTAGTATTGGTTTTGCTATTAGTATCGCCTTGATTTAATGCCTCAGCGTGAACGTCACTAATAGTGTAGTTAGAAACATCGGCTTCGTTTTTACCAGGAATAATGGTGTAGACAATTTTACCGGATTGATAGTTATCGATACCATTTGGCTGTTTAACAACGTGGTAGCTACTTCCATCTGTTAAGTTGATATTTAAGTCACCGCCACCATAACTAGCAGCATATTGGGTACCCATATCATCAGCATCAGCAAATACCAACTGGTTCCACAAATTATAGGTTTGCTTCTGCGAATTTAAAGTATTATCTGTTGCGGTAGCAGTAGTCTTAAGTTGGACCATTTTACCATTCCAATCAGGAGCAATTTTAGTTGTGACAAGAAAGGCTTGCTCACCGTTTTTAGTTTTACCGAGAGATTGAACAGTATAAGGATTATTTGTGGGATCTTGACTACCATTATCTTCAAGGCCGGATGATTCAAAGCCCTTGGGAATTAAAACAATAAATTTAGGATTCTTGACATTAGTATCACCCCAACAAGAAAGCTGGTATTTAATGGTGATTTTGTCTCCGACAGTAACGCGTAATCCGCGATCGCTATCGGCGGCTGAATTGGCAGAACCATCTGCATTAATCACTTGCGCATAGCCGGAGAAGTTAGCTTTTTGCACTTCAGTTTCGTTGTCTACTAATAAATTTTGAACAGTTTTCGCATCTACTTGTTGACCGTTTTGAAACTGAAGAACATTAGTCTTTGAAAGAGTGCTGTCGGTCTTATTAGCCTTATTTTCTGCTATGTTTTGGTCACTTACTGAGGAATGGTTATCTTTTACATCCTTCTCACTGTTAATTGAGGTAGAAACGGAGTCCTGAGCTACTGCGTTGTTACCTTTCTTCTTAGTATTTTGTTCGTTTAATTTAGTTGCCTTTGTTTGAGAAGAAGCTTCTTTACTATTATTATTTTCTGACGAAGAATTAGTAGCTGGTGAAGAAGTAGTGCTAGTCTTATCAGCTGATTCTTGGGAAGCAGGTAAGGTTACTTCTTTTACATCTTTAATATTTGAAGAATCGTTACTAATATTGCTAGATTCCTCATTATCATTTGTAGGCGTACCTTCTGCTGCTTGAGCAGTGGCTGCACCCCCCCCATATTAAGAATGCGCCCAGTAAGACAGAGGTTACACCGGTCGTTAGTTTACGAATACCAAACCGCTGTTTAACTTTGCTTGTATTTACGATTAGCTTTTTCCGTTTTTTATCTATCCGCTTATTCATAACCTATCACACTCCCAATTTGTAATACGGCTTAATTATAACATTGATAATAAAAACCATCTTATAAAGATAAGAAAAATTAGTGCATTAACTTTTAACTAAGTAATCATCTTTAAAATGAATTGCTTGTATTTATATAAGAGAGGTACAATAAAGCCGACTATGTCTAGAAATGATTATTTGGAGGGGTAATTAATGAAAGATAGTTTCAAAAATAAATTTTTGATTAGTACTGCTATCTTGGCGGGAATTACGTTGATCGGGGCAACGAATACTGCTCATGCGGCTGATAATCCACAGGCAACAAATGCTACTGGTCAGTCAACTGCTAATCAGTTGAAAGCTAAATTAGCTAGTGATCAGCAAGCTGTTAATGATTACCAACAAAAGGTTAGTCAGGACCAACAGAATGTCGCTAGTGATGAAGCAGCATTGCGGAATGCTCAGACTGCTCAAGAACATGGTCAATCAATTTTGTCAGCTGCTCAGCAAAGGCAACAAGCAGCTCAAAGTGCATATGATCAACAACTTGCTGATGTTCAAGCTAAGCAAGCTACTGTAGATCAAGATCAACAGGATCTATCCGCAGCTCAGGAACAATTAAATGCTGCTCAGTCAAGTGCTGGCTCAGTATCTAGTTCTGCATCGACAAGCAGTTCCTCAGCTACTAGTTCTTCGGCAAGTACTAGTGGGTCTACCAGTGGTTCATCAAGTACAAGTAGAAGTGCATCATCTAGCACTAGTGGCAGTGCTTCTGCCGGCTCCAGCGCTACATCCAGTTCATCATCAGCTAGTTCAGTTGCCACTCTTCAACAGGCTCAAGCTACTGTTCGGGATGCTCAATCAAAGCAAGAAGCAGCTCAAACAGCCTTTAATCAGGCAAGTGATGATGTAGATGCGAAGAGTACTGCGGCTGGTACAGCGCAACAGGCTGCCGAACAGGCCAATCAAAAAGTAATTGCCGATCAAACCGCTGTTAAGACTGCTCAACAAAAAGTAACTGATCTCCAAAATACTTCTCATACTGATGTTGACACCCTCCAACAAGAAGTTAATCAACTTAAAGAAAAGCTTCAAAACGATCGACAAGCAGTTACGGACGCACAAAACACACTAAGCCAAGCTAAAGCTGATTTAGAAACAGCTAAGCAGGCAGTGGATAAGGCTAATGGTGACTTAACTAAGGCCCAACAAGATGCGAAGACTGCTCAGGATAAACTTACTACTGAGCAAAAGACTGCTCAGGGCAAACAACAGGCAGCTCAAAGTGCCAAGGAAGCAATGGATCAAGCTAAGGCTAAGTTGGATGCATTGAAGAACGGCAATACCAATGATAGTGATCCGATTGCTCAACAAGCTCCAGCTAAGGTGCCAGCAGGGTTTACGGATGCTTTTGCGGGCTTTAATCCACATGCAGAACCAACGAAAGCCTCCCAAGCCATTCAAGAGTACGTTAAAGAGGCGATTGTGGATAATGGAAGTAAACTGAATGAACACTTTCAGATAACTTGGGAAAGCACGGTAAACGGAAAAACTACTTACTTTGTAAATGATAATTTTAAACATAATGCAAGTGATCAAAAAGAATTAATTGACATCCATAACCTGACAGACAGTCAGAAAGAAGAATTGAATGAATTCACTGCAAATGTAATTAATCGGATCCGTAAACAGATAGCAGCGGATGGGGGACAGAATATTACTCGAGGTTATCTTGAAGTTTCTAAAGGGGCAACCGAAATAGGTAGTCAATTACTTACAAAAGGTTATGATCCCTCAGTTTAGCGATTTAGCCAAAAGTCTCATAACAAAAACCTTAAGTATGTTGCTAAAGATCTTGGACTAGGGGAAGCTTACGTTGGTGAAAATGTTAGTGGCTCAGGAAGAAATCAAATTGACCTTAACCCTGTTAAACCCAATATGGATAATTTGAAGGAAACCGTCTATGATGCCATTATGGCTATGATGTTTTATGACAACATAATCAACAATGTCAGTGGACCTGGATTTGGTGGACATACTACAGCGCTCTTAAATGATCCTCAATATAATGTAAATACCTCACAAGGTGGAAACGCAATCTCACTGGATCCAAACGGAAATATTATTGGTAAGCAATACCTCAATGTTGGAGTTGATAGTGAAGGATTTATCCACTTCAACTTCATCAGCGATGCCAATGCTACTCCTGAGGTTAAGACCAAATTAGCTCAAGGCGCTACAACTCCAGGAATTGACCAACAGTCAAATGTTAGTCAAGATGACATTAATACCGCCCAACAAGACTATGATCAAAAGAAAGTTACTTCTGATAAGGCTGAACAAGAAGCTAAAACTGCATCAGAAACTGTTGAAAATGATCAAGCAGAAGTAAAGACAGCTTCTGATGCTGTTACAACTGCTCAACAAAAACTTGATTCAGCTAAGAAGAAGGCTCAAACAGCTCAAGAAGCAGTGACAACTAAGCAACGAGAGGTTACTGACGCGCAAGCTAAAGCCAATGCAACCCAAGGTCAAGTTAATGAAAAGAAGGCTGCTTTAGATGCCGCTGGTAAATCAAAGGACGACCAAGCTAAGGAATTAAACCAAGCTAAAGCAGATCTGCAAACTGCTCAACAGACCTTAGCTGCTGATCAAAAGGATCAGAAAACTAAACAACAAGCAGCTCAAAATGTCCAATCAGCTTTGAAGAAGGCTCAGGAGACTTTAACTGCTAAGAAGAATGCTTTGGATAACGCTAAGAAAGAATTACTGAGTGCTCAGGATCAATTAAATCAACTAGAAGGAAATAAGTTAAAGAATAGTTTGGCAATGCAACTCTTTGCGCAATCATATGCAAAATTTGCTGCTGCAATTCCTGGTGAAATAAGTAATTTATCTGCCCGTGTTGAGAAACTTCAAAAGAAATTGAGTAATGATCAAGCAGCGCTGAAGGACAGCCAAAAAGTCTTAGCTACCAAGAAGACTGAATTGGATGCCGCAAATGCTGCACTTGTTAAGACTACTAGTGATACTACAATTGCGGATCTAAAGGCTCAGCTTCAAAAGGATCAGCAACAGTTAGCCCAGGATCAAGCAACTTTGGCTAAGTACCAGCAAGCTGTCAAGGATGATTTAGCAGCCTTTGCACGACTACAACCGGAAACTACTGGTTCACAAACCACGGATCAAACAATTGGTGAAACTGGTGAGAACGGCTCTGAAAAAGTGACAACTCAGGGTCAAAAAGTTGCAGGAACTACTACTGTTTATCGACCGACTAATGGTGTAGCTACAACTGTAGCCTTTCCAGTAGCAACTGCTAATAGTTCGATTGCTCATCAACAAGCCCCAAGTGTTGTTATTAGTCACAAGGCTCAATCACGGTTGCCACAAACTGGTGATTCACATAACCTAACTGCATTACTAGGTCTTGGCCTTGCCGGACTTGCTGCATCGTTTGGTCTTGCACGCAAACGTGAAGATTAGCTAAACTCGATTATTTATAAGTTTTAAAGCAAACCTAAACACTTTTTTACTTAGATGTTTGGGTTTGCTTTTTATTTTTAAGTATTTTTAATAAATACTTATATTTTGATAAACGAGTTTTGATATTTTTAATATTAGGGTCTACAACTACATGTTAAATGGCACTGTAATGGTTGACTTGAATTAAGTTAATACTCGATAAATTATTAAAAAGTAAGTGAGGTTAGGTGCAGATGGTTACTGTAGAAGAACAACAATTGACTGATGCGCTGACGGCAAAGTCAACACGAACGATCGTCTTAGTGGACGTTGATGGTACTCAGCAAGAAATCAAACAAACTGTTCGTTTTCAACGCAGTAAGGTACCAACAGCAGATGGGCAAGTAACTTATAGTCAATGGGTTATCCAACATGATTCACCAAAGGAATGGGCTGAATTTGATGCTCCTGAAATTAAAGGCTGTGCACCTGATCGGGCATTTTTGCCAAGTGAACAGGTAAATGCCTGGACTCCTGATTCAAAGATCGTAATTGTCTACAATAAGTTTGATAATGAACGACTTGATGACCGGTATACCAAGACCAGTTCACGTCCACCGTTGATTCATCGTCCAGCTGAACCAAAAAAGACAAATATTCTTCATGGTCTTGGACTACGGATTGCCGGGTTAACTTCACTATTTGGTTTGCGTCATGCAAATTAAAATAAATTTTATTAAAATATCGATTGCTAAATAACGCCAGATGTAATATGATAATGGCGAATATTAAACACGGATGCATTTCAAGTAGATCATTCAGAGAGACAACGGTAGGTGCAAGTTGTTGATCGAAACTCCGGTGCAAGTAAATGTGGGCGGGTAATGCCGCACGGTTGATGGCCGTTATCCATCGCGAGGGTGACATTTAACTGTCAAACTTGGGTGGTACCGCGGAACTAAGAGCCATTTCGTCCCAAAATATTTTGAGGATGGAATGGCTCTTTTTGTTAGGAGGATACAATGTTAGATATTAAGAAGATTCGTAAAGATCCCGAATTCTTTAAGCAAAAATTAGCTACTCGGGGCGTTAAGGCTGAAGAAATTGATGAAGTAATCGAACTTGATCAAAAGCGTCGTGACTTGCTTCAAAAGACTGAAGCTTTGAAGGCTCAACGGAATGATGCTTCAAAGAAGATTGGTGAAGCTAAGCGGAATGGTGAATCAGCTGACGATGCAATCAAGGAAACCCGTGAATTGGGTGACCAAATCAAGGAACTCGATGAACAAGTTGAAGCAAATGATGAAGTCTTCCACGATAAGATGTCTCGCTTGCCAAACATTCCTCACGATGGCGTTCCAGTAAGTTTGACTGAAGAAGGTTCCGTTGAATTACGGAAGGTCGGCAAGATCCGTGACTTTGATTTCGAACCAAAGCACCACTGGGATGTTGGTGAAAACTTGGGAATCCTTGACTTTGACCGTGCGCGGAAAGTTTCTGGTGCCCGGTTTGTTTACTACCTTGGTTTAGGTGCCCAGCTTGAACGTGCCGTTTACAACTTCATGCTCGATGAACACATGAAGGACGGCTACACTGAAGTATTGCCACCATACATTGTTAACGCTGCTTCAATGTACGGAACCGGTCAATTCCCTAAATTTAAGAAGGGTGTTTACCAAGTTAACGGTGAAGATATGACCTTGATCCCAACTGCCGAAGTACCATTGACTAACTACTACCGTGGCGACGTTATTCCGGCAGAAGAATTGCCAGTTTACGTTACAGCCTTGACACCATGCTTCCGTTCAGAAGCTGGGGCCGCTGGGCGAGATACCCGTGGTTTAATCCGGATGCACCAATTTAACAAGGTTGAAATGGTTAAGTACACGAAGCCAGAAGATTCATGGGATGAATTGGAAAAGATGACCGCCAATGCTGAAAACATCTTGAAGAAGCTCGGTTTGCCATACCACGTCATTACATTGACTACTAGTGACATGAGTTTCACCGCTTCCGAAACCCATGACCTTGAACTTTGGATGCCAGCTCAAAACAAGTACCGTGAAGTATCAAGTTGTTCAAACTGCCTGGACTTCCAAGCTCGCCGGATGCACACTCAATACCGTGATGAAAATGGTAAGTTACAATACGTTCACACCTTGAATGGTTCAGGTCTTGCCGTTGGTCGGACCGTTGCCGCTATTTTGGAAAACTACCAAAACGAAGATGGTTCCGTAACCATTCCAGAAGTCTTAGTTCCATACATGCACGGTGTTACTAAGATCACCAAAGAAAACGCGGTACCGTTTAAAAAGTAGAGTGTGAACCGCGACGGACTAGCCACCGAGTACTAAGGAATCCCGGACGATGATTGTTTACAATCAAGGACGGGATAGTTAGACGGAGGTGGCGGTCGCGGTGAGCAGAGCTTGGCTATGTTGCCTAGAACCACTAGCTCTAACAAGTCTCTGCCGAAACATAATTAAACCAGGAATAACCTCCTTAACAGGTGGTTGCTCCTGGTTTTCTTTTGAATTTAGTTAAAAAGTCCATTTTTTCCATTCTTTAGTTAGTAGGAGGCGAAAAAATGAACTTAATTCAGAAATGGGAAGATGCCGGATTATCAAATGACTTTGTTTTCAGTAAGGTGATGATTGATCCAAAGATTTGTCAGGAAGTAATTCAACGTGTTTTACCGGAGTTGAAAATTGATCATATCAAACTACCAAATAGCCAAGAAGAGATTAATTTTGCTCCAGATGCGAAGGGAGTCCGCTTTGATGTATTCACTCGGGATACGAAAAATAATTGCTATGATATAGAAATGCAGGTTGCAGATGAAAAAGATCTGTTAAAACGAGCGCGATATTACTAAGCGATGACATCACTTGATTCGTACGAAAAAGGGAAAAATTACCAAGAAGCTAATAATTCATATGTGATTTTCTTTTGCTGCTTTGACCCGCTTGGCTTAGGCTTGCAGCAATATACCATTCATCGACACGTTGATGAAAGTCCAGAACATATCGCAGACGATGGGACAACAACAATTTTCTTAAATATTCCGAGCTTGCGGAAAGATGTTAATCAGCCTTTACAAAAATTTTTGGACGTGATTGCTAATCGTAAAGTTGATGGTGACGATCGTTTCATCGTACAATTAAAGAAAAGAATCGCATTCGTCAAGCATAATAAGAAATGGAGGGCGGAATACATGCGTTTATCGTTATATGAAATGGATCGTCGCCATGGATTGAAGGTCGCGCGGCAAGAGGGTATAGAAGAAGGAAAAGAAGAAGCGATTTTACAGGTTACAAGCTTGTTCATCAAACAGCAATTGCCAAAAGAACGAATCATTGCTAATTTGAAAGAAGCGTATGACTTAACGGATGAGGAAGCTGAGCAATACTATAAACGGTGTCTGAAATAATGAGTAGATAAAAATTAGCAGTTCTAGCTGGTGGTAATACCAATTAGACCTGCTTTTTAGGTTTAAAGTATAAAGAAGTATAAAAGTAGATTTAAAGTATAAAGAAGTATAAAATAAAATAAAAAGTATAAAGGAGTATAAAAATGGTGGAGAAGAATCCTTTTAATCCAAGCTTCGGGCGTGTTCCTCGGCTGTTCTTGGATCGTAGTAAAATTGTGAAGCAACTCGAAGAAGATATTCAAGATCCAGATAGTCCATTTTTAACTACTCTTGTTTACGGGATGCGTGGGTCAGGAAAGACGACACTTCTAACAGATATTAGTCACAACATGATGAAACATGATGATTGGCTGGTTGTTGATTTAACGATGGGAAAAAGGTTTATTCCAACGTTAATTGAATCAGTTTACGCACAAGCAGATAATAGTTTAAGAAAATTGCTTACAGGGATCGATGGAATAAAATTGAGTACAAATGGACTAGAGATTGATTATAATCATCGAGAGACACTGTCTACTAATTTGCCATATCAGGTTCTATTGGAGAAAATGGCAGAAATGTTAAAGAAGCGTGGTTTATCATTATTAATAACGATTGATGAAATCAGTTCAACCCCGGAATTACGTGAATTTGCGGGAATTTATCAATTGTTGCTGAGAAATAACTACCATATTGCCTTATTAATGGCTGGGTTGCCAAATAAGGTATCTGAATTACAAAATGATGAATTATTAACTTTCTTATTACGTAGTCAGCGAATCTATCTTGAACCATTAAGCTTATTAACTATCAAACAAAGCTACCGTCGAGCGTTTAATCGAAAGGGACGGACGATAGATGATGACACCCTTAACCAAATCACAAAGATGACAAATGGTTATGCATATGCATTTCAGCTGTTAGGATTCCTACTATGGCGGACAAAAGAAACAGAGATAACGAGTGCGGTAGTCCAGAAAATTTTACCGAACTATCAAGCGGAACTCTATCGAAATGTATATATTAAAATGTACCAAGAGTTATCCAACAAGGATCGAGAATTTATTAAAGCAATGTCGGAGAGTGGTAAAGCTAGTGTTAAAGTTGCAGAGATTGCCAAAAAGATGCATCGAGATAAAAATTATATTTCAATTTATCGACGTCGACTATTGGATGATCAACTCATTACGGCAACAAAATGGGGAGAAGTTGCTTTTACACTACCGTTCTTTGCTGATTTTATTAAAGAATATCAAACACTATATTAAAGGGGAACTTTGGCGTTTAATAATAAATGTCAAAGTTTTTTTGGATCGTTTAAAATGAGAAATCTCTCATCAAAAATCATCCATCAAAATTTCACTTAATAAAATTAATCAAATTGTGGGCATTAGCCTTTAAAAAGATTAGTTTAAACCGATTTCATCTTGGATAAGCACACGATTCACTTAAAACTATTCACTTCTTTTTGACTGAATGATAATGTATTACCAACGTTAAAATTTGATTAAAGAGGAGTCGGTATAGATGCAAAGCAATCATTGGAAAAAATTAATCACTGCCTTTATTGCGATTGTTGGAATTGTAATTGGGTGGGTGGTCGTCGAACAGCAACCGGCATCTGCTGACCCAACCTATACCTTTGCAACAAACAATACGTTTGAACCCTTTGAAATTCAGGATAGCAAGGGTGGGTATTCTGGAAAGAACCCAGGAATTGAAATTGAAATTCTTAAAAAAATTTCTAAACACGAGCACTTTAAGTACAAGCTAAAGCCAATGAGCTTTAACGGTGACTTGCAGGCGCTTGAATCAGGTCAAGTTGATGCGGTAATCGCCGGGATGAGTGTTACTGATGAACGGAAAGCCAAGTATGATTTCTCAACTCCCTACTACACTGATGGTGTTGTTATGGCAGTTGCCAAGGATAGCAACATTAAGTCGATGAAGCAGTTGAAAGGCAAAACCGTTTCAGCTAAGTCAGGAACTAGTGCTGCATTGTACCTGAAGAAGAACCAAGATAAATATGGTTACAAGATCCGGTACTTCGATTCATCGAACACCATGTGGAACGATGTGAAAAACGGCAACACGGCCGCAACCTTTGATGATGGTCCGGTTCTTCAATACGGGATTAAGACCGGAGTTCCGCTAAAGATTGTTACTAAGAAGCCAATTGATGCGCAACCTGTTGCCGTTGGTTTCCAAAAGGGCAAGAACTTGGAACTCCAAAAGAAGGTTAACGATGGGATTAAATGGTTAAAGGATACTGGTCAATTAGATAAAATTATTGATAAGTACACTAAGGGTAACGGGACAACTAAGACTACCGCTGCTGACCACACAATTTTAGGATTATTAAAGACTAACCGTGAAGCACTTCTTCGTGGTTTGTGGATGACGATTGAGTTAACCGTTGTCGGGATTATCTTTGCAATGATCTTTGGTGTAATTCTTGGTGTCTTGGGTGTCGTTAATAATAAGTTTGCTAACGGTATTTCAAGTACCTTAATCTACATCTTCCGGGGGATCCCAATGATTGTTTTGGCCTTCTTTATTTACATGGGGGTTCCAAACGTGATTGGTCATAAGGTTCCGCTATTCCTTGCCGGGATTTTGACATTAACCCTTGATGAAGGGGCCTACATTGGTGCCATTGTTAAAGGTGGTTTCAAATCCGTTAGCCAAGGACAGTGGGAAGCCGCTCGAAGTTTAGGATTACCATACAGTAAGGCTTTAATTAAGGTTATTGCTCCACAAGGGTTCAAGTTGATGGTGCCATCATTGGTTAACCAATTCATCATTACCCTGAAGGATACTTCAATCCTATCGGCAATTGGTGTCATGGAATTAACCCAAACCGGGACAGTAATTATTTCGCAAAACATGGAAGGGTTTAGAATGTGGACCATCATTGCGGTAATCTACATCATTATCATTACCCTATTAACATGGTTATCAAACTACGTACAAAAGAGGATGGCTTAATATGGATAAAAAATACAAAGTTCAAGTTAAGGACCTACACAAGAGCTACGGCAGTAACGAAGTGCTAAAGGGAATTGATCTCAACGTTAAGCCAAGCGAAGTGGTTTGCATGATTGGCCCTTCTGGTTCAGGGAAGAGTACCTTTTTACGGTGCATTAATAAATTGGAAGAACCGAATAGCGGACACGTTTACGTTGATGGTTATGACATTGCAGATCCAAAAGTAAACATTAACCAAGTTCGGCAAAATATCGGAATGGTTTTCCAGCACTTCAACCTCTTCCCGAACATGAATGTTTTACAAAACATTACATTAGCTCCGGTAGAACTGGGGAAAATGAGTAAGGACGAAGCGAAGAAGGCAGCAATGCATTACCTAGATATTGTTGGTTTAAGTGAAAAGGCTGATGCCAACCCAACTAAGCTATCCGGTGGTCAACAACAACGGGTGGCAATTGCTCGAGCATTGACGATGAAGCCTGACGTAATGCTGTTCGATGAACCAACAAGTGCCCTTGACCCAGAAATGGTTGGGGACGTTCTTGAAGTTATGAAGCGGTTGGCTAAAGAAGGGATGACGATGATTGTCGTTACCCACGAAATGGGCTTCGCTAAGCAAGTTGCCGATCGCGTTATCTTCTTCCATGACGGTGACATCCGTGAGCAAGGAACACCCGACCAAATCTTCGAACACCCTCAACATCCCGACACCAAGAGTTTCTTGAATAAGGTGCTGAATGTTTGAGTGAGTGCGAGCCGTGACGGATTAGCAACTGAGCACTAAGGAATCCCGGACGATGATTAGTAATAATCAAGTCCGGGATATTTAGGCTGAAGTTGCGGTCACGGCGAACACGTTATGACTGTGTAGCAGTAGAACGACTATGCTAGCTCTAGCAAGTCTCTGTCGAACACGTTACGACTATGCAGCAGTAGAACCTTTTTTAAAAAACAATTGAAATCCTAACAATATCGTTATGAGTAGGCTTTCAAAATCCGAAAGATTACATAAATATTCAAAATATTGTTTGACATTAGGCGTAAAATCATTATAATTATGAGTAATCTTTAATGTTAGTGAACAGAGATTCCGATGTTAGCTGAAATTCGGGACTAACAAAATGGCATGTACGTTTGAATTGGGTGGTTCCTTTATCAACTGAGAGGTAGTTCATTAATTTGAGCTATAAAGATGGGTGGAACCGCGTTAAAAGGACGTCCCTGGTATAAAAACCAGGGGCGCCCTTTTTATAAAAGCGATATATGCAAAAGATAGAAGTTAAATTTTAAGGAGGCAGATTATGGACGAACAGCAACAACAGAAGTTAAAGCGCTCATTAAAGAGTCGACACGTAACGATGATTGCCATTGGAGGTGCAATTGGTACTGGACTATTCCTTGGTTCAGGGAAGGCAATTCAACAAGCCGGACCAGCGATTATCCTTTCGTACCTAATCGTCGGTATCTTTTGCTTCTTTATGATGCGTGCGTTAGGGGAACTAATTCTCGCTGATACTTCTAAACACTCGTTTATTGATTCAGTTAAAGAATACCTTGGTGACCGAATGGAATTCGTTGCCGGATGGATGTATTGGGCTTGCTGGTTAACATTAGCAATGGCTGACTTAACCGCAACGGGGATTTACTTGAAATACTGGTTCCCATCAATGCCTCAGTGGGTTGGTCCGCTGTCAATCGTTGTTCTTTTGATGTTGGTTAACATGGTGAATGTCGGTTTATTTGGGGAACTAGAAAGTTGGTTCTCAATGATTAAGGTGTTGGCAATTATTGTCCTGATTGTGATTGGTGCGGTAATGCTCCTGATGCATAGCCATATCGACAATCGAACAGTGGAACTAAGCAACCTTGTTAATCATGGTGGTTTCTTCCCAACCGGACCCATGGGCTTTTTGATGTCATTCCAAATGGTTGTCTTTGCCTTTGTTGGAATTGAAATGGTTGGTTTGACTGCCGGTGAAACTAAGGATCCGCAAAAGGATATTCCAAAGGCAATCAACACTTTGCCGGTACGGATTGGTTTGTTCTACATCGGTTCAATGATTGCAATGATGGTAATTTACCCATGGACTCAAATCAAGACTACTTCTAGTCCGTTTGTTCAGGTGTTCGCTGCAATTGGTATCCCAGGAGCAGCCGGAATCATTAACTTTGTGGTATTGACTGCCGCAATGTCCGCAACTAATAGTGCAATCTTTAGTACAAGTCGGTCACTGTACTCGCTTGCTCAGAGCGGAAATGCACCAAAGCGGTTCGGTGAGTTGAGCGCCAAAGCAGTTCCTAATCATGCTTTGACTTTCTCGTCATTGATTCTCTTCATTACCGTAATTTTGAACTACATTATGCCAGCTGGAATCTTTGATGTGATTGCCGGGATCTCCACAATTACCTTTATCTTTACGTGGATCATTATTTTAGCAGCACATATTAAGTACCGGCAAAGAAATCCAAAAGGGGTTAGCTACTTCAAAATGCCAGGTTTCCCCGTTACTAGTTGGTTAACGATTATTTTCTTCCTTGCCGTCTTGGTAATATTACTCTTCATCGATTCAACACGAATTCCGTTGATCTTATCAGTAATCATCTTTGCTCTATTAGCTTGGGGATATGGGTTGAAGAAGTAGAGTGCGACCTCGCAAAGAACTCGCGGAAAGCTAACGATTTCTCCGGGGAGTGGTGTTCTACACCGCTTCACGGAGGTCGTTAGCTCTAGCGAGTTCCGAGAGAGCAGATTTCGACTCAGTTGCCTAGAACACCAAAAAAAGGCCAGAAAATTTTCTGGTCTTTTTCCGATCCTAAGCTGGCAAAAATGAATTATTATTCATGAGTATTAGGACAAATTTTCTGAATATGTTTGATTAGTAAAAGTGCTTTCATCCTTGATGTGAAGCGGCTAAATTGATCTTTGCAAGTGGAGAATATATACTAAAGGTGTGAAGGGATATTAAGTGATTTCATCGAACATCTTCTCATAATAAACTACTTTGAAAGTATGTTGATATTAATCTGTAAAAAGTTAACAAAGACACACCCCACTCCACATAAAAACAATTTAGTTTCCTTGAAAAGCATGTTTAGCTAATTACTTAATTAGAAGGCCATATCTACAGAGCCCTTACGATAATAATCTCAGTTTAGTTCTCCCATTTTGAAGAACTACAGAATACAATCTAACGGATCTTGATAACAAACAGTATCACTTGATTATCCCTTCAGCGGAAGCACGGAGACTTTAATTAGTCTCCGCTTTTAATTTTAAATGGTGAATTCGTTTTCAATGATTAAAGGTATGGGTCTGATATTAAAATTAAAAACAAATTAGAAAATAATGAGAAAAACTATTGATTTCGTTAGCGTCTCCATGTAGAATCAACAACATCAAAAATATTTAAGGAGGCGTTAATGATGGAAAATACTCAAGTTAATGCGCGACAAGCAAATGCAACTTATGCCAATTCGTCAGTAGTGAAAGAGGCGGCTTACCGAATTTTTGCGGCGGTGGCCAATGCCATTTTAGTCATCTTGGGAGGAGGACTTTTAGTACAGACTATTGGTAACTTATCTGGTCTGCATGTATTAACTTTGGTTGGTGCAGAAGCCCAAGTTCTCTTAGCGCCTGCGATCGGAGTTGCGGTTGCCTCACAAATGAATACCAACACTTTGGTAACCTTTGCTTCGATGATTTCAGCTACTGTTGGTGCTAATGCTGTTCACTTTACTACCACAGCCGTTAAGGGAGCAACAGCTACTGGTCAGGCTGCAGTTGCCGCAGTTGGTGCACCAGTATTTACAACTGGTCAGCCTGTTTCCGCTGTTTTAGCAGCTGTAGTAGCAGTACTGGTTGGTAAATACCTCACCGGGAAGACACCACTGGATATGGTATTAGTACCATTCGGAGCTTTAGCAGTTGGGATTAGTTTTGGCTTGCTGGTTGCAGCGGTAGTAACTCCAGCATTATTAGCTGTTTCTGCCTACATCGCTCACTCAATGCAAGTATCACCAGTGCTTGGTTCAGCTGTTATCTCTGTTGTTTGGGCCTTATTCTTAATGACCCCAGCTTCTTCAGCTGCCCTGGCCGTTGCCCTAACACTTGATCCTGTTTCTTCTGCGGCTGCTTTAATCGGGACAACCGCTCAATTCGTTGCCTTTACCGCAATGTCCTGGCGGCAAAATAACCTGGGAGCTAATATTGCTCAAGGATTGGTTACCCCTAAAGTTCAGTTCCCTAATATCTTGATCAACCCATACCTTTTAGTACCATCAGTTGTTTCCGCAGCGGTTTGTGCACCACTAGCAACAGTGCTGTTTAACTTCCGCTCAACTTACACGCTTGGTGGTTTGGGATTGAATTCATTGATTGCCCCGATTGCTTACCTTTCTCGGGGATGGGATCAATTCGCAACCTACATGGCACTCGGGGTTGTTGCTCCGGCTGTGATGTCAGTGGCGCTCTACTTCTTCATGAAAAAGTCCGGATTGATCGGTGATAATCAACTTCACTTGAAACTTGTTTAGTGATAAAAGAAATTCGAATTAGAACTATGTAAAATTACGATCCTAGATTAACGTTCATAATGAGTGAACCCCTTGAAGACTAGACCTTAGCTAGTTTTCAGGGGGCTTTTACATGAGTATTGATTAAATCGACTTATTTACGGGAATATTTAGTTGGACAATTCTTTTATTCTTGAGAATTGCAATTTGACGGACATAAGGGCAATTACATATTTGATAATGGAGCTTATTTAGGAGAGCTACTTCGGGATGAATATTTAGAGTATCGTTCATTCTTTGTGAAATGACTCTATAACTTTGATAAATGCAATCAAAGGAATGATGGACTAATTGATTTGTTTCAATACTTAAATTATCAACTATTCCTTTTGAAATTGCAGTTCCACCGTTAGTAAAGCTAAGCTCGTCATTATCAGTTATTTTAGTAAATGCAATAAAATCAGAGAATGGAAAGTCGCTCGTCTTTGATAGATTGGTAAAGTTAGGGTATTTATCATTTCCAGCAAAGCCGTGTTCTTCAGAATATGCGAGATCATAATAAAAATCATCTTTTATAAATGATTTCCTGCCTTTTGAATAGGCAACTAATTCATTCATTTTCCAGGTCAGTCTTGTTTCTAAAATTTCATCGATCCTAATTTCGGATTTTAGGTGCTTAATTTGATTGGTTAAGACAAACTGAAAATCGCTTATATGATTAGCTGATCAGAGCTTCTTTATCTGTTGTAGTGGAAATTTGAATTCTCGATATTTTAATATACGAGCTAGATTTTCTATGTCTAAATCATCGTAATAATGATATTTAGTAGCGTTAACTTTTCCGTGAATAATTCCAATTTTTTCATAATATCTTATAGTCTCACGACCAATCCGAAATATTTTTTGTAAATCTTTTGAAGTATACATATTCTGTACTCTCCCTTGACTTGGTGGTTACCACCACCCTTAAACTGAGGATACACAAGTATTAAGGATGGTGAACTTATTATGAAAGGAAATATCTTAGTTATAACTGGCGGTTTAAGCGGTATTGGTAAAGGAACTGCTTTAGAACTAGCTAAAGAAAATTTAACGATTATTATTCTTGATGTACAGGATAAAAAGGCACCTGATGTAATTAAACAAGTTGAATTGCTTGGCAGTGAGTGTAAATACTTCCATTGCGATCTTACCAAACGTCAAGAGGTTGATAGGGGGTTTGAACAGATAGGAAAGCAATATGGACGGGTAGATTATGCATTTAATAATGCTGGACGTGGTATTTTATCGAAGCCGTTTGCTAAAGTAAATGATTCTGAGATTGATTCTTTGATTGATTTGGATATTAAAGCTGTAATGTATTGTATGATTAATGAATTAAAATTTATGACTGAACAACACTTCGGACGAATCGTGAACACTACTTCTGGTGCTGGGCTAGTTGCTGGTAAGGGGATGGCTCTTTATAGTGCTTGCAAGCATGCGGTTGTGGGCTTGACTAAGGCAGCCGCACTTGATTATGCTAAGAAAGAAATTACAATTAATGCAGTTGCTCCGGGAACAATTGCCACTGAATTAATTTTGCCTTACAAAGAAACCGCGCCTGAAGAATTCAAAAAGTGGGAAGATTCTAATCCGATAGGGCGGTTAGGTAAACCAGCAGAAATTGGTCATGCAGTTAAATTCTTTTTTGAGGATGGATCAGAATTTGTAAATGGTGTTATCTTACCGGTTGATAGTGGCTGTGTCGCTGGTAATTTTTAAAACTTATAAATAATATTAAAGAATTTATCAATTAAATTTGATAAGTGCTTTTTTGATTGCATTAATTAAATATTAATTTAGTAGAATAATTAATATTAGTTCCCTAAGGATTTAATCTAATAATTTTTAGGGGACTTTTTGTTTAATATTTTCTTTTTAACTAACCAATAACTGAAAAAGAAGGTCATTGACTGAAAAAACATTGACATGAAGAATTATCAGTGATACTATCCCTGTTGGATTTTGATAAACGTTTGACGTTGGGAGGAAATGCTTTGGAATATAAAGAACATAAAAAGATGTACAAAGTGGGTAAGAATTGGGCAGTTGCGACTTTAGTGTCTGCCGGAATTTTAATGGGGGCAACGACAGTTCACGCTGATACAACGACAGTTTCTGCGACTGATAATGATGTAACTACTACTCAACCTGTAGCAGTTACACCTGTGGAAACAGTATCTGCAGAAAATGGTGCATCGCAACCAGGTACCACAGAGCACCCAGGTGATGTTGCCCAACCTGGCAAGCAAATTAATGATCAAACTACTCAGACAAAGGATCAATATGGATTGACTCTGGATGCTGCTAAGGCGGTTCAAGATGCAGGGATGGATCCAGCAAAGTTAACTCAAGATCAGGTTACCAACTTGGATAAGATTAACTTTAAGAAGAGTGGTAGCGATAAAACCGGAACCCAAATGACTTACGAACAGTACCGGGGAATTGCAAATGACTTGATTAATCGTGATCATCGTTACTCAATTCCATTCTTTAATGCTAAGGAAATTCAAAATATGCCAGCAAGCCATACTCGTGATGCGGAAACTAACGAAATAGCTGATCTTGATATTTGGGATTCATGGCCTGTTCAAGATGCGAATACTGGTGAAGTCGTTAACTGGAATGGTTACCAACTCGCAGTTGCAATGATGGGAATTCCTGCTAAGAATGATTCACATATTTACTTGCTATACAACAAGTATGGTAATAATAACCTAGCAGACTGGAAGAATGCTGGACCAATTTTTGGCTTTAACCAGAATTCACTTCATCAACAATGGTCAGGTTCTGCAACTAAGAATAGTGATGGGACAATTGAATTGTTCTATACAGATGTTGATACATCAGATCATGGATTAAATAATCAACGAATTGCTGCTGCCAATCTGACACTTACAGTTAACCCAGATGGTACTGTTTCAATTAATAAAGTTAATAATAACCATATTATTTTTGCTGGTGACGGTTACCATTATCAAACGTATGCTCAATGGCGCGCCACTAATAAAGGTGCTGATAACGTTGCAATGCGTGATGCTCACGTTATTGAGGTTGATGGTCAACGCTACTTGGTCTTTGAGGCCTCTACTGGTACTGAAAACTACCAAGGTGAAGATCAGATCTATAACTGGCAAAACTATGGTGATAATGCCAAGACAAATATTGAAAACTTCTTTGGCATTTTAAATAATGATGATATGACTAGCCGGGCTAGTTGGGCTAACGCAGCTTTAGGGATTCTTCGCTTGAATAACGATGAATCAAATCCAAAATTAGCAGACGTTTATACTCCATTAGTATCTGCTCCAATGGTTTCTGACGAAATTGAACGGCCAGATATTGTGAAATTAAATGGTAAGTACTACCTGTTTGCCGCAACACGGTTAAATCGTGGTACTGGTGATGATCTTTGGTCCAAGGCGGATAAGACAATTGGTGATAATGTTGTCATGATTGGATATGTTTCTGATCATCTTACTTATGGTTACAAGCCATTGAACGGTAATGGTGTTGTCTTAACATCAAGTGTTCCATTTAACTGGCGAACTTCAACATATAGCTACTATGCAATGCCGATTGCTGGTGATGATAGTGATGTATTAATTACTGCCTACATGACCAACCGTGGTTATGTAGCTGGTCAAGGTAATCGTTCTACCTGGGCACCAAGTTTCCTTGTTAAGATCAACAACGATGGCACGACTCAAGTATTGTCTAAAGCCACCAATCAGGGTGATTGGATCTGGGATAGTAGTTCAGAGAATGATAAGATGTTGGCTAAAAGCATTGATGAAGCTAAGCTAACAGGAGAAGCAGTACCAACTCGGGTACCTGACCTGTCATCTGGATCAAAAAAGGATGATCCAGATCCAGTTCCTGGTTACCAACCTGGCAAGGGCTCATGGGCTGTTGGTCCTGATGATGTTGCACCTGAATTGCCTGAATTTCCACTTCCAGATAAGCCAACACCGACTACACCAGACCGACCAGAAAAGCCAACCACGCCAGATCCAGATAATCCAGGGAAACCAACATCAAATACCCCTGGTACACCAGAGCAACCATTAAATCCTGGTCAACCAGTTATTTCAGGAACTCCGGGTACTTCGGATGTACCGAGTGGTAAGCCTGCAATTCAGCAGACTAATAATGTCAAAAATGATCCAGCAACGTTACCACAAACCGGTAACGAAAGTGGAGTAGTAGCACTTTATGTAGGGTCATTATTTGCACTATTAGGGCTTGCTGGTATTCAAAAACGCGTAAAGTAATTTAAAAAATATCCTTATAATAAACCCCCTAAAAATGAGACAGGCAGAAACAAAGGAAGTTTTTACCTGTCTCGTTTTGTATTTTATGTATGTTGTTCGACATTGGGTTAAAATAGAGTGAGAGTTAGTTAGATTTCTGAATAGGGCTTTTTGGATCATAAAGGATGTTTAAGAATTTTCTGGAGACTCTTTTTAAGCCTATAAAGAGTGATAAAATATATTGGAAGTTTATGGGGAGGTTAATCACTGTGAGCAATAACGATTCAGGAAGCAATGCCAAAGCAAAGATTTCGTTTGATATTAAGAATGTCAAAAAAACAGCCGATACTGAGGAAGGATCTTTAGCAAAGCGTCCCGTTTTTTCGATTAAAAGTAGTCAAACCGATCAAGCAGGAACGGCTGAAGAAAATCCAGAAACACCCGGCAATCAAACCCCGGTTAGCCAACGACCGGTATTTGATATCCATACTGATGCTGAGCAAAAAAATGGGGGAGATTCAGTATCAGTGTCAAGCGATTCGTTAATGAACGCTGAAGCTGCACCACAGATTACGGTTCAAAGCAAGGTGCCAGAATCTTCTGTAGATGGTGATTTTGGGTCACAAGCAATTTCACTAACCAGTGATGACTTGAAGACAGCATCTCAAGGCTTTTCGTTGGCTACTTCTCGGGATCCAGAGAGTTTAGAAACAGAAGAATCACAAAGTTCAGAAATAAATTCTGAAGATATGGGAAGCTCCCTTGATTCGTTAATGTCATTAAATCAAGAATTGTCCAAGCTTCAACAAGAATTAGATGCCAACTCGCTTTCACTAGCATCTAATAATAGCAAAATTGAAACAACGAATGTTGAACAGTCGCTAACCCGTGAAGCATACCGTAGCTCGGTAAGTGAAGTACAAAGCGGGCAAGAAGAGATTAAGTCAGACGAATCTACGGTGGCACAATCGCAGGAAAGCCAAGTTGCTCGGCCACAACCACCACGTCCGCAAAAGAATGGTGGAGAAAAGGTAAAGCCGCTCTTTACAACTCCTGAGGAAGAGCAAAATAAAGAGAAACAGCCTAAAGTTGAGTGGAACGGTCCCCAAGTACAAAGAAGAGAAGAACGTAAGCCGTCACGTGCTGAAAGTCGCCCTTCTTCACGGACCAAAAGTTCAGTAAACCATTCGCGGAGTGCTAGTCGCCGAACCAGTAACCATCAGTCAAAAAAGCAATCAGGTGTCCTTGGTAAGAGCTTCTTAGCGATGCTGGGATTTGGCCAAAAAGATAAATAATAAGTCAATAAATAGAATAGAGGCTGAGAAAATGCGTTTCGCTTTTTCTCAGCCTCTAACTATTTACCGATAATTTATTAGTCAGGATCCTTTAGTGATTTACCGCTCTTCGTATTCTTAAAGTGGTTGAATGCTAATTCAATGGCCTGGTACTCATCATCTGTTAAGGTAATGCCCATTGCCTTGGCGTTAGCGATAACTTGCTTAGCCTTCTTGGCGCCGGGGATGACGACAGAGATGAGCGGATTCTTTAAGTACCAAGCTAAAATGGTTTGAGCAACGGTAGCATGATGAGCATCCGCAATATCCCGAACCATATCAACTGCATCGAGAATGCTGCTGTATCGTGGCTCCTTGAAGTCAGCAATTTGACTTCGGATATCATCTTCAGGGAAGCTAACATCTTTAACGTATTTACCCGTTAATAGTCCCGAAGCTAATGGGAAGTACGGAACAAAGCTAATTTGATTATCGTGCAGGTAATCGAGCATTCCCTCCGTCAAATGATCCTGGTGAAGGAGACTGAATTCATCTTCAACGACATCAACGTAGCCATCCGCGTTAGCTTCCTTGATTTGGTCTAAGCTAAAGTTGGAAATACCAATTGCCCGAATTTTTCCTTCTTCCCGGAGCTTTTGCAGAGCACCCACGGCTTCGGCTTTTGGCGTGTCATGATCAGGAAAGTGGATGTAATAAATATCAATGTAGTCTGTCCCTAATCGTTTAAGACTCTTATTTACTTGGTCAGTTAAAAATTTAGGATCGTTATTGATTACTTCTTCCCCAGTAGAAAAATCATGAGCGCCCTTAGTTGCGATGACAATTTTATGACGATCGTAATCCTTGATTGCTTGACCAACTAATTCTTCTGAGTGACCAAGACCATAAACATAGGCCGTATCTAAGAGGTTGATCCCGTTATCAAGAGCAGCTTTAACTAATTTGATCCCATCTTCATCCTTGAGATCGGGGAAAAGATTGTGTCCACCAACCGCGTTAGTGCCCAGGCCAAGCGGGTTTGCGACAACATCAGAATGACCAATTTTAACAGATTCTACCATTATATAAGCCCCTTTCAATTTACTTGTAAGCGAATACATGCAACTACAATTATTATATCGTGAATTATGTAGAAAGGCGACTAGAGAGCGGTGCAATTGCGTCAGTTTAAGAAAAATTATAGAATAGGGATCCTTGGCAGGGAGAGTGGCTAGGTTGGTCAAATGCTGATTTATCAGCGTTTGAACTGCCAGCCAGCTACTGCGTTGTTGCACTATTATCTATGTAAGATAGCAAAGAGGCTGGGGTGTTTCCCAGCTTTTTTCTTTGGGTAGAGTTGATGGGTGTGGTGAATGAGGAACTGCTGCGGCTGAGCTGAAACGTGTTTGCCGTGACCGCAACTTCCGCCTAGCTATCCCGTCCTTGATTGTAAAACAATCATCGTCCGGGATTTCCTAGTGCTCAGTTGCTAGTTTGTCACGGCTTACACTCTATTTTCCCCTTGAAAAAACCCGGTAATTAAGTTACAGTAGTAAAAGACGTGAAACAAAATTGTTTCACGAAAGGAGAAGCTAAAATGAATCCAGAACAATTTCAGCAGGCGCTTGCGGAACGGGGAATTAACCTTAGCGATGCGCAAATGAAGCAGTTTGCTGAGTATTACGACTTACTAGTCGCAACTAACGAGCATGTTAACTTAACACGAATTACTGAGAAAAAGGAAGTCTACCTTAAGCACTTTTTTGATTCTATTAGCGGAGTGTTTGCAGAGCCAAAGTTAATGACTGATGAATTAACGCTTTGTGACATTGGTGCAGGCGCGGGTTTCCCATCGATCCCAATAAAAATTGCGTTTCCACAGCTAAAGGTTACGATTGTGGATTCACTAAATAAGCGGATTATCTTTTTACAAGAGTTAGTAGATCAGCTAGGCTTGTCTGACGTCACCCTTGTTCATGATCGAGCTGAGACTTTTAGTGCCAAAAGAAGCGATCATCGTGAGCAATACGATATTGTTACAGCTCGGGCGGTTGCGCGGTTAGCGGTTCTGAGTGAATTATGCCTGCCAGCAGCGAAAGTTGGCGGTGAATTTATTGCTTATAAGGCAAGTGCTGCTCCAGAAGAAATTCAGCAAGGTGGAACAGCAATTAAGAAACTTGGAGGACAAATCCGGAAGACGGTTAAACTAGAATTGCCGGGAACTGATGAAGAGCGAAACATTGTCGTTATTGATAAGGTTGCAGCAACGCCCAAGAAGTTTCCGCGACGTCCCGGATTACCAAATAAGAAACCAATTCAATAAAAGTGAGGGAGAGAGAATATGGCGTTTTCATTATTCGGTATCGGTAAAGATCACTCTGGCGATACAAAGAATAAGGTTGTTGAGATTAAGGTTGATCAAATTATTCCAAACCGGTATCAGCCACGGAAGGTCTTTGACCAAGATGCAATTCGTGAATTAGCACAAACAATTGACGAACACGGTTTACTACAGCCAATCGTTGTTCGTGAATATGAATCAGCAAAGTATGAAATTATTGCCGGTGAACGGCGGTACCGTGCTGTGAAATTGTTAAACTGGGATACTGTTCCAGCAATTGTTGAGAAGATGAGCGATAAAGAAACCGCCTCATTAGCGTTGATTGAAAATCTTCAGCGATCACAATTAAGTTCCGTTGAAGAAGCTCAGGCTTACCGTCAGCTAATGGACTTGAACCACTTGACTCAAGCAGCGTTGGCAAAGGGGATGGGAAAGAGTCAATCCTTTGTTGCTAACAAGCTTCGTTTACTGAAGCTGATTAAGCCGGTTCAAACAGCAATCCTCGATCACCGGATTTCTGAACGGCATGGTCGGGCGATGCTGGATCTGGATGAAAAACAACAACGAGAAATGTTAATGCGGGTCGTTAATGAACGGTTGACAGTTCGTCAGACTGAAGATGAAGTTGCCCGGACTCTTGGTCGACCATTACCGTCAGAGCTTGCTAAGCAACGAGCTGAAAAGAAACGGCAAGAATTAGCTGATCTTGAAGGAATGCCAGCTGAGGAACCAACCACTGAAGAGACCGTTGAAAGCTCAAAACAGGCACAACCAAAGAAAAAGAAGACTAGTAAACGGCGAAAGAAGAGTGCTACTAGTAAGCAGTCCGCGAAGGCTACCGATGCTCGGTTGGCTTTGAACACCATCAAAAAATCAATTAAACTAGCCACTGATAATGGCTTTACTATTACGACTCACGAAAAAGATGATGATGATACTTACCAATTAGTTATTGAAATTCCGAAGAAACAGTAGGAGGCAGAAAAATGGGGTATGTTATTGCATTAGCAAACCAAAAAGGCGGCGTTGGTAAGACGACAACAAGCGTTAACCTAGGAGCTTGTTTGGCAGACGCCGGTAAAAAAGTCCTCCTGATTGATCTTGATCCTCAGGGAAACGCCACAAGCGGTTTGGGGATTGATAAGAAAGATATTGATGAGAGCGTTTATGATGTTTTGATCAATGATGTTGATCTGAAAAACGTAATCTTGCCGTCAAGTCATCAGGGCTTAGATATTGTTCCAACTACAATCGCCCTTTCTGGTGCGGAAGTTGAATTAACTAACTTGATGGCTCGGGAAACCCGGTTGAAGGATGCTTTCGGTGATGTTAAGGATGAATATGATTATATTTTGATTGATTGCCCGCCTTCTCTTGGTTTGTTGACGATTAATGCTTTTACTGCTTGTGATTCGATTCTAATCCCGGTTCAGAGCGAATACTACGCGCTTGAAGGGTTAAGTCAGTTATTAAATACCATCAAGCTGGTTCGCAAACACTTCAATTCTGCTTTAAAGATTGAAGGAGTGTTGCTAACAATGTACGATAAGCGGACAAACTTGGGTCAGCAGGTTAATGCGGAAGTCAAGAAGTACTTTGGTGACCAGGTCTATGAAACGATCATTCCACGAAATGTTCGTTTATCCGAAGCACCGAGTCATGGACAAGCGATCGTTGATTACGACAAACGATCAACAGGGGCGAAAGTTTACCAACAATTAGCAAAGGAAGTGTTAGCTCGTCATGGCGAAAAATAAACAAAGCGGACTAGGACGCGGGATTGAAGCGCTCTTTGAAGAAAATAATTTTAATGAGATTAACGATAACGAAACGGTCCAAGATGTTAAACTATCGCTGATTCGTCCTAACCCATACCAGCCACGACGGACGTTTGATCAAAAGGCACTCCGGGAGTTGGCATCCTCAATTCAGGAATCAGGAGTATTTCAGCCGATCATTCTTCGTCAGCCAGATCCAAAGTTAAAGCGGTATGAGTTAATCGCTGGTGAACGGCGCTTCCGAGCATCTAAACTTGCTAAACAAACCACGATTCCAGCCATCATTCGAACCATGAGTGATGAAAAGATGATGGAAGTTGCTGTCTTGGAAAACCTTCAGCGAGAAGACTTAACACCGTTGGAAGAGGCACAAGCTTACCAGACATTAATGGATAAGCTGTCCCTTACTCAAGCTCAGGTTGCGGAACGACTAGGGAAGAGTCGTCCGTACATTGCTAATTACCTGCGTTTGCTGGGCTTGCCGAATGAGATTAAGGAATTAGTTTCTGCCGGAAAGCTATCAATGGGTCAAGCACGAACGTTATTAGGTTTGAAAGATCGCAAGCAATTGGTTAAACTTGCTAAGCAGGCAGTTGAAAAGAATTTAACTGTCCGGCAGCTTGAAGAACTAGTTGCCCAAATGAACGGGACAGCTGAAAAGAAACGGGCAAAGCGTCGCCAACGAAAGCCAGCCTATGTTCGTGAAGCAGAATCCCAGTTGCAAAGTAAATTTGGGACAAAGGTTGCGGTGGCGCCGAGTCGGAAGAAGAATGCCGGGAAAATTGAAATTCCGTACACTTCCGCTGACGACTTTAACCGGATTTTGGAAGTGTTAAACATTTCGTTAGATTAAGGAGGATGATCACTGATGGCAGCATATGATAAGGGCGATATTGTGATGATGAAGAAGCAACATCCGTGTGGTACCAATCGGTGGTTAATCACACGTGTCGGTGCGGATATTAAAATTCAATGCACTGGTTGCGGCCACATTGTGATGATGACACGGCAAAAGTTTGATAAGGGCTTTAAGAAGGTCCTGGAAAAAGCCGCTGAGTCTGAAGATTAGAAATAAAAATTAAATTGAAAAGGAAAGTGAACAACTTATGTCATTAACTGCAGGGATTGTTGGATTACCAAACGTTGGTAAGTCAACCCTATTCAACGCGATTACTAAAGCAGGAGCCGAAATGGCTAATTACCCATTTGCCACGATTGATCCGAACGTGGGGATGGTTGAAGTTCCAGATAGTCGTCTTCAACGAATTGATGAAATTATCCCAGCCAAGAAGATCGTCCCAACAACGTTTGAATTTACTGATATTGCCGGGATCGTTAAGGGTGCCAGCAAGGGTGAAGGACTTGGTAACAAGTTCTTGGAAAATATTCGGCAAACCGATGCGATTGTTCACGTTGTCCGGGCTTTTGATGATAATGACATTACTAGTGTTACCGGGAAGGTTGACCCGATCGATGATATTGATACCATCAACCTGGAATTAGTAATGGCTGATCTGGATGCCGTTAACAAGCGTCTCTCTAAGGTTCAACGGGCTGCTAAGGGTCGTGATAAGGATGCCTTGGCTGAATTAGATGTTCTTAACAAGATCAAGCCAGTTCTTGAAGACGGGAAGAGTGTTCGGTCAATTGACTTTAACGATGACGAAAAGAAGATCGTTAAGGGACTCTTCTTGCTAACCAGTAAGCCAGTTCTTTATGTTGCCAACATCTCTGAAGATGACATGGCAGATCCAGATGCTAACAAGTACATGGATCAAATTAAGGAACATGTTAAGGGCGATGGTGAAGTAATCGGGGTTGCTGCCGCTGCCGAAGAACAAATTGCTGAAATGGACGAAGCAGACAAGGCTGACTTCCTTGAAATGGAAGGCGTTAAGGAACCAGGATTGAACCGGTTGATTCGTGCTGCCTACAAGCTTTTAGGGCTTGAAACCTTCTTTACTGCTGGTGGCCCTGAAACTCGTGCCTGGACTTTCAAGAAGGGTACCAAGGCACCACAAGCAGCCGGAATCATCCACTCCGACTTCGAACGGGGTTTTATCCGTGCCGAAGTGATGAGCTTTGACGATCTCGACAAGTTAGGATCCGAAGCCGCCGTTAAAGAAGCCGGTAAACTCCGCCTCGAAGGAAAAGATTACGTCATGCAAGACGGCGACATTGTGGAATTTAGGTTCAATGTCTAGAGTGCCTTCGCCCCAAAGAGTTTCCGGAAAGCTAGCAATTTCTCCTGACGAAGGCGACTTGCGCCTAGGAAGGAGGTTGCTAGCTCTAGGAAACTCGGGCGAAGCACGTTTTGACTATGTAGCCTAGAACTCTAGCAAGACCCTGGCGAGCACGTTTCGACCATTTAGCCTAGAACATCACGGCGAAGCGCAGTAGCTGAGTGACTTTTGCCATCAACAAGTTGATAGTCAAAAGCCTACTCATCCTTGCGTGGGTTCACAGACGAAATTGATAAATCAATTTCTGGTTCACTCCAACGTTTCGACTATGCAGACTAGAACTCTAGCCGATCCCTGGCCAACCCATTTCAAACAACCAACCTCATACCAAGAGATAAAGAGAGGAGTCTCATTGTGAGCGAAAATCAACCACGAAACGCTCAAGCCGGTCAACGACAAAAAGAACATTTAAAAGAAGACCGGCGTGAAGCGGGAAATGCAATTAGTAAGCATAACTTAACAAAGAAGAATGAAGAATTCGTTTTTCAACTAAATAAGCAGCTTGAACGTCAAGGAGTTGCTAAAGAAAAGCGTCCTGAAATTATTCAAGATACTATTACCCAACTTAAAGAAGGACAAAAGACGGGTAAAACTGCTAAAGCGTTATTCGGAACCCCGACAGAATATGTCAAAAATCTAAAGGACCCGAAGAAAAATAATCAGCCTAACCACATGAGTAAGCAATCTATTAAGCTGCTTGCCCTTGATAATATGCTGATCTTCTTCAGTATCTTTACCTTTATGTTCGGGTTAATGTTCTGGATCTCACCAGCAGCAATGAAGATGACCCACTATGGTAGCAGTGGTCTCTTGGCAATTGTGCTAGTATCCGTATCTGGTGGTCTCTTATATGGCTACGTGGCTTCCCAGTTACAACCGGTCAAGAAGAACGGTAAGTGGGTTCAAGCAAAGCCAGTTTGGTTCCGGATCTTAACCGTTGCTTTTGGATTAGTTGTTTGGCTAGCCGTTTACATGGCTTCCAGCTTGTTGCCTAATGTAATCAACCCTCGATTAAATGCTTGGGCCTACATTATCCTTGGTGTAATTGCCTTTGCTGGAGATATTATCTTCCGGCGCAAGTACCACATTACCGGTGCTTTCTACGGCAACCGAAATAATCGGCGTAAGTAAATCATTATTCTAATCAAATTAGCGGGAACGCGATTGTAAAATCCAGTCTGGTTTTACAGTTGCTTTCCCGTTTTTTAGATCGGATTGATGTTACTTAATGGCCCCTAACAGTAGCTTTTTTACTAATAAATTGATAATATGAAAGCGCATACAAAAATAAAGGGCGTGACTGAAATGAAGCTAAGTTGTAATCAATTAGCAAAATACCTGGATCATACGATGCTCAAACCCGAAGCAACTGCAGCGATGATTGATCAAACGGCGTTTGAAGCGATTAAGTATCAGATAGCTTCTGTTTGTATTAATCCATACTGGGTAAAGCGGGTTCACCAGAAATTATCTGAAACGGGAATTAACACTTGTACAGTGATCGGCTTTCCGCTTGGTGCTACTTCAACAGCCAGTAAAGTTCTTGAAAGTCGTCAGGCGATTAAGGACGGAGCAGACGAGTTAGACATGGTAATACATTGGTGAGCTGAAGGCTAAACATGATGATGCTGTAGTAGCTGATATTAAAGCTGTTGCGGATGAAGTTCATCATGCACACCGTATTTTGAAAGTGATTATTGAAACAGCCCTGCTAACTGACGAGGAAAAAGTTCGAGCATGTCAGTTAGTGATTGCTGTTCAAGCTGACTTTGTAAAAACTTCTACTGGCTTTTCAACTTCTGGTGCTCAAGTGGCAGATGTTGAATTGATGCGTCAGACGGTTGGTGATGCAATTAAGATTAAGGCTGCTGGCGGGATCCATAGCTATGAGGAAGCGATGGCAATGATCGATGCTGGTGCAGATCGCTTGGGTGTTTCTGCGTCAGTTAAGATCCTTAATGGAGCACCAAAATAACAAGGAGGAGTGTAATAATGGCATATCAACGAGTATTTGTAATCGTTCTGGATTCGGTGGGAACCGGACAGGCAGGGGATGCAGCTAAGTTTGATGATGTTGGTGCAGATACCCTTGGTCATGTTGGTGAATATTATCAGGGGAGACTCCAACTACCAAACCTAGGTAAAATGGGATTAAGCAATCTTCGCAACACGCCAATTGAGGGAGTTCCCGTTGCTACTCCGGCAATTGGAGATTATGGACAAATGGCAGAAGTATCGGCTGGTAAGGATAGTATGAATGGTCATTGGGAAATGATGGGGTTGCCGTTAGCTAAACAGCTTAATACCTTTCCTGATGGTTTCCCACAAAAATTGATTAAGCAGATTGAGGATTTTTCTGGGAGAAAAGTGATCGTTAATAAACCATATTCTGGAACACAGGTAATTCATGACTATGGTGAACGGCAGATGAAAACTGGAGAATTAATCATTTATACTTCGGGAGATTCGGTAATGCAGATTGCAGTTCACGAAGAGGTAATTCCAGTTGATGAGCTTTATAAAATTTGTCAGTATGCGCGAACATTATTAAATGGGCCGGAATATACGGTTGGTCGAGTAATTGCACGGCCTTATGTTGGTCCAGATCGCGAGCACTTTGTCCGGACTGCTAACCGGCATGACTTCAGCTTAGCGCCAACGGGAAAAACTGACTTGGAGCGGCTGCAGGAAGCTGGTTACGATGTAATTGGAATTGGTAAGATTAACGATATTTTCTCTGGTAAAGGGATTGATCGGGGATTTCATAAGACAGATTGTAAAATATAAGTTGAACATTTAAGTGGACAAGAAAACCCATAAAGG
>DHKFI23501__coassemble_556_pt1 | contig 63688 bp, 81 predicted proteins | sample DHKFI23501__metabat2_high_PE_017 | metagenome-assembled genome bin DHKFI23501 | reverse complement strand
CTTCCCACCGTTTTGTGATAACAGTCGAATGTGGATTAAATCAGATTGAGGAACAGCTTCCATCACGCCAACCTCAGGTTCATCAAAGTTGATGTTGTAAATCAATCCAGAGCCATCTTCTAACAAAAAAGGAGTAACTTGCGAAGGCCGCAAATACTCCCATGTCATATCTGTTCCGTTTTGATTTCGCCAACGGTAAGCAAAACACTCACCACCTAGTAACAGTTGTGCAAACATTGATTGCCAAAAGGCATGTGCATTACTCGTCTGCGTTGGGTTATTAAGAATCCCCTGTGCCCGAGGTGCGTCTGCCTTTAATTTCCCGTTTGCTAAATCAGCACTTAACTGAAAAACAATTGAATAAATGTCAGAGTTCTTCAAAGCTGTCCGGGCGTCTACATACTTATCTGAATTATCAGGATTTAAGAAGTGCAGAATATCAGTATCATCTGCAATTGATAAGCCCGGACTAACCTTTTGATTAAATAGCGGCAATAGCTTTCACCTCCTTTCTATTGAAGGCTAGCTATCTTCTCCGATAGATAACCAACTAGAATCAAGCCAACAGCGATACCGAAGATACCAACTGCAAATCCCAATAAAAAACATCCCCAGATTGCAAATAATATCGAACCAAGGAAGCAAATAATATCGAAATACTTCCAAATACTTGTAAAAATATCTTTAATCATCGAGCAAACCACTATCCTTACTTTCAAACCACTTTTTTACTTGTTCTGCAGTCATTCGGTCAACTTGTTGACTCTTGTCGTTAGCAATTCCAAAGTCCTCAAAGTGATACATTCCTTGATAAAGTGCGTCAATGATTGCATCGACCACATCAATCTTGAGGGTTGCCTTTGCTTTATCAACTTGAATTCCAATTTTATCTTCATAGATTTCAGCATTGATTAACGCCTTCTCCATGATTTTGTCATCTAAACGACTGCAGTTGCCCTCAACAAAAATCTTTTGTAAGAACTTTGTTGGGTCTTTCAATTCGCTAGTCCGTTGCCGAATCGCTTCAAGCGGAAAATCAGTATTAATATCCATCTGCTTGATCGCATTAGTGGCTCCCCAAGCATCATAGCCGAAGAAAATAACGTGTAAGTTATTCTCTTCAACATAATTAAGTAACCAGCTGTATACCTGGTCATCATTAATTAGTCCTTGTGGGTGACTAGTAATCGTACAGTAACCTTTTTTAGCTAGCTCACGATAGTCGATGCCATCTTGCTTTTCCTTGGCTTGAATTGAGCCGGCCTTTTCCCATGGGATAAAGCTATGTTGCTCAATGTGCCACTTTTGCCGTCCATCCCCGTCTTGATAAGGATAAACAAAGGCAATTGCCGTATTATCAGAGAACATCGAGTAGTCAAAACCGATGTAAACGTCACGACCTCGAATATCAAAACTCGGAATAATCGCTCTTTCGATGTCAGATAGCTTTAGATAGCTGTTAGTAGCTTCTTGTAGCCAAAGGTTGAGGTTCTTGTTCTGGAAGTCATCAATCGTCCCAGCAAGCATATCAGCGTCACGTTTATCACGTAAGCCATCAAGGAGAATATCATGTTGGCTTGGTAGCCCTAGTAGAGGATTTGACTTAATCCATGTTTCTTCCTTGAAGGTTTCGTCCAGGCTATCCTGGGCCCAAATCAAGCCTAATGTCCGGTCAGCTTCCCGACTGAAGTCTTGTTCCATGACTTGTTGAATCATCTTCTGTTCCTCATGGAAAGGCACGGACGGGTCAGGATAAGAAGTAGAAATCTCAATGTATTGATGATTAGGTACTTTAACCTGTCCAGAAACGATTTTCTTTGTTCCTTCACGGGACTTGATATTACCAACCTCATCAAAAACCGCTGTCGTAAAGTGATAAGAGTCATACTTACCAGCGTTAAACGATAGCGGTCTAAGATTGTTATTAAACTTTCGCATTGAAATTCCGGTATGTTCATGAATTACCAGGTCATCTTCTTCAGCAAGCTTCTTAAAAACGGGTTGCTGGTCAATGATACTCTTCAACATATTCGCAATGTATCCGTAAAGTTTACCCGTTTGATCATAGTTTTCAGCCGTTACAAGAAAGTCCTGATTAGATAGCCCCATCGATTCAATGAGGAATGAGTAAGCCATATAGATAGCCATTAAGTAGGATTTACCTTGACCACGAGCAACCGATAAAACTACTCGAGTAAATCGCTTGGTGTTTGTATCATAGTCACGCCAACCGAATAGCATTGCAAAAATGAATTTTTGCCAAGGCATTAGTTTAGTAGGTTCTCCAGTGTCAACATTAGGAGCAATTGCGGCAAACTTCAGAATCTTATCTACTTCGTTAACATCGTAGTAGAAGTTAAAGCTTCCTCCCTGATATCGCTGTAAGTCCCGTAAGTGACGAAAACAGGCTAGCTTCATAAGATAGCCAGCTTGTACCTTCTCATCCATGACATCCAGAGCATACTTGGTAGCCGGATCAGTAAATTCCTTACGTACTCCATTAAAGCCAATATTATGATATGCACCTAGCACATCATGGCTCTGTGTTAAATCAATCATACAAGTCCAGCCTCCTTCAGCTGTTCAGCCATTGATTTCTCTTTCTTGTGACTAGCAATTTGCATCAATTCTTGTCGTCCCTTAGGCGAAAGACCGAGCTGCACACCAACCGAATTCAACTGATTAAGGGCATCCTTCATGGTGGCCACTGCTGGATTCTTCCTGAAGCCAACGAAGTCTTTACCGATAACGGCACCAGTCGAATCTTGAAGAGATGAGAAAATCTTCGCTTGAATGCCATTTTCTTGAATATCTTGATAGGCATTTCGATAGATTTCGTAGTTAGCACAGTATTGTTCAACTAATCCAATATCGATTCGCTCTACTCGCCCAGTAGCCTCTAAAAAGGGCACGATTTTACGCCAACAGGCACTAGCTAAAGTACCCAAATAATGCGGTGGTGTAGCCGGTAAATGCCCGTTATTCTGCTGATAATAGACCTTTTTAGCCATTCGATGCCCTCCTTTCATTCCTTTTAGCCCCCCTAGGGTAAAAATTTCAAAAATACCGTCTGCGTAAAAAACGACGACATTGTGTGCCGCTCTCTTTTGGGCCGTACCACCGGGGGGATGTTTTTTATTTCTGGTGCATAAAAAATACGATTCGGTGGATGTCGTGGATCTCCGGAACATCCTTTTTAGTATTGTTTTGACCAGTTCCATAATATGATTGTTCCCACCGTGTCTTGAGCCTGTGACATTCTCGACAGATTGTTGCGAGGTTGTCCTTGCTTGCCATCATAGACTGGTCATATGCAATCGGCACAATGTGGTCAACCGTTTTGCTGTTAGGTGTTAGCTTGCCATATGCTTTGCAGTATTGGCATAGGTAATGGTCACGGTCTAGCACCGATTGCCTTAGGTCAACCCATTGCTTACTACGATAGAACTTGTATTGGTCACTGCGTTCTTCACTACGATTACGAGTCACTGTGTTGTAGTGCTTAGCATATCGTTGGTCGTGGTGTTGGTACTGTTCTCTATGCTTACGTGCCCATCGTTGTCGATTGGCTAGATATTCCGCTTCATGCTCAAAGTGTTGTGCACAATAATGATTAGGTAACTGTACCATTGCATGACAACCACGGTACCTACAGCGTCTGTATCTAGGCATCTTCAATCATCGCGATAATGAAATAGACTAAAAACACCAGCAGGTATACACCTAGGTATATCCATACAGGAATCAGCACCAACCACCATGACCAAGTGATAACATTTATTAGCTTAGCCATTACAAAGATGGCAGTTAAGACAATCATTAACCACTTCATTTAATAACATCCCTTTTAATAGTTTTATTTATGTATACGTGCAAAATAAAAGACGGTAGCTATTGCTATCGCCTAGTTATTTAATTTTTTATGTACATTAATAGCCGACAAGCGTTGACCTGTCGGCTTTTTCTTTTGCTTCATATGCCTTTCAGCCCGACAAAGCATCAAATACTCTTGTTTCGATGCTACCAAGCCGAAACGTTTAGTCTGGTACATTATGCATACCACCTTGGAAAATCAATATCGATTATTTTCAATACCTCTCGTGCCATTTCTTTTGAATGAGGATTATCATGGGCTATTTCTTTTAATACATGCACGAAAAGGTCATCTTGAGATTTGTGTGCCATTTCTGGATCATAATTGCCCAGTCTTGCAATATTTTGAACAGCAAGTTCGATATCTTTAACTGTCATATGTATTCCTCCAAACAAAAAAGCCAGCCGTTAAGCTGACTTAAAAATGTTCATTACAAAATGGCATTTCTCACAATTCTTCCCAAGTCCGTTAAATGTTCTCTCATCATTTGCCCTGACAAAACAACTAAATTAGCTAATCCATTCTTCTCTAAGTCAACGACTGCCATCTGCATATCGTCAATTGGAATTGAGCTAAAACGGCGACTGATAACAAATGATTGTGCTATCTGTCGGCTACAATCTCCTTGAATATGTCCACTTGAACTCATAAACGTTCCTATCCCAGTAACCTCTGGCCACTCGTCTGCCATCTTTAGAAGTATTAAAGCCTGTGGGGAGCATTTATCGATCAGAGTTAAAATACTCTTATTTCTCGAAAAGCTTTTACTCAAATCGCTATCTTCAGTCAAATTCCTTAAATAACTAGATAATACATCCAGTACATCACCGTCGGCTGGCGAATCAGAAAGCATATTAATAATCTTAGAATACAACGCCAGGCCATAAGGATCAGTAATTAGATCAATAAGGCTATTTAATCCTTTCTCGTGGTTATCAGTTTTTTGAAGGTATTCACCCAATAATTGTACTTTTTTAGCATCGTTAAGATTTTCTTTTAGTCTATCTCCTGTGTCTGCAATATCACACACAAGATCAAACCATTTAGTATTAAGTAAATCAGACACAATAGACCTACCTTTATCTTTTGCGGTAGATGTCACAACTGATGTCATCTCCTTGGTATCTAGTTTTTTATCTTCCACCCGTTGTTTTAAGCTTTGGCGCTCCGCTTTCATCATGTATTCTGGATGTTCAATAATTGCCTTAAATTTTTCTTTTCGTTCCATGCTATTTTCACCTCATCATTAATATAGCAAAAAAGCCCAGTCAAATTGACTAGGCTGAGGTAAAAATAAAATGATGTACCCGGCTTTCCGCACCGGACACGCTCCAACAAGCGATGTTGCATTGCACAAATATATTGATTTCTAAATATATTTTGTGGTACTTGCTGAAGCTCGTAAGCAATCGAGTTGACGTGTTTAAAAATATAGTAGTTATTCTTAATGATTGCTTACTATGCTAAGAGCCGGAATCGAACCGAACTTCATGCGCAGGCTTCCGTTGAATCGCATAAAATTTCCACCTGTGCTCTCACCAGAGAACGTTAGCTACAGAGAGTTTGTGAAAAGCAGGTGACTATCAACTCTTTTAAATTGAATTGAGTGTCATCTCTATCTCTCTGCTTGAAGCACTGTTAAACATTAAAAGAGGAGGCTATTTCATCTCCTTTAATTGATTGTGCTTCAATATGGAAGGCATAAGACAAGTGAGGTGCTAGCTTCACCTCCATATAAGTTTTGTCTTCCAATTGTGGGTACTGGACTCGAACCAGTGTATCACGGTACCAAAAACCGTTGCCTTACCAACTTGGCTAATCCACAATAACATCTCAAACTTAGTGAGGCCTCTTTAATCTCCTATGCTAAGTTATCGATGTACCTGTCGTCACAGGCCCTTCCAAATGGGATTATTAGCTAACCATCAGCCTCTGTGATGGCGGGTTCTTTTCCCAGAAAGGTTACACAGAAACTAGGACTCGAACCTAGATAATCGGCTTTGGGGGCCGAACGTCTGCCAATTGACTTACTTCTGTATAATCAGAACTAATTAACTACCGCACCCGGTCGTAGTTTTCCGCCTACTCCTGTAACAGATGTTAGTGTTCTGAATAATTGTAATCTTCTAGCCGTTGAGTAAGATTACAGCACTCTTCTGCTGATAACAGCACGGCTACCGTGAGACTAGCAGAGCCGATATATTGTAAATCTTAAGAGTTTTTATTATGAAGACTGTAACCGTACATTACGTAAAAAATTGGATTAATTAGTACCTAGTCTCAACGTGGATTATGGTCTCTGCCACCATCTGAGGGCTTGATTACCCGTTTCCACACGCTTAACAGAGAGAATCCTGAGTTCTGGTAGTAACTCGTCTACTCCTCTGTCAGAGTCAATAAAGTCGTATTATTAAGCAGTTTAGGGACGTGAATGCTGAAGTCATTCGTGCTCGGGTCACAGGTATTTGGTATTTGTAAGTTCAATTAATTTTTTGAACAATACCATATTAACCCCCCTTTTTAGTTAAAAACCGCAATCTAACCGCAGATTTACCGCAAATTATCCGCAGATTTACCGCAATCTTTTTTATAGATACGAACAGAATCATCAGGACACATAAGTGCACCTTCCCAAAGTGCTTCTTCTTGCTTGTCATTAAACGTTCGTTCACTCATTGCCGGTTCATAATTTTCGTTAATATATCTCAATGTTTTTGTAACAGATTCGTTTTTGATAAAGCGATGAAGCAAAATATCGCCTAATACTTCTTCATCTTCACTAATTGTTTTCAAAGCCTCACAACACTTAATCCGGATACGCCATTGATACTCTGCTTCAGCGTGGTTAACGAACTTCTGGTCCGGGTCATGTGGTGTCCCATCGTTCGGCTGTCCGTCCATGCTAGGTGACTTCAAACCTGGGAACCGTTGCATTGCTTTAAGCTTGTACTTCTTCCATTCTTTTAGATACTCCTTGAATGCTTCTTTTGTGGCTTCTTTATCCAAATTACCAAATACGCTGTCAACCACGCTCTACACCCCTCGTCCCTTGTGATATAATTGATTTGCTTTTATTTTTATACCAAACCGGGCGTTCCTATTCGGGGCGTCTTTTTTTATTCCTTTAGCTAAATAAATTGCTTACCAGTGATGCAATTGGTGCACATGCATGAATAATGTTTATGCTTGTCCCAATAAAAAGCACGGCCTCTAATGGGATCCCAACAAAACATCCCAACATTAATATTACTTCGTAATCAACATAGGGGTCCTCTTTATATTTCTTGATCAATTCTATTGCTCCCCAGGCGAGCAATCCCGTGAGTGCGAGAAAAAGGACTCCACAAATAATACTCAGTACAATTGCCGACATTTGATACTGCTGAATCATCGTTTTAGCAACTGACGGTAATTCGCTTAATTGCCCATTTAACGTCTTTAATAATTGTTGTTCTGCCTCATGTTTCATTTACTTTTCTCCTGTCGCTTTAACTCATTTTCTTTTCGCCGTTCCCGCTTCTTCCGGAGACGGCTTTTTTGCTTCTTTTTCTTTGACTTCATATCTCCTCCTAAAATCCGATTAAGTCGTGCACATCATAATCAATGTTCTTATATACGTTGTAGTAGTCGTAGTAAGGTTCTCCATTTTTTCTTCGTCGAACATTACCGTGAATATCGTGTCTAGCATGAGCCTCTTGAATCCTCGGATTAGTAAACCCAAATAACTTCATCTTAAAATCATGCTGACGAGGGACAACCACCTCGACTGGTAACCCTGTCCTTAGTGAAAACAGCTTAAAACGTAGCTTAGCGCTCGTATCGACTGCTCGTTGATTAATTCCCGTTTTCACATCGTAAACGTGCTCAACAGCGCTATCAGTGCCAAATACCACGAAGTCTGGTGCGTACGTAATCCCACGCTGGTTATATCCGCCCAGTGGGAACTTATCGATTATCTTGTAACTTGGATGTACCTTGAACTTCTTTCCGCTGCTCTCGATGAACTGGATGAAAAAGTCTCGTTCCTTAATCGAATCGAAGTCCCAATCTTTGTAATGAACTTCCTTCCCAAAATGATTCAATTGATTACCTCACGATACTGGCCGAAGAACTCATGGCGATAGTTACCATGAAGTGTCTCCTTAATAAACATCCAAAATTCAGGATCGGATTGTTCTGCAACAAATTTAAATCCCTTCTTGGCTTGTCGCTTTGTCTCTTCTTTTATCCACTTCTCACAAGCCGCTTTATCAAAGAACACCTTAATGTCCGTACTAGTCATGTAGCCATCAAGTGCATCAAAATTATTGATTCCTAATGTGTAAACCTTATTCATGCTTCTTAATCCTTTCGTGCGTATTGTCGACCTTAATCGTTGTTACTACTCCCAGCATGAAGCCACCAGCGCCAACGATAGCGATTGCTAGTAAGTCATATATGCTCATTGCTTATATCCTCCAGCATGAATTCCAATTGGTCCAAACTGTCCGTACATAAACTTGCGGCACCTTCGACTTGTAATAGTAAATTGTCGCCATCTCGGCTTATGTACGATACCTAATTCATTAGCAATTTCCCTCGAAACCTTATATTGTCGATTGCTATACTCTGATGCTAATCGAAGCGCTTTTCTACTCATTGATTTCATTACCATCCCTCTCTCATTCGTCCAGCGATAAACGCCAAGATGATTACTAGTACCACCGGCAACAGTACCCAGCCACCAGCGAATTTCATCGTCGTTAATGTGATTAGCGCAATCGCAAACCACAAAAACGCATATAACACACTATCCATTAATCCAACTCACTCACTTTCACAATTGTAGACGGTTCAAACATCGAACCAACTCGGCTAATTTGTGCCGTCTGCTTTTCGTCATTAATATCCACAATGTCATATAACTCGCCATTGTAATGTACGTAACCTTTACCACGTTTCAGGGCTTTCAGTCGTTCAAACTTCATACCAGCTCTACCTCACTTCGCTTTACGTTAAAGTTATAGTCAAGGTCAACTGTCCCATCATCGTAGGTGCTAGTTACCTTGTGTACGATTCCTTGATACTTTACGAGTTCTCCAAATAGCATTTTGTTGCCTCCTATTCCCGAACGTCTTCCAATCCTGAAAAGTTAATCTGCTGACTTACTCGATGTGGTACTAGCCGGCTAATTAGCTTGGGATTATAGATTCGTTGCAATTCCTCAATACTGTTATTTGTCGTGGTAATAGTGCTTCTCAATACCCGGTTATTATCCATATCATAACGAGCCGTCGCTACTTCCTTAATTGCTTGCTGAACATCGCGTTGGGCTTCTTTATCACCGTTAACGCCACCTTCAGTGCCGAAGTCGTCAATCACCAATACATCAACAGTTTTCATTGCTTCGATGATTTCATCTTTTCTCTTTCGCACGTCTTCATAGCGATAACTCTTCCAGAACATGCTTACTAGCTCAGTCGAAGAAACAAACATTGCTGATTGATTCTGATTGCGTAGTCGATACATCATCGCTAAAGCAAGCGATGTTTTACCAGTTCCCGGTTCTCCAATTAGCAATACTTTTAATGGTTTCTTTTCCATTTCGGTAGCCAGATTGAATGCCTGTTTTGCTACCTCTCGTGCTTTACTAACGTTTTTTTGAAGTTCCGGCTGCCATTTACTAAATTGAAAATGAATAGCTTGCCCACCTTCGAACAGTGATTTACGGGAATAGCTGCGCAATTTTGTCAGCCCTGCACTATCTAACCAAGCATTATGAGTATTATTCCGGTACCTTATTGCATCTTTTTTCATCTGTGTTTGATTGTTAAAGTCAATTCCTTTTTCCTTAGCAATTTTTGCCATTGTGGTAATTAATCCTTTATCAAGGCAAGCACCTAAAGGCTTTAATCCTGCGGTTGACACTGTAATCACCTCGCTTATTCATAGTCGCCGATAATTCCAATTCTCTTCAAAATTTCCGGTCGTACTTTTATTCCAATATTTGTAAAGTGATGTTTCCGACAAAAATATTTTGTTCCTAACTGATGAATCTCATTGTGGTGTTCTCGACAGAGGGCGACTAGTAGACGCTTTGAATGGTCAACTCTTTTACGATTCATCCCCATTCCAACAGCATTACCGTTTTTCAATTCCAGATGGTGAATATCCGCATGTTTACCGCATATCACACAAGATTGATGCTTAATACACTCATATTGAAAAATATTCTCATCACGTGGTAGCAGCGGATAAGATTCGTTTACCGGGACTTGATATTCAAAAATAAAATCAATTACGTCATTAATTAGCTTGGTCGCATCACTTACAGTGTTAGTAGTAGTGTCTTTTAAGCTGATTTCTTTACCTGCCGTGTGCGCTTGAAAACGAGTATAGAAATACTGCTTAGTATCTTCTACCGGTTGCCCTGACCACTTGTAAATATCGCCAAGCAAGGCAAAGAACAACGCTCTTTGCTGTGGTGTGGCTTTTCTGGGGTCTTCATACTCATACCTCATCGGTACATCATCAATCTGACCATCGTTAAGACTAGCCACGTAATCCATATTGTCCTGAATATCGGGCTTAATGATTATTAGCCCTTTACGGTGAAAACCATGTCCTGACTTCATCAACGGTCAAATCCTTTTGGTGGTGTGTAGTCCTTCTTAACTGGATCGACATGAACAGGCCTTCGCCTGCCACCCATGCTCTGGTATTCACGGCTCATTTGCTGTTCATGTTGTTTTTCTGACCGCTCAGCTTGTTCAACAGTCTTGATGGATTGCTTGTCATATTGCTCAAAAGTTCTAGCAAGATAACGATCAGCACCTTTAGAATTAATATTCCGACGAAGCGCATATGTAATTACGTGCATGACTAAATCAGCACCATATTTTTTAGTCCACTCTGTTAAATCTTGCTCTGCAATTCCATTAGGAAATCCCCAATTTGATTCCCAGAGATTATGAACATCTCGGAAGGTGTGCCGTGCATCATTTAACATGTTATTCTTACTTGTATTATTAATACTTGTAATATTCTCCTTAACGTCTACGTTAATAGGGCTCTTAACGTTACCATTAATACCCTCTTCACGTTTACCTAAATAGGTATTAACGTCTACGTTAATAGGGGTGCTAACTGGATAAATACGTCTTTCTTTTATTTGTTTACCGTCTTTAATCATGACAACTTTTAAATATCCACAATTTTTAAGAAGATTGATCCATTTCGAAATTGTAGGAACTGGTCTGTCATAAAGCTTTGCAAAGTATTTATTAGTAGCATGGCAATAACCATATTTGTTACTCAAAGCGGTTATTTCACTATAAAGGACTTTGCAATCTGCATGATTCTTTAATCGTGGATCATATCTGACGTTAGCTGTAAGAATTGAGTAGTAACTAGGATGTTCCATAATCACACCTCTATTTCTGTTGGCAAAATGAATTCAGGATCGTTAATTGAGTAACGACAATACTCGCATTTACCACAATTTTCTGGTTTTTCTTCGCCCATCATTACCCGCCAAATATGTGGCTGGAGTTCTTTTACCTTATCCATCGCATCATTCATCAGGTAGTTAACATCAGGGTTTCGACGGTCAAACATTAAATTAGCAACTTCGGGAACTGATTGTTTACTAATAACAAACATTAATGGCAAACATTCTTTACCGAAGGTTTGTCTTATCAATTCCTGATAAATAGCCATTTGCATGTAATAACCATATGCTTCAACAAAGTTTGTTTTAACGTTGTAATTGCCGTCCTTAATCCAGTTAGCAGCGTGAATATCTTTTGTAGTTTTCAAATCGCAAAAGTAATTTTTTTCAAGATTTAGACTGTCAATTTTGCCTTTCCACCAATAGCCATCTATTTCCCCAGTTACGATAATTTCTTTATTTTCAGGTTCTCGTGGCTTATAGAAGTAATTGAATCTCCCGTTTAATTTCATTTTGTTAATGATTGAGAAAGCTTCACCGCTATTGCCGTAAGCTTTTTTAAAACCTTTTTCAGGATTACCATATTTATAGACTTCTTTTTTAACATCTTCTTTCTGAAGATATTTTTGATGAGCCTCTTCACCTTGAAAATAACTATGAATGAAGTTCCCAAAAATAAGCGGGTCTGGTTGATTACTTTGTTTTGGCTGTGGTTTCCATTCGTCTTTAAGTTGAGCCAATGCTGATGCTTCACAGTCTTCAAACATTGAAAAAACTGATTTACTCAAATATTGGAAGTCAGTATCGTGAGAGTAGTAATTATCGCTTGTCAGCTTCGCTGGCTGCTTTCTGTCCACTGTCGCCATTATCACTAGCCTCCTCTACTTTTTTAGGCTTTTCTTCACTCTGAGCTTTGTTATAGCCGTCGATAAGAGTTTGAGCGGTTGAATCGTCTTCTGGGGTTACATCTTTACGTTCTTCATCTAAGTGGTCATATAGGCCATCTTCTGCGTCACTTGCGGTTTGAATATCAACGGTCATTGGTCCCCACTTAGTAAGCAAGTTCCTTAAAACAGTTTTTAGAGCCATTGCATCAAAGTGATCTGCCCAAACACCCTTAGGCGTATCTTTGCCTTTTCCACCTGCTTGTGAGAAATGTTTACGGTGATCGTCGATTTGCTTGCGGGTCCAAAAAACAGTTTTAGAAAAGCCGTTTAGCAATTCCATATATCCTAAGTACCCGACCGGTTTTTCTTTATCGTCACGATCATGGAAGTTAGGCTGATAATCAATTTCTTCTGTCAGCGGGTTCCATGACTTGAACTCATCTGCATATACCGGAATAGCGTTTAAGTGCTTATATTGCCCTGAGCGTTGGGCTAATTGAATGTAGCCTTTGTATCCCATTTGCGGCGTTGCTCGGTGATTATATGGAACAATGTACATGTACCCAAGATTTTGATTAATCGGTAAATCTAAAGCCGCTGCTACCAATGCTGAAGCGATAACAGAACCAGAATCACATTGCTTCAAATCGTAATTGCTATTAACAACGTTAATTAAGCTTGTCATAAATTGCGGTGCTCGCTTACCTAAAACATTGGTAAATTTATCCTTAATTGCTTTAGAACCATTTCCATCACCCGGTGCTAATAACTGTTGAACAGAGTATTGATCCACCTTTTTCATTTGATTAGCCATTAGTCTTCCTCCTCGTCTTCATTACCGTAGTAAGTACCATCGTCATATGGTTTGTGGTCAATCCAAGGACAATTAGGCATTGATTCGCTATCATCCTCGAACCACTTATCCCAATTAATGTTATTCATGGTCAAGTTCTCCCTTCTTTTCTGCTTGAGCATAAAGGTACTTTTCAAGTTCTCTTACATCGTCAAGGAATCCGTTGTCGATAGAAACGATCATTCCGCTAAATAGTTCTGCCAACTTAACTTCACTCATATGATCGTTTAATGCGCTATCAATATAGCTACTGTAATAGGTCATGAAGCCTTGGATTCTTTTCAAGTGGTTGTTTGTGTATTCATCCATGTGTTAAAATTACCTCGTAAAATGTTTATTTTTGCTATTTACTTTGAGCGTCAGTATTTGCGGTACTGCCGCTCTTTTTTGGTTGGGTGTGGTGTAATAGCTTCTGCTAAATCATGAGCAATGAATGGTAGCCAGAGCATAAACGTCCAACTCAATGCTACTTCCATCCCCTCACGGTAGAAGATTGTCATTAGGCAACCACAACCTGCATAGAAAAGTCCTTTAAGAAACTGCATAATTTTTCTCCTCACGGTAACGGTTTATTCCAATCAATTTCATTAACATGTTCTTCAATCCATTTTCTGGCAACCGGCAAATTAACCTTTATCGCCCTTCCTTTGCCAGGATATGGATCAGTGGACCACTTTCGAGTCTCTGAGTGATAAGCCTTCAAAATGTAAAGTTGAATCCATGCCTTGGATTTCTTTCCAGGAACATACCGACGTAGTTTTTCAAGATTTACCCAGTGTTCAACTGGTTCCTTCTTTTCCGATACTAAATACGGCTTTAAATATTCTGCTACCGCCCGCCTATCTTCAGGCGGCGTTTCTTTTATGAGTTCAAGCAATGCACTCATTGAATTAGCTCCTCTCTGGTAAAATTTAGTTAGTCCAAAATAAAGGTGGTGAAAACATATGACCAAAGAAGAATTCGAAAAGCGTTGGTCACAATTCATCAAAGAATTTAATCAGAATTTTGATAGTCCCGAAGTTAGTCAACAGCTTCAAGACGTTGCGATTCAAAATACTGACAATCCAGAAGACTTGAAGATAAATTACGAACATATTTATCAACAACAACGAATGGATAATCTGGTTAAAGATGCGATTGCATCTTTTTTAGACTTTGATGAAAATTGATAAGAGATTTTTGTGCTGATTCTTCATCAATTTTTATAGGAGCTTTTATGGGCTCCTTTTTTTGTTTGTTTCCTTTATCGTTTTTCATAATCTTCCTTCTTATTTGATAATTTCTTGACAACACGTTTGCTATACTTAATTCATCCCCGACGAAAGGAGGTAAACTACTATGATTCTTTGCTTCATCAAAATTGATGGTAAAGAAGTCGACCATGTATCACTAGTTGGTATACCTAGTCATGGCGATATCATTACTACCAAATTAGGCGACAAGTATTGCGTTGATAACGTCGCCTTTAAGGAAGACTCAGAAGAAATCACAGTGAACGCTCAAAGGCTTAACCGGTAATTCTTTAACGGGTCTATTGCAACTGATAATTTTGACCCAATATGAGCCGACAATAGAAGATTTATCAAAATACATTGCTTTTTCTAATAGCATGATTTTCTTACCATCATCATGTGCTTGACGAACTAGCAGTGTTTTTTTGTTATCCTCAATCACATAACCGACAACTTTACCGGCAACCTCAATTAATTTACCGTTCAAAGATTTCATCCCCTCCTTGTTTGGTCATTTCTTTACAACACGTTTTAGTTCACGATTCGTGAACTAAAACTCTAAAAAAATATTTTGGTATTTCTGAAGATTTGATTTTTAGAAGTTTTTTAGCTTTTGCAATTTCTGTATTTTTCCACGAAACTTTATTATTTAGCTTTAATGAAATGCTACGTTCTGATAATCCCATAGCCATTGCAAAATTCAATTGTGTTCCAAAAATTTCTACTATTCGACCGTTCAATTTTGAATAGTCAAATTTCATATCATTTTCCTCCTTTCTTGACTAGTTCACATATCATGAACTTTACATTCATTATAATATTATGACTTTTTATCTTTGTCAACATAAAAGTTCATAAATCGTGAATTTATTTATTGAACTTATATTCAATCAAACTTATAATAAAACCATAATATTATAAAAGGAGAACGGACATGGAAAATACTGCCGATAGATTAAAACAGTTAATGTCCGAAAGAAATTTGAAGCAGGTCGACATTTTAAATATGTCTAAACCCTTTCAGAAATCTTTAGACATTAGTATGGGAAAAAGTACACTATCTCAATATGTTAGTGGAAAACAGTCGCCAGATCAGCCACGCTTATATTTACTTGCTAAAACTTTGAATGTTAGTGAACCTTGGCTAATGGGATTTGATGTAGATAGGAGTCGAAAACTTGAAGAAGCGTTAAAACAATCCGATGTAAATTCTACTAAGCTCATAGAAATTTATAATCAACTTAATTCAGATCGTAAAAATAATGTTTACAATTACGCATCTGATCAGTTAAACAAACAAAAAAATGCCTATTCTTCATTAATTGGTGAGAATAAGCATATCGTATATATTTATGGCGCTGTTTCTGCTGGAACAGGTGAATACATTCCTCAAGATGAAGATAAACCAGAGAAAGCCATTGTTGAAGGCGTTGTTCCGGATCATGATTTTGCTGTACGTGTAAATGGAGATTCAATGGAACCAATTTTTACTAATCAGCAAATCATCTATGTTAACAAAACAGACAAATCTGACGTAAGAAATAATCAATTTATCATTGCTGAACTAAATGGTGAGTTCTTTGTCAAAAAGCTTTATATGGATAATGACGGTGATATTAAATTAATTTCACTTAACAAGAAATATTCGGATATTGTCATTCATGATTATGATGACTTTATTATTCGTGGAGTTGTAATTATTTAATCAATTTATTTTACGTCCAAGCGTGATCGACGTTAAAAGCTACTTGGGGGATAAAAATGAAAGTAATCGGAATTCTGGCAATTATCGTTGCCATTTACATTTGGTGGACTAACAAGGGAAACCGCATGGCGCGAGGCACTGCGGTTATCGTTTGTCTTCTCGGCATCTGGGGGTTTAGCTCGGGACTTAATGCACAGCAAAAGCAGGCAGCCCAGGAGCGCAGAGACTCTTCTAGCTTGAAGGCGGAGAGTAAAAAGGAAGACAGCTCCATGTCTCAAGATGAAAAGGTCGACAAGCTGAAAGTAAAAAACACTTGCAAGACTCTTAATGGTGAGATGTCACAGCATTCTGAATTGCAAGGCTTCAAATTAAAGCCTTCATCTGGTGAAGGCGATCAATTCGTTGCCGAGGTTCCCGACACAGTTACAGCTATGAGCGATAACGAACAGGAAGCTGTTTATCGTAGCCTGGTCAAGCTTATATATAGCTATGATAACGGCACAAATGATGGAACACTGGTTGAGTTTGAAAATTCAAACGGTACGCCGGTGGCACGCTCAACTTACACAGGCGATGGCGACGTAAAGCTGGAGAAATGATTAGGCGGTCATATAGGAGTAATCAACCATGAAAAAGATAGGTTTAATTTGTACAGCAGTGCTTGTTTGCGGAAGCTTAGCAGCATGTAGCAAGCAGTCATATAACTTAAAAAAACTTAGAGCCGAACATGCTCGTCTTCTAAAACAGTCAAAAGAACATAAAAGCCATCGCAAAACACATAAATACAAAAAGCAAACTGCTAGTTCAAAAAAGGAAAATGATTCTAAGAGTGCCAAAGGTTCTAATAAAGGTAACACTGACAATAATCGCAACCCTTCTAGTCAAAGTAAAAAAACTAGTCAAAGTGGTAATCAAACGGCTTCAAATAATAGCCAACAACAAAATTACTCTGGTTCACATTTAGATGCTGCTCAACAGGCAAATGTCAATAAGGGCCTTTATCCAGACGGAACAAGAAAACCTGATTCGTTTTCCAGCAGTGCAGATTACCAGCGATACAATGCTTGGTATCAAGGCTATAATTACGATCCTTCAACTGGAAGTCTAACCAGAATGAACGATCAACAATTAAACGATATGAGACAACAAATGAACGCCAACGGTGGTCAGAATTTCCATTAGGAGTTAATAAAACATGAAAAAAGGATTAATAAGTACATTTGCAATCATTGCTTGTTTAGGTCTTTCAGGCTGTGGAATAACCAACAATAAGCAAGCTGAAGAAAGCAGTGAAGCATCTAGCTTAAAGAAAGACAACGCAAAACTAAAATCAAGTATCAATAAGAAAAAGCAAAAAGAAAAGGAGCAGAACACTTCATCTAGTAAAGCAACTTCTACTTCGAGTGAAAAAGCAAGCAATCAAGCTCAACAACAAACTGCTTCACAACGTAAATTCGATAAATCTGATCCAAGCACTTGGCATGATATTCCTTACAAAGGTTACCCTTCCTACGATGCTTACTGCGAAGCAAATGGTGGTGATCCCGAAGTTCAAGCTGAAACCGCAAGTATGCAACACGCAGAAAACGTAAGGAGAGGCATTGAAGATGCTAACGGTAACGAAACTCAAAACTTCCAGAATTGGGTGAGTGCTCGTGATAATGCATGGGATAACGGTAATGATAATTTCCCAGACTATGATCAGAATACTCAATGGTAACTAAAACATCCCACCCGAGAAGGGTGGGACGAAAGGAAGTGAAGAGATGCGCGTTAGTCTGAAAAAATTAAGTAAATTAGTGGAAAGAATGACGTGCGATGTTAGATAGGTTCAGTCAACTGTTGTAGGCAAAGCAAATTTAAATACATGAAATATGGAGGATCCACTATGCAAAGTCAAAAAGAACCACAGATTATAGCCATTCTTAACAATAAGCAAGTTATCATCAACATTGGAAAGAGAGATGGTGTTAAAAGCAATGATAAATTTGATATTATTGACTCTCAAGTAAAAATTCTTCGCGACCCTGATACTCATGAAATACTCGATAGATTTCATCAATTCAAACAGCAAATATCAGTTATTAAAGTTGAATTGAAATATTCAATTTGTTCGTCAATTTTTAATAAAAAAGAAAATTCTATTTCTAAGCTAGCAATGAAACAGTATCAACCTATCATTAATGCTACAACAATAAACCGAAAAGTAGGAAAACATTTAAATGTTAATCCAAAGGAAGTTAATGATATCACGGCAAAATATAACTACTCTGTAATTCACATTGGGGATAAAGTAACACCCTCAAAATAAGAAAATCTTGACAGCTAGATTGCTGAATGTTAAAGTTAAACTAGATTTTGAAAGGTGCATCAATTTAGAATGTACACGAATTTAGCTCTTTAGCTGTCATGGCTAAGGAGCTTTTTTCGTATGGAAGAATTTGACAAACCATATAAAAACTATGATGAATTAATAGAGATATTAATCCAACGTGGATTAAACATATCAAATAAAGAATTCGCAAAATTTTTATTGCAAACAGTTGGATATTATCCGCTCATTAACGGTTTTAAAAAGCCATTTCTTGTTGAGGATAATCCTGAAAAATTTGAAAAAGATACGACTTTAGAAGATCTCTATAATTTGTATATTATTGATTCACAATTCCGAGAATTATTTCTAACAAACGTTCTATATATAGAAAAACATCTTGCTAGTCTCTTAGGAAACGCAATCGGAAGGCATTATGGCGTAAATAATTTTAATGAAAACGATGAGGAAAATCCCAATTCTGGGGTTAGTTCATACCTTAATGCTAATAATTATCAAGGGTCAAGGAAATATTCCGTTCTAAATGAAGTTAAAAGGCAAATGAGATCTTGTAAAAACAATCCTGTTAAATACTATAAAGAAAATAAAAACCATATTCCACCTTGGATTTTAACTCAGAACCTATATTTTGGAACTAATATTCAACTTTATTCTATACAAAAATCAAATATTAAAACCGCTATTGTTCAAAAAATGATCCCAACTAAAAATGAGAATGAAAACCTAGATGCAAAGAAAGGACTCTTTAATTGCATTACAGAAATTCTAAGACAATTTAGAAATACAGCTGCTCATTTTTCTCCTATGTATCTCAAAAAGGCTACACAAAATAATAATCCTTCAAAACGAATTTTAAGTTATTATCTTGGCAATGAGATTTGGGATAACAGTGATCCTTGTAATTTAGGCGAAAACGACCTTTATAGTGCTTTACTTGCAATATTTCTATTAATGAGAGATCCGGCCAAGCGTAAAGTTCTTCTAAATAAGTTAACCAATTTGGATAGTTCTTATAATCAAGATAATAACTATCGACGAGGATATAGAAAATATTTAGAGGTTGCATCTCTCCCGTTTAATTACATTGATCGTTTAAAAAGTGCAGAATCAAATATTGAAGAGTTGGAAAATTCAGCAGTAAAGTTACAATCACAAAAAGTTGGTCTTTTAAAAACTGTATATCACTTAAATGGCAGTAATGTTTATCATAAAAATAAAAATTGTCGATATATTAGCAACCATATTTCTTCGGTTTCTGAAATATCAGAACAGGATGCCTTGGATCGGGGTTATAAATCATGTAAAGCATGTGAGAATGGCTATTCAGACGGCAAGTAGCTAAAATTATTAAGTTGTTTAATGATAACTAACGCGTTTTATACCATTCTCTTTCTAATTTTTGAATACGCTTATAATCCTCTGGAAGGATAGCAGGAACACCTACCGGACCGGCACTATCGTTTGGCAATGGCTCGAGACGGAACTCATCGGTTACCTCCCATTGGTTACTAATTAAATCAGCCAATGTTGGTTCCCAGTAAACAAGATGCTTTCCATTACCTACTGATTCAATAATTGATGATGTGGTATTTGTTGGTAGTAAGCGAATAATCATACCATCACGTTTAAGCATTATTGCTAATCCAGATTTATTTGCTAATTTAGCTGCTTCACTTATTTTCATTATCACACCTCGAACATTAGTTTTATTAATTATAACAAGAATTATCGTTTTAAAAAAGCCCCACTAGTGCGGCAACACTAACAGGACTAAGGGTTGAATTTTATGGATAACAGATTCAACCCTTTCATTATAGCAAATTAATGGAGGGATAAATATGGCAACTTATTTTAAACGTGGTAAAACCTGGTCAACAAAAGTCCGCTGGTACGATGATGACGGTAAACGTCATTCTAAGTCCAAGTCGGGCTTTTCTACTAAGCTCCTTGCTAAGCAATGGGCAGTAGACCAAGAAAGTAAACTAAATAAAGGCGTGCAAATCGCTAAAGAAATTAGTCTGGTCTATTATTACAATAACTGGGTTAATACTTACAAGAAAGATAAATTATCATCAATTACACTTGACCGTTATAAGTATACTGGCGAAGCACTCAAAGGCTTCTTTCATGATGAAAAGATAAAATCAATTACCCGTGTAAAATACCAAGAGTTTATCAATCAGTATGGTGCCACTCACGCACCCACTACAGTTAAAAAAGTTAATTCAATTATTCGTGCCTGTGTTAAGTCAGCAATCTTAGACGATTATTTATACAAAGATTTCACTCAACGAGTAGAGCTGACTGCTAATAAACATAAAGTCGTAAAAGTAGACTATTTGAATCTCAAAGAAATTCACCAATTACTAACCGCTGCTACTGATAAGATTGAACATCGCCCTGGCTTTACTAGTCGCTTTATGATTGTCACCGCTATTTACACCGGCATGCGATTAGCCGAAATTCAAGCTTTAACTTGGAACGATATTGATTGGTTACACCAGACAATAAACATCAACAAATCGTGGGATATGAAAACTCATGATTTCAAACCAACGAAGACTGAATCAAGTAATCGAAAAATTAAAGTTAATCCTGAGCTGTTACACTACTTAAAAATTCTTCAGGATAATCGACAATCAAATTTAGTGTTTATGAATCAATACAAAAGCATCCCCACAAGTAATGCAGTCAATAAAACGCTCAGGAGCTTGTTAGAGAGCTTAAACATTGATCGACGTAACTTTCACTTTCATTCACTTAGACACAGTCATGTGGCGCTCCTGTTGGCAAATGGGATAGATCTATATGCAATCAGCAAACGATTAGGTCACAGTAACATCTCAATAACCGCTAACACCTACGCATACCTGATTGATGAGTACCAAACTAAAACTGATAAGCAAATCATCGCTGCTCTATCAAGGATTTAAATGGGACCCATTTGGGACCCAAAGTCATTATTTCTTATGTTTTCCCATAATTTCTTTAAAGTCAAAAAATCACCGCTAATCCTTTAATATCAAGGGTTAACGGTGATTTTTCTTTTCTTCATAATTCTTCAATTTTCTTTAAAAATGCCCCAAACAGGATTCGAACCTGTACATGGAAACCCATACAACGACCTGAACGTTGCGCGTCTGCCAATTCCGCCACTGGGGCATCGTTATTAATGAAATAACAACAATCTTATTATACTGGAATTTTATTGAATTACAAGTCCTATTTATTTTTAATAAATTGAATCATTGTCCCATAACCAGTTAAAACTAGGAACTTGGGGGCAACCTGAACGTTAGCTACATTGGTATTAAAACGAACCCCGACAATTCCATCAGCTTTCTTTTCAGCTGCTCGTTCGCGTAATTTCTGCTGAACCTCGCTAAATAGCTGATCCAAAGATTCAAATGAGTCAATCGCATCACTTGGCAGCATTAAATGAGCTGTCGCATTAACAACTCCCAGGACTTTATGTGCCTGTGGATAATCTTCTGTTGAAAGGAACACTTCATTCACCTCCTTATTCATTATACCAAACTAACAAAAAGGCTTTAACGCTCAGCAATTCTAAACGTTAAAGCCACATTTGTGTTTATGAGGGGTCCAACCTATTAGTTCCTGTTGGCCGCTTCCTCATAATATCTACGGAAGGAATCTTGCCACTTTGCACTGGAACTTTATTACTAAATACAAACTTTTGATTCTCATCTTCCGCAAAGTCGCTTTTATTCGTTACCGTTCAAATAGTGCACCCTGGTAACCACAATTTAAATCAAGATCTTTCCGGTTACTCTTACGTTGCTTCTAGTCTACTCCTTAACTTCCTTCGACTCTATTAGAACGGGAGACTTAATGTTTTAACATCGTCTCTTTATCCTTCCTCACCAATAATATACCACCTTTAGTAACCGCTTTCAAGGATTAATTAAATACTTGTGATAGCATTAATAATATTGCGACTAAATTATTTAAACCGTGTAATAGCATTGAGTTTCGAATATCCTCACTTTCCCGGTAAATGTATGCTAAAGTCATCCCCAACATACAATACAAGAGGAAACTAATAATATTCGTGCTAACATGTCCAGCCGAAAAAACAATCCCAGATAAAATTACTTTTGGCCAGAAAGTATTGGGCTTAAAGAAAAGATTCATTAATACCCCACGAAAAATCAGCTCTTCCGCTATCGGAGTCAAAACCACCGCTGAAATTGCAAATACAATTGTTACTAATGGGTTATGGCCCAATATCGCCATTAGACTTTGATTATTCGCTGTTTCTGTCTGGTGGTAGATTAATACGTTCAGCACACCAAGAATAAATTCCCCTATTAAAATAAACAGGTACCCACCAAGGATTAACTTCCAGTTAATTCTCTTTCTAATTGGTAACTGGTTATAGCGGTGGTATGTTTGTCGAGCCCATATGATAATAAAACCGAATAATAGAAGAAAAAGGAGAACTAACCCAATGGTCTTAATGGTTACCCTGTTGCTTCGATTAGCAATTTGCATTGCAATCGGTGGTAATTCTATACACAAGAAAAAGGCTGCCATTAAACAGCAACGCTTAATAAGAGAAAAAATTTCACTCATTTTTGTTGCCCCTTTTTTTGTTCTTGAAGGCGCTTTTGTTTTCGTCGTTGGTAACTCCATTTTGCGGTTACCTTCGTTACCATCAAGTTTGCAACCACAAATCCTAAAATCCATAAAATATACATCGACCAGCCAGAAATTACTTTACTAATCGTTAATGCTACTAAAATTGCAAAAATAATTAATGGGGGTAATACTACTTTTAAGATTAATTCTGCTTTCACTCTTTAAATCCTCCATCATCTTGTTCAAAAAGTATCTCTCAGTTACATTGCATCCTAATCCTGATGGAAAACATCTTCCAAAATTTGCTTGGTTGTTGCCATTTGCGTTCCGCGAGAACGGACATAATCGATCTGTGAGATAAGAATATCATAACTCCACATTGAAGACAGATCTTTCTCGTTAAAATAGTGGAGATTTAACGTAATCTCATTTAAATCGTGGATCATTCCCGAAAAGTCGTCCATCCCTTGGTATTGTTTTGTTCCAATAACCACCGGCAATTCGTTGTCAGCAGAGTCTTTTAATATGTTCATGAGGATGTTCCCTCTTGTTATTTCTGGATGTTCATCAATAAACTGTTGCACTTGCCAAATATCGAAATAGTGGTGTTCATGAGCTACCTTAGTTTTTTCAGAAACAGTTGTTAAGTAGTCGGTTTGATCATTGACAGTAATAATACTATCAAGGCGAATTGCAATCAAACCGTTAATTTTTCCATCCCAATCAATACTAATCATCAAGCAAAAATGATTATCAATGCCCACTACAAAACCAACGTTAAAATAATCATCATTTTTGATATTATGTACTTCAATCAATTTTCCCTGCTGTTTAGCAATGGTTAATTGAATTTTAACATCCTGCTTATCTGATTCTCTCAAGTATTTGCCTCCTAATTGTCGTTTGATTAATCAAATAAAAATTTACAAAAAATAGTCTACCAAGAATCATAAGGAAAATTCAATTCTTAAGTAGGTATAAACCGATAAGTAGTTATCTCTTCATACAAAATATATCAAAAATTAAATAGGAATCCACAATATTTTGTAGTAAGATAGTGCTTGTGTTTAAAATTATAGTAAAGAGGGGCCATTATGGTGATAATTACTGCAGGAATGATTGGGGTCGGCAAAACTACCTTAACTGGTAAAATTGCAGAACATTTAAATACAAAAGCTTACTATGAACCAGTTGGTGAAAATCCAGTATTACCACTTTATTATGCAAATCCAAAACAATACGGATTCTTATTGCAAATCTACTTTCTTAACAAGCGATTTTCAATGATCAAACAAGCATTATCCGATGATAACAATGTTTTAGATCGTTCCATCTATGAAGATGCATTATTTACTCGCGAGAATAATGCAGAAGGAAACATTAGCGATACAGAATTAGAGGTCTACCTTAAATTATTAGATAACATGATGGCTGATCTTAATCGGCTACCAAAAAAAGCTCCTGACTTAATGGTTTATTCTGAAACAGATTTTGAAACAATTCTTTATCGCATTAAGAAGCGTGGTCGGGATTACGAACAAGTTGATAAGAACCCTGAGTTAAAGGATTACTATTACAAGATGTGGAATGCTTATAAGGATTGGTATCGTGATTATGATGCCAGTCCAAAGATGAAAATCGATCTAGAAAAGTACGATCTAGAGGATCCACAAAATGTCAAAACTGTTCTTAGTATGATTGATGACCGATTAAAAGATATTCGCAACTAATAAAAGCTTTATTAATCAGTATAGCGATAGCTTAGCTAAAGTTGATCCATTCAGTGAATTAACTTGGGTTAAGCTATTTTTGTATCTAATGTTTACTGGAATAATGAATAACATCCTGTAAATTGGACATTCTCAACTCCCCCTTCTCTAACTCACAAGAAGCTTCTTTAAACCAGTAAGCGCTCCAGCCGATGCGGCACCACCAACAACTGAAACAACTGGTGAAAACTTTTTGTGTTTTGGAGATGTTTGTTGGTGAAGTTCTCTCAAATGAGATCTTCGTGGCATTTTATATTGCCGACTATTTATAATTTGACTTTGAGTATTTCCATCTTTTTTCGGGTCGTCATACCTTGTTAGTTGATAACTATCAATAATCTGATTCAGCTTCTTATCATAATCAGGATCTGTCGCATAACGGCCGACAAGGGCATGGGTTGCTTCACGGTAGCTTTTTACCACCGAACGATGTACTTCCCTATATAAGGGTTGCTGGAGCGTTTTAGCATAGTCCTGTAAGGATTGCTTGGTACTAGTATACGAACGAAAAATGTCCTGAACCTGCGTTGATTGAGAACCAACAAATTCTGTCGTTGGCTTTAATACGCCACGCTCATTATATTTTCCTTTTACACCAAATAAATTATGGTGCGGTGCTAGACTAAGATCGCTCGTTCCCCAATTGCTCTCTAATGCTGCTTGGGCAATGATAATGGATGGGTATAGATCATAATTTTTACCAATTTGTCGTGCATCATCAGCAATCTGATTAATAAAGCGTGCTTGTTTGGTAATGGCTGCTTCGGTAAATACCTTTTTTGATCAACTAATTGGTCAGAGAAGGTATTTTCTTTTGCTCCCGTTTTTTCCTGAGTCTGTGCTTTTGCCTTTTCAATTCCTCGTTGGTAAGCAGCTTGTTCTACGTGATCACCAAACGCATGGGTTCTTCCCTCCTCCTGATCCGCTATTCCTAACTGAAATGCTTGACGATATTTCTGTGTTGCATTATGGAACTGAAGTAAGAATTCACGTGTATACTCATCACCGTGACTTCGTAGCACTTGTGCGTCTACCACTTCTTGGTTAATCACTGCAACTTCAGCAGCATTTCGTGCGTCATCCTGTTGACTGGCAAGAGCAGGTAACGCTGTATTAAGTGAAACTAGCATTACAACTGTTCCTAAAATCACATTATCATTCATTTCTTATGTCACTCCCTTATTAGTCCTCTAAATAATCAATACGGAATAAATTTAACTTTACATTTTTAAATTCAGAAGTTATTTGAGCACATATAAATCTCCATTAAATAATAAAGGATTAGTAATGTTTCTTTATCGAACATCACTAATCCTTTATATCCTCATACTAGTAAATTATTACTGGTTCATTAACTTCAAGGCTATTATATGCCCCAGCAGCGTCGCTTGGATGCATATTAGCACAACCATTTGAACCGTCATTTAGGTAAGCCGTTTTAGACCAATTATGCCGCCATGAAGCATCATGAAAGCCACAACCACTATCGGTAAATTGAGCCCAGTATTGAACCTTACTGCTGTATTTAGAACCATTATCGCTCGTCCCCTTTAGAACTGAAGGAGATTGCTTATACATGATATACCAGACTCCCTTAGGTGTTTGGTCAGCCTTATTACTCATCTTTCCAGTAACAACGTCTACATCGTCTACACACTTACCATTTTTGTAGAACCAGGCATGCTGATCGGCAATTGAAATAACAGCATAGGTATTACCAATTCCACCATTTTCTGTTACCCCATAACCAGTCCCGCGACGATTATAGCCAATTCCATAAATATCTGCCTTAGCATCTACAGAAGATTTGCCAGTTGCAATTGCGTTAGCTAAAGATTTGCCGGCACGCTCAGCACTTATCTTCCATCCGTAACTACCATCCCTTGTAGTAGTTATCTCCTTACCATCAGGAGTCTTGAATTTAAATGCTTTACCTAACGTTGCTTGCTTTTTATTAATCTGCTTAATCTTCTTATCTATAACAGACGTATTAAAGTGATATTGGCCATCTTTATAGGTAGCACTCGTAATCACGTCACCCGTTGTTAAGTGATAAGTCTGCTTTTCAACTTTATAGCTAACCTTTTTTCCGATTAACTTTTGCAATTGTTTCTTTTCGTTTTGCACAGTTTTGCTATCTGGTGAAAGTGGTTGTTGTTGCTTAGCGGTAAGATAAATCTTACTGTTGGTTGCTTGAGAACTTAATTGGTGAAGAATCCGTTGCTCATCAATCTTTGTTCCCTTTTGTCCCTTATGAACTGTCACCTTGTCGTCACGAAGTTCAGCGTAAGCATCTACTGGCGCCTGTCTGCCTCGATTTTCTCGTTGAAGAATTGACTGGACAGTTGCTTTCTTTGTTTCGTACTGACTGAGATCCTGCTTGCCGGGCTTTAACTCTAGAGAGTAGGGCTTTCGAGAAGGGAAGAATGTAAACTGTTTGTGAAAGACATTCTTTACCTTAGCTTCATCTGCTGATGTAAATACATAATCAGTATCGGATCCGTCATAAATTAAATGACCATTTAGGTAAACCTGATTACTATTTTTCGTTGTCTTAACCTTTTCCAGGGCTTGCTTAGTAGTCAGACCACCAACGTTAATTCCATTAATAGTAACATTCTTGTTAAAGTGGTGTGCCTGATGCCACCAATTAATTCCAAGAACAATGACTAATAACGCAATAATCACTAATAACCAGTGCTTTAATTGAAAACGCATTGAAAATACTCCTCACGTCGAATCAGTAATAGCAAAGTATCGACTGTCATATTTTACCACGATCTAGTAAAATTAGCATATTTTATCGAACATACGTTACTAAATTATTACTTTTACTATAAAAGAAAAGCCCTTGAATTTGGGTAACTCCAAACTTCAAGAACTTTTTAATCAATAATTAAATTTCAGGATAGCTGCTTTCCTTAATATCTAATTTCTGATTGTTTAAGTCGGTTTTAACTACCGTCACATCACAAGGGGCAATCCGAACAGTGTAGGCTGCAGTCGAACCAACAATCAATCGGCCAATTGCGTTTAAGCCGGTGGCACCAATTACAATTAAATCAATCTCGTTGTCCTTTGGGTACTTTTCAGCTAATTCTACCTTAGCATTACCAATTTCAACATCGGTATGAACTTCTTTTACCCCAGCATCCTCAGCCTTTTGCTTATTTTCAGCTAACCGTTTGTTCATCTCTTGAATAGCAGAATCATAAATGCTCTTATCAACAAAGCCAAACCCACTTGGACTTGTTGTTGGATAGCGTTCACCATTAATTACACTAAGTAAGTACAATGCTGCATCGTTTTGCTTTGCAATATCAACAGCCTTTGAAAAGGCCATTTCTGATTGCTTTGAACCGTCAATTCCGACAAGGATCTTTTGATAACTCATATTGACACCTCCAGAAATTCTTCTACCTTTAACCTTATTTTACCATATTGCTTTAGTGGCGATTAATCTGTTACCAGGTTATTAATTGCTTGCATGTAAATTGCCATTGAAGTAATTAAATCGTTAACAGGCTGAAATTCATTTGCTTGATGCATTGTATTTGGTGTATTAGGCATAAGAGCACCAAAAGCAACGCCACGCTTCATTAGCCGGCCATAAGTTCCGCCACCAACTACTTCAGGCTTAGCATTTTGGTCACCACTAATATCAATATATGCTTTCATTAATGTCTTAACAATTGGATCATCAGGATCAACATAGTGTGGTAGTTGGCCGTCACCTTGATTAACAGTGATGGCTAGTGACTTGGTTATCTTTTCAACCTTGGCTTGAATTTCATCTGGAGTAATTCCCTTTGGATAGCGGAAATTCATGTTAATTTTACCGCCATTCTCTTCATCATAATTTAAAATTCCAGCGTTCATCGTTAATTCACCCATTACATCATCGGTAAATGAACAGTCAAACTTCTCCATTCTCGTATCAAGGTGAAGATACTTAGCAAGAAAACTAATGAAACTAGCAGCACCACCAGAAAAATCATACTTATTCAGGAAGGTAGCCAGATATGTCCCAGCATTAATTCCCTTTTCCGGCTCCATCCCATGAGCGGCCTTACCAATCACAGTCAATTTTAAGCCATCCATTGTTTCCTCGACCTTGCCAGTTACTGGATTGTTTTCGATAAACTGTCCAAATTCGCTTGTTACCTGTTCCTTATCTGGTACTGTAATTTCAGCAACTGCTTCACGAGGAACCATGTTGAACCGCAAGCCAGATTGGAAACTCTTAAGTTGAGCTTTGCCGCTATTACCTGCTGGAACGTCAAGGAGCAACGAGAATTGACCCTTTTCACCGTTAATTACTGGAAATTCTGCATCCGGTGAGAAGCCCATTGTCGGTGCCGGTTCAACTTCAAAGTAGCGGTGCATCCCCGTCCAATTACTTTCCTCGTCCGTTCCCACAATAAAGCGGACCTTCTTATTAAACTTAACTCCCTGATCTTTCAAATATTTAAGAGCGTAGTAGCAAGCCATTCCAGGCCCCTTATCGTCAGAAGCGCCCCGAGCATATAAATTACCGTCCTTAATAACGGGATCAAACGGATCAGTATCCCAACCCTTTCCAGCAGGCATCACATCAAGGTGAGCCAGAATTGCTAAGGTTTCATCACCCTCACCCCATTCTGCATATCCTACAAGATTATCAATATTCTTCGTTCGGAAGCCATCTTGCTTTGCCATCTTCAAAAATTCTTGCAGGGCTTTTGCTGGCATCGGTCCTAATGGATATTCATCCGTAGCTGCACTATCATCACGAACACTTGGAATCTTCAACAGGTTAGTTAAATCCTTAAGGTAACTTTTTTCCTGACTTTGTGCTGCTTTCATCCAATCCGTCATTTTATCAACCTCCGTTAATCTTTTCGTTAAAATAATGATACCATGAAAGTAGTAGTTTTCAGCTTGAAAGTACTTGATACAAAGGAGCATTAAAATGAAAAAATTAACTGATCAAATTCTTTTTGATGTTATTAAGCCACGTCCTAACGATAGTTTTAAGGGAACATACGGAAAGGTAACCCTAGTTGGTGGTAACCGCAACTTTGGTGGGGCAATTATTATGGCATCCACTGCCGCTGTTTGCTCGGGTGCTGGATTAGTTACGACTGCTACTGATCCAAGTAATTCAGGAGCCCTCCATTCGCAACTTCCCGAAGCGATGTTTGCTGATTTTAATAATGCTGATCAACTAGCATCCTTAGTTGAACCTGCTACAACGGTGGTCGTTGGTCCAGGTCTTGGGGATGACCAAACTAGTCTAGCCATTCTTAAAAATGTTTTTGAACACACTAACGAAAAGCAAAACGTTGTTATTGACGGTTCAGCAATTACCCTAATGGCCCGAGAAGACCTCGCTCAACCAAAGGGTAATATTATTTACACTCCACACCAAATGGAATGGCAGCGCCTTTCAGGAATTAAAATTGCTGATCAAAGTGAAGAACGAAATCGGGAAGCACAAGCAAAGTTAAATGCTACCGTTGTTCTTAAAAAGCACCATACAGAGATTTACACTAACGATGATGTCTACCAATTAACAATTGGCACTCCTGCTCAAGCCGTTGGCGGAATGGGTGATACGCTTGCCGGAATGGTTGGTGGCTTCACTGCTGAATTCTCTAAGACTCCATTAAAGGCAGTTTTGGCAGCCGTCTACGCTCATAGCGCAGTTGCAGAACAGATTGCCAAAAATCAATACATTGTTCTTCCGCATCAAATCAGTCGGTCCCTACCATCATTTATGAAAAAAATGGAAAGCGGCCAAACCGAGCACCAAATTGGTTTCCTGAACTAATCGCTTTTACAATTGAATTTAAAAACTGAAGAGGGTGAGAAAAAAGCTAAACTTTTTTCTCACCCTCTTCAGTTTTAGATTAATTCATATGGAATATTTGTCGTAATCTTTGTGCTCGACCGCCAAGCAACTTATCTGCAAGACGGAAATGGAGTGATAGGTAACCATAGACACCTGCACCAACAATAACGCCAATTACTAGAATGAAGAAGGCAGTATAACGCCCATAAGGACTAATAAATAAGCCTAGCAAAAGCATTATACCCTTAGTAATCACTAACATAACAAGTGAATATGCCAAAATTTGGTTGGTTGGCAATGCCATTTGTTCAAAGTTTAACCGGAATTCCTGGTTAAATGAATGAATAATAAGGTAATTAATAACCATCATCGCAATCCCTGTAGACAACAGTGGCCCTAATCCCTGAGCGATCCAAATACATGGGAATTGAATTAGCAGTTTGATTATTAATCCAATCCCCAAATACTTCATCATTCGGCGGTTCTCAGAAATTCCCTGCATCATTGCAGCTGCCACCGTATAAAGTCCAAGGGGAATTGCCATAAATGCTGCAAACTCAAGAACGATTACCCCAGCATGATTGTAACGGTAAAAGACCGTGTATACCTGCTGAGCAACTGCATACAAACCAAGAACTGCCGGGATCATGACAAAATAGAAGAGCATCAGAACGTTCTCAATTTGGTTTCTCATCCCTGTTTGATCATTTTTTGCCCGGGCCATTGCCAACAACGGAATTGCAGTAACCGCTAAAGCATTCGCTAAAGCAATAATAATCATATAAAGCTTATTAGCATTAAATGCGAACAAGGCATACAAAACATCAATCTGGTACTTGGTAAAATGCCCTACCAATGGCATCATTCGTTTAAAGCTGTACTGATCAATTAATTGGAAAAGGTTAATTCCTGATTCAATAATGATAAATGGGATTGATTGGTAAACAATCTTCAGAATTAATTCAGTTGTCGAGACTTCCGTAACTGGCTGTTCAATCGTCCCCGTTCCCTGCATAACTCCTCGATACTTTAGCCATGCTAAAAAGAGAACAACACAGGCCCCAATCGCTCCAATAAATGCCGCAAAAGTTGATTGGCTGACGGCACTGACCCAACTACCCTTTTGGATTTTCATGATCAGGTAAGTAGCCCCTAACATGTAAATTATCCGAAAAAGTTGTTCCACAAACTGTGAAATTGCAGATGGTGCCATCATGCTGTAACCCTGGAAAATCCCGCGACTAATTGCCATTAACGGAATAATAAAGATTGCCCAGGCTAACGACCGTAATACCGGGATTAAATTAGTATCGCCATTATAAACGATCGGCCATGAAGCGATATACATCATGACGGTTCCACAAATAACTCCCGACGCAAGCGCCATATACAGCGCAGAACGATTCAACTTCTGGCTAACCCCGTACTCGTTTAACCCATTATAGTGAGCAACAAGTTTCGAGATCGCCGAGGGAATCCCTGCAGTTGAAATGGTAATAAAGAGACTATAGATATTATATCCTTGAGCATACAAGGCATTGGCCTCATCACTATAAGCCCCTAGCCAGGTAACCCAGGGAATAATATAAATAGCCCCAAGAATGCGCGAAGTAATATTCCCCGCCGTCATCCATGCTGAGCCATTCAGCATTTTTGAACGAGCAGTATCTTTTTGCTGTCCTTCACTCATAACTCTTAAATCCTACCTTTTACTTTTTAAAATCAATACTAATCATTCTATCCTTAATAGAGCATCGTCGCAAATTATTTTAAAAAATCTTTGCTAGTATTGCTCCAAATCAACCGTTACCATTTTTACCACTGCTCCTGGATGCGCTGCTTGTACCTCGGCTAATTCACTAACTTGCGGAGCCTTTTCAAAATGGCCTAACTTATCATTTAGTGTAATGGCTAATCCTAACTTAGCGAACTCCATCGCTGTTGCCATATCCTTTCCCTGAGTAAAAGCTTCGGGCAGATCCGGAAAATCAACTTCGATCTGATTATTCTTTTGCTGAAAAATTGCCGGATAACTAACAATTTCCATTTTGATTCCTCACTTTTTCTTTTTGAAACAACCAATATTTTACCACGAACGAAAGAGAGCGTGACAGAAGTCATTTATGACTTCGTTTTCACGCCCCCGCGAGCGCAAATAGGGTTCCAGAGTTCGGTTATACCGGACACTGGAACCCATTTGCGTACCGCGCTGTTCGTATTTGAACTTGGTAAAAGTACTTATGTCACAATCCCTTTATCATTTTCTACTTAACAACGATATTTACGATCTTGTTTGGAACAACAATAACCTTCTTAATATCCTTGCCATCCGTAAACTTTTGAACATGTTCATCAGCAAGTGCTAATTTTTGTGCTTCTTCACGGTCAATATCCTTTGCCATCTTAATCTTTGAACGAAGCTTTCCGTTAACCTGAACGATTATTTCAACTTCGTCTTCTTCTAATGCCTTTGGATCATATGTTGGCCATGGTTGGTAAGCAATCGTGTCACTGACATTAAAGTGACTCCATAATTCTTCAGCAACGTGAGGAATTACCGGTGAAATCATCTTAACGAACCCTTCCATGTACTCAACAGGAAGATCGTCAGCCTTAAATGCTTCGTTAACGAAGACCATTAATTGGGAAATAGCAGTATTGAAGTGCATCCGTTCATAATCTTCAGTAACCTTCTTAACAGTTTGGTTGTAAACCTTAGTTAACTTCCCGTCATTGAAGGTTGAAACCCGATCACGAAGGTGGTTATTTTCATCCATCAACAAGCGCCATACACGTTGAATCCACTTGTATGAACCATGAAGTCCTTCCTCATCCCACGGAACAGATTCAGTTAATGGTCCCATGAACATTTCGTAAAGCCGAAGAGTATCCGCACCGTACTTCTCAACAATATCATCTGGATTAACGACATTTCCTTTAGACTTGGACATCTTTTCGTGGTTAGCACCAAGAATCATCCCCTGGTTAACCAACTTCATAAATGGTTCCTTAGTAGGGACAAGTCCTAAGTCATAAAGGACCTTATGCCAGAACCGAGCATAGAGAAGGTGAAGAACAGCGTGTTCCGCACCACCAACATACAGATCTACTGGAGACCAGTAATCTAATGCTTCTTTTGAGGCAAATTCCTTATTGTTGTGTGGATCAGTATACCGGAGCCAGTACCATGATGAACCAGCCCATTGTGGCATTGTGTTAGTTTCACGAAGGCCATGCCGACCTTGATCATCATAAACATTGACCCAGTCCTTAACGTTAGCCAATGGACTTTCACCAGTACCAGATGGTTCAATGTTATCAGTATCAGGCAGCTTCAATGGCAATTCGTCTTCTGGAACTAAGGTAGTCCGACCATCATCCCAGTGAATTACTGGGATCGGTTCACCCCAATAACGTTGCCGACTAAAGATCCAATCACGAAGACGGTAATTGACCTTCTTGTGACCTGCATTATGTTCGTCAAGCCATTCAATCATCTTCTTTTTGGCATCAGCAATATTCAAGCCATCCAAGAAACCAGAATTAATGTGCTTACCATCACCGTCAAAGGCACCTTCTGAAAGATCAGCACCTTCTATAATTGGCTTAATTGGTAAATCAAACTTTTTGGCAAAGTCATAGTCACGTTGATCACCAGATGGAACTGCCATTACAGCACCTGTACCGTATGATGCTAGGACATAGTCACTAATCCAAATTGGTAACTTTTCACCATTAACCGGGTTGATAACGTATGAACCAGTAAATACCCCAGTCTTATCCTTATTCAGATCGGTCCGTTCAAGGTCAGAACGCCGGGAAGCTTCTTCTTGATACTTCTTAACAGCTTCCTTATTTTCAGGAGTAGTTAATTGATCAACTAACTCTTGTTCAGGAGCAAGCACAACGTAAGATGCACCAAATAACGTGTCCGCACGAGTAGTAAAGACTTCAATCTTAGTATCTTCGTCTCCCGCAACTGGGAAGTAAACAGAAGCCCCTTCTGAACGCCCAATCCAATTACGTTGCATCTCCTTAACGCTTTCTGGCCAGTCGACAAGATCCAGATCATCAATTAAACGGTCTGCATAAGCAGTGATTTTCAAGACCCACTGCTTCATTGGCTTCCGGTAAACCGGGTAGCCACCACGCTTTGTCTTACCGTCTTCAACTTCTTCGTTAGCGACAACGGTTCCACCCATAAAGTCAGGTGCCCAGTTAACCATGATCTCGCTTTCGTAAGCTAAGCCCTTCTTATAGAGCTGCTCAAAGATCCATTGAGTCCACTTGTAGTATTCTGGATCAGTCGTATTAACTTCCCGATCCCAATCATATGAGAAACCAAGTGATTGGATTTGGTTGCGGAAATGATCAATGTTTTGGTTAGTAAAACTCTTAGGATTATGACCAGTCTTCAATGCGTATTGCTCTGCAGGAAGACCGAAAGCATCCCAGCCCATTGGGTGTAAAACATTGTATCCCTGCATCCGCTTCATTCGTGACATCACATCAGTCGCGGTATAACCTTCTGGGTGACCAACGTGAAGTCCCTGGCCAGATGGGTAAGGGAACATATCCAAGGCATAGTATTTCTTTTGATCCTTGTTTAAGTTAGCCTTAAATGTCTCATTCTTTTTCCAGAATCGTTGCCACTTATTTTCAATGGCAGTGTGATCATAAGCCATATCTTTCTCTCCTTTATATTTGCATAGTTCTTCTGTTTGATCGTAATAAAAAAGCCCCGTAGAAACCTGTTCTACGAGACGAATTTACTCCGCGGTACCACCCGAATTTCCATGGTTAAGTCCATGACACTTCACGCCATAACGCGGCAGACGTTATTACCTACTAAATTTCAGCAATAATCTTTTTGGACGAGTTCATTGTTAGTAACCCTCGTGTTTACAGCACCACACGATCTCTGAAGAATTAACTAACAGTTACTATTTCCAATTCGATCAAATATTTAATAAATATTCTAACAACCAGCATTCGTAAATGCAAGCACCAAACTAGCCAAGAACCTTCTTTAGTTCTTCAACCTTATCCAGTTGTTCCCATGGTAGTTCAACATCAGTCCGGCCAAAATGACCATAAGCTGCAGTTGGTTCGTAGATTGGTCGCTTAAGGTTAAGCATCTTAATAATTCCCGCAGGACGAAGGTCAAATACCTTACGAACCGCAGCAATTAAGTCTGCTTCAATTCGGGTACCAGTACCATAAGTATCAATTGAAATTGAAACTGGCTCAGCGACCCCAATGGCGTAGGCAACTTGAATTTCAAGTTTTTTTGCATAGCCGGCAGCTACTAAGTTCTTAGCAATGTAACGGGCAGCATAACTAGCTGACCGGTCAACCTTAGTAGCATCCTTACCGGAGAATGCACCGCCACCGTGATGGGCAGCACCACCATAAGTATCAACAATAATCTTTCGACCAGTTAAGCCGGCATCCCCTTGAGGACCACCGATAACAAAACGACCAGTTGGGTTGATAAAGTAATTGGTTTGGTCATCAAGGTATTTTGCAGGAATAACCGCCTTAATAACCTGTTCCATAACATCCTTCTTAATTTGGTCAAGTGATACTTCTGGATCATGTTGCGTACTTAACACAACAGTATCAACCCGTAAAGGCTTGTCGTTTTCGTCATATTCAACGGTAACTTCAGCCTTTGCATCTGGACGGAGATAAGGAATAGTATTATCCTTACGAAGCTTAGCAATCCGTTGCATCAACTTATGACTAAGCATCAAAGTTAACGGCATGTATTCTGGTGTCTCATCAGTTGCGTAACCAAACATTAATCCTTGGTCACCGGCACCAATTTGATCAAGCGGATCAACTTCCCCTTCACGAGTTTCAAGAGAATCGTCAACCCCTTGAGCAATATCAGGTGATTGTTCATCAATTGCGGTAATTACTGCACAGTTGTCAGCATCAAAGCCATACTTACCATCTGTGTAACCGATCCGCCGAATTGTATCACGAACAACCTTTTGAATATTAACGTATGCCTTAGTTGAAACTTCTCCAAAAACCAATACGAGTCCGGTCGTAACGGAAGTCTCAACAGCGACCCGTGAATCAGGATCTTGTTCAAGCATTGCGTCTAAAATCGCATCACTGATTTGATCAGCAATCTTATCAGGATGTCCCTCAGAAACAGATTCTGAAGTAAATAAATGTTTTTCTACCATGTGTGTTAATTCCCCCATATGCAAGTTACAATTGAAACATTTAGTGGTTACAAGGCATCTTCACAGTAAAGTGAATCCTATCGGGAATTTGCTTTATAACGAGACCCATCTTAGCATAATTTGCTGACCATATTCAAACATAAATTGACTAATCCTCACGAGCATTAACCATCCCAACCGCAGTCATAAACGAATAAGCAGTCGTTGGTCCAACAAATTGAAAACCATCCGCCTTCATTTTTCGGGCCATCTTTTTCGATTCACTTGTTTGTGACGGTAGCCGCTTTCCGTTTAACTGTAACCGCTGAGGCTTAAAGTTAACGAATGACCATACATAGTTATTTAATGTTTCACCATCTGCTAATAGTTCTTGAATTACCTTAGCATTGTTGATCGTCGCCATGATTTTCCGCCGATTACGAATAATTGTTAAATCGTTCATCAAGCGCTTAAAGTCTTCCTGATCAAATACTGCCACCTTAGCTGCATCAAAATTAGCAAACGCCTTTTCAAAGGCAGCCTCGCGTTTCCAAATTGTTGACCATGACAGTCCAGACTGAAATAACTCTAGTGTCAGCATCTTAAATAATTCGCGATCATCATGTTCGGGAACTCCCCATTTTGTATCATAATAATTACGCATTAATTCAGATGTTTCCGCCCACAGTGGTCGTTTTGTTGTCATTTAATCACCTCATTAAATCTCTCTATATATTCAAAACGAGATAATTAAGCTTTTGCATCTTTTTTAACAGTATTCTTTAGCGCAAGAGCCAAAAGCAAACCAATAATTTCCACGAATAGCATTGTTAAGAAGACATAATGGTAACCACCAAGAACAGCACTGAGGTTTCCCATTCCGTGGCTGAGGTTATGACTAGTTACGGTTGTCAAAATAATTGTTGATACAGCCACTCCGGTAGAACCAAGGACTTGCCGTACCGTTGTTATAACGGCTGTCCCATGGGGAACCAATTCATTAGGCAGAGAATTAGCCCCTAAAGTAACGGCAGGCATCATCACAAAGGCATTTCCACCCTCAATTACCATTGCACAGAGAATCATGATCCATAAACTCATTTGGTTAATTAAGAAGAGACCCACAAACCAGCCAGCAACTATCATTGCCATTCCGACAAGCATTGTTGGTTTAAAGCCAATTTTATCGGCCAGTTTCCCCGTTAACGGATTTAGAATACTTAGCAAGGCCGCCCCAGGAACAAGCGACATCCCCGAAACAAACGGACTGACTTTAAGCACTCCTTGGTAATACAACGGAAAAATAATTGTCGTAACAATCAAAGCAATGTAAGAGATTGAAGTTAGTAGAATTGCTAAATCGTAATTAAAGGTTTTCATTACCCGAAGTTCCAATAGCGGATTCTGGAGCTTTAATTGCCGAATGCAGAACCAAATAATTGCTAAAATACTTACAAGCAAGATTGTGCCACTGATTGTCCAGTTAATCTTAGTTTTACCGATTTGGTTGATTACGTACATTACACCAATCAAACCAATAGACAAGAAAACTGAAAGCCAGTCAAGGCTACTTTCGTGTCTCTGCATAACGTCCCGGATAAGTCCCGAGCCAGCCATAATAATGATCACAGTAATGATGATCATAAAGAAAACAAACAGACTCTTCCAAGTAAAGAATTTTAGAATAATCCCAGAAACAATTGGGCCACAAGCTAATGCCGAACCCATTACTAAGCCGGCAATTCCCATTGTTGTTCCCCGGACTTCTCGCGGTGTTATCTCAAGAAGGACTGATTGATACGATGGGAAGAGGACGCCCACAGCAAAGGCCTCCATTGCTCGACCGATCATCATAAACCAGAAGCCAGATACTCCCCAACTAGCAGGTGTCAAAATAATCATCAATGAACCAATATCAAACAGAGCTAACGCACCAATAAACATGGTCTTAAAATTAAGGTTATTCAACATCCACGGACTAATTGGCATGCTGACACACATGACTAACATAAAACCGGTTGTTAGCCACTGCACTGTCGAGGCAGAAATTCCAAAGGCTCGCATTAACGTTGGATAAGCTGTCGACAAGGATGATTGACTAATCGACATCGTAAAGGTTCCAATTAATAGTGTAAAAATAAACCAGAACCGACTATATGGTCGGCCATTTTGATCAATTGACTCTCTCATGAAATCCCCTTCTTTAGAATTATTATTAATAATCAAATTGTATTATAAAGTTTAAAACCACAATTGTAAATGTTATACTTAACGTAAATTAAAGCTCTTAAACTAGTGAGGTGAGTAAATTGGCTGAAGCAGAATTTGATCGAGCAATTGAACAACTTAGAGAAAATCACGTTAGGGTTACTCCTCAACGAAAAACGATTCTAAACTACCTAATTTCTCATCATACTCATCCTAGCGTGGAAATGATCTATGAGGATTTGAAAGGTAGCGTTGATAACATTAGCATGGCTACGGTCTATAATACGTTAAAGCTTTTCGTCGATTATAACCTTGTCATCGAATTGAAGAATGGTGATGGCAGCACTCATTATGACTACTTTGGTCATCCTCACTACCACGTTATTTGTGATAATTGTGGCCAAATTACCGATGTGTTTGACCCTCACTTTACAGAAATCAATAAGGATCTAGCCGCCATGACCAGGGAAAAAACTGGTTATCTCGTCACTGGTAATAATATTGAAGTCCATGGTATTTGCCCTAACTGCCAACGAAAATTACATTTGAATAGATAAATTAAAAAAGAGTGGAACCCAACAGAGAACTTATCATAGTAAGTCTTGTTGAGTTCCACTTTATTTTTGTTTTCGTGGCTGAGATAATGACGTAACTGCTAAAATTGCAAACCAGATCAAGGTAAAGATTAATGTTCCCAGCGTTTGTTTATCAAGACACAGGACAACCAAAACAAAGGCTAAAAAAGCTAATACTAAGTAATCAGTATACGGTGCCCCAGGAACCTTAAAAGGCCGTTCTTGTGGTTTTGATTGAAGGTACTTTAGGTGAGTCACAATGATTGTGGCCCAAATAAAAAGAAAACTGGTTGTGGCAATACTAGAAATTACCTTAAAGACTCCACCAGGCATTATCAAGTTTAAGACCGCTGCAATGGCAATCACCCCAGCAGAAATAATAACTGCCAGTGCCGGAACAGAATTTCGTGATAATTTACTTACTAACCTAATTCCTGGTCGATGCGACGTTGATGTTAACTCCGCAAGCATCCGCCCCGTTGTATAAAGCGAACTATTACATGCAGAAGCTGCCGCGGTGACAACGACAAAGTTAATTAAGCTGGCTGCTCCGCGTAAACCAATATCATTAAAGACCATTACAAAGGGACTTTTTGATGGTGCTAACCGATCCCAAGGATAGATACACATGATAACTGCCAGTGCAGCAACATAAAATAGCAAGATTTGAAACGGAATGGCATTTATTGCCCGGGGAATAACGTGACGTGGATTTTCCGCTTCGGCTGCTGTCATTCCAACCATTTCAATACCAACAAAGGCAAAAACCACCATTTGAAATGAAAGAATAAATCCTTTTGTACCAGCTGCAAAGAATCCACCATTATTAAACAAATTCTCTGGTGAAGCAACATAACCACTGGTACTCTTAAAGCTAACCAGCATCATTCCTACCCCAACAAGAACCAGCAACGCAATTGCCAAAATTTTAATTAACGCAAACCAAAATTGTAACTCACCAAATGCACTGACAGTGATTAAATTAATGCATAGAAGGACAATTAACGTTAACAATCCTGGTATCCATTGAGGAACATGAGGAAGCCATAGCTGAAAATACATCCCAATTGCAGTGATTTCAGCCATCGCCAGTGCAATCCAACAAGCCCAATATGCCCAGCCTGTAATAAAGCTTACCCGTGGTCCAAGATAAACACGAATCGCATCAACAAATGAACGGTAATTAAGATCCGCCATTAAGAGCTCGCCAAGTGCCCGCATAATCCAAAAGCAGACAATTCCGGTAATAATATAAGCAAGTAAAATTGCGGGCCCTGCAGAGTGGATTGCTTGACCAGACCCTAAGAATAACCCGGTCCCGATTGTGCCCCCAAGCGCCATTAGTTGAATATGGCGGCTTTTTAGGCTACGCTTCATTTTATTTTGTGCCAATATAGTTCAATTCTCCTTAAATTTAATTTCTCATAAAAGCCATTAATAAACTATCGCTTTTTAGATTGTTTTATTTAATAATGGTAAATAGTTTATCCAAATTTTTATTGTATACCTTTTTCATGAAAGGAGGGAATGAATTTGTTACACTGGTTTCCATTTTGCGGCTACTTTGTTATCGCACTCGTTTTAACAATCAATGCTTTTTCACGTTATCAGCAGTTTAGTAAACGATTAACGATTTTTGCTTTTCTCTGCTATTTTGTTATTATCCTTCGTCTTTGTTTAACTCCAGTTACTTTCAGCTTTATTACCGCTAATCGAAATTTACGCTACTTTCACGGGGTGCCATACAATCTTCTTCCCTTTCAACAGTTAGATTTAGAATGGTTCTTAAATGTTATAATGACAATTCCTTTAGGTGTTTTATTATATCTGGTCGGCCGAAAAAGTTCTTTTATTACTGTTCTTGCCTTAAGCTTTCTGTTCACATTTTTTATTGAAGGAAATCAATTTGTCTGCGACTTTCTTTTTCACATTGGTCGAGTAGCAGATATTGATGATATTATTACCAATACTATTGGTGGAGTAATAGGGTTTTACGGGATAAAATTGGTAGATCGAGGATTTATTGATAAAATAATTCATCCTTTTTTCCTATCATAAAAAAGTTTGGTACACTATTATTGATGAGGTGATTATAAATGATTTCAAACGAACAACGGGCCCATGACATTGCTATTGCCTTAGTTCAAGCAAATGGTAAAGACATGAAGCCAATCGAAGCTTATCACGAATATATCAACTACCTTCTACCAATTCTCAAAGAAATCGACAAGGATTTTAAGAACGGTATCAAGGAGCACATTTAAGAATCAGAAAAGCTGGAAGTTAATTTTCTCGGAGGCCAGGAAAAGTTTTTTTTCTGACCTCCTTTTTAGTACAACCATTATTTTCTTTTTTGCGGTATGATTAACTTGTCAGAGAAAGGAGCTATGCGCTATGAATAATGTTTCGCATCGGCGGTTCGACTGGTTTAGTTTACTGATTGGAATTCTTTTTATTCTTGGAGGATTTCTTTCGTTCTCACGACCAGATAAAACCTTACATTTATTGTCTGTTATTATTGGGGTTGTCTTTCTTTTTGATGGAATCTTTGAACTAACAATTCGGCGTCGCTTTCTTCGTTCACTTGGTGAGGGTACTGGCTGGATTGTAGTTCTTGGTATATTGAACATCATCTTAGGGATCATCTTTATCTTCCACCCCGGCTTCGGCACATTATACATTGCAATTATTTTTGCTATCTGGTTTATTTTGGATTCCATTATGGAATTTTCCGTTGGTCGTCTCTTCAAGGGTGTCAGTGGTGGTTACTACTGGTTAACTATTATCTTTAGTATTTTAGGAATTGTTCTAGGAGTAATCCTTCTCTTTAGTCCTGTTGTTTCAGCCTTAACAGTTGTTTGGATTATTTCTGTGTTCCTAATTATCTTCGGTGTCCTGAAGATTGTTCAAGCTTTTAATTAAACGAAAAAGATCCTAGCATTCAGTTTTTGAACGCTAGGACCTTTTTCGTTAGTCATCAATTAATCAATTTCAATCCGCGTATCGTCATCACTTTCAGCCTGCTTCTTTGGTAAAACAAGTGAAAGAACACCATTTTCATAATGAGCAGTAATGTTCTTCCGTTCAACATCTGGCAAACGGTATTGCCGACTCATTTGACCATAACGCCGTTCGCTATGAAGAATGTGACCATTCTTATCTGACTCGTCATCAATAGTGTCACGGTGACCAGTAATGGTTAAAATATTATTTGTGTAACTAATATGAATGTCTTTCTTGTCAAAGCCTGGCATATCAATCTTTACTTGATACTGCTTATCATTTTCTTCAATGTCAGTCTTCATGTGATCTTCAACTGGCGTAAAGTCAGAGAAGAAATCATCATTCATTAAGTTCCGCATGTTCATCATGTTATCCAAAAAGTTATTCCGACGTGTTAAATCGTTAGCCATAATAAAGCTTCCTTTCCGTTAACTTGATCTTGATTACATTACCTATCTTAATCACTAGAAGAGAAAGCGCAACTATTTTTAGCACTTTAAGCCAAGGAGTGCTAAAAATAGTTTTACCTTTATTGACCAATCCCTATATGACAAGCTTTAAGGGATTACTATTTCCACACAAAAATATAAATTTTAATTTAAATATATGAAATAATAATCATATGTTGTTCGGATGTATTTATAGAAAAAGAATGGTAGGATCAAATCGTAGTTAATTTAAGGAGGAATTTGATGATCACAGTACAACTAGGTCAGACAACTGTACCAACAATTGGCGTTGGTACGTGGAATATTGGTGAAGAACCAGCAAAACACGCCGAAGAGGTAAAAGCAATTCAAACAGCAATTGATGCGGGAGCAACTGTCATTGACACTGCCGAAATGTATGGTCAAGGACGTTCAGAAAAACTTACCAGTGAAGCAATTAAGCCATTTGACCGGTCAAAACTTTATCTCATCGACAAGGTACTACCCCAGAATGCCGGTCATCAACGATTGGAAAAAAGTCTTGATCGGAGTCTTAAGCTAATGCAAACTGATTATTTCGATCTTTACTTACTCCACTGGCGAGGCGGAATCCCCCTTGCAGAAACGGTAGATGAACTAGTTAAGATGCAAACTAAGGGAAAGATTCGTCACTGGGGCGTCTCTAATTTTGATGTTGCTGATTTAAAAGAATTATGGGCACTTCCTCATGGTCGAGAATGCGTTGCTAACGAAGATCTGTATAACCTTGATCGCCGGGGAATTGAATATGATCTTCTCCCTCTGATGCGGGATAATAACTTACCATTAATTGCTTATTCACCGCTTTCTCAAGGGGATCGATTAAGCGGCAATTTAGCAGCCAATCCCCTACTAAAAGAATTAGCTGCTAATCACCAAGCAACTGTCTACCAAATAATGTTAGCCTGGGTAATTCGTGATCAGCATACCTTAGCAATTCCCAAGGCTGCTAGTCCGAAACATGCTCGTGAAAATATTGAGGCCTTAAACATCACATTTAGTCATGATGAGTTAGCTGCCTTAGCAAAAGCTTTTCCTAAGCCAACCCACAAAGAACCATTAAGCGTAATTTAAAATAATTTCACTAAAAATGGCTTTAGAAGTCCACGATTTTGGCCTTCTAAAGTCATTCTGTATTTATTCTTTTTCACTTAAAAATGAACTCCTAGTGCCATCCGGGCAAAGCGACTCATCTTATCTGGCCCCCATGCTGGCTCCCAGACGAGGTTAATTTCACATTCCGTGATCTCCGCTACCTGGAGAACGGCCTCCTTAATCATTTTATAAAGCAAATCACTGATCGGACAGCCCATTGTCGTTAAGGTCATCGTAATTTTACATTGTTGATCATTAACCTCAATGCCGTAAATAAGGCCCAAATTGACTAAATCAATCCCCAACTCCGGATCAATCACGGTTTGCAATTGCTTAAGGACCTCCTGCTCAACAGGGCTTAATTTCTCTTTATCTAACATAATAGCCCTCCTTAGCCAATCGAACCTTCCATTTCAAAACTGATCAGTCGATTTAGCTCAACTGCATACTCCATCGGTAATTTTTTCGTAAAGGGTTCTACAAAGCCCATGATAATCATTTCCGTCGCTTTTCGTTCGCTAATTCCCCGACTCATCAAGTAGTAAAGTTTCTCTTCGGAGATTTTCGAGACCTTGGCCTCATGTTCCATCGTGACATCCGAATTATTAATTTCATTAATTGGAATAGTATCGGAAGATGACTGGTCATCCATAATAATCGTGTCACATTCAACATGGGCCTTTGAACCGTTAGCTTTTTCGGTAAAGCGGATATTGCCCCGATAATCCGTTGAGCCACCCGTCCGTGCGATCGACTTGGAAACGATTGAACTAGAGGTGTTCGGGGCATTGTGGATCATCCGCGCTCCTGAGTCTTGATGAATGTGATCACTAGCCACTGCAATCGAAAGCATTGTCCCACGAGCTCCCTTGCCATTAAGGTAGACACTCGGGTACTTCATGGTAACTTTTGAACCGAGGTTTCCATCAACCCATTCCATTGTGGCGTTCTCGGCTGCAGCTGCCCGCTTCGTCTCCAAACTATAAACATTCTTTGACCAATTTTGAATCGTCGTGTAACGGCAATAAGCGTCTTTTAGAACATTCACTTCAACTACTGCGGCATGCAGACTATCAGACGAATAATTTGGCGCAGTACAGCCCTCAACGTAATCAACACTAGCACCTTCATCAACAATAATCAGTGTCCGCTCAAACTGCCCCGTATTCTCCGCATTCAACCTGAAATAAGCCTGGATTGGCGTCTTAAAATTGACGCCCTTAGGAACATAAATAAAGGATCCCCCAGACCAAACGGCACCGTTCAACGCAGCAAATTTATTATCAGCTGGTTTGACTAACTTTCCGAACCACTTTTTGAATAGGTCTGGGTACTTTTGTAAGGCAGTGTCAGTATCAGTGAAGATGATCCCTTGTTTAGCAAACTGTTGCTTCATGTTATGATAAACAACTTCTGACTCATACTGGGCAGCTGAACCAGCTAAATATTTTCGTTCTGCCTCTGGCACCCCAAGACGATCAAAAGTTCGTTTCAGTTCTTCAGGAACATCCTTCCAATCCCGGTACTTCTTATCGGTCATTTTCTGGTAATACAACATATTCTCCAAGTCCAAACCAGATAGATCTGGGCCAAATTTAGGCATCGCCATTTTTTGATAAGTATGAAATGATTCTAAGCGATAATCCAGCATCCACTGCGGCTCATGCTTTTCTGCCGAAATCTTCCGGACTGTTGCTTCAGTTAATCCGCGTCCCGTTGAATAAAGCGGCTTCACGTCATCATGAAAGCCATACTGATAATCTTGATTACCGAGGACATTATTTACATCTGTCACGATTACTTGTCTCCTTTTGCATTCTTGAGCAAGGCTTCTTGCAGAGCCCACCAGGCTAAAGTTGCGCACTTGATCCGGGCAGGAAACTCCATGATTTGGGTTAGCACCTGGGCATCCCCTAATTTTTTCAATTCATCTCTAGAGTGCTTTTCACCAATTGCTTCATCGGAAAAAATTTTAGCGATTGCTAGAGCTTCTTCCGTTGTTTTACCCATCATTACATCGGTTAGCATACTTGCTGAAGCCTGACTAATCGTGCACCCCTGACCAGTAAAACCAATATCAGTTATTTTGTTATCGGCATCCAGGTGAAGACTTAGGTTTATTGTGTCACCACAGGTTGTATTATGGAGCGTCTTTTTATTAGTAGCATTTGGCACAGCATAGTGGTGATGGGGGTTAGCTGCATGTTCTAAAATTACTGCTCGGTATAATTGATTTAATTTATCTAAGCTCACCCTTAAAGAACTCCTTTGTTTCTTTGATTGCATTAATTAACTGGTCACAGTCAGCTTGATAATTATAAAATGCCAAGCTAGCGCGAACGGTCGAATTAGTTCCAAGTGAATGGACGAGTGGTTCAGCACAATGATGGCCTGCACGAACAGCTACTCCTTCCATATCTAGTGCTGTTGCGACGTCATGGGGGTGAAGAGTACCGAGATTGAACGAAACAACCCCAACATGCTGCTGAGGATTCTGGGAACCGTAAATTTTAACTCCAGGAATTGCCATTAACTTAGGCAATAAATAAGCCATCAATTCTGCATCTCGTGCCTTTACCTGCGCCATTCCAACTTGCTCTAAATACTTAACTGCCGTTGCTAATCCGATAGCCCCTGCAATATTAGGCGTGCCCGCTTCAAACTTATGCGGGATCTGATCCCACTTACTGTTGTCGAGCTGAACATCCTCGATCATTTCACCGCCAAACTGGTAAGGCGGCATTTGTTCAAGGAGTTTTTGCTTCCCATATAGAACACCAATTCCGGTTGGTCCCAACATCTTATGCCCCGAAAAAGCATAGAAATCAGCTGCTAATTCTTGCACGTCTACCGGAAGATGGCAGACTGCTTGAGCACCGTCGACAACAATAATTGCTCCATTCTGGTGAGCCAACTCCGCTAGTTTCCTGATTGGACTAACATTACCGAGAACATTACCAACGTGGGTCACCGCAACAATTTTCGTTTTAGCGGTAATCTTTTGTTTGGCATCGGCTAGATCAATTTCACCCGTTGAGGTTAAATTAATGTATTTTAAGGTTGCCTTTTTTCTGAGAGCTAACTGTTGCCAAGGAATCAAATTACTATGATGCTCTGCAAGTGAAATTACAATTTCGTCCCCCGGCTCGATATTCTGTTCGCCGTAAGTACTAGCAATTAAATTAATACCTTCTGTTGTTCCCCGAGTAAAAATAATTTCACGGGCAGCCGCAGCATTAATGAAGTGCTGAATAACTTTACGAGCATCCTCATACTGTTCAGTTGCCTTGAATGATAGCTGGTATGTTCCCCGGTGGACATTAGCATTTTCTTGTTGGTAAAAGCTTAATAACCGCTCAATAACGGATTTCGGTTTTAAGCTCGTCGCTGCATTATCAAGATAAGCAAGCCGTTCACCGTTCATCGTTTGACGTAATTCAGAGAAATCTTGACGAACAAGCTCCCAATTAGGCATTTTCCAGTAACTTCCTTTCCAAAATATCAACCATTTCTTGGCGGACGTTTTTATTAGGGACGGCAGTAATTACCGCACTCAAGAAGCCCCGGATTACCATTCGTTGTGCTTGATGCAGGGGGATTCCCCGACTTAATAGGTAGTAGAGCTGATCCTGATTAATCTTGCCGACACTCGCTGCATGCCCTGCTTCAACGTCATTTTCATCAATCAACAAAATGGGGTTGGCATCACCAGTTGCGTGTGGTGACATCATCAATAACCGATTTTGCTGTTCAGCTTCAGAACCATGTGCCCCGTGAACAATTTGACCAATTCCGTTAAAAATCAGCCGTGAATTACCAAGGGCGACCCCGCGCTGATTAATTAATCCCTGTGAATGAGGGCTGCGATTTGTTACTCGATTATTAATCCCAAGTTGTTGGTCGTTTGCGGTTAAGGCAATCAGCTGGGAATTAGCATACGCTCCTTGACCAACTAATTCTGAATCAATTTCACCGACAGTGTTACATTCGTTCATTAGGCCAATTGCCCAGTCGACTTTAGCATAATTTTTTATAGCTGCCCGGTATTGATAATAGCTGGGACTTTGTTGTGCTAAGTGATCAAGTGAGGAAAAATGGACCTCACTATTTTCTTCAGCCATGATTTCCACAAAATTGGTTAACGGATTAGTTTGCTGACGAGAGGAAACCAAGTGATCAATAATCTGGAAACGACTATTTTTCCCCGCAACAATTAGCAGGTGAAAATTAATTGTACCTTTGACAGTCTGATTAAAGTTAATCGTCAGGTGAATTGGCTTTTTCAATTCAACGTTACGGGGAACATATACAAAAAGGCCCTGATTAATAAAGGCAGTATGGTAAGCTGCAAGAAGATTTTCATCCGGTCGAATTACCGTTGCTAAGTACTTAGTTAGAATTTCAGGATGGGTCTTAATTGCTGAACCTAGCTCACTAATAATAACCCCCTGTTCCTTTAATGAATTAGGGAGCACAACCGTTACTTCCTCTGAACTCGCTTTTACTGTAACTTGATCAGGGTCCGTTAGCTGTTCAATCACTTTAGGAAACTGAAGAGGTGAAGACTGCTCAGAAATAAGCGGCCAATCTTGAAAATTAAATTTTGTTACTTTGGGCAACTGTGCAGTGGTTACATTCTGAAATGCCCTTTGGCGCAACTGAGTCAGCTCTTCTGGCTCCTTATTTGCTGCATACTGTTGAAGTTGAGACTTAAGGTGTGAATAATTAAAATTCATAATATCTATACCCCTACTCATCTTCATCAACTAAGTCAACTTTTAAGCCAAGCTCATCACGTAAGCCAGCATACCCCTCAGCTTCTAGTTTCTTTGCTAACTCAGGGCCACCATCTTTAACAATTCGACCGCCCATCATTACATGAACCGTATCGGGGACAATATAGTTTAACAGGCGTTGGTAGTGGGTAATAATTAGTGAGCCAAAATTAGCACCTCGCATGGAATTAACTCCCCGGGAAACGACTTTTAGAGCATCAATATCTAATCCTGAATCAATTTCATCTAAGATCGCAAAGCTTGGTTTAATCATCAATAGTTGAAGAATTTCATTCCGCTTTTTTTCACCACCCGAAAAGCCTTCGTTAAGGTAGCGTTCCGTCATTGATTCTTTCATGTCTAACAATGCAAGCTTTTGGTCAAGTTCCTTGAGAAAATCCATAATTGAAATCTGATCATCCTTTGGTCGTCGCGCATTCATTGCTGCTCGCAAAAATTCTGCATTGGTTACCCCTTGGATTTCAGCTGGATACTGCATTGCTAAAAACAATCCTTTTCGGGCACGTTCATCAACGGGCATCTCAAGGATACTCTCACCATTTAATAAAATATCACCTTGCGTAACGTGATAATTAGGTTGTCCCATAATTGTCTGGGATAAAGTTGACTTTCCCGTCCCATTTGGACCCATGATTGCATGAATTTCCCCGGTTTGCATTTTAAGATTAACGCCTTTGAGAATTTCCTTTTGTTGATGAGTTTCCTCATCTTCAACCGCAACGTGAAGATCCTTTATCTGTAAAATAGCCATATTTAGTGTTCACTCCCTAATAAAACACAATATCATGATGTCAATTACCTATTTTACCAGTTTCTCTTGGGGATGAATAACTAGATTAAGAAAAAGAAGTTTGATTCTTGTAATTAGACCCAATAAGTTCGAAATCATTAAGTGGTTGTTGGAGGATCAAAAAAAGCTAACTAGCGATGGACACTAATTAGCTTCTTCACTGTTATATAGCTAAGATCTGTTCCTCAGGAACTTGCTAGAGCTAGCAACCTCCTGCCTAGGCGCAAGTCGCCTTCGGCAGGAGAAATTGCTAGCTTTCCGCAAGTTCTTTGCTGAGTCACACTCTATTTAAACGTGTTCGCAGGAAAGCCCTTAGAGACAACAAACTCCCGCCAATGGTGATTAACCACCATTGACGGGAGAAATCGTTATCAACCGTGAATTTTTTACGGGTTCACGCTCTATTTTAGTACCAACCGTGTGATTGCCAGAATGATTGTGCGGCACTCCAGGATCCGTAACGGCTAGCTACGTATTGGTCGGCTACTCGTTCTTGGTTTGCGGCGGAGTAGTCACCATTAAGGTACGATGCGGATAATTGGTACTTACCAATGTATTGACCGTTTTGGGCACTGTAACTACCACCTGATTCACGGGCAGCAATCCATGCCTTAGCGGCGGCATCGTTACCGGATACGCTTGATGTGTAGTTGCTGTAACTTGCAGCATTTCTTGCTGAAGCTGTTGCAGTTGCAGTTTGTGCAGCTGAGTTGTTAGTAGTAGCTGCAGAACTAGTTTGATTGTTTTGAGTTGTGGTGTTTGCTGATGGTAAAGTTTCAACTTGTTGTTGAGTAGCAGGTGCAACTTCACCGTCATCCTTGATTACTAACTTTTGACCAACGTAGATCAAGTTCTTGTTAGCAATGTTGTTGTTTGAGGCCAAAGTATCAACGAAAGTTAAATCATGACCTAATTTGTAAGAAATCCCAGAAAGGGTGTCGCCTGATTGAACAGTGTAAATACTGTCGGCGCTAGCGGTGGTTGCAGTAGCTACAGTACCTAAAGCAACGGCACCGGCAATGGCTGCTGTAATCTTAGCTGCTTTCTTAGATAACTTCATAAAAAAATCAATCCATCCTTTTCTCTTGTAAGTTTGTAAGTAATATGATGTTAATTGTTTTGGAAATTGATGTTTTACATATCATCAACGCTTATATACTATACAGATTCAGCGTTACGGATGGGTTACCACGATTTTTCAAATTCCGCTATTTTTGTAATTTTTTGTAACAAATATGCATCTTTTTCTTATATATTCATTTTACTGGTAGAGCTATTTGCTGATATATCAGCGTTCTTCGGTTATCCTAAAATTTTCCTTCGCTAATTTGGAAATCAACCAAATGTTCTATTATTTTACCCATTTTTAATTTAAAATCCCGATTTTAAGCTAAAAAAAGCCCCATAACACGCGAATGTTACAGGACTATTGCAAAGATTGACGTCTTTGTAATTTGAATTTAGTTATTCATCAAAACATCGAGCAATTCAGAGGCAGACTCCTTCAATGCATCCTTAGACTTGTCATTTCCAAGGTGAGTGAAGATTTCACCAACATAAACTCCCTTATTAAATAGTTCAGTGAAAACCTTGTCGATAACTGGCTTAGTCTTTTCTGGTTCTTGAACAGGACCAAATGGGTTAGCAAAGAATGTCTTACTCATCCCAACTTCATCAGTTGTTCCCAAGGCCTTCCGTTGACCAGCAATAAAGACTTTTTCAGCTTCTTCCTTAGTGTCAAAGCGGTGAATTCCAACTTGATCGCTATAGTTGTTAGCATACAACCACATATCAATGTGGTGGTGCTTAACAACATTTTGGTAAGTATCAGCTGGAATAATAACCCGGGCATTCTTCCGTTCTGGGTTCAAGTATACCCCACGGTCCATGTTGTTAAATGCAACCGCACTGCTCAAGTCGTCAAGACGAACAAAGGCACCAGTTTCTGTACCCTGTGCATAGATGTGACCATCATCAGTCAAGGTAAAGCTTCCCATATCATCAAAAATGGTTTCCATGCTGACAATCTTATCATCGGCCAATTCTTGTAAGGCTTCAATTGATTCGGACTTTCCGGCACCTGAATCACCAAAGAAGACAACGTTCTTTTCCTTACCATTAGTGAACTTGATCTTCAACATTGAGCCGTGAATTGGCAAACGACCATTGTAAATTTGGTGAAGGTTATGAACGGTCAAGCACATCTTCTTCATGTAACCAAAGTAAGTGGTCTTATCAGTGTATGGTACTTCACCAACCCAAATATCGTTCTTCTCATCGTGGTAATAGTGTGAAACCATTCCTTCAGTCTTCTCAAGGCCAAAGAGAACAACAAGATCTGGCTTTTGTCCCTCGACTTCTTCAGGTGATGCTAGTTCAAACAAGTTTGAAAGAGCAATTCCATTTACTAAGTAATCAACGTTAAAGTAGATGAAGGCAAGGCTTTCACCAATCTTAGCTGGGTAACAGAACCACTTACCCCGTTCACCATGGAAACGATCGATCGGGTTCTCTTCTACAGCTGAGAAGACTCCTTCCCGCTTGTTACTCTTAGTATGCATCATCATTGGTGGTCGGAGCATTACGGTATTGATGAAATCAATGTCACGCAGTTCTTCATAACCAGCAGGAATCTTCCAATCATGTTGTTGAACTAAGATAGTAGCATTGGTTGCCGCATTAACTTGCCGGTATGTCCGGTTTTCAAAGCCTTGAAGTTTTTCTTCAAGAATCCGGTAAAGCTTCCGTACCAAATCATTAAATTGGGTATCAATAGTCCGAAATTCGTTGCCAACAATTTTATTATCATTGTAACTAATAACAGAAACCCGCAATAATGAACGATAGTATGAGTACAATTCTTCGACACTAGCTAAAATATCTTTAGGATCATATTCATCAAAGGCACTATCATCGTCAAAAAGGATCTTCTTTAATACATCGATAAATTTATCAACACTGGCATTATCAAAGGCATCATCATCGTTATCAGGATTTCGTGAATCCAAGTATAATTTAACGATTTGCTTTACTTCATCACTATTTACTAATGAAGGAATATCAGTGAAGTAGTTTTGACTGTAATTTAGGGTTGCTACTCCACGTTCAGGGTTTACATATAGTGACTTAGTATCAATAATCTGACTGTCTTTTGACATTAATCTCATCCTTTCATCTCCGTAGTGTCTCCATTATAGTATATTTTTAAGAGAGAGATGAAAAAAATATTAACAAAATTTCATTTATTTGCAGAAAATACCAATTTTTATTAAAGAAAACGGTTTCTTAACTATGATAAAATAAACTATAAGTAAATATTTTTAAGGAGAGCCATAAATAATGAAAATAAATTGTAATGAAACTCTTGCGGTCTCCCTGCACCGTGTTTTTAATGCCGACCTCAATGAACACGGGACCGTTTTTGGCGGGCGAATTTTAGAGTTAGTGGACGGCGAGGCCTCTGTTGCCGCAATGCGTGTCACCCGCTCAACCGTCGTGACAGCCGCCATGGACCATGTTCAATTTCTTAAGCCATTCCACCTTCAAGACTCAATGTGCATGGAAGCCTACGTTACAGGTGTTGGGCATAGGTCATTAGAAGTCTTCGTCAAAGTCATTGGTGAACACTTAATGACTGGTGAACGCTTTGTCGGTTTTTCTTGCTTCATGACTTACGTAATCCAAGATCCCCAAAAATCAATCAAGTATGACCAAGTAATTCCACAAACAGCAGAACAAAAGGCCATGGTAGCTGGCTATGCAACCCGTCGTCAGCATCGAAAAGAAAATCGCCAAGAGCAAGCAGCAATTATCAACTCAATTAGTAAAGATAAGCCATGGGAAAACTAACCTAATAACGGCTTCTCAACTCTCATAATAATTTGAAAGTTGAGAAACCGTTTAATATTTATTTGACTATTTTAACCGCTGTCCCGTACGCTGTAACCATTGAAGAAGTGGACTCAAAACGCATCGCTACTACTACATCCGCTCCTACTCGCTTAGCCTTATCTCGTAATACTTTAATTGCTTGCTCATGGGCAGACGCTTTTTCTTCTCCAGTAGCGGTTCCAAAGACTAGACCAATAATTCTGTAATCATTCTCCGGAATTTTTTCAGTCGTTGTTAAAGTAATTTCATCAACTGCTTCAATTGTTGGCTGTTTTTTCTTCTTTCGTCCCTGAGATACAAATCCTGCTAGGCCACGATTTATCCCTGCTCCATACATCTTTTTAGCACGATCAATTGATTCCTGATCATTTTTTGACTTAAACAGCATTTAACTCCCACACCTATTCATAGATTATTATATTTAGATTATAGCAAAAACTCGAAGCTGGGAATTAACTTTCTCGGAGGGACGGTTGACTAACCTAGAACGATGAATGATGATGAAATCATCAGAATCGTTCGTAGTTAGGCTCGAGTCCCTCAGTTACGATACGAAGTGAGCCTATTTGGATTCCCGCGATTAGACTCTATAGGTTCGGAGAGCGCTAAATATGGAAAAGAGGATGGGAAAAAAGCCTAGTTTTTTCCCATCCTCGAATTATTTGCTATTTTATTGTAGAAACGCGTTTGCTAGAGATAACGGTCCTCGGCAACATAGCTGAAACGCGCTCGCCAGGAGCTTGCTAGAGATAACAAACTCCTGCCTAGGCGCAAGTCGCCTTCGGCAGGAGAAATTCTAGGCAACATAGTCGAAACGCGTTCGCAGGAAAGCCCTTAGAGACAACAAACTCCCTCCCAGGTGCTTTCAAGCACCCAGTCGGGAGAAATTGTTGTCTTACAGGACTTTTTTATCCTGCTCACACTCTAATTAATACCAACCGTGTGATTGCCAGAATGATTGTGCGGCACTCCAGGATCCGTAACGGCTAGCTACGTATTGGTCGGCTACTCGTTCTTGGTTTGCGGCGGAGTAGTCACCATTAAGGTACGATGCGGATAATTGGTACTTACCAATGTATTGACCGTTTTGGGCACTGTAACTACCACCTGATTCACGGGCAGCAATCCATGCCTTAGCGGCGGCATCGTTACCGGATACGCTTGATGTGTAGTTGCTGTAACTTGCAGCATTGCTTGCTGAAGTTGTTGCAGTTGCGGTTTGTGCCTGAGTATTTGCTGAAGCAGCTTGTTGTGGTTGTGCTTGGCTTTGACTAGCAGCACTAGTTGAGGTAGCTGCAGAACTAGTTTGGTTAGCAGTATTTGCTGATGGTAAGGTTTCAACTTGTTGTTGAGTAGCAGGTGCAACTTCACCGTCATCCTTGATTACTAACTTTTGACCAACGTAGATCAAGTTCTTGTTAGCAATGTTGTTGTTTGAAGCTAATGTATCAACAAAAGTTAAATCATGACCTAACTTATATGAAATTCCTGATAAGGTGTCACCGCTTTGCACCGTGTAAATTGAGTCGGCGTTAGCGGTTGTGGTAGTTGCGATAGTACCTAAGGCAACAACCCCGGCTACAGCAGCTGTAACTTTAGCGATGTTCTTCGATAACTTATTCATATAAATGAAATACCTTCCTTTTCTCAAATGTTGTTTCAAATTTCTAATTATTAATTTAAGTTGTTGATGACCTCATCAACGGTTTCTAATATACACGATTAAAATTACACGGCAGTTACCACAGATTATCAATTTCAGCCTTTTCCGTAATCTGATGTAACAAAAGGTTTATTTTCACTCCTGAGAAATGATAACGGATCCCAGTAGCAAGCGATTCAAGTGTCTTTCTTTATCAAATCATTTATAAAATATATTTTGTAATAAAGAAAAATAAAAAAGGCTAAATTAAGGATTTTCGACCGTTAATTTAGCCTTTTTATCACTATTTTGTGCGTTTTTGTAACCGTTTTGTAACTAAGAGTGACGCACTAACCATGAATCGGCTGGTAATTGCGCCTTAAAGAAGTCACCAGAAGTATTAAAACTGGGAGCCTTTTCTTGATCATCAACCATTATCCTATCACTACTAGCAATAATGCGGTGTTGATGAAGCTCTAATGGTTCCTCATCCACAGTGGCTAATTTCCCCCACTTTATTTGAGCATTGGAATCAACCCATCCCCACTCATTTACTTGGGCACTAGTGTTTTCACCGTAGCCATCAACCTGAGTAACCACCTCTTGCTGGCAGTCAGCCTCAACCATAGAAGCTAGCTGGACATTCCAATGCGCATCAGAACCATCAAGAAAACTATAAAAGCTACTGTATCCATGCTGATTCTCTGGAATAACCCCTTCAATCTCAAGCTTCGAACCACGTGCTTGATAAGCATGAACCGCTTGACGAACTAAATCACCATAATAACAGTTATTTTGGCAGAACTTCACCTGAGCTCCCGTTCCCAGCAAAATTTCAGTAGCAGCGTATAACGGAGCCTGCGTTTCATAACTACTCTCTTCAATAATCGTTACCTGAGCGCCTGCACCAACAATAATTAGATTATGCGGATTATTGCTCCTCGTAACTAACCTAATTTTCAATGGTTCCTCTAATTTTGTATTATCTGGAACATAAATAAATTGCCCAGTATCCATCAACGCCAGGTGAAGTGCGTTCAACTGGTTGTCCTGCCAACGAACTGCTTTCTCCATCAAGTTTTCCTGTAATAATTCGGGATATTTCTGAACGGCTAGGTTAATTGGCAGTGCTACAAAATCATCCCCGTCATGATTCAGCAACGAAGGTTCATCATTGGCAGCAAGATTTGGTTGTTGCCACTTTGTTAACCATGCTTGTTGCTGATTGGCTAACGGGAACCGTTTTTGCAGCATTATTGCTAGTGAACGCTTCTTTTGTAGCCAGTCTGGTTGTCCCTGACTAGCCTTTTGAACAGTCTTCAATAATTCTTCATTCATTAATCTCACCTGTTAATGGACTAATTTATCCCAAATAACTACTTTGCCACTAGCAAATGACTTAGGGACATCAATAATTCGTTGATTGGAACTGCCCCGGAATTGTAAAGTCAGATCCTTTTTTGCCAACAAGAACCGGCCATCAACCAGAATATCAATATTATGAAGCATTTCCAATTTATCATCAGAATCCTTCAATAGTTCTTCCCAGGTATATCCAGACCATGACCAAATATCTTTAGTATGGCCGAATTCCTTTCGTAGCCGATGAATCAACTTTAAACAAACCTGAGTGTTTAAAAACGGTTCGCCACCAAGAAGAGTAAGTCCCTGAACATAGCTCTGCGAGAGATCTTCCATTATTTGATCTTCAAGTTCCTGGGTATAAGGCTGACCATAGTGGAAGTTTTGTGCCGCCTTATTGTAGCAACCCGGACAATTAAATAAACAGCCACTAACATAAACACTGCAACGAACCCCTTCACCATCAACAAAGTTAAACGGCTTATAGTCCGCTACGTATTGAAGTGAATGGTCCTTTGCTAGCCACTCCTTTGGTTGTGGATTTTTTGGTAATCTTTGTGGTCTCTTTTCTCCCATTTTTACCCCTCTTAAATTTGATCACCGTTAATTGCAGCCCGGCTTTCCTTGCAGTCAAATTGACGGTTTTGTTCAAATTGAGCAGCCGACTTAATCATTGAAGAACTCATATGCTTTACCCGGTGGATAATTTCTTCATGTCGACCATGAACCATTGGCCGCTGCTGTGGATTTCCTAAGTAACCACAAGTCCGCTTAACAACATCACACGTTGCCGGATCATGGTTCCCACATTGCGGACACTTAAAGCCACGTGCAGTTGCCTCAAATTCACCTTTAAAGCCACACTTAAAGCATTGGTCAATCGCGGTATTTGTTCCCAAGTAACCAACATGATCATATGCCCAGTCCCAAACAGCTTCGAGTGCCTTCGGATTTTGCCGCAGATTTGGATATTCGCAATAGTGAATGAAGCCACCCGCAGCTTGGTATGGAAATGCTTCTTCAAATTCTAGTTTTTCAAATGGTGTCGGGTGCTTTCGTACATCATAGTGGAAACTATTAGTGTAATATTCCTTATCAGTAACATCTTCAATCCGGCCAAACTTTTTAAGGTCATCTTGGCAGAAAGTATCAGTTAATGATTCAGCAGGAGTTGAGTAAAGACTGTAGTGGTAACCTTCTTCGCTTTCCCACTTAGCACAAAGTTCATGCATCGCCTTAGCAATCGAAACTGCAAAATCATGGGCTTCCTTATTGTGTTCCCAATTTGAACCATAAAAAGTGGTGCAGACTTCATACAATCCAATGTATCCCAAAGAAATAGTTGCTCGACTATTCTTAAAGACTTCATCAACACTATCAGTCCGCTTTAGCCGCTTGCCAAACGCACCATACATGTAAAGCAACGGTGCATTTTCGGGCTTAGCCTGCTTTGTCCGCGCAATTCGGTACTTCAAAGCAGTATGACAAATATTCATCTTTTCTTGGAAAATTTGCCAAAAGAGTTCCTTATCGCCTTGAGCTTCAAGGGCAATCCGCGGTAAGTTAACCGTTACAACCCCAAGATTCATTCGACCAGAATTAACCTCTTTACCTGTTTCAGGGTCTTTCCATCCCTGCAAGAACGAACGACATCCCATTGGCGTCTTAAAACTGCCAGTGATTTCTTTAATTTTGTCGTACATCAATAGATCTGGGTACATCCGCTTAGTTGAACATTCAAGTGCCAGTTGCTTAATATCATAATTTGGATCACCAGGTTGTAAGTTCAATCCGCGCTTCAATGTAAAAATCAATTTAGGGAAGATTGCTGTCCGGTGTTCCTTCCCTAATCCCTTAATCCGGATCTTAAGAATTGCTTTTTGAATTTCCCGGCTAATCCAACTGGTACCTAGGCCAAAGTTGATTGTGGTAAATGGTGTTTGACCCTGGCTTGAGTAAAGGGTATTGATCTCATATTCCAGAGCCTGCATTGCATCATAAATATCCTTCTTTGTCTTCGCACGAGCAAATTCTTCCCGCTTTTCAGGGGCAATCCATTGTTCAGCATCCTTCATATGCTTTTGGTAGTTTAACTTTGCATATGGTTCCAATAATTGGTCAATCCGGTTAGCGGAACAACCACCGTACTGTAATGAAGCCACGTTTGCAATAATTTGGGACATCTGGGCAGTTGCCGTTTGAATTGAACGTGGTGAAGAAACCCAAGCATTCCCGATCTTGAAGCCATTCTTGAACATTTCATCAAAGTCGATCAAGCAACAATTAGTTTCGGGTGTTACTGGGGAATAGTCCAAATCATGCCAGTGAATATCGCCACGCAAATGAGCCTTAGCTACTAAATCAGGTAACATTCTCAATCCCAAAGCACGGCTAACAACCCCTGCTTCCAGATCCCGTTGCGTATTAAAAACGTGGCTATCCTTATTTGCGTTTTCGTGGACAACCCGCGAATTACGGTCAAATAATTGACTAAGCTTGTATTGCGGATCAGTTGCTTCCGCAAAGTTTTCTTCGTCTTGACGGCGATAGTTAACATATTTTTGGGCCAGAATATTTTGGTCTGCTTTCTTTAGCCCCGAAATAAATGCTTGTGCAATTTCAATAGTAGAAACTGTTTTCTTTCCCATAAAGGAGAGAAGTGCTTGGTAAACAGCAGCTTTCGTTTCATTATCAGCATTTAGTTCCTTTAACACTAGGTCAATCTTATAGCCGTAAAAGGGTGTCTCAGTGCCATCACGCTTTACAACCTTTACATCGGTTAGATTTTGTAAACTTGTATCATTCATTAACTCTATTTTCATTTCTGCAGACCCCTCTTTTGTTGTTTAACGATTGCTATCTTACTATTGAATAAATTGAAGAGAAAGGTTGACTTCCTCAACACAATATGTAGGGGGTGATATATTATATCTACTATTTATTGTGATTTTTGCTAAATTGAGACAATCTAATTAAGAATGATAAAGTACAAGGTCTTGCCTTATTAACTTTCTTCCGGATTTTGTATTGAAAATCCGTCTTTTTTCTCTTCTTCATATTATCAATAGATAAATCATCTAACTAAAAATTTATTAATCTAGATACATGAAAAATGATTCATATATAACTGATTACTTCAATAAAATTCAGTGGAGAGGTCTAAATTTTTGATTATTTTGTATTATTTTTTATTCCAATTCCCCTATTAACCCGTGAATCATAAGTTAATTTAACATACGCAGACATAATAATTGGCAATACGGTTACCAAAATCATCAAGCCAAGAATCACGGCAATTGCAACCTGAATTAAGGTCATGATTCCAGATGGGATTAGGGCAGCAAAGGTTCCACTCAAAATAATAATTGCTGACATCACAACAGTACCGATAACGGTTGCAGCTTGTAGAATATGCTTAACCTGATTTCCAGGATCCACTAGTTCTTCATCTCGATAACGCATCATCAGGAAAATGCTGTAATCGACTCCTAACGCGACAAGCATAATAAAGGTGAAAAAGGGTGCATTCCACGTTAACATGCGTTCATGAAAAAAGTGCTGTGCAATAAGGGCTGTTAAATTAATGGCAGTATAGTAGGTTCCAACCAGAGTAGCAATAATCACCATTGGTTGAAGAACTGACCGCGTAAAGAATAGCAAGGCAATACCAATAATCATGATCATAGCAGTCCGTGTGAAGTCGCCCTGAGATAAGGTCTCAAGATCAAGATTTTGTGATGTTTGGCCTCCAATCGCCACCTTGGCCTTGCTTAATGATGTCGCTTTTATCTGTGCTTTAACATCTTTTTCAAGCTGCTTAACTGTTTTGGCAGCAGTATGACTATTAGGATCAGCTTTTAAAACTACTGATAATTGTGTTAATTGACGATCTTTATTCATATAAATATTGTAGGAAGTCACGAGATCACTATTATTAAGTTCATTTCGAGGAATGTTTAACTGATTACCTGCTGGTGAGTCTTTCAATTCACTAAGGTATGATTGCACTTCACTAATTCCATTTTGAACTTTATCTAATCCGCTAACTGCCTGATTTAAGCCGGCTTCTAGCTGATTTAACTGGCTAGACATCGCTTGTAGTTGGTGATTTAGTTGTTGAACTCCGCCGTTAACTTGATTAATACCACCGTTTAACTGTTGACCACCACTAGTTAATTGATTGCCAGCTGTTTTTAGCTGATTTCCAGTATGAGTCAGTTCACTACTCCCATTAGTTAGTTGGTTAATTCCTTGACTTAACGTTGGGACTTGCTGATTAATTGTGGTTAATGCACCAGCTAGTTGACTTGTTCCCTGGGTTAATTGACTGGCCATTGCAAAATAAGATCCAGTGGAATGGCTATTCATCAGTGACGATAGTTGTTGGATCTGCTGGTTAGCTTCTGTTACCGATTGATTCAACTTCTGACTAGCAGAAGTCACCTGATTAATACCGCTCGCAAATGGGTTAATCCCCACTTGCAATTGACCGATTCCGTTCGCTAGTCGATTAGTTCCTGCAATGTATTGACTTAAACCAGTATTGAATTGACCACTAGCATCAGCTAACCGTTGACTTCCATCTGCTAATTGTTGGACTTGTGCAAGTTGTTCCTTAATGTTAGCACTAGCCAGTTGATTACTAGCATTCTGCAAGCAATTCTTGATCGTTGTTAAACCAGTCTGTGATTGTTGTAGGCCAGTTAAAACAGTCTTCAATTGATTTTTGACATAAAGCTGGTTAAGCGGTCTCCCGGTTGGCTGGGTAACCGACATTACCGACTTCACCCCTGAATTTTTCTTAACAGCATTGGTAATCTGATCAATTGCTGCCAAATCCTGCTGGTTGTTTAAGGGGTGGTTTAATTTAATGTTAATCGTGGTTGGTGAAATTTTCCCTTTTGAGAAATCACGTTGGGCAATCAAGTATCCCTTCTTAATTAGATTACTATTCGGCACCTCATCAGCTGAATTAAAGTTTAATTGTTGCGGGGCATTCACAATTGTTATCCCTGCAATCACCCCAAAAATCACAATATAAATCAGCGGCTGTTTCAATCCTCGTTGTGATAGGAACCGCCAAAATTGACTTGATTGCTGAACCTTAAAATTATGTGACGGCTAAAATAGTTTTCTTCCTAACACAGCCATAAAGAAGTAGTTTAGGGTTAGTAATACTGCTAATAGAACTAAAACACCGACCGAACAACTAACTGCTGACCGATAAAACGAAAATTTGGCAAAACTTAACGCAGCAAAGCCAATAAAGACTGATAATCCGCTATATAGGATTGTTCGGCCGGCTGACGCTTTGACAACGTTAATTGCTTGGTATTGATTGCTGTTTGCAAGCTCTTCTTTGAACTTATCGTACAGCAAAATATTATAATCAGTACCAATTCCAAACAGAATGATCACTAAAAAGACCTGTGTAAAGTCAGAAATGGGAAAATTAAAATACTTAGCAAGATTCATCACTAAACTTAGGAAAATAATCATCGCAATTCCCACATTTAGTAACGAAACTAGGGGAATGATCAACGAACGAAAAACCAGCACTAATACAATAAAAATAAAGATAATAGCAATAACCTCAGTCTTCTTTATTCCCTCTTCAGTCGTATTAGAAAATTCATCTGCTAATAAGGTGTCACTAGTAACATATGTCTGTAACCCTTCAACCTTTAAAAGTCGCTTGATTCGTTGTGCCTGGTGATCAAAGTTAGCTGTTTTCTCAACATCAACATTAACCAACTCAGTTTGCTGATTGCGAGAAATAACTTGTTTAGCAACTTCTTTACCATTTAATGCACTGGTAATTTTGGTGACCTGATAATTCTTCTTTTGACGGGCTAACTGCTTAACCCGCTCATTGATCTTTCGCTGATCCTCCTGATTTAGCTTGCTCTCCTTATGATAAACAATTACAACTGAACTAGAATTTTCCCCTGTCTGCATCTGCTTATTCAGCTTATACGCCTGAAAACTTTCACTAGTTGCCGGTAAAGTCATCTGACCTTTTTGCCGAATCAATGCTGAAATGTCTGGTAACGTAACTACTGATACTATAGTTAGAAATAACCAGATAATAATTGTCGCAACATAATTTCTACGTATCCAATTCATTTAATTTTGCTCCTCTTTACTTTTTGAACAGCTGTTGATTAATTGACATACGTATAATATATTATGGCTAGTAAGTTAAACAATGGTTAATCTATAGGATAGTGTCAAATTTTGAACATTTTAACCAAGCTTGTCGATAAAAAAAGAAAACGGAGAGAATAAAATGACTGATCGTCGTGTAAATAGAACCAAACGTCAAATAAAGAAAGCTTTAATTAATCTACTTAGCAAAAAGGACCTTTCTCGCATTACTGTTTCAGAAATTACCGAGCTAGCAGATATTGGTCGGGGAACTTTTTATACGCATTATCAAGATATCTATGACCTTTATCATTCATTAATTAATGAATTAGCTAAATATCTTTTGAACATTTTTAGTAAGTATTATTCACAAGCAACTAAAGACAATAATTTTATTCCATTATTCCGGGCCCTTTCAGACTATATCTCAACGCAGCAAGACATACTTACCATGATTGCTAGTAAGCAAAATAGTGAACTAACAATCAGCTATCTTCAGGATCTCTTCAAGCACGAACTAGTTAATTACGATAATTCAAATGGACTGGAACAAATTATCGGTAATATCTACGGAGTTGCGGGAATCTTTGGGATCTTTATTGACTGGCTGCAAGGTAAAATAAAAGCCTCACCAGAAGAATTAGGTGAAGCTATCGGTAAATTTGCGAATAAATATTGGGTTATGGATTAACTTTATTTTTATCTTTTTACCGTGTAATTTTGTATGTTTACGTTATGCTCACGTGCTTAACTAGGCATAAAGACATTAAGTAAAAAAAGTAGGTTGAAGCTAAATATATCAAGCTTCAACCTACTTCATTGTTTGCTAACTAATATTAATTATCCGTCTAAAGTATGCCTCCGGTGGGGGTCGAACCCACACTCCCTCAACGGGAACTGGATTTTGAGTCCAGCGCGTCTGCCAATTCCGCCACAGAGGCAAAATATTAATATTAGCTAACAACTAAAAGGTGGTAATCGGATTTGAACCGATGATAAAGGTTTTGCAGACCTCTG
>DHKFI23501__coassemble_551_pt1 | contig 68993 bp, 48 predicted proteins | sample DHKFI23501__metabat2_high_PE_017 | metagenome-assembled genome bin DHKFI23501 | reverse complement strand
GACCCTACACATTTGATTCGTCGAAACTTTGTTCAGTTTTCAAAGGTCTACCTTGCTCAACTGTAAAGCTGAACAACATTTAATATTCTATCACATACCCATTTTAATGTCAACAACTAATTTTAATTGATTAACTCATCAAAGATTAAATCATTGACCTCAACAAGCAGCTTAAATAATATATCATGACAATAAATTAATGTCAACATATTATTTCAAATGAATTCACAATCAAATGTAACTTTCATTCATATTACCTCACAGGCAACGATAACTAATATACCTTGTTTGCTAGTCCACGTCAATAGGAAATTCTAATTTAAAATGTATGCTTAAAATCATATAAGCAATTAAAGACTTCAATTGCAGCTAAATCAATATCATCAAAACGAAAACGTTCTCGCGGACGATAGCGCTCAAAAACGAATTCACCACTTGAGCGAATATACGTTACCTCACAAAGAGGAATTCCAAACTGTTCAAATATTCTTTTCTGTCTATTATTAGAGTGATCAAGTGTCATTGCTTGAAGTCGTTTAATAATTTTTTCTAAATTTGAAGAGTACACCCTTCATCCCCCACATTCGTTTTAAATAATAAGGGCGAGAAAACTTTTTCTCACCCTCACTCTACTTAAACATATAAAATTCAATTATGCCTTGATTTTTCTTGAAAGCTTCCAAATCAATTCTAATCATTCATTTTATTTCGACAATCTATCAAACTCATTTACGATGTTGAACCCGGTTTGGCTTAATGATTAAAGCAATTATTCCAGCAAACATCCCAAAATAATACGTTAATAACCGCCAAAGGAGCATTGCTAAAATCAATTTAGTATTTGAATTGACAAAACTAGCAAATAAAACGGAAAAGCTATACTCTGCTCCTCCTGCACCTCCAGGAATTGGGAATAGTGAAATCACCATAAAGATTAACACATGCAGGCTAACTACCATTATGAAGTTAATATGATGAACGCCTAAAGCAAGAAGAATGAAATACGGAATAATGTAGTAGAAAAAGAGCTGAGCAATTGTGACGATGCATACTCTTGCTAACTTACCATATTCCTTTTTCATTTTTAGACTTTCCTGGTAGAAAGAATCAATTTTCTCGTTCAAAAGAATCTTCATTCTTTCGTATCGTTTGGCTTTCATAAATAATGCAAGCGGCTTAATAAGCAGGTTCGTTGCTTTTTTAGTAAAGTGGTACCAATACATCACCATCAACAAACCAACGATGACAGCAAGATGGATTGTAAAGCCAAAGACAACTAATAATGCTAATGCGTGAAGTTTTTCTTCAATATAATGAAAACCAATTAGTAGCGAAATAAGAAAGTTTACTACAATCATTGCTTGAAAGACAACAAACTTCATTAAAAGAACGGAACTAGCAATTCCGCCATCCACACCAGATTGGAGCATTGCCACCAGTTGTGCGGGCTGTCCCCCGGTTGAAAATGGAGTAATCCCATTAAATAGCTGTTCAATTAGAGGTAACCGAAATGAGTCTTTCCAGGTAAAATCTGGATAGCGATCTTTCATAAATATCTTTACCACAACTCCTTCCAAGCCAAGGTAAAGACAAATACAAATAACCGCAACGAGCATCCATCCCCAATTGATCGTATTAAATTCCTGAATCAAAACATGAAGATTAATGTCACGTAAGGCGTATACAAAAATCCCCACCCCAATCAGGAGCATCATAACCAGGACGCCCCAATTACGCCGGCTCATTAATTAGCCTCCTTTGCTTGTTGACGGTAAAAGCGATCCCAAACCTTTGCCAAGTGATCTTTCGAATAACGCTTTGAAGTTTCAACTGCTCGTTCCCGTAAGTAATTCACTCTTTCCGGATTATGGGCGAGTTCTACAAGCTTAGTTTGCATTTCACTGACATCCTTCGCCGGTTCGTAATCCCCATCAATGATTGAATGATACAAATCAAGATCACGAAGCATTACGGGGGTACCACAACTGAATGCTTCAAGAACTGACATTGGAAATAGTTCGTTGAATGATGGAAGTAAGAATAAGTCAGCAGCATTATTTAATTCTGCAATTTCTTTTCGACTAACAATTCCCGTAAACAGCAAATTTGTCGGTGGATTATCAACAACTTTTTTTAGCTCACTGTAACCATCAGTTAAACGGCCAAACGAAAAGCCACCTGCCCACACAAACTGGATATTGGGATTCTGTTGGGCCAGTTTAATAAAATCGGGAACTCCTTTTCGTTCCTGGATCTGCCCGCTTCCGAGAACCACAAACTTGTCTGCTGGCAAATGATACTTTTTCCGATATTCTTGCCGAGTTTGTTTATCAACCGGAAAAAAGTTATCCGAATCAACAAAATTAGGAATATAAGTCACGTGGTCACGAGGAATGCCGTACGCAACTAGCTTATCAATAAAGGATGGATTAACCACAACTAAGTGATCCATCCGCTTATAAAAGGCGATTACGTACCGATAAAAGATTCCACGAAATGGTTGTGGAATTTGTAAGCTTCCCTCTAAAGTTTCGGGAAGAAAGTGAACGTAGCCGATTTTCCGTCCCCGCTTTTTAGAAAATGTTGAGAAATAAAAGGGCAGATCAATCGTGTGATAATGACTGATCTGGCTTTTTCGATATTTATTAATCGCAATGTCAAACTGATCGGCAAAGCGAGTTTTTAAGAGATGGATTAATTCCAAGTAAGCACTGCCGACCCCTTGTCCGGCAACCTTGTCGGCAGACGAAAACATGGTAATTTTTAACATTGCTTAACTCCTCGATCGATGAAAAAGATTCCGAAATGTACCCTTTGATTGACTAGATTGCTTCTCAGCCATTGTCTCTTGGCAATCTTGATAAAATTTAAGAATCCGCTGAGCAAATACTTCTGCAGAAATCTCGTGTAATTTTGCATCACGCTTATTCTGTTCCTCAGGCGTCCGCGGATTATTAAGGTAACGAAGGACACCATTAACAAGATCAATCCGCTTTTGGAAGCTAACCCCAATAGCTGGGTCATCAATTAACTCATCAGTATACTCACTCCGCATTACCACAATCGGCAAATCGGATGCCAATGCTTCATCATATGTCAATCCCTGGGACTCAGAATCAGACGCAGAAACAAAAACATTTGCCATTTGATAGTAATGATGAACATCATCATTATCAACCTGCCCCGCAAACTGAATATGATCAGTCAAATGCAGGTGCCGAACCTGTCGTTCCAAAGTTTCTCTTGCGGGTCCATCCCCAACTATCAGTAACTGAGCATCAGGTTTTTTGGCTAAGATATCGGGCATTGCTTCAATTAAGGTATGGATATTCTTTTCAAATGCAAGCCGGCTTAACGATAAAAGCACTGGTGTATCTGGCTTATACCCCCACTTGGTACGGAGAGCGTTCTTCTCTTCAAGAGAATCCCGCTGACCATATACTCGCAAGTTAATCCCAGTTGGAATAATCCGAATTGGTGCGTCAACATTATAAGAACGCATTGTCTCTAACACCCGTTCACTCGGTGCCACTACTCCAGAAATATTATGGAGATAAATATGGGCTAATCGACCAACATCCTTTGGCTTTAGAATATGGCCATTAGCAATGTAATGAAGATAGTCCTGATACATTGTGTGATAAGTATGAAGACAAGGGATGTTCAGGTGATGAGCAACAACTTTGCCCATTACTCCCAACGAAAATTCGGTCTGATTATGAACAATATCCAATTGAAGCTTCTCTGCAATCTTGATTGCACGAAAAGCACCCCGAATGGCAATTCGTCTATCCGTAAATGACACAAAGGGGATGCTTGGAAAACGATAGATCCCATTTTCTTTGTCATCGTCCTTTGCTTTAGGATCCGTTGTGGTAAAAATATATACCTGGTGTCCCTGAGCAATTAGTTCATCACGGAGCGTCTTAATCGACGTCGCGACCCCGCTTACTTGGGGAAAATATGTATCTGTAAAAAGACCTATCTTCAAGCTAATTGCTCCTTTTTTCTTTAATCTCAATTTAAAATAATCGTAAGATCATTATACAAAAGCATCTAATGATCCGCAAAAAGGTATCCTGACAATTGTAGACTGTTCAATCAGCAACAACAAGTTTTTTTGTCAAATATTAAGATCACTTAAGGATTTATTCTATCACTTTAGGGACTGCTTGACGAACCAATCGTTCAACTTCGGCAGCAGTTGTCGCATTGAGAGCCTTGTGAACTAGCGGTTGTAATTGACGAGTATTAAGTTGATTAATTAATGAGCGAATATGCAAAATGCTGCTACTATTCATGGAGAATTCATCCAATCCCATCGCCATTAACAATGGGGTTGCTAATGGGTTGCTTGCCATTTCACCGCACATACTTACCCACTTACCTTCAGCATGAGCTGCGTCAATAACTTTCTTAACTAAACGAAGAACGGCCGGATGTAATTCTTGATAAAGGTAGGCCACGCGAGGATTCCCCCGATCAGCTGCAAATAAGTATTGAATTAAATCATTACTGCCGATACTAAAGAAATCCACCTCACGGGCAAAGGCATCTGCCATCACGGCACTTGAAGGAATCTCAAGCATCATCCCGACTTCAATGTTATCTGCTACTTGAACTCCCTCATTTAATAGTCGTTGCCGTTCTTCATCCAAAATTTTTCGTGCTTGCCAAAATTCTTCAACCGTCGCGATCATTGGAAACATGATTGCTAACCGTCCATATACAGATGCACGAAGGAGTGACCGTAATTGTGGACGAAGAATCTCAGGCTTAGCAAGGCCAATTCGGATTGCACGAAAGCCAAGGAACGGGTTGTTTTCTTGAGGCAGCTTTAGCATCCCCAGATTCTTGTCACCACCAATATCAAGCGTGCGGACCACTACTCGTTGCCCTGGCATTTCGGTTAAGAATTGTTTATAAGCTTGTATTTGCTCTTTTTCACTGGGAAGTCGATCACCACTCGCATACAAAAATTCACTCCGAACCAGGCCAATTCCTTCAGCCCCATTTTGCCGAGCATCAAGGACATCAATTGGCGTTCCGACATTAGCAACAACCTTAAAGTGGCGGCCATCGGTACTAACGGTTTGTTCATCCTTTAATGTCCCCCACTCTTGTTGTTCGCGATCAAATTGGGCGGCTAATCGCTGATAATGATCTACTTCCTCTTCTGACGGATCAACAATAACTTTGCCATGAATCCCATCAACAATCAGTAAATCGCCATTTTTTATTATTTTAGTAGCCTTCTCGGTCCCAACAACTGCTGGTAACGATAGAGTCTTACTCATAATTGTAAAATGAGAGGTTCGACCCCCGTCATCAGTAACAAGTCCGGCAACAAATCGCCGATCAAACTGTGCGGTATCAGTTGGTGTAATATTCTGAGCTACAAAAATTGCCCGATGATCCAAAAGGGTTGGATCGGGAAGTTCAACCCCCATTAAATGACTAAGCACTCTTTTAGTAACGTCCTTAATTGCCGTTGCTCGCGACGAAAGATAGTCATTATCGTTCATTTTTTCGAGAATTTTTAATTGCTCATCTGCAGTTTTCTTAATTGCCCATTCTGCAGAGAAATGGTCACGATTAACTTTTTTAAGAATTTCAGCATGGAGGGACCGGTCATCTAAAATTGCCAGCTGATCATCAACAACTGCTGCTGCCCTCTTCCCCAATGATTTATGGGCATGCTGGCGAATTGTCTGAACTTCATTCAGCGTTAAAGTAAAAGAATCATGAAGCCGTTTGACCTCATGATTCTCATTTGCTGAATATTGTTGGTTAACAGATAAATCTGGTCCCACTAATAGGTAGGCAGGAGCAATAGCAATCCCACTGCTCGCCGCCAAGCCATTCAAAAGTGTGGACATTAGTCTGTTAAGCCTTCCTTCTTCATTGTTTCAGCAACGGCATCCAAAGCTTCCTTTTCATCGTCACCCTTAGCAGTAATGGTAACTGAAGCATTTTGACCAACACCGAGTGACATAACACCCATGATGGACTTCAAATTAACACTCTTACCTTCGTATGAAAGGGTAACATCAGAATTATATTTAGAAGCTGCTTGAACCAGGATAGTTGCTGGGCGAGCGTGAATACCTGTTTCAGATGTAATTGTAAAATCACGTTTTTCCATAATTAAATCATTCTCCTTCGAGCATATTAGCAAATTGTCAGTGGCCAGGCCCTGATAATTTCATTGCTTTTATTTTAGCAATTGTAAACTTTAATTACAAGTTCTCTCAACGATTGATCATCGCTTTTTTAATCGATATGTAAGCGTTCCCCCACGATGGGCTTCCGCTTCAATTTGCGTCCGGTATTGATAACCATGAAAAACCGGCTGAAATGCCTGAAATTCCTCTGGAGTAATATCAAAATGACTAATCTTTCCCGAATGCAAATCCTCAAGTTCCTGTTGATAATCTCTTTCCGTCATTTAACCACCTCATTAAAGGATCTCTGACTTTTTCACCACCCTTATTTTAGCATTCATCTATCAAGAGTGCTAAAATTTAATAGAAAGTTTGACTAATTTTTTCTTAAACCAATTCATTTGGCTTGCAGTCAAACAAAAAGTAAGTATAATTAACATCAATGGTCAGGAAAGGTCAAAGATAATAATTTCCTTTTCGATGGTCGGATCTATTTTACTAAGGGGGTATTTTGCGGTGCTTTGTCAAAATTGTCATCAGAATCCTGCAACGATCCATTTACAAATGAACCTTAATGGCCAACGAGTTCAACTCGATTTATGTCAAAATTGCTATCAAAAATTACAAAACATGCAAACAAATATGATGAATGGAGGTAACGGAATGAATAATTTCGGTTTTGGAAGCCTCGAAGACTTCATGAATGCCATGAATAATATGCAAAGTCAACAAGCTGCTGGTAATGGGGCTGCTTTTAGCGGTCAAAACCAACGACAAGGCGGTAACGGTGGTCGCGGCAAGGGAATCCTTGGTCAGTACGGCATTAACTTAACCGACCTTGCTCGCCAAGGAAAGATTGATCCAGTTATTGGTCGTGATAACGAAATCAAGCGAGTTATTGAAATCCTTAATCGCCGGACTAAGAATAACCCAGTTTTAATCGGTGAAGCTGGTGTTGGTAAGACTGCTGTCGTTGAGGGCTTAGCTACTGCGATTGTTTCCGGTGAAGTACCAGAAAAGCTTGCTAATAAAGAAATCATTCGGCTTGATGTTGTTTCCCTTGTTCAAGGAACCGGGATTCGGGGACAGTTTGAAAAGCGGATGCAACAATTAATGGCCGAAGTGCGGAAGAACAAGAACATTATCCTCTTCATTGATGAAATCCACGAAATCATGGGTGCCGGAAATGCTGAAGGCGGCATGGATGCCGGAAACGTTTTGAAGCCTGCCCTTGCCCGTGGCGACTTCCAACTTCTTGGTGCAACTACCCTTAATGAATACCGAAAGATTGAAAAGGATGCTGCCCTTGCACGGCGTTTCCAACCAGTTGAAGTTAATGAACCTTCAGTTGATGAAACGATCCGGATCCTTAACGGGATTAAAGGCCGCTACCAAGATTACCACCACGTTAAGTACACGGATGATGCAATCGTGGCTGCCGCTAAACTTTCAGATCGCTACATTCAAGAACGGTTCCTGCCAGATAAGGCAATTGACCTAATGGATGAAGCGGGTTCACGGAAGAATTTAACGTTAAAGAATGTTGATCCAAACGCAATTGAAAACGAAATTCACACTGCTGAAGCACATAAGCAACAAGCAGCAGATAACCAAGATTATGAAAAAGCTGCCTTTTATCGGGATCAAGTAAGCAAGCTTGAAAAGGCAAAGAAGGAAGCAGAAGAAAATCATTCTGAGGAATCCGCAACGGTAACCGTTAAGGATATGCAGGATATTGTCGAAGAAAAGACTAATATTCCTGTCGGCGATCTGCAAAAACAAGAAGAAAACCAACTTCGGGATCTTGATAAGAAGCTTGACGAACATGTCATTGGCCAAACTGAAGCAGTTGATAAGATTGCGCGGGCAATTCGTCGGAACCGGATTGGCTTAAACAAGTCTGGTCGGCCAATTGGTAGTTTTCTCTTCGTTGGTCCTACTGGTGTTGGGAAGACCGAAACGGCTAAGCAACTTGCTCTTCAACTATTTGGTTCTAAGGATTCAATGATTCGTTTTGATATGTCAGAATACATGGATAAGACATCTACTTCAAAACTTATTGGTGCGGCTCCAGGTTATGTTGGCTATGAAGAAGCTGGTCAATTAACTGAACAAGTTCGTCGTCACCCTTACAGCTTAATCTTGCTTGACGAAGTGGAAAAGGCTCACCCTGACGTTATGCACATGTTCTTACAAATCCTCGATGATGGTCGATTAACCGATTCACAAGGCCGGACCGTTAGTTTCAAGGACACGATCATTATCATGACTTCTAATGCCGGGACTGGCGATGCTCAAGCTAGCGTTGGTTTTGGTGCTGAGTCAACTGGAAGTACTCACTCAATCATTGATAAATTGACCAACTACTTTAAGCCAGAATTTTTGAACCGGTTTGATGACATTGTTCAATTCAATGCCCTCAGCAAGGATAATTTGATGAAGATTGTTAACCTGATGATTAGCGATGTTAACAAGATGCTGGCTGACCGTGACTTATCAATTACTGTTCCTGAAAATGTTGATGAGAAGTTAGTTGACTTGGGGTATGATCCAAAGATGGGTGCGCGTCCTCTTCGTCGGGTAATTCAAGAACAAATCGAAGATCGAATTGCTGACTATGTTCTTGATCACAATGATGCTCACGAGCTTGCTGCACAACTAGATAAAGATGGTAATATTACTGTTGTTGCCGCACCACAGGCAGATAAAGTTACTGATTAAAAGTTAAATTACGAATAATCTATTGGAGACTGGGAAAAAACATGTTTTTCCAGTCTTCTATTTTTTTACACTTTGTTAACCTGTTCATCACAGAGGTTTCACCTTATCAATGCTATAATGAAAAGTAAATATAGTTGACGGGGTGAAAAGGATGGAAGATAAGTTCAAAACAGGAAACCCAATCTGGGTCTACTACACAAATATTGATACTGGAGAAAACCTGGTTGTCCCCCAACTCTTACGGGGATTTATGGGAGAAGAATATTCCGTTAAAAAGAAGCAATTCGACGGTTACCAATTTATCAAAAGTGAGGGGGAATTAACCGGAAAATTTGATGATCAGCCACATAGCATTCACGTTTATTATCGGAATAAAAACTGGGGTGAAGTGGAATCGATCGAAATGTATCTCCACCTCGATGCGGTTACTGCAGTTTACGATATGCCGAACGGGATGCAAGTTGGCACTCCTTTCCCGGACGATATTGTTCTGAAGGCCTTTCACCGCGTTGCAACTAAATCAGGAGAATTTTGGTACGAAATTGGCAGTGATCAATGGGTAAAATACGACAAAATGACAATTGTGGATAACCCATTCAAAACCGAAGATGAAGACTTTCAATCTAAGCTTGCTGACAATATGGCAGTAATTCCAATGAAGAAGACAAAAGCAGTGATTGACTATCTTCCAGGAAGATCAATTGACGCTTTTAATAAACCATATGGTGATAAAGTTGGCGAAATTAAGGATGGTCAAGAAATCACGATCACTGGTAAGATGAGTGATAATGATGAAATTATCTGGTACAAAGTCGGTAATGGAATGTTTATTACCGGCAACTATGTCAAATTGGAGGATCAAGATGGAGACTAATCAACAAACAATTGCAGTCGTTGGTGTCGGTAATATGGGGTCCGCAATTATTAAGGGACTCGTAAATACGAACCAGTTTAATATCATTGGCGAAAACCCAGATAATCCTCGGGTTACCAAACTTGGACAAGATCTCGGCTTTACCGTCGTTAATAATAATCAAGATGTTGTTAATGCTAATCCTGACTTCGTTGTGCTTACTACCCCCGCACCGATCACAATAAAGATCGCTCAAGAATTAAGCCAGCTTCCCGCCTCAACAACTGTTATCTCAGCAGCTGCTGGTGTTTCATTGAAAGAATTACAATCAGTGATTACCAATGCTACAGTGGCAACAATGATTCCCAACACCCCGGTTGCCGTTAATGCAGGAACAATTGGGCTAGCTCTTCCTGAAGCGATTACCGATGAAAAGGCAAATAAGATTATCGCTTTCCTTAAATTATTAGGTGATGTGATCCCAGTTAGTGAAAATCAATTAGATATTGTTGGCGTCATTGGCGGGTGTGGACCAGCATTTGTGGATGTCTTCATGGATGCCATGAGTGATGGTGCCGTTGCGAACGGAATGAATCGACAAACAGCTTATCGTTTGATTTCAAGTATGGTTAAGGGAACCGGGAAACTTGCTTTTGATACTAACAAACTTCCCGCTGAACTTCGTGATCAAGTTACTTCACCAGCCGGCACAACAATTAAGGGTGTAATGGCCTTGGAAAAGAATCAGTTCCGCTATGCAGTAATTGATGCAATTAACAAGGCAGCCGGAAAATAAGAATGGTAAATTTTAAAAAACAATCCCGTTACTAATCGGTTAAATGACTAGTGACGGGATTGTTTGTGTTTTAAATTATTTTGGGTAATGGAAGGCGAAAAGGGTGCTTGCTGTGACCGCAATCTCTGTCTAGCTTTTTCTAGGCAACTTAGTCTAAACGTGCTTCGCTCGAGTTTCCTAGAGCTAGCAACCTCCTTCCTAGGCGCGAGTCGCCTTCGTCAGGAGAAATTGCTAGCTTTCCGGAAACTCTTTGGAGCGAAGGCACTCTCTTTCCTTAATCCCTTCTCAATTGCATTTTATCGTTGAAGAACTTGGAAAGAAAAATGACGATAACCATGGTGATTCCCCAAATGATCCACCAGGTGCTGGAAGAACTAAGAATTGTCCACAGAGCACTATTAGGACCGATCCATTCATTATGTTGATAACCAATATTAAGGCTCATCATTGCCCGAATAAGTGCAACCAAGAAAATGATAAATAGGATCGGCAGGCCGATGCCGACAATCCACTTCCAGGTCCGGTTAAGCAAACCAAAGCCATTACCAATCATTTGAAAAATTAACGTACTAGAAAGAAGAACTAATAATTGCATCCCCATCGCCTGCCAACTTGCTAGCGGGTGGTCAAACAAGCTTAATAAGTTATTAACCACCCAAATTCCAATGGTAGCAAGGGCTAAAGCAATCAATCGTCCCCACCAAAGGGTCTTTCGTGAAATCCCGTTTTGAATTGTCCACTTAAAATCATCATAAGCAGTAATTAAGAAATAACCGAGTAAAATCATTGTGAATACTGGCGGTAATACTCCTGGAATTCCTTGCAAGCTAACGAGAAATGAATCAACACGACGATCAATTAGCAATTCAACAAAATATCCCAAAAATACTACGCCGACAGCCCAAGCAGCAGCAACGGCTAACGCCCAACCGAGGCGATGAAAAACATTGGTAATTACTAATCGTTGTTCATGACTAAGCATCTTCTTGTTGGCCTCCATTCGTTAAGTAGATAAATAAGTGCTGTAAATCATAGTGTCCAATCTGAACTTGATCAGGAAGAATCCGATCTTCTGGTAACTGATCAAAGACATGGGCTGTCCGAATATTCCCCAAGTCGGTTGTTGAAAGGACGTTCAACCCTTCCGTATACTGATCAACTAACTTTGCAGGACCAGAAATATCGTATGCCCGGTCCAGCAAATCCTGAACATCAGCATCCTCAAGAACCCGATGACGATCAATCAAGATCACATGCTCAACCAATTGTTGAATTTCATCAATTAAGTGAGTTGACAAAACGATCGTCCGTGGCCGCTTTTGGTATGACTTAATTAATTCTTGATAGAAAATTTCACGGTGGTTAGCATCTAATCCTAATACCGGTTCATCAAGAAAAATATAATCAGCATCAACGTTTAATGCCAAGCTAATCTTAGCAGCGGTTTTTTGACCAGTGGAAAGTTTGGCAAATTTTTGATTACCTTCAAGTCCAAACCGTTTAAGCATTTGTTCAGCATTTTGATAATCAAAATTACCGTATGCACCATCAGCAAGGTCAAACATTTGGTTAATTTTTACCTGCTTATAGTAAAGGTTATCTTCACCAATAAGGAAAATCTTATCCAAAGTTTGATCAGTATTGACCTCCTGATCACCTAACTTGATCGAACCAGATGTCGGAAAGATCCGGTTACTGATTAAGTTTAGGAGAGTCGATTTCCCCGCACCGTTTCGACCGAGCAAGCCATAAATTTTTGCCGGCTCTAAAGTGAATGAAACATCATCAAGAATTACTCGACGTCCAAATTTCTTTGATAAATGACTAATCTTTAATTGTTCCATCATGCTCACCCCGCTCAATTAATTCGACTAAATGTTGCTTATTAATTCCTAATTTATGTGCTTCCACAAGGAGAGTTTTGACATAATCCTTATAGAAACTTTCTTTACGCTCTTCCATAATCTTTTGTCGAGCCCCCGTTCGTACAAACATTCCGCGTCCACGGTGCTTTTCAATCAACCCCGCATCAACCAGGATATTCATCCCTTTCAAAACCGTTGCTGGATTAATATGTAATTGCTGGGAAAGCTGGGTAGTTGATGGTACCTGGCTCCCTTCATCAAAGCCACCGGTAAAAATCATTTCTTCCAGTTGACTTGCGATTTGTTGGTATAACGGTGTTGACTCGTTAAAGTGAAATTGCAAAAGATCATCTCCTTAACAGCCAATTAGTTATATGGTTAATTGCTTATGTAACTAACTATATAGGATCCTTAAAACTTTTGCAAGTTTAAATAAAAAATAGTTTAAATTATATTTTTAGCCGTTCTTTATATAATATATAGGAATCTTTCCGAATATAATTGAATGGAAAATAAAGAACTTGGTCTTGATAATCAAGATATCAAACAACGCTTAATGAAGTCATTTAACTTAACTGCTGAACAGGCTGTCCAAGCGGTACAAAACAAATAGTTTATATTCTTTAAAACTTAAAAAATCCTGTAGGCGTATTATAAAGTACCCTCCAGGATTTTTAAGATCTATTAATAAAACATTACAAAAAGCTATTATTCTCCCTGTTCATCCTTCACCGGATGCTCAATCCGATAAATATCAAACATGTATTCAACCACAGTCTTAAGAACAGCATAGAATGGGATACAAAGAATCATTCCGGCAATCCCAGCAATGTGCCCCGCAGCAAGCAAGAGAACAATGATTGTTAGTGGATGAATTTTAAGGGTTTTACCGATGATATTTGGATAAATAATGTTACCGTCAATCTGTTGAACAATCAGGACAACGACAATTACCCAAATTAGTTTATCCGGTGCCATTGTCAAAGAAACAAATAGTGCCGGGGCGATCCCGATGTATGGACCAACATAGGGGATAATGTTGCACAAACCAGCGACAATCCCAAGGACAAGTGCCAGTGGTTCGTGGATAATTAGGTAACCAATTGAAGTAAAGACACCAACGAAGAGACATTCAATCACTTGTCCGGCAATGTATGAAGACAAGGTGTTGTTCATCTTGCCAAGCAACTGGTTAACTTCCTTAGCGTGGTGTGGTGAAAGCCACTTTTGAATGGCAGGAACCAATTTTGAGCCATCCTTTAACATGTAAAAGAGCATCACCGGAACTGTAATGGTAACAACGGTAATGTTAGTAACCATTCCAATAATGTCGCCAACCCGTTCAGAGAGCCCCTTCAAGATCTTTTGTGCATAAGCGGCTAATTGATGATCAAACTGACGGTAGTATGCATTAAGATCCACGTGTTTCAACGGCGAATGCTTAATCGTATCGTTCATTAAACTCTGCAGCCCATTAACTGTTTGCGGCAAGTGATTAACTAATTGGCTAATTTCCTTTACTACTGGTGGAATTAATGCCGAAATTCCCCAAATGATAATTAGTATTAGCAGGACAACAATTAGTAAACTAGCCACGCCACGATTTATCCGGAATTTACCGATCCTGATCTTCATGATCAAATTCAGAATTGGGTTCAACATGTAATATAAGAATCCCGACAGCAGCAATGGGACAAAAACTACTGATAGGAATGTCCAAAATGGCTTAAAAATAAACTGAATTTTGGTACAAACAAATATTAGTGTCGCAATTGTCAAAAAAACAATCGGCCAAAACAGCCAATGATAAAATTTTTCTCGATTCATTATAATAATCCTAACATTTACAAAATAAAAGGACACCTCGTAAAAGCAGGTGCCACAACATCCCTTCTACCATACACTAAGGATGTTTGATTGTAAATGAGAAAAATTATTCAAATTCTTCCATTCAGCAATCTTAAACTTGAAATTCGTATCTGTATGCTTACTTCATCGTTTTAACAACATAGTGCTTACCTGCCGTGACATCGTACTGAACAAGGCGGTAATCATGAAGCAGTTCTTTTTGCTTTTTCGTTAGTTGGTTCTCTTTAAGGATCTTGCCTTTTTGTGTGATAAAGCGGCTGTTACTATTGTAGGCATTCACATTACCGCTTGCCTGAACATCCTCAGTAATCACCGGCAGCTGTTCGTAGACTCGCGTCAGCAAGGCCTGATACCAGTCAACTTTGGAGTTGGTTTGCTTAGCTGCCATCGCAATAAAGTCGTTTGGTGCAACGTAAGCCGTCTTTTGCTTAAAGTTCCGTGCACCATGTTCTCGCGCATACCGATTAGAATAAATGAAATAATCTGTTTCATGGAGCTTGAGACCATCTTTAGTCATCTCATTACCATAGATTCCTGGTAAGTGATCCCCATAAAAGACAACCGTAATTGGCTTTTCAATTTTGTCAATTGCCGTAATGAATTGTTTCATTGCTTCATCAGTATGGTGGATCCCAGTGGTAAAATCATTTACTGACGACTTATCAGTACCGGCAGAAACTTTTGTCGCCTGATATTTACTAATCTCATTATAATAATGTTGATTATACGGGAAGTGGTTCTGCATCGTTACCAGGTTAATGAACCGGCCACCATGATAATTCATTAATTGATCTAACACATTTTGGTAGGAAGTTTGATCGGAAAGGTATGGACTACGATCAATCTTTTTCTGATGACGAATTGGGTACTTACTTCCCAGATAAAGAAAGCGATCAATGCCAAACTTTCGGTAAACCTCCGTTCGGTTATAAAATGCACCGTTGTAGGGATGGATTGCAATTGCAGACTTAAATTGCTGAGCGATTGATGGATTGTTTTTCAAATTATTAACCAATTGGGTATACGGTGTTGGCAGGGTCGGCGAAAAATTAGTTAACGCGAACCCGGTCAATGCCATATATTCCATGTTGGCTGTTCCACCACCATACCCTGAACTGATCATTAAGCCACCAGTATTTTGTTTACTGAGTTTAGTAATGTACGGTACGGGATTGTTCTTCAATTGCACCCCGGGAACCCGTTGTGGATTAGCAAAGCTTTCACTCAAATTGAAAATAATGGTTTGCTTACTAAATGAATTAGTTCGCTGACGGTTAATTTGCTGAGCATCCAAATGGTACTTGCGGACAATTGCAGCCATTTTCTGTCGAGAATATCCAGTTGGCTTAGCCATTACGGTAACGTCAATGTTGTTCATGAATTGAAGTAGTGGACCATTGATTCTTGCCCCACTTAATTGGTTATAAAACATTGGCTGATCATCAATGGAAGTCATCAGATTATTAAAGGGTGTATTCTGATGATTCCACAAAAATGCTGTCGCAAATAAGCATGGGGCCAGGAGAACAAATAGCAACCGTTGTGTTACCCCCCCCACTGCGTTTCTTAGGGGATGAGTCTTTTCTAGCCAAACAGTTACCGCAATCAGGATCATTAAGGTTACCAGGGCAACTATCCAAACTATACCATCAACCATGCCAAACAAGTTTTTAGCGACCCGCACCATCGCAAGATCTGCAGGAAGGATTGGTTCGTTTCGAGCAACATTTTTTTCATGATTAGCCACAACAAAAACTGCACTGATTGCAATAACACTAATCAACCCGATCCAATAGCGATTGGTCAATGCCTGGATAAACTTAATGACCGCGAAGATCAAGAATGCCGTAAAGAGTAATAGTAGCTCCCGTTGACCAAAAGTGTAGGCAAAAATATTGTAGGTTGCATCAACGTTCGGACTTACAGAAAAGCCGTCATTCATTAATAGCATCGAAAGAGCTGCGATTAAGTATGAGATAATTCCCAGAATAATATTTGGCATCCAGGAATTAAGCCGCTGTTTTATTAATTGAAGCTGTTCGTCAGCGGATTGACCAGTGAACCGATCAATTCGCTGAAGGTGTCGCTTAGCAAAATTACCCGTTGATAATCTACACCAAACGTAGGAACATGCTAAGGAAAAAAGGAGAAAAATAATTGTAATTATTCCCGCCTTCAAGCTGCCATAAGCGTTGTGAAGTTTCACGATGAGTTGGACACTTGCCAGTAATGCCGTATTCTCAATTAACGTTAAGTAGGAATATAACGATCGCCAATTTGGCTGTTCTAAGTGATTCACCGTAATTTTGACAATTCCATAAGCAGCTAAAACGGTGAAAATATTGGTTGGTGTGGTGAAGCGACTTGTTGTTCGCCCATCAATACTCATGAATGGCATGATCCCTTGAAGGATAACTGTGATCAGTAATCCTAAGCCAGTAATAAGAAGCCATTTTCGATGATAACTTCCCTGCTTAACATTGGCACCAAGGACAAACAGTAACGCATAAAATAATGTTAAATGGTTACTCGTCCATCCCCAAATATTTGGTGTCCAAAAGAGTGGGACAATTATGAGAAGCCAAATACCAATCAAAGCCGGCCGACGCCAAATGAATTTTTGATCATTAATTACTTCAGTCAGAATTAGTCCCAGTAAGCTTCCGAAAATCAGTGGATAGGTATTCCGCAATAACGGAAAAGTTGCATTGAAGAAGTCGATATGAAAGACTGTGACCTTTGCAAGCTGGTTGGTGCTAAGTGCCACTAATACACTAGCCAGGACACCCAGGACTAAAGCGTTCAGCCATGCTTTAATGATTGTCGATTCACGATGACTCCTTTGTGATAGGAAATACCCTAACAGTAAAATCAGAATATCAGAGCCAAGCAATGTTAAGCCTTTTAAGACTTCATACGCACTGGTATGGAGACTGGCATTACTGTAACTCGCTATATGTGGTCCGAGTTGCCAATATACCTGGGCAATTCCTACCCAAAGCATCAGCGCAACCCAAACTAGATTACTTTTTAATCGATGCATGATTTTCTCCCCTAAAATAATATCTTCCCTATTTTAATATAGACGGTGGGGAGATACAAAAAATAGTATACAAAAGGCCTGTAATAGCAACGTTGATTATTGCTATTACAGGCCTTTTCATGGTTATAAATGCTGACTAGAGTCGCTGTTTTGTATTAGCTGAGGTATTGGTATGACAGTATTAGACTCTAAACGTGTTAAAAGTGTATTCAGAAACTATGGTCAAAATCTGATGTGACAATATATTAGTTGTAAATAATTTACTACTAAATATAACATTTAAGCTATCTTAATTAATACTAAGTATTACACATTAATTCCCTTGTTACTAGAAAAATAATTAATAATTTGCGTATCGTTTCGCTCCATATTTGGGTCATCATAAAAACAGAAACTCAACGATTTATCTTTACAAAAATAATTGAATAGAGATGGACGGAGTAGTTGAGTTTTTTGACTGTTATAAGCACTTCTCCTCATATGCTTACCGTTTGCAGTTACACCAAGGCGTTTAATATGATGACAGTACTTTTTGTCAGCATTAGCAGGAGAATTGCTACCAATTTCATCAAGAACAATTTGTCGAAGTGACTTTTGGTTCTTATAGTTTGGAAAATAGTGGTTTGGAAATTGACTGCTTAAACTCATATAAAGATTCTGAAAAAGCGTACCAAGTTTACCATCCTCATATGGAATATTAAAAAATATTCTGATCTCCTTAGTAGTAGCTGAAGAAAAACTATAATCATTTACCATAACTGCTAGCTTATCAGATAAATTATCTGCATCCATAAAAATTAGTTTTGCAATATCGGAATTATTTGTATCGTCAAGAATTCGCTCAATCAATACAATATACTTCGTACTTTTATAACTAACGTAGCAAGGATAAATAACAACTTCTTCTTTCTCCATTTCCATTACAACTTGACGTAATTTAGTAAAATATTTCAACACCAATACTTCCTTTTTACTATACGAACTTTATTCTTCTATCCCTCGCTTAAACGTATCAAAAATCAACTGATCCTTAATTACTTCCCGATCTGGAGTTAAGTCCCACGGTGAACCTGGCCGATGAGTTTGCTTGCTTAATCGAGCAGCGTTGTAGTTAATGTAATCTTCATTCACTTTACTTAGAAGGTCCGCAATCTCGCCATCCTGTGAAACTAGGTTGTAGTCATCCATCGCTTCTTTATCTGGTTTATCAATGTCCAGAACACTCTGACCATTAAATTTAGAATGTACTTCCGTTATCAATGGGCCATATTGGAAGTGAACGATTGTTGAAGAAAATAATTTATTTCTGGTTGCGGCTAAAAATCTCCCATATGCAATGTAGAGCAGTTTAATGACCTTCATTTGTGTCAACGGGTCAATATTTAAATCGCTATCCCTTTCAAAATAGTTTTCAACTCGTAACCAATTAGCTAATTGTACGGCCGTAAACTTAGGTTTCTCCTTTTGTGACTCAACCACACCATCATTATTACTTAGATAAGAGTTCACCTTCGAAATTAATTCATCAGAGTAATCATTCTTTTCATCAGCAATATATTGTTGAAGCACATCATCATTAGCAATGAGTGATTTTAGCAGTCTATTATTGGCTTTGGTAGGAAATGCACCAGCCTCGTAAAGTGCTATTGTATTTGGACTTAACCCAGTTAATTCAGCTAAATTACGTTGAGATAGTCCTACCTTAGCACGATATTGCTTTAATTCTTGTGGTGACAGTAATCCCATCTCATCACGGTATTGTTGACGAGCTATTTCGGCAGCTTGATCATCCAGCTCTTTATCCGGAATCAGTTCATTGGTGTTACTGTCAAAAAGAGCCGGCGCCGTTACCGTGTACTCATGTCCGTTAATGGTATAAGTAGTTGTGAAGTTCTTTTGGTAAGCCATATAAACCTCCTCCTTTAATAATCAAGATGAAAACTGATAAGTACCACTTTCTGGTTGTTCTCAGTAAAAACAAACTTAATGTAATAAGTCTGTCCATCACTAGTTTTAAATACCCAAACAAATTGTAATGGATTATTTCGATTAGGTTCATGTTTGACAAAATCGTTAATGGATAACTGTCTAACAATTTCCTTAGCTAAAGTTACAGAAACCGGCATTGCCATTCTACTTTGTCGTTGAACCATATAAAATCGATCATGATTTACAAGAAATTTCAATCTTGCTAATGCCTCACCAACCTCCATTACAATCCTCCTAATATTTTATTGCTATATCATTATAGCATGACGGTGATGTCTTTACTACTAATTAGTAGCAAGAACGTTAAAAAGTAAAGTATCTTAATCAAAATTCACAAAATGATCAAGATATTCTGCATATGATTAAGATAATTCAGTTCACTAAAGTTAAAACATTTTAACCACGACTAAGCTTGCTACACCAGCAATCCAAGCACTTCTACCATTCAAAAACTACTTACCAACATCTGCCCGTGTTAACAAACGTGTTAAAGCAGCCCCATTTAAGTAACCAAAAACCTGTAACGCCAACAATACGCTGGTATTACAGTCTTATGTGTTCTTGTGGTACTCACTACAGCTTCAGCAATATCTACATAATTTTAATCAATAAAAAGCCAAGTAATATTAATTAAGTCTCCTTTATTACCCTTTCATTGCATTTCATTACAAAAATTGCAAAATTGGTCATTTTAATTGCTAAATATTTACATTAACATTTCAACTATGTTACAATATATACATTGAAAGAGAACAACAACGTTAAAATTAACGTTGCCGGAAGGAGTGCTATTACCATGAAGATGAATAAGAAAGTTTTAAATAGTTCACTTGTTATTTTACTTGCACTAGGTCTAGGCGGTTGTGCTGTTGGCAGTTCCACAACTACATCGCACAAGACCCATGAAGCATCAAGCTCACAAGTGGTTAAGCAAAGCCACAAGAAGAGTGAAAAGTCAGCATCAACCAGTGCTAAAACTGCAGCTGCTACTAGCCACTCAGCAAGTACAAACGTTGCATCTTCAAGTAGTAGCACAAGTTACGCTAAGAACGTAACTACCAGTTCGGCTGCAAGTGCAACTAACAATGGTGCTAACCAACAGGTTACTGCTCCAGCTAAAGTTGCTAGTTCATCAAGCAGCGTTAAGGAACAAAAATCAGTTCAACTTGGTTTAGGTGATGTCGCAACTTGGACTGACTCTGAAGGAGTTACCCACAATGTTGATAGCGATGGAATGGATCGTTACACTACCAAGGGAAGTTCCCAAGTTCAATACAAAGACTGGTCAGGAGCATTGCCAAGCGGAGTTACGGTAAGTCATAACGAATAATTGAAATAGTGGAAATAGCACTCTTAAACTAAAAGAACTTCAATCAAGAATTATTATAAGTTCCTGATCGAAGTTCTTTTGTTTTAGAAGATTCTGTTCGTACCTCTTACGATCATCAACAATGATTAATAACCATAAAAGATACTATTATGAAACACCGTACGTCTATATTTTACAACAAATTCTTTGGATCATACCAGTAATCTGTATACTGTCCCTGATCACCGTTTCCTTGATCACTAGTCGAATAGCGACTGACTACAACATATTTATGACCACTAATAATACTATTCTTTGGTAAATCAAAGCTAACCTTAAATCCAGAATTAGCAGCAGTCCTTATTGAAGGATATGCTTTTGCAACGTCATTTCTTGTAATATTAGTTGTTTTGATAACTGCTACCTGTTTGTTACTAGTCATATCATACAAGATAATGAAATGATTTTGCTCAAACTTAGTAACGTCATTTGCATGCCATCCACTAGCAACAACTTGACCGGAATTATTAATAACGAAATTATCAAGATAACCCTGGTTGGAATAGTTACCAGTTACTGGGGAGAACCAATAATCAACATAATTACCATTTCCAGCCGGATCATCAGTGTAACGAGAAATAATTTGTAACTGATGATTCAAGTTAAGCTTACTCAAATCGAAGCCAACCTTAAATCCTGAAGTTGCTGCACCGTCAATATTAGGATAAACATTTGCAACATCCGCTCGGTTATTATCAGTCGTAACAAGTTGCCGGGCTATTTCTCGATTACCATTACTATGATCAATTAGGATAATATAATGATACTTTCGATTGGCAGATCTGTTAGTAGCATTCCAGCCGGCAAACTGTAGCTTACCATTAATAACGCTAACGTTATCTAAACAAGCATAGTTATTCTGATCAATACTTACTGGTGCAAACCAATAGTCTACATAACCACTATTTCCATCAGCAGCACTGCTATAACGACTAATTATCCGAACAGAATCAGTATTAGCTAAAGCATTACCTAGATCTAAACTAGTACTAAAACCTGAATTAGTTGCATTATATACATTATGGGCTTTCTGAACGTCTGGACGACTTACCGAAGTAACCAATTTTCTTGCAATTTCATGATTATTTTGATCAAGTACAATAATGTAGTGATAAATTCGTCCTTGAGATGCATTAGTAGCGTGCCAACCAGTAACGGTTAATTGCCCATTGTTAGTTGTATTAACTCCATCTAACCAAGCATAATTACCATTATCATTAGTATTCCAAACTGCGACAGTTCCGTTATTGCCAAAGCTATTACTGTTTTCATTTCCCAGAACCCAAAGATAGTGCATATCAATATTTTCTACTCGATATTTTACCGGGATAGAGTTAATAGAACCATTTCCTAATCCAAAGGTTAATGATGGATAGAGTGCCATTGAATTGATTGGCTGATTAATCGTTAAGAAATTCTTAGCATGACCAAAATAATCATCAGCATCGTTAAATAGCATCCCCATTATGCCGTAATATACACAAGCTTGAAGATCATCCATCGTGGTAATCTTAAATAATGGAATATTATTATTATTATTAACTAGATCACTTCCCTTAGCAGTAGCAAATGGTCGTGCCAAGTTGTTAAATTCAGGAATTGAATCAGCATAAATTTGAAAGGCTGCAATGTTTTCAGCATTTCCTTGTATAATACTTTGATCATGCCAACCACCTGTCATTAACGATTCATTTTTAGCTTGATATTGTAACGACATCTTTCGTGCTGTATCAATTGTCCCGTTACTTTGATTAAACGGCTGCTCACCAAACTCCGCTCGTGCTTGGTTAACAATCCCTAACCCATATTGATTAATTTGCTTAACCTGATCTGTAGTTAAGTTATTGATATCAACTGCTTGTTTAGCAGCTGCAGGATCAGATTGATAGTTATTATTATACATCCCCTGAATAGCTGTCTTCTCTAACTCATCAGAAGCCGCCTTTGCTGCTGTAGGATTTTGCCATTGATCTGGGACATTCCGAATCGCATCTAAAGTATATCCAGAAGGAAAATTAATCGTTTGAGCTGCTTTTACTTGCGTTAGATTATCTGAATATAGTTGAACATAACTAGGAGTAGTCGATGCTTGAGTAGACTGCACCTGTGTATTTACTACCTGTTCCGTATTACCATCAACACTCGTATCGGCTTTAACATTATTAACAGTAAAACCTAATCCTGCAATTGCTGTTAGAGCTGTCATCACTGTTAATTTAGCTACTTTATTTTTCATTTTAATCTCCTAATTAAAATATTCACACTACAATTAATTATTTGACATTTTCCTACAACTTCGCCGTTAACTTCACATCAGGATACTTCTGCTTGAACCAGTTTTCAGCAAATTGATTTTCAAACAGGAATAGTGGTTGATCGTGAATATCCTTAACAAGAATATTCCGTGATGACGACATCTTCTCATCAAGCTGGTCTGGATCTATCCACCGAGCTGTCTTATTCCCCATTGGTTCCATTACCACTTCAGAGTTATATTCATTCTGCATCCGGAACTTGAAAACTTCAAATTGAAGTTGACCAACAGCACCAAGAATATAGTCTCCAGAAGTGTAGGAACGGAATAACTGCACTGCCCCTTCTTGAACTAGCTGGTTAATTCCTTTATGAAAGGACTTCTGCTTCATCACGTTCTTTGCCGTTACCCGCATAAATAACTCAGGAGTAAATTGCGGAAGTTTCTCAAACTTAATGTCTTTTTTACCAGTATAGATCGAATCACCGATTTGGAAATTACCAGTATCATATAACCCAATAATGTCACCGGCAACCGCATTTTCAACGTTTTCCCGAGTATCTGCCATAAATTCGGTCACGTTAGACAAGCGAATTGGCTTCTTGGTTCGTTCAAGAGTAACATCCATCCCCCGATCAAATTCACCTGAACAAATCCGGACGAAAGCAATCCGATCCCGGTGTCGAGGGTTCATGTTTGCTTGAATCTTAAAGACAAAACCGGAGAATTCTGGATCAAGCGGTTTTACATCTCCATCATTTTCCGTATGATGATCACTTGGCGCTGGGGCAAACTGAAGGTAAGTCTCCAGGAACGTTTGCACCCCAAAATTAGTTAATGCTGAGCCAAAGAAGACTAGCGTTTGGTCACCGGCCGCAATCTTCTCCCGATCAAGCTGGTTACCAGCAACATCCACTAATTCCATTTCATCTAGGGCATCCTGCCATTCACCATCATTAGCCAATGGATTATCACCCTTAACATTACCATCATCGTCTAACGGCAAATATGGATTATCTTCATCGGCTGGATGAGTTAGAGCAACCCGTCGGTTAAAGCGATCATAAATTCCCTTAAATTGCCGTCCAGAACCGATTGGCCAGTTAATTGGGTAGGTTTCGATTCCTAAAGTCTCTTCAACCTCGTTTAACAGGTCCAGTGGATCCCGAGCATCCCGGTCAAACTTGTTCATAAAGGTAAAGATTGGAATCCCCCGCATCTTACAAATTTGGAAAAGCTTCTTAGTTTGTGGCTCAATCCCCTTAGCAGAATCGATAACCATTACTGCGGAGTCAACCGCCATTAAAGTCCGATAAGTATCTTCAGAAAAGTCTTCGTGTCCTGGCGTATCAAGGATGTTAATTCGTTTTCCTTGAAAATCAAACTGCATTACGGATGAAGTAACAGAAATTCCCCGCTTCTTTTCAATTTCCATCCAGTCAGACTTAGCAAAGTTACCGGTCTTCCGGGCCTTAACAGTCCCCGCTTCACGAACAACCCCACCAAAAAGTAAGAGTTGTTCAGTAATTGTCGTTTTACCCGCGTCAGGGTGTGAAATAATGGCGAATGTCCGCCGTTTATTAACTGCTTCAGCAAGTTGTTTTGGTGACATTTTATTTTCCTTTCATTAAATAATTTATTTTGCGCAATATCTATACTAGTTTAATATATTCTAAAAGCACTTACAATAATCCTCTACCTAAAGAACTAAAAAAGAAGTTGAGTTAATTCTCAACTTCCCATTTAAATTAGCCCACTATCTGTCGAGTAGCTGATGCTAAGCTTTCAATCAATTGTCGGCCAACATTATAGGATGGCTGACGAGTATAAACTGCAATTGTATAACAACCTGGAATATAGCCAATACTGCTTACATTCCACTGGTTACCTGTAACATTCCACCCATTCTTTAAATAGAATGATGAACTACCAGCTGAAACACCCCAATTTTGATCTGCTGAAACGGATCCCATCAGACTCTTGATATAGTTTCTTGAGGCATCATTAAGATAAGAATTACCATTCCTGTAATAGATCTCATTCAATAACTTCAGCTGATCTTCTGGAGTGGTCAAAGTCCACCCCCAGTGTTCACCTGTATAAGTAGAGTTCATTCCCAAATCATGATAAATATGATTCAAGCCGTAATTACCACCGAGATAAGTATTAATCAGCGTTGTTGTAGCATCATTATCACTATTTCTGATCATTCGTGCAGCTAATCCTTGCTGATAACCATTTAAATTGCCACCAGCGTTGTGCAGAATTTCAGATAAAACGCTAGCCTTAATCGTACTTGCACTAATAAACCGTGTTCCAGGAACATTTGTGTAAGAAATAATCTCTCCAGAATCCTGTATTTGAACTGCAATTGCCATTGGTGAACCATAAGCTGCAGCAATCTGACTCCATCGACTTGTCAATTGTTGTGCGTAGGCATTGATCGATACGGGACCAGTGTACAAATCAGTGTAGCTTCCATTACCATTTACATCATTAGTATACCGATGAATAAACCGCACTACATGATGTTGCAATTTAGCTGGAATATTAAATCCTAGCTGGAAGCCTGAATGAGCACTATTCAAAATATAAGGATAGGTTCTCTCGACATCTGAACGTAGTCGACGTGCATCGGGGACCTGCCACCGTCCCAATTCTTGACCTGTTTGATTATCAATGGCAATCAAATATTGATACTTTTCTTTATTGCTTTGATTAGCAGCGTGCCATCCGCTGACATACACACCATTCTGCGTAACATTTATTTTATCAAAATAACCGGCATTAGATGAATAGTTGCTACTGGAAAGAACATCAGTATAATTTTGATTTCCAGCTGGATCAGCTGCAAATCGAAGCAAAATTTGCATATTTCCATTAATCAAAGCTGGATCTAACTGGAGTAGCGTATTAAATCCTGAATTCTGGCTATTATAGGCTTGACCATATTTAGCCGCAACATCAGGGCGACTACTCAATGTAACTTTCTTTCGAGTAACTTCTCTTCCATTATTCAAAACAAAAATATAAGCGTTAGGCTGATTCAGAGCATGATCACTCAACATCCACCCAGAAACTTGTAGGCCGTTATTGGTCATCTTTACAGAATCAAGCCAGGCCCCTTGTTGATTTAAGGTAATCGGGCTAAACCAGTAATCAGTATATTGACCACTACCACCATTACCCGCATTACTAGTAGAATACCGACTAACAACTGAGTATGAATGTCCAGGAGTTAGTCTGATATTCTTCAAATCAAAGCTAGTCGTAAAACCTGATTGACCAGCTTGATGGATTCCTGGAAATGCCCGTGCAACATCCGTCCGTTGAACTGTTGGTACTACTTGTGAGATCACCTGACGATTAGCTGTATTATCAAATAGAATCAAGAAATGATTTGTTTCAAAGTTAGCCACATCGTTCGCATGCCACCCACTTATAGTTAAGTTTTGGCCATCACTCAAACTAAACCGATCCAAGTGTCCCTGATTTGCATAGTTACCAGTTGTAATCGGGGCAAAATAGAAATCAACATAATTACTGTTTCCATCAGCGCTTCCAGAGAACCGGCTTAATGCTTGTAATTTGTGACTAAAATTAATGTTTTTAGCATTTAACAGAACAGAAAAACCAGATTGAGCCGCATTTTCAATTTGTGGATAAGCTTTTTCAACATCTAAACGCTGAAGTTGATTTTTAACTAGGACACGACTAACTTCTCGATTAATGGTTCTGTCAAGAAGAATTATATAGTGATATGGTTTATTTCCATTAAGGTTATTAGCATTCCAACCACTTAACTGAAGTTGTTGATCTACAACCTTAGCACCATCTAAGTTCCCATAATTATCTCGATCGATTGTAATCGGGGCAAACCAGTAATCAGCAGTGTTACCATTACCGGCTTGATCATTAGTATAGCGGGAAATAATTTGGACGTTCTGTAAATTTGCTAGTTGTTGCTTTAGATTAAAGGTTACATTAAAGCCAGATTTACTTGCACCGTAAACATTGTGAACCTGTTGAACATCTGGACGACTTACTTCCTGATCGGTAACGTTTTGTCGACTAATTTCGCGATGGTTAGTTGAATCATAGGCAATAATGTAATGGTATGGCCGACCTTGAGCTGCATTTGTTGCATGCCAGCCACTAACTGTTAATTGAGCCTGATCATTAAACTTAGCAGAGTCAAGGCAAGCATAATTGCCATGATCATTTTGATCGTAGTTTTCATCAGTTTGTTGCTCGTTCGTTGCTGATGTTTGTGCAGCAAACTGTTCTGCAGTAGTTGCCTTTGTAGTCTGTTGAGACTGTTGTACTTGTTGTTCCTGAGCATTCACAGTATCTGCTTGAATATGTGTCTGAGAAGTCCAAAGTATAAATCCACATGTTGACATTGCTAAGCATGAAGTTGCAACTTCCTTTGCTTTATTGAAATCCATTATTTTCTCCCCAATCTAATTCCTTCCCTGATTAATTAATCGATAAACCTGTTGTCCCATACTACCATGAAGTCGCCAATATTGATTGTATGGCATCTCCTGAACAGCAGTTCCTGGCTTACCATGGGTCAGGAAGCTAACTGAGATTGCCTGCGGATTTGCCGATGAGCCACTGGCAATTACTATGTGGTTAAAATTACCAGTATGACGATCCAGATCACGCCAAATAATAATGTCACCATATTCAGGAGTGATTACTCCATCTCCTTGGTAAACGAGATGGTAACCATTCTGAACTAAATAATTACCAATATTTCGCGTAGTATATACTTCTGTCGGTTGACTTGCTCCTGCTGAATTTAAGGCAACAGTCATTGCACCAGAACAATCAGCTGTTCCGTCGCTACCATCACGTGCACCAAAACGAGAATATGTCAGTTTTCCTTCATGATTAACAAACCATTGGATTACGCGAGCGCTGAATTGTCCTTTACTCAACCGACCATCGTTGCCAAAGTATACGCCATCGATCCAGCTATTGGTTATCATTTGGTGATTTCCATAGTCAAAATAGTATGTTTCACCATTAATCCTAGTAATTCCAGATGCAGGTTGACCATTTGCTGCTAGATAATATCCACCATAACAATCAACATAGTCACTGTTCCCATTAACATCACTGCTAAAGCGATGGATTATTTTGATCAAGTGACCTGCTAATTGATAATTAGCAATATTTAAACTTGTCTGGAAACCAGATTGAGCACTATTAAAAATATAAGGGAATTGTCGAGCGACGTCTGGTCGAGCAATCGGATCAATCTTCGTTCTAGCCAACTCATGACTGTTTTGATCCAACACAATAATAAATTGGTAAGGCCGACTATAACTTTGATTATTGGCATCCCAACCACTAACGGTCAAGGTATTATTATTAACCATCAATTGGTCAAAGCTATGTCCACTAGTTGCATAAGTATGACTATATTGATCTATGTAATTACTATTTCCAGTAGGGTCAGCGGAGAATCGCAGGATAAGCTGCATTGTTCCAGTTAACGAAGCAGGATTGAGATGAACAAGCGTATTGAAGCCACTATTTTCACAGTTATATACTCGCTGATTAAAGTATCGAGCAACATCTGGACGACTAGTTAACTGAACAGATTGTCGGCCTACTTCGCGTCCATCATTCAAAACGATCAGGAAAGCATAGGGACGACCAATCGCCTGATTGCTAGCCATCCATCCTGACAATTGAAGGCCTTCTTTAGTCATTGCTACATTATCAATATTGGCTCCCTGCTCATTACTAATCGTTACTGGTTGAGACCAATAATCTGTATACGATCCCTGATCACCGTTACCAGTTTGACTAGTCGAATACCGACTAATCACTGCATATTGATGACCAACAAATAGTTGGAGATGAGCTAAATCAAACCGGGCAAAGAATCCTGCTGAAGCCGAACCTTTGATTTGAGGAAGTACTCGACTAACATCTGGTCGTTGAATAGTCTTTCCCAGCGTCGTTGCTACTTGGCGATTAGCAGTCATATCATAAATAATAATATGTTGATATAGTTCAAAAGCAGCAAGATCATTCGCATGCCAACCACTAACAATCAGCGAATGATTATTACTAAAATTAAACTGGTCAAGATAACCTTGATTAGCTGTATGCCCATTAGTAATTAACGGAAAATAGTAGTCTGAATACCCACTATTACCATCTGCAGAACTCGAAAACCGACTGAGCGCTTGTAGTTGGTGATTGAAGTTAATCCCATTAAGATTAAATAAAGCTCTAAATCCTGAATTGCCCGCACTGTTAATATTTGGATAAACTTTGGCAACATCATCTCGTTGAAGAGTTTGACGTACTAAAATGCGGCCAACTTCTCGACCTATCGACCGATCCAGCAAAATGATGTAGTGGTAAGGCTTATTTGTTGACTGATTAGTAGCGTGCCATCCACTCAACTCTAGTTGGTTATTCACCACTTTTACGGAATCAAGGTTCCCGTAGTTTCGCTGATCAATCATAATTGGTGAAAACCAGTAATCAGCAGCGTTCCCATTACCCGCTTGATCATTAGTATAGCGAGAAATAATTTGGATGTTCTGTAAATTTGCCAGTTGCTGCTTTAAGTTAAAAGTCACGTTAAAGCCAGAGTTATTTGCATTATAGACGTTGTGAACTTGTTGAACATCTGGACGACTTACTTCCTGATCGGTAATATTTTGCCGACTAAGTTCTCGATGGTTTGTTGAATCATACGCAATAATGTAATGGTATGGTCGATCTTGAGCTGCATTGGTTGCGTGCCAGCCACTAACTGTAAGTTGGGCCTGATCATTAAGCTTAGCTGAATCAAGACAAGCATAATTACCATGATCACCCTGATTGTAATTTGTTTGACTCGCTTCTGCTTGACTATCAGCAGTCACCGTTTGAGTTATTGTAGAAACGCGTTGAACTGAAGTATCACCAATAGGATTACTGTCGGCTAGGACGGATTGACTTGCCCCCCCAATGCAATTCCAGTTGCCACAGTTGTCAGAAGGGCAACACACCACAATTTTCCTTTTTTATATAACTTTTTCCGTTCAATCATTATTTTCTCCCCAAAATTAATTATCTAATTTTCAATTACTACTCGCGTACCTGTTGGAACATTGTGCATGAACCAATATGCATCAGGAACTGATAACCGGACGCACCCGTGTGAACCAGTTGAAATACCAAGTTTAGCTGCTTCACCAAGAATATAGTTTCCGCGGTAATCGGTTGGAACAGAGTGGAACAAGTATTCACCATGGTTCAAGAATGAAGTCCAATAATTAGCCCCTTCGCCTTCACCAGCGTTGTAGAAACTATTTCCTCGTTCGTTTTGAATGTAGTAGGTTCCAGTTGGCGTATCACTAACACCATTACGATAAATTCCTGCAGAACAATACATTGTGTAAACAACATTATTGCCGTTCATTAAGTAAACACGGTTTTGACCAATCTTTACGTGAACCCAGAAATTGCCTAATTGCCGAACATTCGGATAAGCGACATATTCTGACGGTTGACGATAATCAATCGGCATCCGCATTACACCAATTGAAACAGGATTAGAAACCCAGTCCACGTAATTGCCGTTGCCAGCTTTATCGTCAGTGTAACGATGGATAATCCTGACGATATGCCCCTTTAACTGTTGTGGAGTGTTAAAGCCAAGTTGATAGCCAGAATTAGCACTGTTTTCAATTGTTGGATAAACTTGTGCTACATCGTTCCGCTGACGATTCTTATCGAGCACTTCTTGACGGTATAATTCACGTCCAGTTTGATTATCAATAAAGATCAACCATTGGTATGGTTTGTTAGCTACTGCATTACTTGCATGCCAACCGCCGACATAAATTCCGGTTAAGTTAGCCGTAATTTTATCAAATGATCCAGCATTCCCCATATAGGTTTGACTCCATTGATCAGAGTAATTACCGTTTCCAGCAGGATCATCAGTAAAGCGCAAAACAATTTGCAGATTGTCATTTGCCTTAGCAGGATTGAATTTGACAAGAGTATTAAAGCCACTATTTAAGCTGTTAAATACAGTCGGGTACGTTTGGGCAACGTCAGCCCGTTGTGTCAAACTAAGCTTCTGACGCGCAATTTCTTGACCATTATTCAAAATAATAATGTATGGATTATTCCGGGTAATTGATGCATCATCGACCAGCCATCCAGTAACTTGCAAACCATCACTTGTCATCTTTAATTGATCAAAATAAGAGGCTTTCTGATCCAACCGAACTGCTTTTGACCAGAAATCTGTGTATTGACCACTGCCACCATTTCCTTCCGATGAAGTCGAAAAACGACTAACAATGGAGTACGTATGGTTTGGTTGAAGTCTGATCCGGGAAAGATCAAAGCTAGCATTAAATCCTGAATTTAATGCATTCTGCACATTCGGGTAAACTCGTTGAACGTCACTTCGTTTTACGGCTGCAACATTAGTTAAGACAGCAACCTGTTGATTAGCGGTCGTGTCAAACAAAATCAGAAAATGGTTTGGCTCGAAAGTTGAAATATCCGTTGCATGCCATCCAGTAACTACAAGGTTCTTACCATTGCTTAGATTAAAACTATCCAGGTTCCCTTGATTAGAATAATTACCATTAGTAATCGGTGTAAAGTAATAATCAACATAATTACTATTGCCATCTGCTACACTAGAAAATCGGCTAAGTGCCTGCAACTCATGGTTAAAATTAATATTATTCAAATTAAAATCAACTATAAATCCAGAATCACCAGCATATTCAATGTGCGGATACACCTTAGCAACATCAGGCCGAAGTGGTCCTCGCTCAACTAATGCTCGACCTACTTCACGGTTTGTCGTTCGATCAAGCAAAATAATATAATGATATGGTTTATCACCGTGCAGGTTACTAGTATTCCATCCTGTTAGTTCAAGCTGATTATTAACTACTTTGGCGCTATCAAGATGACCATAATTATTTCGATCAATATTAATCGGAGCAAACCAATAATCAACAGCATCACCATTTCCTGATTGATCATTAGTATATCGACTAATAATTTGTATACTATTCAAGTTAGCAAGCTGATGTGTTAAATCAAAACTAGTGTTAAATCCAGAATTAGTCGCCCCATAAACATTATGTACACGTGCTACATCTGGACGATTAATTTCATTGCTAGTAATATTTTGCCGACTAATTTCTTGATGATTAGTGGGATTATAAGCAATTAAGTAGTGGTATGGACGGTTTTGAGAATTATTAGTTGCATGCCAACCACTAACTATTAATCTCCCATTAGTATCCAAATTAGCCGAATCTAAATTTGCATAGTTGCCATTGTCGGACTGGTTATAACTAGGTTGCGATTGTTGTTCAGTTACAGTTGCTACCTGGTTTTTAGATGTTGTAGTTACATCAGATTGCTCCACAACTGCTTGCTGAGAAGTACCGATTGTATCTGCATTTACCTGATTTTGTGACACCCATAGTAAAAATCCACAAGATGTCATTGCTAAACATGAAGTTGCTACCCTTTTAGCCTTTTCTAAATTCATTATTTTTCCTCAACTCACTTCATTTGATTAGATCAAAGAAACTCCCAATATGATACATACTCTGATTATATCACCATAAAAAAGGTAGAACATAACCACTTCGGCTAATTGTTCTACCTTTTCAGTAGTATTAAATTAAGCAAATACCCGACGAATACCAGCAACTACAGGGTGTTGCCAGTTAACAATTGGGTTAATACCAACACGAGGTGGCCAACTATCAAGGATTTGGTTATTACCTAAGTAAATACCAATGTGGATAATTGTCCGGGTACCTGGTGCGTAGTAGAATACTAAGTCACCACGTTGCCGATCTCCATAAGCCACGTTCATGAAGTGTGAGTCGTAGAAGAGGTTCCGTGAGTTATATTCATTTCCTGGGAAACCGTGGTAAATCGAACTGCATGATGTTGGATTAATACCAGCAGCATAAAGGGCCTGCATAACAAGGCCGGAACAGTCAACACCATAGTCTGGGGATGATGAGCAACCTTCCAACCATGGTTTACCCATGTACCTGGCAGCTTGATTAATCATCGCTTCAATATGAGCTGCCCGTCCTTGACCAGCACCAGCACCCAATGGAGCAACGTAACTGTCAATTGATGTCCATTGATCAGCTGGAAGTCCTAACGCCTTCCATGTATTAAAGTCAACCCAACCTGTTGCTGGTAATCCGTGAGCTCGTTGAACATTCATGATCCGGTATCCGTCATCTACAGTGTAGTGATAACCACCAGTGCCAAGACGACCCTTTACTAATTGAACCTTAATTCCTTCATAACCAGGTCCAATGTTGTGACCAACTGGACCAGATGGTTGAATTTGGGTGTAGCTAATTTGATACATCCAACCTGGATTTTGGTATGCATTTAAGTACCGGTTAGTAATCCAATTATCTGAAGGACTTCCTTCACCATTAGCTGAATTACTGTAACGACTAACTACCTGGAAGGTATCATGGTTATTACCAACGTTGAAGTTAACATTGAACCGGGCCTTGTTAGCCCCAAGAACGTTACCAAACGAACGAAGGAGGTCACCACTATCATTTCCAGCTACCTCTTGACGGCCAACTTCACGGTTAGCGGTTAAGTCATAGAGGATGATAAAGTGATGACTGTATGGCAATGACATATCATCAACGTGCCAACCAGCAACATTGACCGTGTTACCATTCTGACTGAAATTATCAAGCCAAGCGGTATTGTGGTTTAGGTTAACTACATTGCCATTAAACCAGTAGTCAACGTAATTACCATAATTATTAATATTCTTAGAATCACTGTATCGACTAACTAATACTAACTGATGGCCTGCCATTTCTGGAGTAACATCAAAAGTAGCACTGAAGCGTGAGTGAGCTGCATTAGCCAAATTACCATAACCATGACTTGCCACATCACCACTAGCGGTATTAGTGACAATCTTCCGGCCAACTTCATGGTTAGCAGTCCGGTCAAAGAGAATTAAGAAATGAGTTGGCAAAATTTGTGCTGCATCATCAGCGTGCCAACCACTTACAGCAATCGTATGGTTTGAACCATTAACGTCAAAGTGATCCAAATATCCTGCTCGATTACTGTATGGAGTCAAGACATTGCCATTAAACCAGTAATCCGCATATTGACCTGCTGTATTTTGGCCTGCTTTAGTAGTATAACGACTAACCAAAATTAATTGGTGACCTGCCATAGCTGGAGTAATCTTAAAGCTTGCACTGAACCGTGAATGATCAGCATTATTAATATTACCGTAGCCATGAGTTGCGACATCAGAACTTGGGGTAGTAGCAACTTCTTGACGGGCAACTTCTCGGTTAGCGGTCTTATCAAATAAGATTAAGTAATGATCTGGATAAATTGCTGAATCATCATCAGCATGCCAACCTGAAGCAATTACCTGGTTACCTGATACCCGGAATGTATCAAGATAACCTGCACGATTATTGTTTAATTTAAGTGTCTTATTACTGAACCAGTAATCTGAATAGTTACTGTTACCATCTTTTGATGAAGTATAGCGACTAACAAGAATAAGTTGATCGCCCATCATTGCTGGGGTGATGTTAAATTCAACGTTAAAACGAGCCTTAGTAGCATTAGCAATCGTCCCGTTAGCTTTAGCGACGTCATTGCTTGCGGTATTAGCGACCACTTGACGGGCAACTTCACGGTTCTTAGTTTGATCGAATAAGATTACGTAATGAGTAGTCTTATCAGCTGATTGATCATCAGCATGCCAACCTGCTGCAACAATCTTATTACCAGAAACTTGGAACTTATCTAACCAACCAGCCTTAGTATTAATCACTGGGTACCAATAGTCTGCACCATTACCAGCTGATTCACCACTTGCAGATGTAGTATAACGGGAAACTAATCGCAATGATTGAGCATTGCTTAGTTTGGCTGCTGGAACATCAACAGTAAAACCACCCTTACCAGAAATTGGTGCCTTAGGATAAACCTTTTGAACGTCTGACCGATCATTTTCCTTAACCTGAGTCCGATAAAGCTCTTGATTATTAGCCCCGTTTAAGACAATCACAAAATGATTCATCCCATCTTGATATTGGTTAGTTGCGTGCCAACCACTAAAATTAATCGATTGATTACTAGAATCGACACTTGCGCTATCTAAATGACCGTCATTAACCGTAGTCTGGTAATCAACATTGTTCTTCTGTTGATTAGAATTAGCATTTGTTTGTGTAGTCGCCTGACTATTAACTTGCGAACCAGTAGTTGCCTTATCAGTAGTTAAAGTTGTCTGAGTATCGTTTGTTGTTGTATCTGCGTGAACAACTGAATTTGTTGTCATAAAGCCAACTGTCAAAGCAGCCACAGTAATTGCCATGGTACACCAAGACTTGCCAGCCTTAAAAAGTTTGTAATGCTTTTTAGCTTCCATAAAGCTGAATATCCTCCCAAATTTAAATAAAACCTAAAATAATGACAGTTTCATTAAATCACAAATTAACAAAAGATCAATATGTAACTAAAAATAAAGGACCTAATACTCAAATAACTCAAGTACTAAATCCTCTATTAAGGTAATATTCATATTCAATTGAGGCTACTCTCCAACTGCTGTTCTTGTAGTTGTGGTTGCCCTTTCAGTTGTAGCTGTACTACGACTCGGCGTTGAACTTTGATAAGTCCGTTGGTGCTCGTACTGAGTCGTCCCATAATTAGAAGTAGTGCCATAGGTTCGTTGACTCCGCTCGTAAGTCCCACTATATGAACGAGATGGTGTCCTGTTGTAGTACGTAGAAGTGCTGGTCGAAGTTGAATTGGTCTTATGGCTTGAACTATGTCCACCAGTAGTTACATAATCACTACCATTACCACTTCCAGGCTCGTTATAAGAAGCGCCTCCCGGAAGAATAAAGTCTGTATTAGTTACTCCATTATAGGTAGGTTGTGACTTGTACATCTTAGTTTCGTGGTTAATAACTTTCTTTGTCTTCAGGCCAAGTTGCTTTCGAATTAATTTTGAAATTCGATTAATCTCTTTTGGACTAGCAATTTGGAAAGAAACACCATCAATGGTGGCATCTTGCCCTTGGAAATGGTAAGTAATAACCTTATTCATTGCAGCATGATAATTACCATATAAGGTTGCAATATCATCAATTGGAATATTGGTTTTCACACCATCTTTAACAGCATCAAGAATCTTATTAGCTGTAGTAATTGAGCCTGATGCCTTGAACTTTTTGATAACACTTTCAATGATCTGTTGCTGACGCTTTTGACGACCGTAATCATTGTTTGGATCTTGATACCTCATTCGTGAGTACTTCAAAGCTAATTCACCGTTCAAGTGTTGCTTTCCTTTCTTAAAGTGGTGTCCTTCATAAGTAAAAGCAAATGGGTTATCTACGGTTACACCACCCACTGTGTTAACAACTTTTTTAAGAACTCCCATGTTAAGCACTGCATAATAATCAATTGGAACATCTAGTAATTCAGATACCTGCTTAACCGTTTGTTTAGGTCCACCAATGGAATAAGCTGCGTTAATCTTAACGTAGGTTGGCCCTTTCTTCGTATTCACGCGAACCAAGGTGTCACGAGGAATACTTGTCATCGTAATTTTCTTTGTCTTTGGATTAATCGTGAATAATTCTAGTGAATCGGTATTACCACCAGAGTTACCCCGGTCTAGTGCTCCAACGTCAGTCCCCATTGCAAGAACAGAAACAGGTTCACCCTTTTGTAACTTTCGGCTAATTTTACCATTGCCGTTACCAAAGATGTTCTGGGCCGCTGAATGAATCTTGTGATATTCATATCCACCACCTAAAAGGACCAAAATTACCAAAGCCCAAATAATATTCTTTACCCAGCGAGGCGTACGATAGTGATGTACCTTAGGCAGGTTAGATTCCTGAGTTGGTCGAGAACTATTAAATTGTGGTGCTCGAGCTTGATTAGAAGAACCAGAACCCAATCCAGAAACTGCCTTTTTCCAATTAAACTTTCTTTTTGGTCGAAATGTACGTTTTTCAGCACGATCCTTCTCGACCTGATCATGGATTCGCTTTTCTAATCGTTTTCGATATTCTTCACGGGATTCGTGATTTTCACTCATATGCAGATACCTCAATTGATAATTTTCTATAACTCTTCAAGAATACTATAAAAATAAAGTCGATTTCAATTTTATGTGGTGGAGCTTAAGAAATTTGTAAAGAATCATCTTTTAAATAACTCTTTTAACGCTAAGTTTGATATGTACATAGGCATTATCAATATTAACGAGACTGACAAATTATTACTATTCCAAACTTTTAAGTAATTTGCTAGACCGAAGCCAGTAATAATGGAGGATATCGTTCCTACTAATAAAAGCGTATTAACAATAACAGTAATGACTTTAACGCATCTTAGATCATTAAATTGTTGAATATTCTTTTCTAAATTATAAATCATAATTATAATAGTCATTATAATTATGATTAAAAGGTTGATATTAATAGATAGCTACAAATTACTTTTAAACTTTTTTCACTGTTCAAAGGAGCATTACCATATTTCCGTAATAAACTATATTGTGCATAAGAAAGTGCTAAGGACATACTAATTATTGAAACAACAAAGAAAAGTAAGATATATAATAATTTATTATTTACACGCACCTTCAATTAATCCATCTCCTTCATTTTGTCTGTATAATTTTCTTCCTCAATCGTGTATCTTGGACGATGCTTAACCTCAGAAAAAATTTTACCAATATATTCACCAATTACACTAATAGAAATCAATTGAACACCACCAAGTAGCCAGATCGAAATCATTAACGATGACCAGCCACTAACAACATGTCCCATACACTTTTCAACTAAAACATAAATCATACAAATGATACTAACTGCAACTGTTAGCAATCCCAAATAAAGAATTAAATGAATTGGTGCAATCGAAAATGAGGTAATTCCATCTAATGCAAAATGCAACATTTTACTTAATGGATATTTTGATTCACCTGCAAATCTTTCTTTACGAGCATAGTAAACCTTAGTAGACTTATACCCTACAAGTGGAACCATCCCACGTAAAAATAGATTGCGTTCTTTAAATGCCAATAAACCCTCGGTTGCACGCTTACTAAGTAACCGGTAATCAGCAGAATCGGGGACAAGATTGACACCCATTTTTTCCATCATGCTATAAAAAGCTAATGCTGTCCGTCGTTTAAAGAAAGTATCGGTTTTACGACTATTACGAACACCATAAACAACATCATACCCCTCAAGGTACTTATCCACCATTTTAGGAATAGCATTAACATCATCCTGTAGGTCCGCATCAATTGTGATAATCATGTCTGAATATCTAACTGCAGTAGTCATCCCTGCTAAAAGGGCATTTTGATGCCCGTAATTACGTGAAAATTTTATTCCCGTTACATACGGATATTCATTTGAATACTTAGAAATTAACTGCCAAGTTTTATCTTTGCTTCCATCATTAACGAAAAGGATTTTACTATCAGTTGCAATTTCCCCTTCAGCAATAAGATCATTAAGAATATTTCCTAATTCTTTAACTGTTTCTGGTAAAACCTCTTCTTCGTTATAACAAGGTACAACGATTGTTAATAAGTTATCTTTTTTCATATTCTATTTCCTTTACAAAAATTAGATCTCAGTTACCAGTACATGGTATATGTCCCATAACGTTTATGCTTCATCCCATTTAGTTCTGTTCTGACGCCTGAAGCATCACTTACAATATAAGCCTTTGACTTATCAATACTATTACCTAATTTATCGCTAAAATACCATTTATCGTAATAACGATAATAAGTATGTTCAGCGGGGATCTCATTTGATTTAACTTTATTAAATTTAGCTGGACTAATTGGCAGATAGAAACGTGGCACCACATACATAGCCTTCCCAAAGGATGACACAATAACTGTTTCCCGATTTAACGAATCAGCCTTTTTAATCGCATCTTTCAATTCAATCGGCGTTTCCTGTGCTGTATTGTGCAAATCATAATACCGAGCATTAAAATAAATATGCATATATACAGACAATGCCAAAATAAATATGATTGAAAATGCAATCTTAGCATACCTATTCTTGCATACATAACATACACCAACTGCCTCTAAATATAATACTGGCAGCATAAATGCGGACAGGTGCGTGTAATTAGGCAGAATGATACAAATCCCTGGTAGGCACGCAACAACACTTATTAAAAACACCATATCCATCTTACTGCGCCTAACTACTGAATAACCAAATCCAATTAATGAGAACGTCAGCATAAACGGATAAAAAGCCCCCACGACCGGCAAGGCATTCTTTGCCATTCCATCGTAGCCCGTGATCAAGACTCTGAAGGTATCAATCAGGTTATTCTTTATCGCTAATAGGTCATTGCCATGGCCAATAACAAATTGACTACTAGATCTATTGGCCACCAATTTGGTTACTGTTATGTTCCCAAATAAGATAATTTCTTTATGACTAACGTAATTTACGTACAAGAAGAGCGCAAGTGGCCACACAATTACTAGTAAAATAATAACTGATAGTGCGACCAGTTTAATTGCTTCTTTCTTTAATTTCCAGATAAGGCATGCATAAATTAGTACCATAAAGGTAGCTAGAAAAATCCACATATTAGAGTAGGCATATGCTGAAATACCAACAGTAATATTAAATAGAGTCCAGTCTATGATAGCCCACTTCTGGTTATTATTTTTGAATTGATTTATAAATAATAATAGTAAACTAACAAAGATTACCATTAGCCATGGGAAAAGGTTACTTTCAACTGACCATCTACTATACTCAATCATCACAGGACTTAGAAATACCACCATCATCATAATAAATACAGTAGTATCTTTCTCGCCTATTTTTATCAAGGTGTAGAAAAACAGTAGTATTGCTAATATAGAAATAACCAAAAGAGGCAGCCGGTATACAGCGACTGACAGTCCTAGAATTTTTATAAATGGTACAGTAATCAACGGGTAAAGTATATTCATGCCAGATCCCCAAGCACTTAAATATACCGGCCAGCTTGCCAGGTGTTCGTCAACACCATAATTTGCTAAGGCCCAGGCATTATACCCTCCCTCAGCTTCATCTAAATCCAGTCCCATTCCTGTGGAATACTTATATGCTCTGACAAAAATGATCAAGCCAATTAATAGCAAGAAAGCTACTTTAACCTTAGTACCCCTGTTCTTTAAAACAGAGAACCTCATTAAGCACATATAGATTAATACTCCCAGTGCCTCTATTGCTAATACTATCATCAGTCCTTGCTACTCCTCATTTTACAATACTTTTGAACCAGTCTTTTCATAAATACGACCATCCCAAGTAACCATGTACCTAGGCTAAGAATGATTGCACAAACATCTAGTTTCGATGCCTTATACTGAACTATTATTTTATTACTACCGAAACTATTATTAACTTTTATTTGATTGTTTTTGCTTGAAGTAAAGGATAATTTTTTACCATTGCCGTTCATTACTTGCAAATTTTTATATACATACATTGGCAATGTAATACCTGTACCGTTAACAAATTTATTTGATGTATACTCCAACTTATTAGTGCCACCAGATTTTATGTTATCTAGCTTAACCGTTTTATGCCCGATAACTGCAAGGTGGTCACGTACCATGTCCAGAGCCGGTAAACCTTTCTCAGGAGTATATTGATCTAGATAAATCATGTATTTTGCCGTTTTCTTTGCTCCATGAGAGTAGTTAAAACTATTATTATTCAACTCAACGTAATGATAAGCAATATACTGGTCCGGCTTGGCAATATCCCTTTTTAGGTTACTGATACCCGAATACCACGGTATCAGCATTAGAAAAGCCGCAATAATCACTGCCAGCGCTTTATTTTTATTCCGTGTGACCATTGTGAATTCATATCCACCTACCACACTTAACAAAAAAGAGGAAATAACTAGTAGTCGCCAGGGAAACTGAATAACAGAAATTGGCGTTTTTTCGAGTTGTGCCCATGGCAGTAAAGTAGTAGAAGCAAAGAAAAACGCAATGGCTAGTACAAATATTATTTTATAATTCCGGTCCATCTTTTTGTAATACATAATTCCAAGAACCATTACAAACAATAACACAAAGCCAATATTGTACACATTTCCACCGACAGTTCTACCAACAGTATTATTTATAGAGCATCCAAGTAGTTTTGCAGGAATTAATGCCTGTTCAACCATGTCCATCTTACTTGGCTGCTGGAAGTGCTGAAATAATACTTGCTCTAGAAAAGGAAACAGAAACACAGCAGAACTTGTGGCTGCAACTACAATTGCCTTTGCTAAAGATAAGAGTCTATTTTTGATACTGTCAAATTGTCTTGAAACTAGAAATATAACAATACCTAAAACAACCAAGAACAACACATAAATTAAGGTGCTGAGTAGATGTGATAATAAAACAAAAGAGATTCCAAATGCTAAGAAGGGCCAGTCTTTATAGTTTCCCTTAATAATTGCATATGCTCCATAGACAACTAATGGCAAAAAGGTCATTGCAAGGAATTCGCCTAAAGCAAACCTTGCAAAGATGTCAATGACCCTGTAAGAACAGAACGCATATATACATGCTGTTATAAATGATTGGGATTTGCTGTGACAGTATTTAAAAGTTACCCAATGAGTAAAGACGAGCGTTAAAAAAGTATAAAATGAAATCCCTAAATATACAGCTACTGTCAAATTCTTTACCGCACCGTAAATAAGTACGAATGGCAATAGCGTAATCCAAGGATAAAACAAATTCAAAGGATAGCCGACTTTATCAAAAGTATAAGTATAAATACCAACAAATACGTTCCCATCTTTTGCATTCTTTATAAGCTCATTGATACGTTGCAGATGATAGTACATATCATCACCATAATAGATTGTCTTAGTCTTCATAAAGAATAAGCAGAACACCAGTGACAACACAATAAATGAGCTTAAAATCAGAATATTAAGTAAGGCGTTATTTCTTTTAATATAATTCATTTGTATTCTCCAATTAGATTCAATTAACCCTTGCATTATCTTTAAGAATAATGTTGATTATTCCCTTCTTCTCGTAGAAGATTTTTATGTACAATTCAGTAAATTACTTCAACTGCATTACTAGTATTTCCCTTAAATTCAAAATTGGGCAATATCTTTTACATTTTAATATATTCTAGAACTTAAAGCAATTGGCCGCACGGTTAAAATAGCCAGTATCATTATAACGGTTTGAATTAATCGTGATTACTTTTTCAGGGAAATAACCTATTTCTCAGTTGCTGAACCTATTAAAAATCCCGTGTCAAAATGACACAGGATCCATTTTAAAATATTAAACGTAGAATCTCTTTTATAGTAAAAAATCGCATGTATTGCTCTTTAACTTTTTTAGATAACATCAAGACAACTTAACAATCACAATATCACCATGCTGCTTGATTGAACTCTTCTGCGGAAATACTTTCATTTTAGTTGCTCGCCCGAATTCTTTATGAAATTCTTCATCATTAACTGCCTTAATATCGTAGCCACCTTGGTTCATTAGCATAACCATATTTTCTGTCATTGCACTGGTATTGCCGGTAAAGTCACCAAATTCGAACATGGACTCTCCTACAAGATCATCTTGAACGTTCAACGGTGTAACCTCATTATGGTAGCCTACTAGCATTAATTTCGTCTTATTAGGATTAATATTCAATGAGTCTAACTGTGTTTCAATTCGTCCAATCAGCATCTGATCCTGATTATACCTTACCTGGTCAGCTTGAATAAGATTTGTCGTCAGAAGCATTTGTTTACCAGTCACCAGCACTACTAATGCTTCTAGCAAAATTAAGAAAACATTCTTTTTGATATAAAGAGAGCAAATAAAGAAAACTATCACTACCACTAAGCAATACGATGGAACTAGTGCTCGTGGCACTGGTGCATTCCCCAATAAAAGATTGAAAAAGAAAGCATCTAAAAATAACCCTACTAGTAGGATTAAAAAGGCGAAACCGCTCTTTCGCTTAGTTACATATTGAGTAACCCAAATAACTACTAAACCAATTAATCCTATCAAAAGAGCAATATTAAACGAATATGTAAATCCGGTAACCAAAGTATTCTTTATCGAAATCAAGGTTGAGCTTAACGTAGTGTTAAACGCCCCCTTTCCCCATAGAATTTTTCCTCCTAAATATGAGCTAGCTTTTAAATGGAAAAGATGTAGCATTACTTTTGAAAAAATTTCATATCCCACAAATGCGATTAACATATCTAGAAAAGGATTAATATAATTCTTAAATAAAATTACTACACCGATTTGTGTGCTATCTCGCCAACTTTTATATACATCCAAAAAAGCAAGAAAAATAAGCAAACCGATATAATAAATGGGAAAAGATTGATAACAAGAGAAAGCAATGAATAATCCAAAAATTGATAAAAGTCTAAACTCCACCTTATTATTTAGTTCCAAAGCAACTAGCAGTGCGACGAAGGTTACTACTAACATTGAAAAAGAGAATTCTATATTTTGTAAAACAAAGTACGCCTGCTGGATGAATAGTGGTGTGGTTATAAACAGGCTGGGAATTATAAATAATCGTAATCGCTCGCTTACATAGTTGTTACTTTGCCCATTTTCCAATTTAACATCTGCTATACTACAAATTACCAATGAGGTCATGCAGAGAAAAATAACAAAACACAAGTTGGCAATATAAATATTCATATACTGGCTAGTAATATACTTTTTGAAAAAATACATTCCTGGACGCCCAATTTGAATCCAGTGCATAAGGTACGTATCTTGCATAGTAATAAATTTAAGTGTGTCCATTCCATAACCAAATGAAATTATCTTTACCGCATAGGTAACTAACCCTAATAAAAACGTGTAACTTGCCAGTAATTTATTTTTCTTAATAAAGTTAATACTATAATACATAATCTTCTCCCAATAATTATTGATAAGCTGCTCCTGCAAAACACATTAATTTTACTACATACCATGATTAATTTTAACCATATACTTTACTGCTTATTACTTACAGGTATCTTAAATACCAATCAGTATAGGCAGTAGTGGCAAGTATCGCAAGTTACATGCAAAATGGCTTTGTGAATACTCACCATCGCAATTCAGATAGACGCCAACAGAACATCAGCATTGGAAACTGTATTAATTACTATGCAAGATAATTAAAGCCACTCTGATTCATCAAACAAAGAAAGCCAGTGCAAGCAGACTTATCGCTTACGCCGGCTAACAATTTAATTATCAATACCAGTTACTCAAAAAAACTAATAATATCATAATGATTTATTCGACCGGATTAAGCGGTTGTTGATGCTCATTCTCATATAACTTATGAGTGACTGACTTATCAGGCTTAAAAATAATCCGCATTCTAGTTCTGGTTAAATGATGATTGTATAGAGTATCTTGTAAAAAAGTACCCATCATATATGAATGTGGCCAATTAGTTGCCGGGTTCTTTGGATCAGCATTATCGTTATCATAAGGAACTTTGACAACAACTTTTGCTTTACCCTCTCGGTCCGCATTCTGAACTTGGTCAATAATATAGTTGTTTACCCTAGAAATTGTTGTTGCATCGTGATTTGAATTTATAGGATACCTCGAAGGACAGTTGAAATTAAATGCAATCAGTGCTTCAAGGACAAGTAAAAGTGGCAACATCATCTTCACAAAGTTCATATTTCTAAAAATATAGATGAAACTAAGATTAGCTGCAAAGAGGAAGAAAAATACAACTGCCCACATTGCATCAGGACGTGAAGCATACATATCTCCAGCCTTAGTATATGCAAGAAATAAGTATACGAAGGAAATAAATAGACAAACGACACTTCCTATGCTTACCTTTAAGAAAGTCATTGTCAAAACTTTTTTCTGCTGCCGATACCGAACAATTTCAATAATGACTGTCACTAAAATAACCAGTCCCGATATTAATAAGAACTTTTGATTAGTTGATTGTAACAGGTTATCAAACTGTTTAAAAACAGCTTGAGTTTTCTCCCCTAGTGATCCATTTGTTCCTACTGATGTAGCTCGTTGACCACTCAATTCAAATACCACACTCACTAGCCAGAAGAACAGAATTATAACATACACCCAAGACTGGCTAAATAGTAGCTTGATGTTCTTAGTGATTGAACCAGTACCAATCCATCTTTTACTGCAAACTACGTTCAAAAACATCAATGCTGCAAACGTTGCGAGAATAATATTCAGCTGAGTACTAGAGAAAATTGCAAAGTATACCGCTAAGATAAACAAGCCCTTTTTCAAATTACTAAACTGCTTAAATTCATCAATAAAATTATCATACTGTAAAATATAAAAAATAACTGATGCATTCAGTAGACCAGGAATGAGGTAATAGAAATCACAAGATAAGTCTACTGTCCAAAATGCGGTGAAACTCGGATAATTTAAACGTTTGAATAACAAGAAACAGGATAAGAAAAATAAGATTTCACCCGCAAGTGCATACGTCTTATTTAAACTAAATTTCTTGACTAATAAGTTATAGAAAAGATAAAGCATTGAAATGATAAAGAATGATACAATCAATGCTTCAGCAAATGACAATGCCCAAACATAATGACCAAAAATCGGATAAATTACAAAAGCACCAATATATCCACCAAGTGGCATTAGTGTTTCTGGTAAAACTCGTGTAGGATTCCAAACTCCCCATAGTGGTAAAGGCAACCGGAAGCTACCAATATACCGCCAATCGTCACCATCGAAAGGCTGCAACGGTGAAATTTGGGTAAAATAAACCATCAGGAATACAAACAAGATTCCCTGAAGAATTAAAACAGTTCTTTTTTTCATCAGTTAATTCCTTCCAAACTTTTTCTAACAGCAGACAGAGAATGCATAATCAATTAAGAAAAGTACTACCCGATAGTTAAACCAACACTGTTTAATCAGCTTAGCATGCAAGTTCAGTACCTATGTTCACACAGACAACTAAATCAACTTAGTCCAGGTAGTAACTGAAAACGCTAGTACCATTCCCAATAAGAAACCTACCGCTGCACCAATTAATACGAACTTTTTAGTTGAAGGAGTAGTAACGCTTTGTGCATCATTTGCCGTTTCCTTAGCGAAAAGAGAAATCTTTCCAGCTGAAGGCACTTTCTTTGGAATCTGTTTAGCTGCAGCCTCAGTTACTGCATTAACGATTTGTGCTGATGCTTTTGCAGTATCTGCTTTAACATTAATCTTTACTATTGTAGTTTGTGCAATCGGATGTGCATTTACCATTGAACTAATCTGCTTTGCACTGTATTCTTTCCTGATGCTCTTCGGTAATTTCTGACGTGCAGCACGCGCAACATCCTTACTTTCAACAATCTTGGCATAGGTATCCCCTAAATTAATATTTGCCTGAACCTCTTCATTGGCAGCAGCCCCCCGGTAAGAGCTACTAGTCATTAAATTTCGAGTAGAGGTAAAATCCGTATGCCGTTTATGTCTAGCATACAGACCGCCAGCAAGTCCAAAGAGTAGTGTTGCAATGACGATTATGATAATATTATGCCAAACGATCCTTGAAATATTCTTTAGACTTATCTTAGTATTTTGCATTTTTTATTCTCCTTCTCAAGACTATTAAATTGACTATTAGATAATAAAGCTAGTAGGAACGGATTATAAATGATTTGAATAATATGCGGCTCAAACATAAAACTTAATGATGCAACCAGGATAACAGCTGAAAGAATGAACGTTTTCCGTACTGTTGACCTGAGCGCAATAAACGTTAAGCAAACAATTACGATAATAAAAGCCAAAAGGCCCCAGAGTAAAAGCATTCTCATATATGAAGAATCAATGTAAAAATAGTTCTGTGGTAATCCTCCACCACTGTTATTTAACCTCTGGCCTTTTATGCCCGCAAATGAGTGCTCAATAATCGTCCTACCTAAGAGATTTAGATCATATTTCTTAAAAGCAAGGCGTCCTAATCCTAGTCGCCCCGAAAGTAAAGAATCTATTTTCCTAAGAAGATGGTTGGAAGGATTATAGAAGTAAGAGAGGAAGATCATAATTGATGCCGAAATCGGAATAGCCATCCACCAAAAAGCAGCAATTATGCTTGACCATTTTTTTCCAAAATATGCTCGTTGGGCAATAATCATTACCGGTATGATGAGCAACGTTGCTAAGAAATCCAACTTGGTGTTTGTGAGCAAAATACAAATAACATCACCTGAAATAATAAGCAGGTAGTCAATCACATTTAGTTTTCCAAATCTCAAATAACAATAGGCTAGTGCCAAGTAAAAGTAATGAGCTGCAATAACCGACGGATAAAGCATGCCAAGCGCATACCTTGTCGGTCTTGATGCAGAATAATACACAAGGTTAGGAATTATCCTAGTCAAAGAAAGTATCATCATCGTCATTACGAGAATGAGTGTTAGATAAAAATACCACGAGATGATATCTCGAAAATTAACACCTTTTGCGCCGATAATAAATGGGCCAATCAGCAGTAAGTCAGGATAGTGGGTCATCCGCCAGACTATCAACTCAATAACTAAAAGAAGCGATATTGCAAAGAGTTCTTTCTTTTTCCAGTGATCTAGTACATAAATCTTAAAAAAAAGTAAGGGGAGTGAAATATAAGCAAATAATCTTAACCAACGGTTTACCGGGGAAAAAGTTGTTTCAATTAAGAACATTGGTAAAAAATAAAATAAAAAAGCAGTGAAATATACTTGGCAACCGTTGATGGGACGATCCCAAAATTTTACCAAAAAGTTAATTTTTTCCAACTTACTAATTCCTTTCCTAGAGAGTATTGAATAAAATTACTCACTTTAAGTTCTTAATAATTACTATCTAAAAACAAAGGTAATTTTAGCATACGGTATTTGATTAGAACAACTTTTATTTCTTAATTCCATGTTAAAATACCTCAAGCTATAATAACTTCAAAACATTAATATATTATCATATTCTTTTAGCTATTTCACTTTAATAAAAAATAGCATACACGTGCCATTTAAGGATATGTGTATGCTATCAACTCATCTATGGAAATTCATAGTATCTTATTTTTCTAATTGACCATTTTTAATTACATAAGCATTACTATTTTGATCCGCAGATTGATCTGTCTTAGTTGGGTTACCATCCTTACCATTAGTATAGCGAAGTACCAAATGAAGCGACTCATTAGTCTTGCTGTCAATGATTACACCCTTATCTAAATTAAGATCCGTGCTAAAGCCACTTTTGCCGCTATTAGCAATTGCAGGATAAGCTTTTTCAACATCTGATCGCTCAATTAACTCAACGTTTTGGCGAGCCAATTCTTGTCCCTTATCATTTACCAGAATTAAGTAAGCATTAGGTTGTGCTAATGAATAATCACTTGCCATCCAACCAGTTACATGGAACCCAGTAATTTGGGAAGTACTTTCTTTACCATCCTTATCAGTAGTTTTACTCATAATTGGTGTAAAACTATCGACATTATAAGCTTGCTTATTTAAAGTAAATGCATTATTAAACCAATAGTCTGTGTATTGAGCAGCATTATTTGGGTCAACAGCGTACCGACTTACTAAGGTATACGTATGACCGGCTTGCAATTTAGATAGATCAAATTGACCATTAAAGCCAGAATTACCGGCAGTCATTACCCCGCGATATGCATTAGCAACATCTGGACGAGCAATATTATTTACTTGGATTCGTTGAACTTCACGATTACCATCACTACTATCAAGCAAGATTAGCCAATGGTTATTTTCAAGTGCCGACATATCATTGGCATGCCATCCAGAAACAGCTAACTTACCATCACTAATAGTATATCCGTCAAAATTCCCAGCATTAGTCCGATTAAGATTGAATGTGTATTTCTTGTTGGTAAACCAAACATTAGTGTAAGCACCATTACCACCATTGCCGGTGTTATTACTTGAATAACGAGCAACTAAGGTATATTGATGCCCTGGAACTAGTGAGATTCCATTAAAGTAGGTATCAAATCCAGAATTACCGGCATTCTTAATATGGGAGTATGCGCGAGCAACATCTGGACGGGCAACATTATTTACCAATTTAGAGGCTGCCTGAGTATTACCAGTATTATCCCAAAGAATTAAGAACAAGTTTGGCATTGCATCAATGTTATCAGTTGCAAACCATCCTGATACGTGAAGTCCATTACCAGTATAAGAAATATCATCCAATGATGCAGCAGAAGCAGCATTAGCAGTCATAAACTGCTTTGCAGGGAACCAGTAATCGAATGATGGTCCATTACCATTAACGTCATTAGTGTACCGGCTTACCAATTGAATCCGATCAGTTAAAGTAACGCCCTTCAAGCTAAAGTAAGTATTAAATCCTGACTTATCAGCGTTAAAGGTGGTCTTGTAAACATTAGCAACATCCGGACGATCAACACCATCATCCCCAGCATTAACTCGTTGACGACTAATTTCGCGACCAGTAGTAGCATCCCAAAGGATTAACCAGTGATTCTTATAGTTCAAACTTTCATTAGTTGCATGCCAGCCAGCGACACTAATTCCGTTGCTCCCATTCATCTTAAACGCATCAAGGTTTGCAAGATTTTGACCTTGGTTAATAACGTAAGTTACATTATTAGCATCGTTAGTCCGTCCATCAAAGTACAGATCAGCAGAAACACTCTTATCCGGAGTATTACCATCCTTATCAGAAGTCCACCGAGACATTACAACGATTTTATGTCCAACCTGAAGATTATCGGTATTTAATGGAATAGTTACATCAAAGCCGGAACGTGCAGCATTCCAAACATTATGAACCCCTGGAATATCCGTACGCTTGGCAGCATCGCTAGCAAGGTCAACAGCTACCCGACCGAGTTCTTGACCAGTTGTTCCATCCATTACAAAGATGTAATGGTATTGACCTTTAAGACTAGTATTAGTTGCATTCCATCCCTTAACATGAACAGAATTGTTTTCAACGGTTAAGCTATCAATCCATCCCCAGTTACCTTGGATCTTTTGATCAACATTCTTATTATAATCTTCACTAACCTTGTAAGTAACCGTGATCGTTTGACCCTTGGGAACATCCTTAGAATTAGAATCAACCTTAAGACTGTCAGCCTTAATTACTGTAGCAGCTTTACCGTCAACATAAGATGTAAACCCAGTGATTTGCGGAATTTGATAGTCCTTTGCTAACTTACCGGTCCAGTTACCATAAGTAACTTTATTAGTCTTGGAATCAATCGTTTTATCCCGACTTACTTTAATTTGAATCGTATCTGGATTCTTAGTTCCATCTGGCAAATCAACCCCGTTAGGTACTTCGTACTTTACAGTGTCAGTGACTATTCCAAATTGATCTTTCTGATCTTTGTTCTTCTCATCAGTAGGTTTAACTACTCGAGTGCTCTTAACATACTGAACTGCTACATCTAGATTCTTTTGATTAGGATCAGTAATTGATACTGCGGGAATCTTAGTTTTCCATTCACCATTAACCTTAGTATAGTAACCATCGATTTGTGGAATTTGATATTCTGGCATATTAGTTGATTGCCATTTACCATCTTTATCAGCAGAAATAGTTACATTTTGTCGATCTTTACTTTTAACACCCTCAGGTAATGCAGTTGCATTTCCTTGAGCATCAACTGCAGTAAAAGTAATATTACGAGTTACTGTTGCAGGTTTAACTTCAGATGATTGATTATTTTGATTGTCGGCTTTACCGGCATTATTGTTCTGGTTATCAGCTGGTTGAGATGAAGTAGCAGTACTACTGCTTGCCTGACTAAGATTTACTTCATTTGAACTACTATTTGCGTTTTGATTAGTAGTTGCTTGTGCTTGATTACCATTAGTACTTTCATCGGCACTAACATTAGTTGATACTGCCATTCCTGCAGTTAAGGCAAGAGTAGCTACTGCTGCAGAAACCCACATTTTACCACTCTTGTACATCTTATAATGTTTCTTTAATTCCATAGTTATCCTCCCTACGCTTAGATAAACTAATTTAAACATTGCACAGCTAGTATATCATATCCAGCAATTAGATATTTAGTAGTTTTAACAAAAAAGAATGGCTTGGATTTGCCATTCTTTTATTAATCAAAATTCTATAAATTTCTTGCACCAAACCAGTACTGAATATAATTGCCTTCACCATTTTGTGAATCAGAATAACGGGCAATTATTTGTAATTGATGATTATTCCGCAAAGCATTTGCTAATGCTTGGTTAGTATTACCATCGAAAGAAACATCGAAGCCGGAGTTATTAGCACCGTAAACTGATGGGTATGCTCGAGCAACATCAGGTCGACTCACACCATTAGTTACCACTTGACGAGCAATTTCACGGTTAGCAGTTGCATCATATAAGATAATATATTTTGTCTTGGCTCCAGCACTTCGATCATCAGCATACCAACCAGTTGCTCGAACAACATTACCGTTGCGAGTAAATGAATCAAGATTTTGATAACCATTACCAGTACTAAACTTCCTATTAAGCATTAACCAGTCATCAACCCGATATCCTTCACCGTGTTGGGCATCATCAGAATAACGAGCAACAACATTAAACGAGTGTCTCTGAATTAACGCAGATTGTAAAGCACCATAATCAGCTACCTTGAAACTAGCAGTAAAACCAGAATTAGTTGCATTTGCAATTGTTGGGTATGCGTTAGCGACATCAGGTCGACTAACTGTCGTAGCCTTTACCCGAGCAACTTCTTTACCGGTTTGTGCATCAATTAAAATGATCCATTGGTTAGGTGCTACAACTGATTGGTCAGCAGCATGCCATCCAGTTACTGTAATAACACCATTGTTCAATGTAAAACTATCTACATATGCTGGATCTTGATTAAAAGTCTTTGAATCAAACCAAACGTCAACCGCATTACCATTACCAGCAGCATCATCCGTATAACGGGTAATTACTTGAATCGCATCACCATTAGCAATAGCCGTTCTCAAAGCACTAGTCATTCCAAAATTAGCGCTAAAGCCTGATTTGCCACTTTGATATACATTTTGGTAGGCATTTTGAACATCAGCTCGTGAAGTGGCTGTCACCTGTTGACGAGCAATTTCACGCTTAGTAGTTTGATCATAAAGAATCACGTAATCGTATGGACGACTGATACTTTGATTTGCTGCATGCCATCCGGCAACTGAAATTCCATTGTTAGTTAATTCAAACTTATCAAGGTAAGCACTGTTCTGGGTAAAGGAAACACCATCAAAGTAATTATCGTTATAATCACTATTACCATCGTTAGATGAAGTATACCGAATAATTGCTTGGATTCGGTGACCAGCACCTATAGCTTGAGCTAATGCTCCGGTTAGTTGGAAATTGGCATTGAAACCTGAGTCACCAGTTCCATAAATTGTTGGATAAGCATTGGTTACATCTTGACGACTAACTGCAGATACTTGTTGACGAGCAACCTCGCAACCACCATTATCTTGATCTAATAAGATCACATAACGGTTTGACTTCCCTTGATTACTATTGTCTGCAAACCAGCCACTAACATTTAAGGTATTAGAAGAAGCGTTAATACTCATATTGTCAAGGTTAGCTGCTCGAGTAATTCCATGACTGTAATTACGGAATAATCCAAAATCAATCGTCCCATCTACAGCTCCATTAAACCGATCAGTATATTGCCAAGCACCGTAGCCAAGACTCCGCTTGTAGTTAATTCGTGCCTGATTCACTGAATAATCATAGAAGTACATGGCAACCCATGTCCGTGCCTTACCAACAGTTGAACTAACATTATATTGCTGATCATATGATAATCCAGTGTAAACAGCATGATTGGTATAACCTAGTGAACTTAAAGTGTTCCAGAAAATATTAAGGTTGTTAACAATTCCAGCATACCGAGTTTGTGGTACACTTTCGACATCAGCGATCATCAATGTATCGTTACCCAAGCCAAGTTGACGAGCAACTGTGGCAAAATGATTGGCTTCTGCTTGAGCTTCGCTGACATTGGTAAAACGAACAAAGTGATAAGCAGAAACGTTCATTCCAGCAGTTTTAGCATTATTAATCTGGCTTTGAGCATAGCCATTAGTCCAGCCAGTACTTTCAGTTAGCTTAACAACAACATTTTGAACACCCATATTTTTGTAATTCTGGAATGTCTCTACTGACATGTTCTTCTGGTAGGCTGAAATATCAATCGTATCAGCAGAAGAAGCGACTGGTGTTGAGGTATTAACAGCTACCTTGCTTTGTGTTGTTGCTGTAACCGCTGGAGCAGCAGATGTTATACTGCTGGTATCAGTTGCTGCACTAGTAGCAACTGTTGAACTATTAGACTGAGCTTGTGAATTGATTTGATTTTGTGAAGTTTGAGAAGCAACTTCAGTGGTTGCCGTACTTTGATTAGTTGGTTGATCATCAGCTTGAGCACTAGCATTGATAAAGCCTAGTGATACTAAAGTAGCTAATGTTGCAGCCGAAACAGTATAGAACTTTCTTACAGAGTGAATATTACGCTTTTCTCCCTTTAACAAAATTATTCTCCTTTTATATTAAACAATTTTTATTACCATAACATTTCTATAATACAACCTGTGAAATTAGATTCAATTACAAAAGGAATACATTCTGTTAACAAAATGTATTCCTTTATGCTTATTCTATCTAATATTACTATCGTGTTTTTCCATAATAGCATTTGAATATTCTTCAAGACTATCATTTAAATATTCTTTTGATCTTTGTAACAGATTAATCTCTAATTTATCAGCGTCAACACAGGCAGACTTACACGTATTTCTATATCTACTCCATAATTCCAGCCATTTATCAAATACCGTATCTAAAAATTGCTCATTATCATCTACATTAGCTATTAAAATATCTGTTTCTCTTTTAAATTGAATTAAACTATCCCACGCCTTATTTAACTCTTCTAAATCACGACCTACAGTTTTTTCATAAGAAAATTCTATTTTCTTTAGCTCTTGGCATAAATAATATTGTTCCTTAAGAAGAATAGCTAATTTCTTATTCGTATTTCTAGTCTCTTTATCTTCCTGATACTTCATACTCCATTTTGTAATAAAGAAAGATATAGTAGAACCAATGCATACACCAATTAGACTAATTATCGCTGCCATAACTACTAACCTTCTCCTTTAAATTTAATCAACGCCTCTTGCCAAGTTGGGACTTCAAATCCGGTTTCCTTGACCTTATCTAAGCTCATGATTGAATGCCGTGGACGGTAAGCTTTTTGCGGATATTCGGCTGAAGTAACGGGACTAACTTCAACTTTTTCATTCTTTAAAATCTCACTAGCAAATTCATACCAAGTGCAAGAATCATCATTTGACAATTGGTAAGTGCCATATGGGATCTGATGTTCAATTGCATATAACATAAATTCAGCTAATGTCCGTGTCCATGTAGGTCGACCAACTTGATCATCAACTACTGTCAAACGATCATGAGTTTTGGCTAGACGAAGCATCGTGTAGACAAAGTTCTTCCCGTATTCACCAAAGACCCAGGAAGTCCGAATGATGTAATACTGCTCCATGATCGATTTGACTGCTTCTTCACCAGCAAGTTTAGCCTTACCATACTCATTCTTCGGGTTAGTAGAAGCATCGACCTGATATTCACCTTCATTGGTCCCATCAAAGACATAGTCAGTACTAATGTAAACCAGCGTTGCACCAATTGCTTGAGCAGCCTCGGCAACATTTTTGGTCCCCTCTTCATTAACTTGCCAATTCAGATTCTTATCCTCCTCTTCTGCCTTGTCAACAGCGGTATAGGCAGCACAATGGAAAACAATTGCTGGTTTTAGTTCGGCAAACTTAGCGTTAACTTGTTCTTGATTAGTAATATCCAATTTTTTGGAGCCAAAGGCATCATAAGCAATTCCCTTTTCATCTAATAAGTGGCATAATTCAGTACCCAGTTGACCGTGAGCACCAGTAATTAAGATTTTTGACATAATCTTTTCCTTTCAAAATAAGAGCCATGAAATCATCCATGACTCTTAATTATTTCTTTACTGCCCATTCTTCGCATACTTAGCTTCCACAGCTGCCTTTTCGTCTTTCCACCAATCTTCATGTTGGGTGTACCAATCAATGGTGTGCTGTAACCCTTCCTTGAAGTCGGTGAATTCTGGTTCCCAACCAAGTTCAGTTTCTAGCTTAGTGGCATCAATGGCGTAGCGTAAGTCATGACCAGGACGATCCTTAACGTGATCATAGGCATCTTTAGGCTGACCCATTAATTCGAGGATCATTTCCAGAACTTCTTTATTGTTCTTTTCACCGTTGGCCCCGATTAAGTAGGTTTCACCAATCTTCCCTTTGGTTAAAATATCCCAAACAGCACGGGAGTGATCATTGGTATGAATCCAATCCCGGACGTTCTTTCCGGAACCATAAAGCTTTGGCCGGATCCCACTTAAGATATTAGTAATTTGCCGGGGAATAAACTTTTCAATGTGTTGGTAAGGACCATAGTTGTTAGAACAATTGGAAATCGTCGCGCGAAGGCCAAAGGAACGCACCCAAGCCCGGACTAATAAGTCAGAACTGGCCTTGGATGAGGAGTACGGACTAGATGGCCGGTATGGTGAATCAGGGGTAAACTTTTCACCCTTACCTTCACCGTGACCAGGTAAGTCTTCCCGTAATGGCAAATCACCATAAACTTCATCGGTGGAAATGTGGTGATAACGGACATCATACTTCCGGCAAGCTTGAATTAGGGTAAAAGTCCCTTCAATGTTAGTCTTGATAAATGGCGTGGGGTCAATCAGGGAATTGTCATTGTGACTTTCAGCTGCATAGTGAACCACGGCATCGGCTTGACTAACCAGCTTATCAACGAGTTCTTTATCACAGATGTCGCCAACAACTAGTTCAACCTTGTCCTTTGGCAGGCCAGCGATATTGGCTGGATTACCGGCATAGGTTAACTTATCCAAAACCGTAATATGTTCTACTTCTGGGTGGTGGTTAACTAGGTAGTGAACAAAGTTAGAACCAATAAATCCACAGCCACCGGTAACAATAATATTCTTAAATGCTTTTTCCATTAGTCAAACCTCGCTTAGATTTCACCATAAACAAAGGGATTATTCTTCTCAAATTCGGTAAAGGTTGGTTGAGCAGCATCCTTTTCGGAAGTGATCGCCTTATCGAATTCAATTGGCCAGTCAATGTTTAGTTCTGGGGTCTTGAAGGAGAACCCGCCATCAGCTTCGGCGTCATAGTAGTTATCTACTTTGTAGCAGAAGTTAACGTTATCGGTTAAGGTTAAGAAGCCATGAGCAAAACCACGGGGAACCAAGAGTTGACGATGGTTGCTGGCAGAAAGAATGTAACCTTCCCATTGCTTGTAGGTTGGTGAACCCTTCCGCACATCAACAATGACATCGAGAACCGCCCCGGTAACCACCCGGATTAACTTGGTCTGAGCTGCCTTACCGCGTTGGAAGTGAAGGCCCCGGAGAACTCCGGCCCGGCTAGACAAGGATTGGTTATCTTGAATAAAGTTAAAATCAATCCCGGCTTCCTTAAAGTCCCGATCAGAGTAAGTTTCTTCAAAGAAGCCCCGGTTATCCCCAAAGACCTTGGGCGTAATAATCTTAACATCTTGTAGCTTCGTATTTTTAACGGTTAATTGTCCCATATAACTTCCTGCACCTTCCTAATCTTGTTCAGCCAACCGTAAGAGGTATTGGCCGTAATCATTTTTCTTTAACGGTTGAGCTAACTTAACTAACTGGTCCCGATCGATGTAGCCCATCCGGTAGGCAATTTCTTCAAGACAGGCCACTTTGAGGTTCTGCCGCCGTTCAATTGTCGCAATGAAGTTAGCCGCTTCGAGCATTGAATCATGGGTTCCGGTATCTAACCAAGCATAACCCCGACCCATTAGCTTAACATCAAGATTGCCTTGTTCGAGGTAAACCTTATTAACATCAGTAATTTCAAGTTCACCCCGAGCAGATGGTTTGATGTTCTTGGCAATGTCAACCACGTTATTATCATAGAAGTATAAACCAGTTACCGCATAGTTACTCTTGGGGTGAGCTGGCTTTTCTTCAATTGAAAGGGCATGCATGTGGTCATCAAAGTCCACGACTCCAAAACGTTCCGGATCATTAACGTGATAACCAAAGACGGTTGCCCCATCGGTTTTCTTAGCGGCTGACTGAACTAATTCAGATAAACCAGCACCATAGTAAATATTGTCCCCAAGAATTAAGCAGACACTATCATCACCAATAAAGTCTTCACCCAAGATAAAAGCTTCGGCTAACCCATTCGGATGTTCTTGAACCTTATAAGTGAAGTTCAGGCCTAATGAAGAACCATCACCTAACAATTCTTGGAACAATGGCATATATTCTGGCGTTGAAATCACCAAAATATCCCGAATGCCTGCCAACATCAACGTTGACAGTGGATAATAGACCATTGGCTTGTCATAAACTGGAATCAATTGTTTTGAAATACCACGGGTGATTGGATATAGACGTGTTCCTGAACCACCAGCTAAAATAATCCCTTTCATAGTGGCCTCCTTAAATATTAAAAAATCCAAGTCTTATTTTACCACACTCTACCCTAAGCTTAATTCATTCTAATTAAAAAGACTGGAAATAGATCCAGTCTTTTTTGTGCAAACGTATTTATTGTAATTTTCTATTACAACATAGTCTAAACGTGCTTTACCCAAGTCCCCTAGAGGCAGCATGGTCTAGATCAGTTCAGCCTAACTTTCCGGTGGCGCCCTCTACCTCCGACGACAAAATGCCGTTCGGTAGAGAAATCATTAGCCAGCGGAAGGTTTTTACGGCTTCGCACTCCCAATTAATAACTAAGCGCTCTTTGTCGATCGGCATTCCAATGAGAGTAGAACTCACCGTAGGACATGGCTTCTTTTCGACCAGTCCATGGGTTGTTGTAGGTAAAGCCACCATTATTATAACCAGTTAAGGTAATTGCATGGTTAATAAAGCCATTCATGTTAGCCATCCACACTACCACTAGATGTCCATTCAATAGGTGCTGTTGAATATTTTGCAATGATGTTCCAGTAAGAATATCACTATGCCCAAGGTGACGGTTAACTACTGGTGCAATACCTGTCGGGAAAACCCACCAACCACTTGTACTATACGGGTTACCAACAAATCCATAATCACCATTAGAACTTCGTGGTGTTTCTGCAGCAACCTGGAACTTATTAATATTTACTCCAGCATAGCGTAGCATCATGGTAACAGCAGTCATTTCACAACCCGTCGGTAGCTCAGGATTCTGACAAATTACTTCTGCATTATTGAAAACACCAACAATATTCCCCATTGGTCCATAGTAGATGGTTTTATTTCCTGAAGTTTGTGCTCCAGAGTTAATGGAGACATTTCCAGAATAGAAATCAACGTAATTACCGTTTCCGTTCTTATCATCAGTTAAACGGTGAATAATTCGAACAACCTTATGTTGCATATTGTTAGGCAAGTTAAAGCCAAGTTGGTAACCAGACTTAGCACTATTTAAAATATAAGGATAAACTCGATTAACATCTGAGCGAGAACGATTAAAATCTAAGACCTGTTGACGATATAATTCATGACCACTTTGATCGAGGAAGATTAACCACTGATATTGTTTATTAGCCGACTGATTGCTTGCATGCCAACCACTAACATAAATTCCACTACTAGTTACCTCGACTTTATCAAATGATCCAGCATTGGTTGCATAACCATGACTATATTGATCATCATAACTTCCGTTACCGTTTCGATCACTTGAGAATCGTAAGAGCACTTGTAAGTTACCGTTAAGAACTGCTGGGTTTAATTTTACTAAAGTATTAAAGCCGCTCATTCCACTATTAAAGATGCGTGGATATACCTTGGCAACGTCAGACCGTTGAGATAATTCAACCCTTTGACGAGCAACTTCTTTCCCATTATTCATCACAAAGACATAGGCATAAGGATGATCCAATGCATAATCACTAGCCATCCAACCACTAATGTTTAACCCATTCTCCATCATTGCCATGCCATCAATATATGAAGCATGTTGGTTTAATACTTGTGGTGTAAACCAATAGTCAGTGTATTGACCATTTCCACCATTGCCATTGTTACTTGTTGAATACCGGCTAACAACAGAATATGAATGACCACCCTGGAGCTTTAATGATGAAAGATCAAACTTAGCACTAAATCCTGACTGACCTGCAAACGTAATCGCCGGGAATGCCTTAGCAACGTCCGAACGACTGATATTGTTCACTTTGATAACGCCGGTCTGCTTATTTGCAGTATTGTCATAAACAATGATAAAGTGATTGTTTTCAAATTTAGCAATATCATTAGCATGCCAACCATTGACAATCAATTGTTTACCATCAAAGTTAAAACTATCGAGATTCCCCTGGTTAGCAAAGTTACCGTTAGTTATTGGAGCAAAGTAATAATCAACATAATCACTGTTTCCATCCTTCGATCCACTGTACCGACTTAATACCTGTAACTGGTGATTAAAGTTAAATAATCCAGCATTAAATTTAACATCAAATCCTGACCGACCAGCACCGTCAATAGCTGGGTAAGCCTTAGCAACATCTGGACGGTTAACGCTATCAGTTAATTGCCGAGCTACTTCTTTTCCAGTTGTCCGGTCAAGAATAATAATGTAGTGATAAGGCTTATTAGAAGCAAGGTTAGTAGCATTCCAGCCGCTTAATTCAAGTTGACCATCTTTCACATTTGCGGTATCAAGATTAGCATAATTATTCTTATCAATTGTAATTGGGGCAAACCAGTAATCAACACTATTGTTATTCCCAGCTGGATCAGCAGTATAACGACTAACTAATTGAACATTGCTCGTATTAGCTAGCGCAGTTGCAAGATCAAAAGTAACATTAAACCCAGACTTTGCTGCCCCGTTAACGTTGTGTGCCCGTTGAACATCGGGACGCTTTACTGCTTGATTAGTAATATTTTGTCGGCTAATTTCCCGATGGTTTGTTTGATCATAAGCAATAATATAATGATATGGCCGATTAACCGATTCGTTAGTTGCATGCCAACCACTGGCAGTCAGCTTCCCCTGATCATCTAATTTAGCGCTATCTAAATTAGCATAATTTCCATGATCATTTTGATCAATATTTGATTGTGAATCAGTAGCAACAACTTTTTGATCATTAATAGTAGCTTGTACTTGCTGTTGACCACTCTCTTCTCGCTGTGTTGTTTGAACTGATGCAACATTACTATCATCAGCCTGACCATCAGTCTGAGATAGCCACAATAAAAAGCCACAACTAGTCATTGCCAAAGCAGACATTGCAACATGCTTGGCACTTTCCAACTTATTATTTTTCATTTTTCCTCCCAAAAGAAAAAGGCTGAGCATAACTCGGCCTTTTTAAATATCAAAATTATTTTTTCAAGCCGTTCTTAATGATAGTCAATGGGTTTAACCAAGTACCATTATTAATAAATGAACTCTTCAATGCCTGACTGTAATTATGGTTCCGGGTAATACCAATATGAACGTGTGATGTATCACGAGTACCAATTACATCGCCAACTTTAATTTCTTGACCAACAGAAACATTGATCTTAGAACGTGAAGAGAATGCCTCTTGATAAACAATCAGATATTCACCGGTATCTTCAAGAACGTACCAGTCAATTCCAGAGCCATAACCAACACCCACAATTTTACCACTGTGGATAGCTTGAACATAAGTACCAGGGTGATCAACAGAGCCAAAGTCCAAGCCATCATGGAAGCCGTTTAACCGGAATTCACCGCCAGAGTTAACACCAAATAATTGTGAACCCATGAATCGTCCTTCGCCATCAGCAGGGAATGGCCAAGCCCAGTAATCTTCATCATTAATTGATACAAGATCAGAAGTGACATCAACGTAATTACCATTACCATAAACATCATCAGTCAAACGGTCAATGATTCGAACAGTGTGATGGTTAAGACTATCAGGAAGGTTAAACCCTAATTGATAACCTGACTTACCACTGTTAGCAATGTATGGGTAAGCATTAGCAACATCACTTCGATCACGGTTACGATCAAGAACTTGTTGACGATATAATTCTTTACCATTTTGATCAACGAAGATTAAGAATTCATATGGTTTATTAGCGGCAAGATTACTTGCATGCCAACCGCTAACATAAATTCCTGTATCAGTAACTTCAATATTATCAAATGATCCAGCATTAGTAGCGTATGTTTGACTATATTGATCACTGTAATCCGAATTACCATTAGGATCACTAGAGAACCGCATAATTACCTGCATAGTTCCTGTAATAGCAGTTGGATCGAGTTTAACCACAGTATTAAAACCACTCTTAACTGAATTATAAATGGAACTATTAGCATTAGCTACATCCTGACGGTTAGTCAAAGTAACTTTTTGTCGGCCAACTTCTTTACCATCATTCAAGACAATAATATAAGCATTACCTCTGTTAAGAGAATTATCACTTGCCATCCAGCCAGCTAAGTGAAGTCCATCACTTAACATGTTAATACTATCAATGTAGTAAGATTGTTGGTTAAACTTAACAGGGTTAAACCAGTAGTCGGTATATTGACCACTACCACCATTACCGTTACTACTTGTAGAGTAACGACTAACTAATGAATAAGAATGCCCTGCAACAAAGTTCAGATCGCTTAAGTTAAAAGTATAACTAAAGCCAGAATTACCTGCAGTTTGTACTGAAGGATAGGCCTTAGCAACATCAGAACGGGCCCCATTTGTTACCTTAACTGAAGCAATTTGTTTGTTAGCAGTATTGTCAAATACAATTAAGTAATGGTTGCTTTCCAGAGTTGAAATATCATCCGCATGCCAACCACTTACAGTTAAGTGTTGACCGTCACTTAGATTAAAGCTATCAAGATTTGCCTGGTTAGTGTAATTACCGGTTGTAATTGGAGTGAACCAATAATCAACATAATTACTATTAGCATCAGCATACTTACTGTAACGGCTAATTACTTGTAACTTATGGTTCAAGTTAACATTACTCAAACTAAAACTAACATCGAATCCTGACTTATCAGCGTTAGTAACACCAGTGTAAACATTTGCTACATCGGGCCGACTAACAGCAGTTACTGTTTGACGAGCAATTTCCTTATTAGTAGTTTGATCATACAAAATAATTGTATGATAGTTCATTCCTGCTGCTTGGTTTGTAGCATGCCATCCTGAAAGGTGGAGTTCGTTATTAGTAACAGAAGCACTATCTAAGTTAGCATGATTATTCTTATCAAAAGTAATCGGTGCAAACCAATAGTCAACATAATTGCTGTTACCAGTTGGATCAGAACTATAACGACTGATAAAACTAATTGAATCAGCATTTGCTAATGCAACAGAGGACAAATCTAAGTTAACATTAAATCCAGATTTATAAGCACCATAAACATTATGAGCTTTTTGTACATCAGTCCGCGTTACCGGATCAGTTACTTGAGTCCGACTAATTTCAGATTGAGTAGTATTGTCATAAGCAATAATGTAGTGGTAGTTTTTACCTTCTGTTGCGTTAGTAGCATGCCATCCCGAAATTTGAACTTGATCATTGTCTTTAACTTTTACTGAATCAAGGTAAGCATAATTTCCCTGGTCATTTTGATCATATGAACTAGTATTTTGCTGACTAGCAGCGGATGTTGCACTATTAGCTGATGATGCGGCTACAGTTGACACTGCAGCATGTGCAGTACTAGTTGAAGCCTGGTTAACAGTTGTATCTACTACATTACTATTAGCTGCATTCGCACTTTCACTAGATTGACTATCATTGTTATTGTCATTCGATGCTCCAGTAGTCCCCATGGTTTGAATCTGAACATCTGTTTGTTTTTGGTTAGTAGTATCAATTTGATCAGCAGAAACCTTTCCATGCATCAAAAAAAGAGCACTACCGCAGACGGTGATTGTTGGTAAGATTTTGCTTTTAAAATTTTTAAGGTTAAAAATGATATTTTCCTCCAAAACGTCAAACCTAATTTGACTTATTAACACTAATAATAAAGATATACGTCATCGGTCAAGAATGCAAATTTATTTTAAAATTAAAAAATGATTCTTAAAGCCAATTACATTAAGGCATTAAGGATCATTTAAGCTTAATTAGTCAATTATTTTTAAAACTTTTGTAACACTAAAGAAATATTACTATTTACTGGTTCTTTTTTTCAATAACTTCTGTGCCTCATCAAGAATGGATGCTTTCGTTAGTATTAAGCCGAGTAAGTAAATAATAGCACCAACTACTACTTCCAAAATTAGGTTAGCAACTGTCATATTAATTACTGAGCAGATCCTGTTCACCATAATAAACATTACCATTCCACAGAATAAGTATTTCCATGTTTCCCGGAACAGCTTACGTCGACTAATAGTACTATGAATCATCCATAACTGACTAGCAGTTACTAAAAATTCTGAACCAACCGTTGCAATCGCAGCCCCATTTGCACCGTACTTACCAATGAGGACAAAATTAAATATTACATTACTCAATGCACCGATGGTAACTGAGGTGGTATATTCCTTTACCCGATTAACCGGCATTAAGTATTGGGTCCCCGTGACATTACTCCAAGCAATTAAAAGAATAATTGGAGCTTCAAGAAAGATAACTGAACCAGCAAGAACAAATTCCCGTCCTAAGAACCATGGGCCAAATTTCTTAGCAATTGCCATTAAGCCAAACATCATTGGAATTGCAATTGCAGATACAAAGTTAAAAGATGAATATAAACTATTACGAACTCCCTTTATGTCACCCTTAGCAAACTTATTTGCAACATGAGGTAGCATAACAGTACCTGTAGCAGTAACTACTGCTAAGACGAATTTAACAATTTTATCTGCCTGCCCGAAATTACCAAGATCAGCTTGGGTTGACATGCGACCAAGCATTAACCGGTTCAACACTAAGTAAACCTGAGTAGTAATTGTTGGAATAAAGAGTAACAGTGATGGATAAAAGTGTTTAAATGGATGCCATTTTTTAATACTTACCCAAACAATGTTGCCACGCAAATAGGGCCAAAGTGTAAGGTTACCCACTAATTGAGAAGCGCCCAGGATTAAAATATATTTACCTAAGTCATTAGAAGTCTTAACCACGGTGAAAATAAGGATTAGTGAAGCAATTTTTACTAAGGTATTTCTAACAACAGTTATTCGAAATTCTTCTAATCCCATAAAGTACCAGGATATATCTACTCCAGTAGCGATAATCCAAATTGCTTGAAGAAGAAAGAATTCCTTAAACGTAGTACTAAAAAGAAAAACAGCTACAAGGTATAGAACAAAAGCGCTAGAAACTGTTAGTAACTGGAGGGCCTCTACTCCCCAAAATGTCTGTGACCGCTTATATAAATCATCACGATGGTAAGCAACTTCTCGATTACCATAAAGAGTAATGCCCATTTGCCCCATCAAAAAGAAGAAAGTTACCCAACTATTAGTGTATTCGTTAATACCAACATCATGTGCACCTAAAACACGAGAAATATAAGGAACAGTGATCAAGGGAATGATCATGTTCAAGATTTGATATCCCGCATTATACAAATAGTTCTTGATAACTTTCATTGCTAATTATTTAAACTCCTTATCTACAGCAACTAAGGCTGCGTGGAGAACTTGATCCATGTTGTAGTAACGGTATTGACCAAGACGTCCGCCAAAGATAACATTATTAGCCTTTTCTGCAGCAAGTTGAGCATACTTCTTGTAAAGCTCATTATTTTGCTGATTATTAACTGGATAGTATGGTTCATCACCACGATGCCAGTCAGCTGGATATTCTCGGGTAATAATTGTCTTATTCTGATCACCCTTGCCAAATTCGAAGTGCTTATGTTCGATAATCCGCGTATATGGCGTTTCAGCATCGGTGTAGTTAATCACTGCATTTCCCTGATAATTACCAATATTCTTTTCTTCAGTTTCAAAGCGCAAACTCCGATATTGAAGTTCACCAAGCTGATAATCAAAAAATTGATCAATCATTCCAGTGAAAACAACCTTAGGATAATTAGCTAAATAATCGTCCTTCTGATCGAAAAAGTCAACTCCAGTTTCAACATCAATTAATTCACTATCAAGCATCTTTTCAACAATTTGAGTATAGCCACCGATCGGAATACCTTGATAGAGATCATTGAAGTAATTGTTGTCATATGTCAGACGAACAGGCAACCGCCGGATAATAAATGCTGGTAGTTCGGTAGCCTTTTGTCCCCATTGCTTTTCGGTATAACCTTTTATTAACTTTTCGTAGATATCCCGACCAATTAACGAAATAGCTTGCTCTTCAAGATTCTTTGGCTCCTTACCAGCCATTTCTTGACGCTGTTCGTTAATCTTTGCCAGTGCTTCTGCTGGAGTACGAACACCCCACATTTCACTAAAGGTATTCATGTTGAATGGCAAGTTATACATTTGTCCCTTGTAATTAGCAACAGGACTGTTTGTGTAACGGTTAAACTCAGCAAACTGGTTAATGTAATCCCAAATTTTCTTATTGGAAGTGTGGAAAATATGGGCACCATATTGATGAACTTGGATTCCATCGACTTCCTTAGTGTAAATATTTCCTGCAATATGATCGCGTTTTTCAATTACCTTAACCTTCTTGCCACGCTTAGCTGCTTCATAGGCAAAGGTAGCACCGAATAGACCGGCACCAACTACAAGATAGTCATACTTTGTCATTTTTTATCTCCTTTAACTTTTATAATTACTAAAAATATTTTACTATTGTTTTAAATCTCATCAACTAATAATTATTTTCATTGATGAGAATAATTGTTAGTGTTAGAATTCATATTGTTCTATGTTATTATAATTGTATAGTAATGACAAATCTTAAATTCTAACAAATGTAACAATATACAGCTACATTAAGGTGTTTCCTGAATGCAGTCATAGAATTTTCATCTAAAACTACAGGAGAGATTTTTCAATATGAAGAAATTACAACGTTCTGTTTTCTCTGGACTTTTAGTTCTAACTTTAGGATTTGGATTAGCTGGTTGTGGTGCTAAGCATGAATCAGCAAAATCAACAAACTCATCTAAAGATAAAGTTGCAAAAGTAACTAAGGTGAAGAAATCATCTAGCAATAACAAGAAGAAACAAGCTAGTTCAAAGAAAAATACTAGTAACACATCCCAAAGCAACAATGCTTCTTCAAATAGTGTTATCACTAATCAAAAGCAAAATACAAATTCATCAAATAGTACTTCTTCAAGTAGCCAAAAGCAGCTTGGATTAAGCGATGTTGCCGTTTGGACTGATGAAAATGGTGTAACTCACCACGTTGATAGTGATGGAATGGACCGTCAGACCACGGCAGGTTCGTCAAGTATTACCTACAAAGATTGGTCAGGTAGTCTTCCAAGCAATGCACAAATTGTTCATCAAAATTAATATTTAACTACTAAAGAGCTTTAGCAAAGTTTGATTACAAAATCAATTGCTAAAGCTCTTTTACTTTTATTCTTCTGGTTTAATGAAAATATGTTTAATTTTCTGGCCTGTATGGTATAGTTTTGGATTTCGTCGAATATGCATCATAACAATACTTTGTACAAACCTTGTCCATGGTGTGTAATATTTCTTTAAGCCGTGTGTTTCCCACTTTGAAACAGTAGTATTAATATATGGGAAATCATTGCCATATCTGCGAACTATCTCTTTACCAATTTTCACGTACTGAATGTTCTCAGAAGCACCATCTGATTTATGCCAAATTCTCGCTGGAACAATATAGTTTTTTTTGTTCAGTTGTAGCGCTCTCAGGCATTGTTCTACCGCATAAAAATGCCATCCTTTAATATTAGAAAAAGGAACTTTTTCCCAAAAATCCTTTTTCATTACAAAAAAACACTCATCAACTGTTTGAACTTCTGTTGTGTCGTAAATATCATCGCCTATATCCTGACACTTTTCTCCTTGCTTTAGTGTGGTTAATAAAATGTAATGACCGTTTCTTAACTTAACAGGACAGCCAGCTATACCTGCAACTCCAAAATCGTTTATTTTCTCTATCTTTGAAAAGATATCTGATAAAGAATAATTATCTAGGAACCTAATATCAGGATGCAAAAAAGCTAAGTATTCACCAGAAGCCTTCTTTGCTGCATTATTATAAGCTTTTCGCGCAGAAGTAAATTGGTTTTTGTCATTATTAACTTTAATTAATTCATAGTCAACATCTTTTTGCTTAGATAATTCAGATTTAAATTCTTGATAAACGTTTTCTCTATTTACAATTGTAATAATTGAAAACTTATGTCCATTTTTATTAGTCATATTTTATCTCCACTTTAGTACCTTATGTTTTATTTCTTTAGCAGCCCAAATACGATTTGTTTGATCCGAATTATAAACAGTCAAATATTTTACGTTACCTTTTAAATGGAAAAGCCAAACATTCAGTAGTCTTTCACCTAAAAAACCAAATAGCCTTTTTTGATATGAATTATAACCAGAAATATCTACTCTCTTTTCGACTTCAAATAATATATCAAACAACCATTGACTATATCTATCAAATTCCTTACGGCTTGTATAAAACATATTGTAAAAAGAAGATTCATCTTGTTCTATAAAGTCGTCAAAATCACTTAAAAATCTTGGATATTTTTCTCTAACTACATCACGTGTTATTAATAAATCCTCCAGATTATGGCAATGTTCAAAATGTTTTTTTATACTCCCTTCTTGAACTTTTTCTGGAGTTGCAACTATCCAATTATTTGTTTTAAGCATTTCATCCAATTTATCTATACTAACGGGTAATTGTTTTCCAGTCAGCAATGTATTTAAATATAAAGAAGGGTAAGATCTCTTAGTAGAAAAATAACGCCGATAATGCGAAATGCCAATATTATTAGTATTGCTATTTTTCCATAACCAATATAAGCCCGTTAACTCGCAATAAGTTGGATTTCTTTCAGAAATATTATCACCAACGTTATCGTGGATATATGCTTTAGGTCCAATATTTTTTTCTGCACCGACAAGGACTGGTAAATAGCCCTTTGGAAGTGGATAGTTAAATTCCTTATGTGTAATGACATACATCGTCATAATTATTTCCTCTATTCAATTATTTGTAATCTTTATAATATACAATAAGAATATAAAAGTAGAAAATCTCCTTAAGCTTATGTATAGACTTAGGAGGTGTTGCAAAGGCTATCTTAATATTATGAATTAATGAACTTTTTTCTTTGAGTTGGCCATAATTTCTAACATATTGAAAATCCTTTTCACTGAAATTCGTTTTTTCATAATTCTTTAATAATTCTGTAGCAAACCTAACAGAACGTTTCATCTTTAATCGATCCTCGTTATTATTTAATACACGTTTAACAAGTGACCTAAACGATTTACTTGCAGCCCCTACTTGATTATCTTCATGTTGCCTATAAAGAATCGTTGGTTCGTTAATAAATGATACTGTTCCAAATGCTGCAGCTAATAACGTTAACCACCAATCATGCATAAAAATGTTATCATAATCAATCTCATCAAATTTTACTAATTCTTTTACCTTATGATTAACCATCATTGTGCAACCATAAACGTTATTAGTAAAGAGCAACTCTGTAAACTTTTGCCACCCTCGATTTAATAATAACTCATTACCATTTAAATTTTGGTCTACAACTCTCAAATTCGTATAAACACAAATTGGCTTTTGATTATATTCTAAAGATAACATTCTATTAATTGTTTTCTCGACTTTATTAGGAAGCCAAAAATCGTCTTGATCCGAAAACATGTAAAAATCTGCATCTACTTCTTGAAATAATTCGAAAAAAGAACGAACA